>Ga0075030_100000324_pt1 | contig 40809 bp, 40 predicted proteins | sample LitLauG_LLR_2012_FD_71393 | JGI IMG/M metagenome (GOLD analysis project Ga0075030, IMG submission 71393) | Freshwater sediment microbial communities from Pennsylvania, USA - Little Laurel Run_MetaG_LLR_2012 | ecosystem: Environmental > Aquatic > Freshwater > Creek > Sediment | place: USA... | reverse complement strand
CAACTCAATCGGCAGCGGCAAATGTTGTGGGCGCTCAGCCATGACTTGCGCACGCCGATTACCGCGCTTCGCCTACATGCCGAACTGATCGAAGACGAGGCCGCGCGCCAGCGTTTGCTGGCGCCGCTTGAGGAAATGGAGCGCTTGACCGAGCAAGCGCTTTCACTGGCGCGCGCGGGGGCAAGCGAGGAAGCGCGGGTTTCGGTGAACCTCTCCGATCTGGCTCGGACGCTCGCCGGCGAAATGCTGGACATGGGCCTCAATGTGTCCGTTGAGGCCCCTTCGCCGGTGATCGTCGAGTGCCGCCCCAGTGAAATTGCCCGCGCGCTCCGCAATCTTGCCGAGAACGCCGTGAAATATGCCGGCGGCGGCGTCATTTGCGTGCGCCGCCTGGAAAGCGGCGAGGCGGAGGCGGAAGTCAAGGATGAAGGGCCAGGCGTCGCCGAAGCGCAATTGCCGCGCCTTGCTTCACCCTTCTTCCGCACCGATGAGGCGCGCTCTGGGGCGCATGGGGCAGGACTTGGCTTGGCGATTGCGCAGGCCATCGCTGACGGACATGGCGGGCGCTTGACGCTCTCCAACCGCTCCCCAAGCGGCTTCAGCGCAAAGATCATCTTACCGGCTTGAAGATCCGGGCGATCGCAAAGGAAGACGACGATGCGTATGGGTTGGACGATGGCGGCTTTGGCGCTGGGTGTTTGCCCCCAAGCCTTGGGGCAAGATCCCCATCCCCACTGGCGTGCGCCCAACCTCTTCATCAGCCCCATGGGCGAAACGTTCCGCGGCAACGCTGACCACACCGGCCTGGAGCTTTGGTTTGCGGAAGCTGACGCTAACCACGACGGGCGCATCTCGCTTGGGGAATTCATCGCCAACGCTCAGGCCATCTTCGCGCGCATCGACGCCAACGGCGACGAGGCCGTCACCTCGCTTGAGGCGACCGCCTATTGGCGCGCCAACGCTCCTGAGGTGCTCAATCGCGCCGCCGAGTTCGAGACCCCGGTCGAGGCCGACCAACCCAGCAGCCGCCAAGACCATTCAGACCCCGATCTCGACGGGGGACCGCGCTATGACGATAATGTCGAGCATCGGCTCGATGGGGCAAATCATGGCGAGTTTGCACCACCGCGTGGCGAAGGGGCCCAGCGTTATGGACTTCTGGGCGATGCTGAACCGATCATGTCGTGCGACGCCAATCTCGACGGCCGCGTCACCAAAACCGAGTTCGAACAGTGTGCGCAACGCCGCTTCGTGGCGCTCGACGCCAACCACGACGGCTTTTTCACCCTAGATGAAGCCCATCTTTGGATTATGCGGGCACACGCCGAACATTGAAGCCCCGCGCCCGCAATTGCGCGATTAGCCCATCGCGCCCAAGCAAGTGCCCAGCCCCAACGGCTACGAATTCGGTTCCCGCTCCGCGCATGTGTTGCGACAGAGCTTCCACCCACACATCATTGCGCGCCTTGAAGAGCGCCTGATAGAGCTGAGGAAACCCCCGACGCATGTCCGAGAGCACGACCCGTTCGAGCGTCGCCACATCGCCGCGCTCCCAGGCGCGGGTCATCTCAGCAATTGCGCGCGGACCTTGGTCGGCCTCGTCGATGGCGTCCAACAGCAACTGACGCTGCAATTCGGGGCTCAAATGCGCCAGAAAGCCTAGCTGTTGGTCGATCGTCTCGAAACCATGCATGTGCTTGCCGTGGGCGTCGCCATAAGCATCGATGTCGCGATCGACGCCAGATTGGGGATCGTAACCGGCGCGCACGATGGGCAGAAAGGTCAACACCAGCGCAGCGCGCCAGGCCTGCATGCGTTCAAGTGCGGCCGGGCTTGCGCCCAAGCGCTCCTCTAGGGTTCTCAAGCGGGCATTCTGCGCGCCGGTGAGCCAACTAGAGAGCGGATGGTCGGGCAGCGCTTGGCCCAAGCGTTCGGCTAAAGCCGCCCCTTCCGCGTCGCTTTGCGGGGTTGTCTCGATTTCGGTCCAAACATCGCTCGCCGCATCAAGCGCGGCGTGTGCGTTCGGCCCACCCCAGTCGGCGCCGGCGGGGCGCACATGCACGGTGCCAAACAAATAGATGGTCGCATGGGCGTCGCGCATCACATAGAGAGCAGGAAAAACCGGCCGCGGCTTGTGCGGTTGGGCGCACGCTGCTGCGCTCGTCAGCATAAGGAGCGCCGCCGCCAGCAAGGATTTCAGCATCAGCGCCCTCACCGCCAGGGCGCGAAATGCTTGGAAAGTTTCAAACCCTGCCCTTGATAGTTGGAGCCCGCCTCGCCGTAGAGGCGATCGACCGGTCCAGATAGCGGTTCAAACACCAGCTTGCCGACAGGTTGGCCGTCCTCGACAAAAAACGGCACATCACGCGAGCGCACTTCAAGCACGGCGCGGCCTCGGTGCGGCGCGACGCCAAAGCCTGGATCGAAAAAGCCCGCATAATGGGCGCGGAATTCCCCGAGCTCCGGCCGGATCGGCGCCATCTCGGCAGCTTCATCGGGGGGGATCAATACATCTTCTTTCGACGCAAAGATGTAGAACTCGCCTGGATCCAACACCACCCGTCCGCGTTGGGCTTGCATCGGCTCCCAAAAGTCTCGGGCGTCATAGGCTGCTATGCGATCCACATCGATGACCCCTGAGTGGCGCTTGGCGCGAAATCCGACTGGACCCTTGAGCGATAAGTCCATGCTGAAATCAATTTCGCGCTTCGGATGCGGGGGGCCGCGGCGCAACCGCACTTGGCTTAAGCGCGTGCCCGTGCGCACCAAAACTGAAAACGTGCACGGGCTGATCTCAGCCCACATCGGCCCGTGATAGCCAAGCGGCACGTGGTCAAACGATGTGGCTTGGTCGAGAATGAGCCGGGTGAACACATCGATACGACCGGTTGAGCTCTTCGGATTGGCCGCGCCATGAATGTGAGCCGGCAGCGCCAGTTCTTCTTGCACCCGCACCAGATAAACGCAGCCCGTCTCCAACACCGCGCTTTGGGTCAGATCGATCTTGTGCATCACCAATTCGTCGTCGAGGCGATCCTCAACGCGCGCGCCAGCGCCGGGCAGAAAGCTGGCGCGCAAGCGAAATGCGGTTTCCCCCAGCCGCAGATCGATGCTGGCGGGCTGCACTTGATCGTCGAGAAAGCGCCGATCGGCGGCGATCCAACCTTGCTTGATCGCGCGCTTGATTTCGCTATCGGACATGACCCCGTGCTGGGTCGTCATCGGCTTCCGGCCTTTCCCTTGGCTCTTGCTGGCCTGCGCCGCAGCGTTTGTCCAGGAGGCCATGGCGCGCGGCCCGGACGGGGGCTAGAACGGCCCCATGTACGAACAAGAAACCGACGGCATGGTTGTGCGGGTGGAGCCCAACTTTCTCGCCGCGGAATCAGCGCCCGATGAGGGACGCTACGTCTGGGCCTACACCATCGAGATCGAAAACCGTTCCGAAGCTGCCGTGCAGCTCATCTCCCGCTTCTGGCGCATCACCGATGAGAACGGCTTCACCCAGGAGGTGCGCGGCCCAGGCGTGGTCGGCGAGCAACCGGTGATCCATCCTGGACGCAGCTTCCGTTACACCAGCGCCTGCCCGCTTGGCGCCCCTTCCGGGGTCATGATGGGCGCTTATTCCATGCAGCGCGTGCACGATCTTTCCGCCTTTGAAGTGGCTGTGCCGTTGTTTGCGCTTGAAAGCCCTTACCACACGAGGCTCGCCAACTGATGCCCCATCCAGCTTTTGCAGAGGCCATGCGTCGGGTCGTCAGCGGTCAAACCGAGGCCAAATCGGTAATCGTCATCGACGCCCCCCCGGCTGGCGAAATCGGCGAACCCGGCTTGGGCGGCTTGTACGAGATTTGGCACGAAGCCCTAGCTGAGAAGCTCGATCCCCATGACGGGCGCGATCGCGGCGAGACGGAACCGGCGCTCTCGCCTTCGCGGGGCTGTGTCAAAGTGCGCTGGTTCGTGATCGAACCAGCCCCGGAAGGCGCGCCCGCAGCGCTCATCAAACAAGCCGCGCGCGCACGTTTCGCGCAGTTTCACGCTGAGACGCATTTGCGAGATCAGGACCGCCATCCGGCCATGCACCAGACCGACACGCTCGACATCATCTGCCTCTTAGAAGGCGAGGCCTCGCTTATCCTCGATGATGGCGAGACCAGACTAAAGCCCGGACAAGTCGTCATCCAACGCGGCGTCAGCCACGCCTGGACCGCCCATGGCGGTCCAGCCTTATTGCTTGCGGTGCTGATCGATCGCGCAATGGCGTGAGTTCAATGACAGACGCCGCGGCCTTTTGAGCCGCGGCGTGTCCGGCACGCGCATCTACATCGCAAAGCGGGTGAGCCGGCGCAATTCGTCTGGCGGCGCTAGGCGACGCTTCTTGGCTTGGCTCGGCTGGTAGGCAAGGCGCGCATGATCGGCGCAATAGGGCCCGCCCAGCGCAGCGCGGCCGCAGAACGCGAAGTTCGCATCGGTTGGATCGCCGATGGGATACTTGCACATGCTCTCATTGAGCGAGAGCACGGTGGCGGTCTTGCCGTCCTCGAACTTGATCGGCTCAAGGTCAGGAATGACGACATGAGGCACGCTTGAGGGCATCCGCAGACGCGGCGCCATCGGTCCAATGATGCGAGGCCGGGCATTGCGCACCGGCCGCTTGGCGGGCCGTGAAGGCGTCGCCCGGCCGGCCAGGCCCAGGCGGTGAACCTTGCCGATCACGGCATTGCGGGTGACCCCGCCCAATTGTTTGGCGATCTGGCTGGCCGACAGGCCCTCCGTCCATAGCTTCCGCAGCAGCGCTACGCGCTCTTCAGTCCAACCCATATGCAAGCCCCTTTTGCCCATGGCCCCATCCTTCGACGGAGTGACCTAATGAAGGCATTTTTATGCTCATTTTGTCAACTAATAGGATCGTAAGAAGTGTGGATACACTATATGATGTGGTGTTCGCGCAGGAGGGGTACCGACTCATCCACATCTTGCCAAGCGGCTGTTCACGCCCTCGTGTCGCATTATCTTCGCACAAACCGTGTCTTACGAGTTTGCTCGGGTTAACCAGCACCCCCAACGATTAACAATTTATGAAAGGCCCGTTCTGGTTATGGACACCGGCGTTTCTGTCGCCGCCATCACATCGCGCCACTACGGGCGCATCAATTGGCTTGGCCTCAAAACCTTAGTGGAGCGCGAGATCAAGCGCTTCTTGAAAGTCGGCGCCCAGACAGTTTTTGCCCCTCTCGTTCAGACGCTTTTGTTCATGATGGTGTTTGGATTTGTGCGCGGCGGCTATTGGCCCGGCACCACCCGCCATTATGTCGACGGGCTGGCTGCGGGGTTGGTTATGATGTCGGTGTTGTCGAACGCATTTCAAAACGCGTCGTCCTCGATCGTGATCGCCAAAGTGCAAGGCAACGCCGTTGATTTTCTGATGCCGCCCTTGTCGGCGCTGGAATTGACCATCGCCTTCATCATTGGCGCGGCCGTGCGGGGCCTGCTGGTGGGCGTTGTAAGCTTGTTGGCCATTGCATGGATGGCCAACGTCATCCCGCAATACCCGCTGATTGCACTCTATTATGCGATCGTCGCGGCGATGATTTTTGGGGCCATTGGTTTGATCGGCGGCGTGTGGGCCGACAAATTCGATCACCTCGCGGCGGTCACCAATTTCATCATAGTGCCGCTCACCTTTCTGTCCGGCACCTTCTATTCCACCAGCGTTCTGCCCGAACCGATCCGCTCGTTCTCGCACTTTAATCCGGTGTTTTCGCTGATCGATGGTTTCCGCTTTGGCTTTATCGGTCACGCCGATGCGCCTTTGTGGCGGGGCGCTTTGGCGTCGCTGGCGCTAGCGCTTACGCTTTGCTGGGCTTGCTGGGCGATGATCAAGAGCGGCTATCGGCTGAGAAGCTAGCAGCGTTGCTCTGCCCTTTGTGAAAAGAAGCGCGCGCTGACCAAAGCGCCCGTTAATGGGCAAACCCAAATCCAACGCTCCAAGCCTTGGGCCTAGCTCAGCGCCTTCGCCAACATCGGCAAGAACACGTCCATGCGATAGTCGACGTCCATGTGGTCGTCGTCGAATTCTTGATAAAAGTGGTCGATCTGGGCGGCTTTGAGTTTTCTTACAAACCGGCGCATGCCGAGATGGATGCGGAAATTGTCGTGGTCGCCGCAATCCATATAGATGAGTTTCAACTTTCTGAGCTCATCGCCCTTCTGGTCGAACATCACGACCGGATCATGCGCCATCCAATTATCCCAGCGCGTAGCAATGAATTCCCCGGTATGAGGATCAAGCGGCAGGCGCATGCTCTTAAACTGGCTGGGATCCGGATCGTAAAAGGCGCTCTGGGCAAGATCCATCATCGTCATCATATCGCGAAAGCCGATTTTCTTCTTGGCGAGGACCGCCTTCCAGTAGCGTTCGATCGAATAGTCGTGGCGGGCAAGCAATGCGAGGTCATCCAAGAGCGGCCCGGTATAGAGCGCATCAAATCCCATATCGCCGGAATTGATCGAGATGGCGTCCCAAAAGTCGGCGCGGTGCAGCCCGTGCCACGCCGCGCCATAACCGCCCGAGCTTTTGCCAAACAGCCCGCGCCGGCCTTTGCCGCCGCAATTGAATTTCTGCTCCACAAACGGCACGATCTCCTCGCAGAGATAATCGCCGTAGCGGCCGGTGCCGATGCTATTGAGATATTGGTTGCCAAACAGGCTGGTGAAGCAATCAGGAAACGCCACCACCGCGCGCGCCATGCCCTCATCGGCAAGCCGATCTAGTCTTTCAGCGACATTCTCGGCGGTGGGGTTCCAGTTCAGGTGCGCAAGCGCTGAGCTATTGTAGCCCTTGAGATCGACCAGCACCGGCAGGCTCTCGGCCGGCTTCCAATTGGGCGGCGTCCAAACAATGAGGTCGCGCACGCTCGGATCGGCAAGCGGGTTGGCTTGCAACACGTCGGATTTGTGAACCATGCGGTGCAGTTCGCCGCGCGGGTGGGTGAAATCGCGTCTCATCAAAGGGTGATGGTCCCAAGTCCTTGACCTGGCAAGCCGCACGGCTCACATACGCGCCTTTGCCAAAAGCCGAAGAGCGCGAAATGCCTGCCGCTGAAAGCCATATTCTTCCCGTCTACAATCCCCCCGAGCAGTTGTTCGTTCGCGGCGAAGGCTGCTGGATCTGGGACGACAAGGGCGAGAAATATCTCGATTGCATCGCCGGCATCGCCGTCGACGCGCTGGGCCACGCGCCGCCGGTTTTGGTGGGCGCTCTGACCGAACAGGCGCGCAAGCTCTGGCACACCTCCAACATGTTTCGCATCGCCGGCCAAGAAGAGCTTGCCGCCAAATATTGCGCCCACTCGTTTGCCGATGTCGTGTTCTTCACCAATTCAGGCACCGAAGCGATAGAGGGCGCGCTAAAGACGGTGCGCAAATATCATACCGCGAACAATCATCCTGAACGCGTCGACATCATCGGCTTTCAAGGCTCATTCCACGGCCGTTCCTATGCCGCGATCAACGCCTCGGGCAATCCCGGTTATCTGGAGGGCTTTGGCCCGCGCTTGCCCGGTTTTGCGCAGGCGCCGTTCGGCGACATCGACGCGGTGAAGGCGCTGATTTCATCGACTACAGCAGGCATCATCATCGAGCCCGTGCAAGGCGAAGGCGGCGTGCGTTGCGCGCCCGACGGCTTCCTTAAGGCCTTGCGCCAACTCGCAGATGAAAACGGGTTTTTGCTGATCTTCGACGAAGTGCAATCGGGCGCAGGCCGCACCGGCAAGCTCTGGGCGCACGAATGGGAGGGCGTCACGCCCGATGTCATGGCGGTCGCCAAAGGCGTCGGCGGCGGTTTCCCAATGGGAGCGTTCTTAGCTACCCGCGAGGCCGCCAAAGGCATGGTCAAGGGCGTGCACGGCACGACTTTTGGGGGCAATCCGCTGGCCATGGCGGTCGGCAATGCATGCTTTGATGAATTGTCGAAACCTCAATTTCTGGAGCGGGTGCGCCAAATCTCAAATCATCTGGGCCAAGCCCTTGAAGGCGTGAAAGACCGCCATCCTGACCTGGTCGTCGAGCTTCGCGGCAAGGGTCTGCTGCGCGGCTTGAAACTGACCATCGATCCCAAACCGCTGCAGGCAAGGCTGCGCGGGCGCAAAGTGCTGGTCGGGACCGCCGGCGACAATGTGCTGCGCCTGGCGCCGCCGTTGATCATCGAGGAAGCCCAAATTAGCCAAGCGATTGGCGCCATCGACGCAGTGCTTGGCGAACATATGGCGCAAGCCAGCGCATGAAGGCGAGCGCGTGAACGGACGTCACTTTCTCGACATTGCGCCGCTTTCCAAGCCCCAGCTGCGCGCCATCTTGGATGAAGCGCATCGGCGCAAGCGCGAGCGCGAAGGCTTGCCCAAAGCGCGCCCCGACGGCGACAAGCCCCTCGACGGCTGCGCCCTGGCGATGATCTTTGAGAAGGCCTCAACCCGCACACGCGTCTCCTTCGAAATCGGCATGGCCCAACTCGGCGGCGTCAGCCTGATGCTGAGCGCTGAACAAACCCAGCTCGGGCGCGGCGAAACCGTGGAAGACACCGCGCGTGTGCTCTCACGCATGGTCGACATCGCCATGCTGCGCACCAATGCCCACCAAACCCTCCTGGATTTTGCGGCGGCGGCGACGATTCCCGTTGTGAACGGGCTCACCGACTTTTCCCACCCGGTGCAAATTCTAGCCGACCTGATGACCATCGAAGAGCGCATCGGCGATGTCAGGGGCAAGACCATCGCCTGGATCGGCGACGGCAACAATGTGTGCCTGAGCTTTATCCAAGCGGCGCCGAAATTTGGATTCAAGCTGGCCATCGCCACCCCGCCTCTTTACGCGCCAAAGACCCAAGAGATCGCCGCCGCCCGCGCAGCGGGCGGCGAGATCGCCGCTCTCAGCGACGCCAAGGCCGCCGTCGCCGGCGCAGACGTGGTTGTCGCCGACACTTGGGTGTCGATGGGCGACCTCGACAGAGACGCGCGCCTTTCGGCTTTCCCGCCTTATGTGGTGGACGATGCGCTGATGGCGCGCGCCAATTCAAACGCGATCTTCCTGCACTGCCTGCCCGCTCACCGCGGCGAGGAAGTTTTAGCCTCGGTTATTGATGGGCCCCAATCAGCCGTGTTTGACGAAGCCGAGAACCGCATTCACGCGCAGAAGGCTGTGCTGCTCTGGTGCTTGGGCAAGCTGTGAGCACGCCTTACAAAGCGGCGATGTCGGACGACATCGTCGCCCCTTTTAGTCTCGATGATGCGCCGGTGCGCGGGCGCATCGTGCGCTTGGGGCCAGCAGCGCTTGATCCCATTCTGCGTCGCCACGATTATCCCCCGCCCGTGGCCATGCTTTTGGGAGAGGCGCTCTGCCTGGCGGCGTTGACCGCCTCGCTTTTGAAGGCCGAGGGGCGTTTGATCGTGCAGGCGCAGGGCCAAGGACCGGCGCCGCTCTTGGTGGCCGAACACGGCGCAGGCGGGGCGTTGCGCGGTTATGCGCGCATTGCCGAGGGCGCTTTGGCCTCGTTGCAGCGTGCGCAACGGCGTCCCCCCGCCGCGTTATTGGGGGCGGGCAATCTGGTGATCACCCTTGATCAAGGCGACCAGAAGCCAACCTATCAAGGCGTGGTGGCGCTCGCGGGCGACACCTTGGCGGCGTGCGCGGAGAATTATTTCCGCGCCAGCGAGCAGACCGACACCGGCATTCGCTTGGCGGTCGGTGAAGTTGTGACCGGCGATGCGCGGCTCTGGCGCGCCGGCGGCGTTCTCATGCAGCGCCTTGCAAGCGATGAGGCGCGCGGCGACACCAGCGAGGATTGGGCGCGCGCCTCGGCCTTGTTTGCCTCGCTGAGCGACGCCGAGCTTGTCGATCCCGCCTTGCCCGCTGATCGACTGCTTTACCGCCTCTTCCACGAGGAAGGGGTGCGCATGGGCGAGACCCAAGGGCTCAGCGATATCTGCACTTGCGACGAAACGCGGCTGAGCAATGTGCTGCGCCGCTTTCCCGCCAATGAACTCTACGAGCTCATCGAACCAGATGGGCTATTGCATGCGCGCTGCCAATTTTGCTCGCGCACCTATCTCATCGCCCCCGATAGCGTGGGCGGTTAGGCGTCCGCGGCTTCCGCTTCCAACGCGTAGCCCGCGCTACGCACGGTGCGGATCGGATCGCTCTCCTGGCCTTCCATCAGCGCCTTGCGCAAGCGTCCGATGTGCACATCGACGGTGCGCGCTTCGACATAGACGTCTGAACCCCAAACCGCGTCCAGCAATTGCTCGCGGCTGAACACCCGACCCGGGTGCTGCATGAAGTGGTCGAGGATGCGGAACTCGGTCGGGCCCAAATGTACTTCGCGGGGGCCGCGTTTCACGCGGTGCGCCACCCGATCCATAATGATGTCGCCGCAGCGCACCTTGTCATCGGCCAGCGCTGGACGAATGCGGCGCATGACCGCGCGTATGCGCGCCAGCAATTCGCCCATCGAAAACGGTTTGGTGACATAATCATCGGCGCCAGTATCCAATCCGCGCACGCGGTCGGTTTCTTCACTGCGCGCAGTGAGCATTACAATCGGGGTGTTGCGGGTTTCTTGTCGTGCGCGCAGGCGCCTGCAAACCTCAACGCCCGGCGCCTTGGGAAGCATCCAATCGAGCAGCACCAGGTCGGGCGGGCTCTCTTCTGCGGCCACCAGCGCTTCTTCGCCGTCGCCGGCAAGCGACACCCGGTAGCCTTCCTTCTCAAGATTGTACTTGAGCAGCTCAGCGAGCGCGCCTTCGTCTTCAACGACCAATACGTGGGGAGGTTTGGGCATCGATGCTTATCCGTCGCTGGGCTCAACGTCTCCACGCGGACGTTGCGTGGCGATTTCCTCGCCGGTGACGAGATAGTGGATATGCTCGGCGATGTTGGTGCTGTGGTCGCCGATGCGCTCGATATTCTTAGCGATGAACATGAGGTGTGCGCCGGAGCTGATGGTGCGCGGATCTTCCATCATGTAAGTCAGCAATTCGCGAAACAGCGAATTGTAGTGGGCGTCAATATTGTCGTCCTGGAACCACACGCCCACCGCGGCTTGCACGTCGCGGGTGGCGTAGGCGTCGAGCACCTGATTGAGGTGAGCGGCGGCGATCTTGCCCATGCGCTCAACGCTGCGCATGAGCCCAATCGGTTCGCTTTGGTTGAGGATGAGCGCCCGCTTGGCGATGTTTTTCGCCAGATCGCCGACCCGCTCGAGTTCACTGGCGATGCGCCAGCCGGTCAGCACCACGCGCAAGTCGCTGGCGAAAGGCTGGCGCAGCGCAAACAGCTTGATGGCGCGGCGCTCGATTTCGGTTTGCGCCGCGTCGATCTTCACGTCGCGCTCGATCACCGCTTGCGCAAGCGTGGTGTCGCGGCGCGCGATAGCGGTCAGGCTGTCATTGACCGCGGCCTCAGCCAGGCCGCCCATGCGCTGCACCTCCTGGGTGAGCGCATCCAATTCTTCGGTGAAAGCTTTGACTGTGTGATCAGGCATACTGGACTTTACCCGGCGAGCGAGCGCCGGGGCAGCTGACGATTTGGGTTGTGAAGTCGCCACTGGCGTCAGCCGAACCGGCCGGTGATGTAGTCCTGGGTACGCGAGTCACGGGGATTGGTGAAGATTTCCTCTGTCGATCCGGTCTCCACCAGCTTGCCGAGGTGGAAGAACGCGGTCTTCTGCGACACCCGAGCAGCCTGGGCCATCGAGTGGGTGACGATGATAATGCAGTAGTTTTCCCGCAATTCGTCGATCAATTCTTCGACCTTGGCGGTGGCGATGGGGTCAAGTGCCGAGCACGGCTCGTCCATCAGAATCACGTCAGGGTTCACCGCCACGGTGCGGGCGATCACCAGGCGCTGCTGCTGGCCCCCCGAGAGCCCCACCCCGGCATGGCTCAAGCGATCCTTGACCTCGTCCCAGAGCCCGGCGCGCCGCAGCGATTTTTCAACAATCTCGTCAAGCTGAGCCTTGCTCTTTACAGCGCCATGAATGCGCGGACCGTAAGCGACGTTATCGTAAATCGATTTCGGGAACGGATTGGGCTTTTGGAACACCATGCCCACCCGCGAGCGCAGCACCACCGGATCGACGTCGCTTGCATAGGCATTCTTGCCTTCGATCTCGAGCCGGCCGGTAACCCGGCAGCCGTCGATCGTATCGTTCATGCGATTAATGCAGCGCAAAAACGTCGACTTGCCGCAGCCCGAGGGGCCGATGAAAGCGGTGACGGCGCGATCAGGGATATCGATGGAGACGTCGAAAAGCGCCTGCTTGGCGCCGTAGAACACATTGATGTCGCGGGCGCTCACTTTGATCGGAGCGCCAACGATGGAGCCGGACTGAAGGCTCACGGAAGGCGCCGGCGCCAACGCCGGCGGCAGCGAGCGTTCCGCGCCTGACGCAACATAGTCCTCGGCCATGCAGCACCCTCTTTGATGGCAATGGGCGTGCGCGTGGCCCGCGCCCATCCCGAGCCTGGCGAGCTCTTAAGTGGGTTTCGTGACACTGATATGAAAAGCGGCGTCAATCCTGCTCTGCCAATTCGACGAAAGCGACGAACGCTGACCCCCTACCAGGTTGACTTTCCACGAGAAATCCACCGCGATGGCGGTTGATGATGTGTTTCACGATGGCCAGACCTAGCCCGGTCCCGCCCTTGTCGGCGCCCTCTTCACGCTCGACGCGAAAAAAACGCTCGCCAAGACGCGGCAGGAAACGCCGGGCGATGCCTGGGCCGGTGTCTTCAACCCGTACATAGGCATAAGAGCGATTGGCCGCCGGACCCGGCGACTGGACGATGATGCGGCCTGCATCCAGCCATTGGCGGCCAGCCTTGGCCATGACCTCGTCGCGGTCGCCCGCGGCGGCGACGCTGACCACCACTTTGCCGCCCGCGGGCGTGTATTTAAGCGCATTATCAACCAGGTTTTCGACCACTTGGGTGAGTTGGAAGCGATCGCCAATCACCGGCACCGGGGTGGGCGGCAAGTTAAGATCGATGGCCACGCTGCGCTCGTTGGCGACGGTTGCGAGCGAATCCACGCTTTCACGGGCAGCAATTGCCAGATCGGCGCGGTCTGAGGGCGGCACGTGTTCGTCCAATTCAATGCGCGAAAGCGAGAGCAAGTCCTCGATGAGCCGGCGCATCCGGTCAGCCTGCACCTGCATCATCTTGAGGAAACGGTCGCGCTCTTCGGCGTTCTCGCGCGCGGGGCCGGCGATGGTTTCGATGAGCAGCGTCAGCGAAGCCAATGGCGTGCGCAGCTCATGGCTCGCATTGGCGAGGAAATCGGCGCGCATGCGTTCGGTGTTGATGCGCGCTGTTTGATCATGAAACACCAGCATGGCCGCGCGTTCTTGTCCCCAAGTCAAGGGCGCCACATAGCACCGGGTGTGACGTTCTACCTGGGCGCCGCTTTCGTATTCGACCGCGCGCGTTGCGCCCTCTCGCACCGCTGCTTGGGCAGCGTCGAGCACGTCTGGATGGCGCAAGATCGAGGACAGAAATTGTCCAGTTGTATGTACGCCTAGCTGGCGTTGGAGCGCCTCGTTTGACCCCGCGATCCGGCCTTCAGCGTCCATCAGCAAGGCCGGGTCGGGCAGCGCTTCCAGCAATGGCGCCAGATCGGCGATGCCGATGATTTCCAGTTCCGCTGACGCTGAAAGCCCTTGCGGCTGCTCGCGGAACGTCGACCAGGCCCAAAATCCCGCCGCGGCGGCGAGCGCCATCCAGAGCGCGCCCACCGGAGCGGCGGCGAAAGCGGCGAGACCTGCAACAACGGCAAGCGCGGCGGCCCCCCATACCGGGACTGGCACGCGGTCAATGCGCCAACGCGCCGCAAGCGTGCGCTCAAGATGGGTCATGGACTGGCAGCCGCTGACTTAGGCGAGCCCTAAAGCCCAAGCAAGGCAAGGCCGCTACGCCAACTGCGCAAGTGCGAAGGAAATTCGTCGGAAGATCGCTTGCAATCGTCGCAAATCTGCGCCTTCGGGCCCGGTGTGCAACCGCCAGGGTGGCTGAATGGATCGCCATCCGCCAGGCTTGGCTCTATAGCGAGGCCTCCGGGGATGGGCGGCCCAACCAAGGGGCTCGCTACGACAGGTTTCAGGAGGACGTGAATGATTGTGATGACACGCCGCGCCATGGGTGCGTCGAGCTTTGCGCTGTTAGCGGGTTGCGCGACCCAGGCAGCGCCGCCGCCTGCGCCCGCCGCGCCCGCTGCACCGGTCCCGCACGCCGCCATCGGCGCTTGGGGCGTCAATCTTGACAATCGCGATGCGAGCGTGAAGCCGGGCGACGATTTCTTCAAATACGCCAACGGCGCCTGGCTGAAAAACACCCAGATCCCCGCTGACCGCACCCGCTGGGGCGCCTTCGACATCTTGCGCGACAAATCCGACCACGACACCCGCGCGATCATCGAAGATTTATCCCAGCACGGCGGGGCGCCTGGCTCGAGCCAACAAAAAGTCGCCGACTTCTACAATGCCTACGTCAATCAAGACGCCATCGATGCGCTCGGCGTAGCGCCCATGCAACCCGAACTCGATCGCGTAAAGGCGCTGCAAAACCATGAACAGGTCATCCGCTTCATGGCCGACCCCGCGGTCGCCACCGACGCCCCAATCGCGCTTTTCATCGATCTCGATGAGCACAATCCCGACCGCTACATCCCGCAAATGACGCATGCAGGCTTGGGCTTGCCGGATCGCGATTATTATCTGCGCTCCGACAGCAATTTCCCGCAACTGCGTCAGCAATACGAAGCCCACATCGCGCGCATGCTGGGGCTGGTGAACCAGAGCGATGCGCCCGCCAAAGCCCATCGCATCATGGCGCTCGAAACCCAGATCGCGCAGCATCACTGGCCGCGCGCTGACCGGCGCGACCGCACCCGCACCTACAATTTGAAGCGGCGCGCTGAAGTTAAGGCCATCTATCCGCAATTCCCATGGGACGCAGCCTTCGACGCGTGCGGTCTCGGAGCCCAAGACGAGGTGGTCATCTCCGAACTGAGCGCCATGCGCCCGTTGGCGCAGCTGTTCATGCAGACGCCGGTCTCGACATGGCGCGACTATGTGATCTGGCACCTGGTGCGCAACAATGCGCCGGTGCTGCCGCGCACCATCGATGCGGCCAATTTCGACTTCTTCGGCAAGACCCTGACAGGCCAGCCTCAGCAGCGCGAACGTTGGAAGCGCGGCGTTGACAACATCAACGCCTCGCTAGGCGAAGCGGTTGGCCAGATTTACGTGCAGCGTCATTTCCCGCCCGAGGCCAAACAGCAAATGCTGACCTTGGTGGAAAACCTGCGCAGCGGCTACGCCGACCGCATCCAGAACGCGGCATGGATGACCAGCGACACCAAGGCCAAGGCGATCGAGAAGCTCAGGCTGTTTCGTCCAAAGATCGGCTATCCCGATCGCTGGAAGGACTATAGCAGCATGGATATCCGCACCGGCGACGCTTACGGAAACACCAAGCGGGCCAGCGTCTGGCATTGGAATTTCGATCTTGCCCGGCTCGGCAAGCCCAGCGATCGCGACGAATGGGGCATGAACCCTCAAACCGTGAACGCCTACTACAATCCAACTTTCAACGAAGTGGTGTTTCCCGCCGCCATTCTGCAGCCGCCGTTCTTCGACCCCAACGCCGACTTGGCTGTCAATTACGGCGCCATTGGCGGGGTCATCGGTCACGAGATGGGGCACGGCTTTGACGACCAGGGCGCCAAATCGGACGGCCATGGCGTGCTGCGCGATTGGTGGAGCCCCGCCGACGTCACCGCCTTCAATCAGATCGTCCAAAGGCTGGCTGCGCAATATAGCAGCTACACCCCGCTGCCGGGCCTGCACGTGAACGGCCCCTTCACATCGGGCGAGAACATGGGCGACAATGGCGGCTTACAAGTCGCGCACCGGGCCTATCAAATCGCCCTCAATGGCCAAGCGCCGCCGGTGCTTGACGGGGTCAGCGCCGATCAGCGTTTCTATCTGGGCTGGGCCCAAGTTTGGGCGGCCCTCATTCGCGACGCCGCGTTGCAGCAACAAGTGCTGACCGATCCGCACTCGCCGTCGCAATATCGCTGCAACGGCACGGTGCGCAACATGGACGAGTGGTACGCTGCGTTCAACGTCCAGCCAGGCGACGCGCTTTATCTGGCGCCTGGCGATCGCGTGCACATCTGGTGACCTCGCACGGCAATTGGGCCGCCCAGACCAATTAGGCCGCCCAGAAAAGAACGCCGCCCAAAAAAAGGCGGACCAGGAGGGGGGAGGAGCGCTGCTCCTCCCCCCTTTTTTTCGCCAGGTTTGGCTTGCCCCCAATAACGCGGCCTTGGCGGATCGGCGCTTTTGCAAACTTGGATGGAATTTTGCCCCGCCTCGTTGTGTTGGCGATTGCTGCTCCGTTGGGAGCGGGGGCGCGCCTTGGTCAACTCACGTGCTTGTAAGTTTCAGGTCAGGCGGACCTTTGTTGGAGGAGCGTTCAATTCGAGGGCGACCATCGCGCCATTTCTGGCGCGCGGGGTGATGTCATGCACAAGCGTGTAAAATTACTGATGGCAATCGCGGCCATTTTGTCAGCAGCGGCGCTCTCGGCGTGCGAGACGCCTTACGGTCGGATCCCAACCGGCCCCTATGGCGGGTGTCCGCGCGGCTATCACCCAGGCCCCGAGCACCATTGGTGCTACCCAAACTGATGCTTTCCTAGCTGATTGGGTGGGGCAAAAAGCCCCATCAGTTTCAGCTCAGACAAAGAAGCTGCGCCGCGCGCGGCGCGGCTTCGCTTGCCGCCTAGCCGGGCGGCGTTGAACACATTGCTCAGATTGCGACAACGAGAGGCCTATGTCGGGATGGGCTCTCGTCGCCGCTTTAAACCCGCGAACAGCGCGCGGCGCCGACCCCTAAGAATTGGCGACCAAGGCGCAAAGCCAGCTAATCCCCAGAGCGCGCGCCCTCAAAGCCCCTTGGAAATCTCGTCGGTCATCTTCTTGGCGTCGCCGAACAGCATCATGGTATTGTCGCGGAAGAAGAGTTCGTTTTCGACCCCCGCATAGCCGCTGCCCATGCCGCGTTTGACGAACAATACCGTCTTGGCCTTTTCAACATCGAGGATCGGCATGCCAAATATTGGCGATTGCGGGTCGGTCTTCGCAGCGGGGTTGGTGACATCGTTGGCGCCGATGACATAAGCGACGTCGGCTTGGGAGAACTCGTTATTGATGTCTTCAAGCTCAAAAACTTCGTCATACGGCACATTGGCTTCCGCGAGCAGCACATTCATATGCCCGGGCATGCGACCCGCCACGGGATGGATGGCGTATTTCACTTCGACGCCCTCTTTCTTCAACAGGTCGGCCATTTCGCGTACGCTGTGTTGGGCTTGCGCGACGGCCATGCCATAGCCGGGCACGATGATCACCTTGCTGGCGTTCTTCATGATGAAGGCGGCGTCGTCGGCGCTGCCTTGCTTGACAGGGCGGGTTTCCTTGGCGCCGGCGGCCACCGCGCCCTCGGCCACCCCAAAGCCGCCTAGGATGACCGAGATGAAGCTGCGGTTCATGCCCTTGCACATGATGTAACTTAGGATCGCGCCCGAGGAGCCAACCAACGCGCCGGTTATGATAAGGGCGACATTTTCAAGCGTAAAACCCAGCGCCGCGGCAGCCCAGCCGGAATAGGAATTGAGCATCGACACGACCACCGGCATGTCAGCGCCGCCAATCGGAATAATAAGCAGCACGCCGATGAGCAGCGACAAACCCGCAATCGACCAGAAGTGCCAAGCAACCGTGCCGTTGCTCTCCACCATCATGATGATGAGCGCGCCGATCCCAAGACCGATGGCGATGTTGATGAGGTGACGCGCAGGCAAAATTATGGGCGCGCCGGACATATTGCCGTTCAGCTTGGCGAAGGCGATGACCGAGCCGGTGAACGTGATCGCGCCAATCGCTGTGCCGATCGACATCTCGATCAATGACTGGGTTTTGACGCCCCCTTCAGGCAGCGCGATGTGAAAACTCTGCGGCGCGTGGAAAGCCGCCGCCGCCACGGCGACGGCTGCAAGCCCCACCAAGGAGTGGAAGGCCGCCACCAGTTGCGGCATGGCCGTCATCTTGATCGAGCGCGCGGTGTAGGCGCCGACCCCGCCGCCCACCGCGATGGCCGCGCCAATAGTGACGAGTGCGGCCCCGTCCGGGGTCACCATCGCCAAGGTCGTCGCAATGGCGATAGCCATGCCGATCATGCCGTAAGTATTGCCTTGCCGGCTGGTCTCGGGGCTTGAGAGCCCGCGCAGCGCCAAGATGAACAACACCCCCGACGCCAGATAAGCGATTGCCGCCGTATTCGGATTCATCAGCCCTGCCCTAACGCCGGTAGCTGCGCCAACGCGACCAGCCCGTTAACATCGTCACCGCCGGCGCGGCGAAGAAAACAAAAGCCGCCAACAGCGGCGCCCAGCCAGAATGGGTCGCCCCCAGAAACGCCAGCACGTTGCCGAGGATTGGCACAAAGGCCAGCACAAAACCGAGGAAGGCCCAGACCACCGGGGCTTGGGCGCCAAACACGGTTTGCAGTTCGACAATGACGTAATTGATTTGCAAGATGCAGAGCGCGACCCAGGCGATGGCGATAAAACAACCCATCCCGGCGCAGCCGCCCATCTGGAACGCAAAGCGCCGCAGATCCTCGCGGGTGCGGGAACGATCGAAGGTTTGCGCGCTCACGCCTGGAGCGTCGTTGAGCCATGCGAGCGCCTGGCGGGCAGCGGCGGCCATCTCGTCGTCATTGACGCTGCTCTCCTCGCCGGCGGCGCTAACATCGGCTTCAAAGGCTTCAACATGGGGATAGATGTCGGCGATGGCGCGTGGGGCTGGGCCCGCGCGCCAGGCCTCCATGAAGCGCCGCATGAACGCCTCCGCAGAGAGACGCCCGTCAAGATAGGCCTCGATCAACGCGCGCCAGTCAGCCGCGGTCATCGATGTAAGCTCCGCTGAGCGGTCCTCACTTCTTCTCTTTCCTCTTATACATCGCCAACATGCGTTGGGTGACGAGGAAGCCGCCAAAAATATTTACCGATGCAAGCCCGACCGCAAGCGCGCCCGACCAGCGGGCGATGTCGACTTTACCAGCGTTTACGGCTGGCCCAGCAGCGATAGCGTGCGCGGAGGCTGCGATCAGCGCCCCCACTATGATCACCGAGGAAATCGCGTTGGTGACGGCCATAAGCGGGGTGTGCAGCGCTGGGGTCACCGACCAGACCACGTAATAGCCGACAAAAATCGCCAGCACGAAAATGGCCAGATAGAAGACAAACGGATCAACCATGTTGGATCCTCAAGCGGTTTCGTAAGTGGCGTCGGCGCGAATGATGCGCCCCAAAGCGTCCATTTCATGCACCTCGGCGGTGCGCTCGCCACGCTGATTGCGATAGATGAGCGTATGGCCGCGCGCGCCCACAAACAGCGCCTCAGGCGTGAAGGTCATGTCGGGCGCGCGTTCAAGAGCGCGCTCGACATAGGAGCGCAACATCGGTTTGCCGAGGATGACGCCGTCATAAGAGAAGCCGAGCGCGGTAATATAGGGAGAAGAAAATTCGATCTCATCGGAATAGAGCGCAACGATCGCCTCGATATCGTGGGCGTTCCAGGCCGCGTAATAGCGCTGGGCGAACTCGACGTCGTTCATGCGGCGCTGGCCCCCGCCAACGAGGGGTGCACAATAGCCCCGCCTTTGGTGACGAGCGCGCCCTTGATGATTTCATCGTCCCAAGCTGGGGCGAAGGCCTTATTGTCCTTGTCGGTGAGGAGCGGCAACAGCGCCAGCAGGTTGCGTGAATAAAGCGCGGACGCATCAGCCGCCAGTCGAGCCGGGAGATTGGTAAAGCCCATGATCTTCACGCCGTCGGCTTCAACCAGGCTATCGGGCTTGGACAGCGGGCAATTGCCGCCCTGGGCCACGGCCAGATCGATGATCACCGAGCCTGGGCGCATGGATTTGGCTTGCGCTTGGCTCACCAGCACCGGCGCCGGGCGGCCTGGGATCAGCGCGGTCGTGATGACGATGTCCTGCTTGGCAATGTGCTCGCTGATGAGCGCCCCCTGTTTGGCCTGGTATTGCGCGCTCATCGGCTTGGCGTAGCCGGCGGTGGTTTCGGCCTGCTTGAATTCTTCGTCCTCGACGGCGACGAACTTGGCGCCAAGCGAGGCCACCTGCTCTTTAGTCGCCGGGCGCACGTCGGTGGCGCTGACCACGGCGCCCAAGCGTCGCGCTGTGGCGATGGCTTGGAGGCCTGCCACGCCTACGCCCATGACGAAGACCCTGGCCGCGGCCACGGTGCCGGCTGCGGTCATCATCATCGGAAAGGCGCGGCCATAAAGTTCGGCCGCCTCGATGACGGCGCGGTAGCCGCTGAGGTTGGCTTGGCTTGAGAGCGCGTCCATAGCCTGAGCGCGGCTGATGCGCGGGATGAGCTCCATGGCCACAGCGTCGATGCGGGCTTTGGCGAGCGCCTCGATGGCGCCCTTGTCGCCATAAGGCTCAAGCAACGCCAGAAGGCCCGCGCCCGGCTTTATGGCGGCGATTTCGCTGCTGGTGGGGCGGCGCACTTTGACAATCAGGTCGGCGCTGGCGATGGCCCCATCGGCGGCAATCTCTGCGCCCGCGGCCTGGAATTGTTGGTCGGGGGCGCTGGCGTTGGCCCCCGCGCCGGACTGCACCACCACGCTATGGCCGAGGGCGAGAAATTTCTTCACCGTCTCGGGGACGCAGGCAACCCGCGTTTCGCCGGGGGCGCTCTCCTTCAGAACGGCGATGCGCAAGGCCTTCAGCCCATCATGCCGGCCAGAGCCGGAACCATGAGCCCGCCGAGGATGATGAGGATCCATTGCGCGACTTGGGCTGCCCAATAGACGCCCGACATCCGAAACACCAGCCCGGCTACGACGCCGATGGCGATGTAGGCGGCGACCCCTGCCCACCAACCCAAGCCGATCGCCATGGCCAGCGTCAAAAGCGCGACGAGCTCAGCGATGTGGATGCACATCCAAACGCCTGCAACCAGGAACCCATGGAAGGTTTCGCGCTGGTCCTGAATGTCGGCGCCGCCGGCATCGGTACTGGCCTCAGCCATATTTCAAGTCTCCTCGCTGGTGAGCGGTGTCTAGACTGGGGCTGAGCGGCGAACAAGCGGCCGCGCGGTCGCGCCGCGACCATGCCCGCAACAAGGTGCTGGCTCAGCGACCCCGCGCCGGGGGTCGATGGGAGACTGAAACGAAACTCACCGCCTCGCCCTCCAAGCGCGCCGCTGTGAGGACGCCCGACGCGTAAGCGCCGGTGTCGACGCCAACCCGACGCGCGTCGGCGTAAGGCGTCTCTGACGGGGTGTGGCCGTGCACCACGCGATGGGAAAACCGGCGCTTGCTGTTGAGGAACGCCTGGCGCGCCCAATAGAGATCGGCGTCGGATTGTTGTTGGAGCGGGCGCGCTGGATCAACGCCTGCATGCACAAAAGCATAGTCGCCGAGTTCGACATAGCGCTCTAGGCCTTCAAGGAAGCTGCGATGCGAAGCCGGCAGCGCACCCGCCAGCTGCGCGGCGACGGCAAGCCAGTCTTCGTCGCTTGCATTGATGGGCGCCGGCGGCGCCACCCCGTAGGAAAGCAAGGTCTCAGCGCCGCCCTGCAGCAACCAGGCCCGGTTTTCCAGCGGCGCTTCGATGAAGGCCTGCATCGATGCTTCATGGTTGCCGCGCAGGAAGCGCCGCTCATAGCCTTTTGGGCGCCCGCCAAGCAGCATCTCGATGACCCCGCGGGGGTCGGGACCACGATCAACATAGTCGCCCAGGAAGACGACGATAGGCGCGCCATCGGGACGGGCGTCGGCGCTGGCGACGCCCTCAAGCTGGCTCAGCAACTTGTCCAACAGATCGGACCGGCCGTGGACATCGCCCACCGCATATCCCACGCGTCCAGACACAAAGGCGGCGCCGCTTTGCGGGGCGCGGGAGAACATCCCCAGCAAATTCATGCGATTTTGCTTAGGCGCGCTGCCAAAGCGTGGCAATGGCGTTTCCCTCCGCGACGCCATAGCGGTGGAGCAAATCTTGCAGTTAAGACATCCGATATAAGACCCCGAAAGCGGCTCCGGCATGACTTCTAGCGACACCCCCCGCGTGTCAGTCATCATGGCTAATTTCGACGGCGCGGCCCACATCTGCGAGGCCGTGCAATCGGTGCTGGGTCAAACCGAGACGTCGCTGGAATTGCTGTTGAGCGACGACGGCTCGAGCGACGATAGTCTAGCGCGCGCCCAAGGCGCCGCAGCCGGCGACGCAAGATTAATATTGCTGGAGAGCCCGGTGCGCGGCGGGCCCGGCGCTGCCCGCAATCGCGCGCTCTCTCGCGCGCGCGGGAATTGGATTGCAGTCGTCGACAATGATGACTTCATCGCGCCCGAGCGATTGCAGCGGCTGATCAACGCGGCGGAAGCGGACGGCGCAGACATCGCCGCCGACAACCTTATCACCTTCTATCAAGATCAAAGCCGCCCCGCGCACCGGCACTTGGGCGCTGCAGCACCGTTATGGGTAAGCGCTGCTTTTTACGCCAACAGCAATCTGATGTTGCGTGGCGGCGCCCAGCTTGGCTTCCTAAAGCCGGTGTTTCGTCGCCATGTGATCGAGACGCGCCGATACGATGAATCGCTGCCGATCGGCGAAGACGCCGATTTGGTCCAACGTCTGCTGATCGCCGGCGCCAAGATGCGCCTTTATCCGGAAATGGCGTTTTATCATTATCGCAAGCACCAGCGCTCGGTGTCGCATCGATTGCCCAAGGCTGCCGCCGACGCGCTATTGGCGGGGTTGGCCAAGATGAGGTCTGATGATCCAACCCTGGCGCGGGCGCTCAACCGGCAACGCAACGCATTGTTAGACGCCAAAGCGTTCTTGCAGATTGTCGAGGCGCTGAAGGCCAAGGACGCCGCCGCCGCGGCGCGGGCGGCCTGGGTTCGCCCGCGGGCGCTCTTGCTGCTGGGTGAGCCGTTGCGGGCGCGTTTAGAACGCCCAATTTGAAGCGCAAAATCTAGGGCCTGGGGGATAGGCCGTAGAGAACGGGCTCGCGCGCGCCCAAAGCCTTGGCGACGACCCCTAGGTGCAAGGCGGCGCGGATCAGGTGCTGGCGAAAGCGCACAGGCGACCATGCCGTCATTAGCGCCGCACCCGCGCAATAGACCGCTTTGGCGCTCGCCGGCCCTAAAATGCGCAACCGAGTTTGCGCGCGATCGCGCAGCACCCGGGCATGGCTTTGCCCCGACCGGAAGGCGCGCGCCAACAGCCAGCGCGTGGTCAGCCGCGCTGGAAGCGCTGGTTCGTTGACGTTGGCCCCGGGCGCGAACCCAAGTTTGGCGCCGCGGGCATATAAGGCGGCGAAGAATTGGGTGTCCTCGCCGCCACTGCGCCCCAGTGCTGGATCAAAGCGGAGGTCACCGACGATGGCGCGGCGAAAAAGCACGTTTGAGGAATAGCCGGTATCGATCAGCCCATTGGCGCGGAAAGCGGGCCTGAAGGAGTGGAAGTCGCCTGCAAACGCCCAACCGGGCGCGTCGGCGGGATAGATCGCATGCACGGGGCCGAAGACGATATCGACCTCCTGCTCGGCCAAACCCGCCGCCAATTTAGACAGCCAAAAGCTGGGCGCCAGCTCATCATCGTCGATAAAGGCGATAAGATCGGAGGTTGCGGCGTCCAAGCAGGCGTTGCGGGCAATCGAAATGTTGCGGGCCGGCGCATGCAGATACTGAACGTCAAGCGCCAGGCCCGCTTTGGCGCGCGCCACAATCGGCGCCGCCGAGGGTTGCTCATCGTTGTCGGCGACAATCACCTTGAACGCGGGCGCCCCCCGCTGACGCGACAGCGACGCCAAAGTGTCGTACAGACTGGGTCGCTGGAACGTACAGATGCAGACCGCAACGCCCCCATCGTCGGCCTCGGCTTGGTTAAACTCACTCATGGGCCGCTCCGCCGACAGCCTTGAATTTAGTCGCCCAGCCCGGCAGCGCGCGCAAGCTTGGCGCTGCGCTGCCGGCGCGCTCAAATCCCTAGCCGATTATGCTTGCAAGATGTGCGCCCACAGCGCCTATAGGCCCCAATTCCGCGCCGCCGGCTTTTTTCGGGAAGGGACGCGCTTAGCCTTGCCGGAACGCCGCTGCAGATCAGCGGGTATGGTCCCCATGGCGGCGCTCCGGTTAAGCAAAAGGCGGCAGGAAATTTGCGACGCGGCGGGCAGCCTTCGCGCGGGGACTTGAGGATGCCGATTTCGGACAATGTTCGCCTAGGCGAAGGCGTGATGATCCATAACCCCCAGCTCGTGAACTTGTACGGTTGCGCCTTGGGCGCGGGTTCGCGCGTCGGGGCGTTCGTCGAAATCCAGAAGAACGCCACCGTGGGCGAACGCTGCAAGATTTCGTCACACACCTTTATTTGCGAAGGCGTCACAATTCAGGATGAAGTATTCGTCGGTCACGGGGTGATGTTCATCAATGATATCTTCCCGCGCGCCACCAACGATGACGGCGCAGCGCAAAGCGAAGCCGATTGGTCGGTGGCGGCGACTTTGGTTAAGCGGCGCGCCTCAATCGGCTCCAACGCCACCATCATGGGCGGGGTTACGGTGGGCGCAGGCGCCCTGGTGGGCGCGGGCGCTGTGGTCACCAAGGATGTGCCAGATTATGCGATCGTGGCGGGCGTGCCGGCAAAGGTCGTGGGCGATGTGAGGGACAAGCGCGAGTAGGAATAGGCGCCCGCCCTCAGAGCGGGCCGCGCGCATTGGATAGAATTTGGGGACTGATCAGAATGATCCGGATTGGCGTTATTGGTTACGGCTATTGGGGCCCCAACCTTGTCCGCAATTTCGCGGAATTGGGCGGCGCTGAACTTGCGGGCGTCGCCGATCTCGATCCCAAGAAGTTGGAGATCGTCGCCAAACGCTTTCCGGCGGTGAAAACGACCAACGATTTTCAAGAATTGCTGCGCGACCCGAATATCGACGCCATTGCGGTGGCGACCCCGGTCAATACCCACTTTGAATTGGGTATGGCGGCGCTGAAAGCCGGTAAGCACGTTTGGCTGGAGAAGCCCATGACAGAGACGTCGCTGCAGGCGCGTCAGCTCGTGGATACGGCCGACAAACGCAAGCTTGTCCTGCATGTTGACCACACTTTCATATACACCGGCGCGGTGAAAAAGATGAAAGAGCTCGTGGCCAACGATGAGCTCGGAAAAATCCTGTACTACGATTCGACCCGGGTTAATCTTGGGCTCTTCCAGCGCGACGTGAGCGTGATCAGCGATCTTGCCGTGCACGATTTTTCGATCCTGGATTACCTGTTGCGTGAGCGCCCGATCGCAGTGTCGGCTGGAGGCATCAACCACTTCCCCGGCACGCCGGAAAATCTGGCCTACATTACGATGTTCTATGATTCCGGGGCGATTGCGCACGTGAACTGCAGCTGGCTAGCGCCGGTGAAGGTGCGCACCGTGCTGGTGGGCGGCGCCAAGAAGATGTTCGTCTATGACGATCTGCAGCCATCGGAAAAACTGAAAATCTACGACAAGGGCGTCTCCTTCACCGACGATCCGGCGAAGATTTACCAAATGCGCGTCGGTTACCGAACCGGCGATATGTGGGCGCCGAAGCTCGATGAGAGCGAAGCCCTGCGCATAGGGGCGATCGATTTTGTCGAAGCCATTGAAGCTAGGAGGCCGACGCTGACCGACGGGCGGCTGGGGATGCGCGTCGTTGAGATCGTCGAAGCCGCCACCTCCTCGATGCGGGCGCGCGGCGAAACCATTCACCTTCCGCGTGCGGAGCGCGTGCTATGAGCGTCCCGTTCGTTGACCTGAAAGCCCAATACCAAGCCATTAAGCCGGAGGTCGACGCCGCCATCCAGCATATCCTCGACAGCACCCAATTCGTATTGGGCGCGGAGGTCGCAGAACTCGAAAGGGAATTTAGCGACTACTCGCAGGCTGCGTTTGGCATCGGCGTCAACAACGGCACCAACGCGCTTTATCTGGCGCTGCTCTCAGCAGGCATCGGCCCCGGCGATGAAGTGATCACCGTGCCGTTCACCTTCGTCGCCAGCGTCTCGGCGATCTGGTACAGCGGCGCCAGGCCCGTATTTGTGGACATCGATCCGCGCACCTTCACCATGGACCCGGCTTTGATCGAAGCGGCGATCACGGCAAGGACCAAGGCCATCATTCCCGTTCATCTTTATGGCCAGCCGGCGGACATGGATCCCATCATGGAGATCGCCAAAAAGCATGGCCTGCTGGTTCTCGAAGACGCCTGCCAAGCGCACGGCGCTGAGTACAACGGCGTCCGTGTCGGGGGCATCGGCGATTGGGCCGCGTTCAGCTTCTATCCAGGAAAGAACCTGGGCGCCTATGGCGAAGGCGGCATGACCACGACCAACAATGCCGAATATGCGCGCAAGATCCGCATGCTGCGCGACTGGGGCGCGGAAAAGAAGTATCAGCACGAGCTGAAGGGCTTCAACATGCGCCTCGAAGGCATGCAGGGGGCGATCCTGCGCGTGAAGTTGAAGCATCTCGACAAGTGGACCCAAGCGCGGGCCGATGCGGCTGGGCGCTACAATGCGTTGTTTGCGGGTTCTGGGGTGCAGACGCCGTATGCGGCGCCGAACGTGCGCCATGTCTATCATATCTACGCCATCCGCACGCCAGAGCGCCAAAAGTGGATCGACGCGCTGAACGCCAAGGGCATCGGCAACGGCATTCACTATCCTCATCCGGTACATTTGCTGCCCGCTTTCGAAGACCTCGGCTACAAAAAGGGCCAATTCCCGCATTCGGAAAAGGCGGCGGCCGAAACGCTGTCGCTGCCGATGTTTCCGGAATTGAAGGCTGATCAACAAGCCGAAGTGGCGGCGGCCGTGATCGAACTGCAACGCGCTGGCGCTGGAGTGTCGCGATGAATATTTCCGGCGCGAAGATCCTGGTCACCGGCGGCTGCGGGCTGATCGGCTCGACCACGATCGACGCCTTGCTGCGCGAAGACGTCGGCCAGATTGTCATTTACGACAATCTGGTGCGCGGCTCGATGCACAACGTCGCCGAGATTTTGAACGACAAGCGCGTGACCCTGGTGAAAGGCGACATCCGCGACGTCGACGCCACCCGCAAAGTCACCGAAGGCATGGATGGGGTCATTCATATGGCGGCGATCCGCATCACCGCGTGCGCCGACAATCCGCGCCAAGCCATGGAAGTGATGTGCAACGGCTCGTTCAATGTGGTGGAAGCCGCGCATTTGGCGGGCGTGAAGAAGATTGTCGCGGCGTCGTCGGCCTCCGTTTACGGCTTGGCGGAAAGCTTCCCGACCACGGAAGCAGAACACCCATACAACAACCGCACCTGGTATGGCGCGTCGAAGGTGATGCTGGAGGGGCTGCTACGCTCGTTCAACGATATGTACGGCGTCGAGTATTGCGCGTTCCGGTATTTCAACGTGTACGGTCCGCGCATGGACATTCACGGCAAGTACACCGAAGTGCTGATCCGCTGGATGGAGCGCATCGAAAACGGCGTTCCTCCATTAATCATGGGCGACGGCAAAACCTCGATGGACTTCATCTATATCGATGACATCGCGCGCGCCAATGTCGCCGGCTTGAAATCGGATGTTTCCGATCAAGTGTTCAACGTCGCGTCGGGCGTCGAGACGAGCCTGCAAGAACTGGCCGAAGCGCTGATGCGCGTGATGGGCAAGAAGATGACGCCGGAATATGGACCCGAACGCAAGGTAAACGCCGTGCCGCGCCGGCTTGCTTCAACCGAGAAGGCCAAGCGCTTGCTGGGCTGGGAAGCCCAGGTCGATCTTGAGCAGGGCTTGCAACGTCTCGTAACCTGGTGGCGCGCTAACAAAGAGCACGTTGCCTGACTATGGCCCCGAACATGATCCCGTTGATGAAGCCGCTGATGGACGAACGCGAGGCGCAGGCAGCCTCGCGCGTGATCTTGTCGGGCTGGGTCACGCAAGGCCCGGAGGTCGCGGCTTTCGAAAAGGAATTCGCAGCCTATGTCGGCGCGCCCTACGCAACGGCGGTGTCGAACTGCACAACCGCGCTGCATTTGGCGCTCTTGGCGGTGGGTGTGGGCGCAGGCGATGAAGTCATCACCGTGTCGCACTCCTACATCGCCACTGCGAATGTGGTGAAATACTGCAACGCCACGCCGGTGTTCGTGGATGTCGAACGCGACACCTACAACATGGACCCGCTCAAAATCGAGGCGGCGATCACGCCAAAGACCAAAGCGGTGCTTTGCGTCCACCAGATCGGCATGCCGTGCGATCTAGAGGGCATATTGGCGGTCGCTAAAGCGCACGCCATTGCAGTGATCGAGGATGCCGCCTGCGCCATCGGCAGCGAGATCAACATTGACGGCGCATGGGAAAAGATCGGGGCCCCACGCGGCGATATCGCCGCCTTTTCGTTCCATCCCCGCAAGATCGTGTCGACCGGCGATGGCGGCATGTTGACCACCAAAAATCCCGCCTTTGACAAGCAATTCAAACTGCTGCGCCAGCACGCCATGAGCGTACCCGACACGGTGCGGCACGGCGCCAATCAGGTGATCTTCGAAACCCATCCCGTGCTTGGCTACAATTACAGGATGACCGATATTCAAGCCGCGGTCGGGCGCGAACAATTGAAGCGCGTGCCCGAGATCGTGGCGACGCGGCGGCGCCTTGCTAGGCGCTATCAGGAACTGCTGCAGAACAATATGGGCATCGCGCTGCCGATAGAACCTGCAAACCGGCGCTCCAATTGGCAAAGCTATTCTGTGACGTTGCCGCCCCATTGTGATCAGCGCGCGGTGATGCAAGCCATGCTCGACGCCGGCATCGCCACCCGCCGCGGGATCATGTGCGCGCATCGCGAAGATGGTTACCGGAACGGCTGGGATCTGCCGAATTCGGAATTCGCGCAGGACCGGCGCATCATTCTGCCTATGTATCATGTGATGAGCGAAGACGAACAGACCGCCGTCGCGGAAACGCTGAAGAAGGCCTGCGCGGGATGACCACGCTTGCGCCGGCGCCGGAGACGCCGATCAGCGTCGTCGAGATCAGGCCAGATCGCGGCCTGTTCGATCTCGATCTGGGCGCTGTGTGGCGCTATCGCGAACTTCTGTACGTGCTGATGAAGCGCGACGTGCAGGTGCTCTACAAACAAGCCCTGCTCGGCGCGGCGTGGGCGATCCTGCAGCCGGTATTTGCGGTGCTGATCTTCAGCTTCGTATTCGGCGTCGCCGCGCACATTCCATCGGACGGGGTACCCTATCCGATTTTCGCCTTCGCCGGCGTATTGCCGTGGACGTATTTCGCCGAAGCGGTGCGCCGCAGCGGCATGGGTTTGGTGACCGACGCCGAACTGGTGCGGAAGGTGTATTTCCCGCGCCTCATTATGCCGCTCGCTAACGTAATCTCGCCGCTGTTGGACTTCTGCATCGCTTCTTGCGTGCTACTGGCAATGATGGCGTTCTATCACATAACGCCGAGTTGGAAGTTTCTGGTGGCGCCGCCCTTGATGGTGATCTCGGCGTTGCTTGCGCTGTCAGTGGGCCTGTGGCTTGGACCCATCAATGTGCGCTTCCGCGACATCAAGCACACGCTGCCGTTCCTGATCCAGATCTGGATGTACGCTACGCCAATCGTCTATCCGCTCAGCATCGTGCCCGCGCAATGGCGCACGCTCTATGCGCTGAACCCAATGGTCGGCGTCATCGAAGGCTTCCGCTGGGCGATCTTCAACAAGGGCGAACTCGACATTGCCTCGCTCAGCATGAGTCTCATAATTATCGCCCTCCTGCTGTTCGGCGGGTTGATTTTCTTCCGCCGCATGGAGCGTTCGTTCGCGGATTTGATATGAGCGACCTCGCCATCAGCGCGCGCGGTCTTGGCAAGCGCTATCGACGCAACCAGCGTGTAGATCGCCATGATTCGCTGCGGGATCTCGTCGTTGCCGGCGTGCGCGATCTATTGTCGTCGAGGGCCCAACGTGCTGAAAAAACCGCGCGCGAGGAATTTTGGGCGCTGCAAGACGTCGACTTCGACATCGCACGCGGCGAGAACGTCGGCATCATTGGCCTCAACGGCGCCGGCAAGTCTACGCTGCTCAAGGTGCTCTCGCGCATCACCACCCCCACCACCGGCACAGTCCAAATCCGCGGCCGCCTGGGCGCGCTTCTGGAAGTCGGCACCGGCTTCCACCAAGAACTGACGGGCCGGGAAAACACCTACCTCTACGGCTCGATCCTGGGCATGACCCATGCCGAAGTGAATGAGAAGTTCGAGGCGATCGTCGATTTTTCGGAAATCGGCGATTTCATCGATACCCCCGTGAAGCGCTATTCGAGCGGCATGTATGTGCGCCTCGCCTTTGCGGTGGCCGCCCACCTCGATCCGGAAATCTTGCTGCTCGACGAAGTGCTGGCGGTCGGCGACTTTGCCTTCCAGCGCAAATGCATGAATTTCGCCCGCCAACTCGAGCAGAAGGGCTCAACCATTCTGTTCGTTTCCCACAACATGTTCTCGATCAAGAGCATGTGCCAGCGCGTGATCTACCTCAAGAAAGGACGGGTCGTTTATGACGGTCCCACCGATGAGGGCCTGAAGCTCTATGAAGGCGACAGCAAGCTGCAGAACACTGCGTGGTTCGACGATGCGAGCAAAAATCCGGCCATCGTCATTACCGACGTTGAGCTCTTGAACGACGCTGGCCGCGCCTCCGGCGTCATGGACTTCGGCAAGCCGATGAGCGTGCGCATTCGCTACAAAGCCTATGAGCGCGTGGAGCAGCCGGATTTCCGCATTGGCGTCAATCGCGCCGACGAAGTGCATTGCTGCACCTTTAGCACCGCCGCCGACGGCGTGGACATCCCTTTCGTCGAGGGCGAAGGGGTCGTTGAAGTGCGCACGCCGCCGCTCAATCTTGTGTCCGATCTTTACAACACCAACATTCTGGTCCGTGAAAAAGGCGCACGCATTCTTACCGCGCAGGTTGGCGCCAGCTTCCATGTGCGCCACCCTGTGTTTGCGTCCAATGCCTACGGCGTTTTCCACCAAACCGCGCAATGGCGCATCATCGCTTACAGGCAGGCACAGCCGGTAGAGAATGCGGATGAGCAACGTTGACGTCGTCATTCCGTGCTACAATTACGCGCGCTATCTTGATCAATGTGTCCAGAGCATTCTGACGCAGCGCGACGTCAATGTCCGGATCCTCATCATTGATGACAAATCCACCGACGATACGCCTGCGGCCTGCGCACGCCTCGCCGCGAGCGATCCGCGCGTCGCCTACAAGCGCAACGAGAACAATCTAGGCCTGATTGGCACCGCTAATGCCGGCATTATGGGCTGGGCGTCGGCGGAGTATTATTCGCTGATCTCAGCTGACGACGCATTGACACCTGGGTCTCTAGCGCGCGCGACACAAGTGCTGAACGCCCATCCCGAAGCGGGCCTGGTGATGGCGCGGGCGCTTATCATCGACGATGCGACGCAGCCCAGGCCCTTGCCCGATCCGCAAGCGGCGACCTACCAGATCATTTCTGGGGATGCGTATCTGCGGCGCAACTTTGAGGCCGGCAACCCTGCGCCCTCGCCTTCGGTGGTGTTGCGCACCGAGATGCAACACCGCCTCGGCGGCTACCACCCGGCGATGCGGCACACAAGCGACATGGAAATGTGGATGCGCTTTGCGCTGCACGGCCCCATCGCGCTCATCCGCGATGTGCAATCGCTCTATCGCTGGCACGGCGCGAACATGACGTTGGGCTTCGACCTCATCCGCGACCGCGAGGAGCGCTTGAAAACGTGCGCCGTCGTCTGTGAGGCAGGCGGCGACAAGAACCCCCGCTTCATGGAGATGTTTGCCGGCATGAAGCAGTACTTTGCGCGCGAAGCGTACTGGTTCGCCGGCGACGCCATGGAGCGCGGCGACGCCGCGGAAATGGAGCGCTGTCTAGCCTTTGCCGAAAAATGCGATCCTGACATCAAGATGAAGCCCGTCGCTTGGCGGTTCCGCATGAAGCAAATGTTGGGGCCTGCGCTCTCGAACACGCTGCGTGGCGCGATGAAGGACGCAAAGCGCGCCTTGGGCGCCGAAGAGCGTAAGTGGTTTACCCCCAATTCCGAGCTGGGCTGGTACCCGAGCGCCAAAGATCTCGGCGAGGCGCCTCTCGCCACCAGCGCGCTATAAGCTTCAAGCCGGCGATAGCCAGCGCCAGCGGCGCACGAACCTGATCAGCATGCGCGCCCGCTCTTTGGCGCTCACCTGATAACGCGCGGCGACTTCGTCAAAAAACGGCGTGCGTTTGAGGCTTTGCCAATAGAGCCATGCCCACGGGTGGTAGATGTTGGGCAACCAGGGTTTTTCTGGGCCGGTAAAGTGAATGATGCGCGGCTGGCGATTGCCCAGGTGTTTGTCCGCCGACATTTCCGCGATCAGGCTTGGAATGGCCATATGGCGCTGGGCATTCCAGGCCACGCCGAAACGCTTCCAGCGGCCCCAGCAGGCGAAATTCAGCGCGTCTTGGTCGTTGAGCGGGGGGTGGTGATCGGCGACGAACCTTGCAGCCTTGGTGAAAAGCTTTTCCTCCCGCACCCGATCGAGATCGATGACCAAGATGCCGGCGTTGAAATATTGCGGTCCAACCGGCAGCGACCACCGCTCGGCAAACGCCTTCGGATCCACGAACGCGTCAATGGCGGCGCCGACCGGATTGCCGTTAAGATCCATCGCGTGGAGTTCGCGAATGTCGTGGAGAACGGTGATGTCGGCGTCGAGATACAAGAGCCTACGACAATCGGCGGGCGCCAGCTTCTCAAGACCCAGGCGGAAGAGCGTGGCGCGAGTGAAATGCATCCGGTCAGCAAAAGCGGGCACGTCCTCGTCGCCAACCTCGATCCAGACAAATGTTGCGTTCGCCGCCACGGATTCAACGCTTTTCTGCGCGGCGACTTCGATGCCGAAATGGAGTATGATGAAGCGATAGGCGCCGCCGTGAGCCGCGACTGCGGCCATCACCGCCGCGCCGTGCTCGACATAGTTTTTGTCAAAGCCGAAGGCGACATCGACAACATCGGTGCTGGAATTCACGCTCACGCGATCGCCTTCGCCGCCGCCGGCTTGCGTAGCCACCATCGCGCCCGCAGACGCATCAGCTGATAGGCGTCCATTTTGTAGGTGGCGGCGACTTCGCGCCTGAACGGAGTGCGCTCCAACGCCATCCAATACATCCACGCCCAAGGGTGCCAGATGTTCGGCATCCAAGGTTTTTCAACGCCAATAAAGTGCACCATCGCCGGCGCGCTGCGGCGCCATTTGCGCAGTGGCTCGAGCTGCTCTTCGGCGCGTTCCTTGGGCGAAAGATAACGCTGCACGTTCCAGGCCGGGTCAACGCTGCGCCAAGCGCCCCAAAATGTGTAGTTGAGCGCATCCTGGTCGCCAAGCAGCAGCTCGCTATTGTGCTCAACGACAAATTCGAGCGCCGCAGAGAACGATTTGTCGGAGCGCACTTGCGCCAAATCGATCACCAACATGCCGGCATTAAAGTAGAGCGAATTGCCAGGCGGCCTTCCCCACTTCTGCGCGAACGCATCGGAGTCGACATAAGCGTCTCGCACCGCCCCGATCGGCGCGCCTTGGAGATCGCTCGCCCAGAGCTCGCGCACATCGCCTAGCACAACGATGTCGGCATCGAGATAAATGATGCGCGTGCAGTCGCCCGGCGCAAGCCTTTCAAGGCCCAGCCGGAAAAGCACGGTGCGGTTTAAGTGACCGCGATCCTCATAAGCCGGCAAATCCCTCTCGCCGACTTCGATCCACAAAAACGTGGCGTGGGGAGCGCATTGTTCTACCCGTCTTTGCAGCGCCGCGTCGACGCCGACATGCAGCATTATAAAGCGGATACTCGCGCCAGGCGCATTGCGCGCTATGGAGGCGATGACTTGCGCAGCGTGCGGCGCGTAGCGCCCGTCCAGTCCAAAGGCGATATCGATTTGCGCCCCGGCGCTCACGACCGCGCCCCAACTGTCACCGCATGCAGCGCCCGGCGCAGAGCGCTCGCGCGGAAAAGATCTCCGGCAGCGCGGAATGGCAGGATGGCCGCCGCGGTAAGCGCGGTTCGCAGCGCATAGAAGCGCTGCCCCGCGGCGGCTCGTTCCGCAGCGGCTTCACTGAAATAGCGGTAGAAATGGCCGAGCGTGTTGTTGTGGGCCTTGGCAAATTCGATCGGCGAACTCCAGATGCGCCATTCGGGAACGGCGTGGCGAAAGAAGACCTTGCGATCGAACCTTATGCGCCGCAGCTGCAATTCATCCTCGCTGCCGCCGGGGCGACCGCGGAAATAGACCACCGGCACGCGGGCAAAGCCTAGCCTGCGCGTGCGGGCGATGCGCAACATCCAATCGAGGTCCTGTCCTCCAACCAAAACCGGATCAAATTCGCCGATCGCCTCACGCACGCGCACGCGCGCCACCAGAGTGCCGATCTGGGGAAAAAGCCCGCTAAGCATTTTCCGCAGCAGCGCGTCGCCCTCGCCCGGCTGCTTGGGCACAGCGACGCCGGTTGGCGTCAAATCCAAGTCCGTACTGATGACTTGCGCGAACACAGCTTCAAGATCATTGCGTTCGTCGAGCATTTTGAGCTGCGGGCGGATGTTGGCAGGCAACCACACATCGTCATCGTCGAGAAAAGCTAGATATTGGCCCTGAGCCGCTCGCAGGCCTGCGTTGCGCGCAGCACTCGCGCCGGGTTCGGAAACTTTGATGTGCGACGCGCCATAGGCGGCGCACGCGGCTTCGGAGTCCGGGTCGTCGCCATTGTCGCCGACCAAGATTTCGAATGCGAGATCGCTAGCCTCCACAGCGCGAATGCTGGCGAGCGCCTGGCGCAACAGCGCCGGGCGATTGCGGGTTGGAACGATGACGGAAACCCGCCGCATCAGATCCACTCCTCCCAACGATCGAATTTGCCGGCGAGCAGCGCATTGAAAATGCGGTCACCGTCGAACTTGGTGACGAAAGTGCGCGCAACGGTGCCTGCGGGGCGCGTTTCTTCGGCCTGCGCGTAGATGGTTTCATAGCCCACAGCGCGCGCAGCCTCGGCTGCGCGTTGCGGCCAGTTGCTAGATTGGCCGAACGGGATGGCGAAGGTGCTTGGCGCAAAGCCGACGCGCTTTTCGATGGTGTCGCGCGAAGCGCCGAGTTCGTCGACAATCTGGTGTGGTCCGATCTGGCTGAAATCGGGGTGGGTGGCGGAGTGGCTGCCGAGCTCGCCGCCTTGGGCCATCAGCGCTTCAATGTCCTTCCAATCGAGGATCATCTCTTGGCACCACTCGTGGAGGTGGTCGCTCCACTCCGACACCGCAAAGAACGACCATGGCAAGCCATAGTCTTTGAGAATTGGCGCCGCGGTGGTGAGCACGCTCTTGAGGCCGTCGTCAAAGGTGATGGCGAGCGTTTTGGCGTCAGCGGCGCCTTTGGCGACTTCAGAGGCGGGCGCAAATTTAAAACCGGCGTTCAGCGCCATTTCAAGGTGGCGGCGAAACTGCGCTTCCGAGACGTCGTTAACGCCCCACGCGGTTTGACCAACCGAATGGTAGCAGAGAATGCGCCCGACATAACGCTTGGCGGGGCGGCCGAAACTTGCCAACCAGTGGCGCTCGCAACACATGCGCACGCCCGCCAGGTGATGGCGTTCGATGCCGACGCTACGCGCGAGGGATTTCAACGCCCGCTTCATTCCAAATGGCCTGCTGGACGCCCCATGAGATGCCTCATTGATCCTCGTTGGGTCCAGAGCTCACGCTCTGGCGCGCTATTATTTCGCAGTTCCTGCAGGGTTTATGCCTCTAGCCGCCTTAACCGCCGATCAAAGCCAACGACCTCGACGGATGGCGGTAAACCGCGTTAAGGATGGCGCCGGGCGCCGCTCGCAGATTTGTGATGAATAGCGCCCCGCGCGCGACAGCGCCTAGCGCCCTAGGAAGCCTTGCAAAGCCAGCCCATGACGGCGTTGAGCGTCTCCCAGATCGGGGCGCCCAGAATCCAAATGGGGTACGACAAGGCGCGGCCCGCTAAGCCTGCTTGTCGCGTGGCGGGCCCCTACTTGGGTAAGCTGGCGAAAAACCAAAAGCCCCAAGGCTTAGCGACCGGCAGGCTTTTCGCCTCGCGCCTATTTCATTGCCCGCAATTGCGCGGCGCGAGTATTGCGGGAGAGCGGCTTAACTGTTTGGGATGCGCGAGCGGATGAGTTCTGAAGGCCAGATCGCGGTGGTGATCGCAGCCTACAACGCCGGGGCGACGCTTGAGCGGGCGATCGGCTCAGCCTTGGCGCAGCCGCAAACAGCGGAAGTTTGTGTGGTGGATGACGCTTCCTTGGACGCCACGCTGGCGCTGGCGCAGGCCTGGTCTGTCCGCGACGGGCGCGTTTGCACATACGGTTCTACGGTGAATGGCGGACCTGGCGCGGCGCGAAACCTGGCCATCGCCAATAGCCGCGCGCCATGGATAGCGGTTATAGACGCCGACGATTACATCCTGCCCGGCCGGTTTGCGACCTTGCTGGGCGCTGCAGGCGAAGCGGATTTCGTCGCGGACGCCCTGATCCGCACCCCCCAAGGCGTCGAGCCGGACGTGAGCTTGCAGGCTTTTCAGGCGGAAACGCTGAGTTTTGAAGCTTTTGTGCTGGGCAATCTCGGGCGTTCACGCGGCCCGCTCGATTTGGGCTTTCTCAAACCGCTTATGCGCCGGACGTTCCTGGAGGCGCACGGGCTCCGCTATCAGTCCGCGCTTCGGCTTGGCGAGGACTACGAATTCTACGCCCGCGCGCTCGCGCTAGGGGCGCGCTTTCTGGTCGGCAATCCGGCCGGCTACGTGTCGATCGAACGGCCGGGCTCGCTGAGTAAGGATCACAGCGAACGCGATCTCGAACTTTTGCGTGATTGTGACCGCGCATTGGCCCAGATCCGGACGCTCACAGCTGCGGAAAGCCGGGCGCTCGCGCGGCATTGGGCGAGCGTTGATTGCCGGTTGCAGTGGCGGCGACTGATCAGCGCGGTGAAAGCCAACGACCTTGGCGCCGCGCTCAGCACCTTTCGCACGCCGGAAACTGCAATTTACCTTGCCGGCAAGCTGAGCGAGCAGGTCTGGCGGCGCTCCACATCAGCCTGGCGCCAGGCTTAAGCAAGCGCCTTTAAACCTTGCGCACGGGGATAGAGGAAATGTGTCGCGCATTTTGTCGCGCTTTGGCGCACGATTTGAATATCTGTTTGCGCTATGCGGGGCGCCGCCCATGGCATAGACATTCGCAGAGGTTCCGAACCATGACTTTGCCACTCTGGCACACTCGTCGCGCCGTGCTGCGCGCGATCGCGGCTGGCGCCGCGGCGCTGGTCGGCGCCTGCTCCACCGTCCCGTCAACGCCTCCAGATATGATGCAGCAAGCCGAATACCGCTTGGGACCGGGCGATGCGCTGCGGATTACGGTGTTCGGCGAAACCGACCTCACCGGCACTTTTACCGTAGGTTCGCAAGGCGCGATCGCCTACCCGTTAGTGGGCGTGGTGGCGGCGGCCGGCAAGACAATCCCGGAATTCACGGTCGCTTTGCAAACCGCGCTGGAACATTACGTTCGCCAGCCGAATGTGGCCGTCGAGGTGGCGAACTATCGCCCGTTCTTCATACTAGGTGAGGTGCAGCGCCCGGGAACCTATCCCTATTCCGCCAATTTGACGGTGCTGAACGCGGTCGCAACCGCGGGTGGATTCACCTATCGGGCGAACCAGGGCCGAGTTTTCATCCGCCACGCGAATGAGGAAGTCGAGCACTCCTTGCCCGTCACCATCGCCACGCCGGTCCTCCCCGGCGACACGGTACGGATCGGCGAAAGGTTTTTCTGAAACATTTGTCGGCGCCGACCGCCCCGCGAACCGGCGTGCTTGGCCGGCCCGCGCAGGCTTGCGAAATAGTCACTGTGGTGCGGCGCAGAGCCTGCATGGGCCGCATTCGAGACGACACCGCAGCGACGAGTGTGCTAGCTTGAAACTGTTTGCAAGCGTGCTGCAACTCTCCGTGCGGGCGGCTGGAAACGAGGGGGATTAGGCGGGGCTGAAGTACAAGACAGCGCAGCTTGGTTCTGGGTGAATGATGAACGTAATGAGCAACGACCCACCGCAAACGCCTCCGGGATATCCCTCTTCGGCAGGCGCGCCGCAGGGTCTTGCCGAGCTTTTTGGCGTGACCGGCGCGCTGCAAATGCTGCGGCGGCGGCTGATCGTCATGGCGCTGGTCGGCGCAACCGCTGCGGCGGCGGCGTTTTCGTTCCTCATGCTGCGCCCGCCAAGCTACGAGGCGACGGCGCTCATAATCATTAACCCGCGCCAGGAGCGCGTGCTCAACAACAATAACGACGTATTGGGCCAATTGCCGCTCGATTCCCAAGCCATCGACTCTGAAATTGAGTTGCTGCGCTCGCCTGCCCTGATGAACGATCTGGCCGAAGCGCTGGGCATGATGGGCCGCAGCGGCGCGCCTGGCGCCAATGGCGCGGAAAGCAATGCAGCAGCGAGCCTCGCCAGCGCAATCGATGTGCGCCGCCGCGGCCTGACCTACGTGATCGAGATCACCGCCCGGTCAACGAGCGCGCGTCGCGCCCAATTGATCGCCAACACTTATGCAGACGTTTACATTACCAGCCAAGTCAATCAGCGCATCGACACCGTGCAGCGCGCCAATTCATGGCTCTCGCGCCGCTTGGCTGAACTTCGCCAGGACGTTCAAGAAAAGGAGAGCGCTGCTGAGATTTTCCGCGTGCAGAACGGCCTGATGGCTGCACAAGGCAGCACTTTGCAGGAAAGTGAGATTACCAACGTTCAAAACCAAGTGCTCGCCGCGCAAGCTGACCTTGCCGCCGCGGGCGCCCGCTATCGTCAGCTGCAAGATCTGCGCGCGTCCGGGGCGTCGCTCGAGACAATTGGCAATGCGATGAACTCGGAGACCATTCGTTCGCTCCGCGACCGTGAAGCCGATGTGACGCGCCGCCAGTCGGATTTGGAAAACCGCTATTTGCCGACCCATCCCGCCGTGCAAGCGGTGCGCGCAGAGCATCAGGACGTCGAAAATCAGATCCAACAAGAAATTCAGCGCATTACCATCAATCTCGGCAACGAAGTCGCAGTAGCGCGCGCCCGCGTCGACACTTTGCAACAATCGTTGCACGCCGCCACTGGAGACCTGAGCCAGAATTCGGCCGCCAGCGTGCGCTTGCGCGAACTTGAGCGTGAAGCGGCCGCCAGCCGCGAAGCCTACGAATCTTATCTGCAGCGTTATCAGCAGATCGCCGACCAAGATCAGCTCAATACCTCCGACGCGCGTTTGATGGCTTATGCCTCCCAGCCTGCGTCGCCCTCCTCGCCGAAGCTGCGCGTGTCGCTGGCGCTGGCGCTCGCCGTCGGCCTGGCGCTTGGCCTGGCGGCCGGGGTCATCGCCGAGATTTTGGATCAGTCGGTAAAGAACGCCGACGATCTCGAAGGCAAGGTGGGCTATCCAGCGATTGCCTCCATTCCCGCTATTTCCAAACGCATGATGCGCCAAATGCCGCCAGCCGAGCGACATCCGTCCGGCTATTTGGTCGGGCGTCCGATGTCGGCGTTCACCGAGGCCATACGGGTGCTGCGCACGGTGATTGTTTACTCGCGCCTCGATTTCTCGGTGAAGGTGGTGGCTGTCACCTCTGGGCTGCCCGACGAGGGAAAGACCACCATCTCTATGTGCTTGGCGCGCGTTGCGGCCATGTCGGGCCAACGTGTGGTTGTCGTTGACTGTGATCTGCGCAAACAATCCATCAACGACGTCATCGACGTCGAAACCGATGTCGGCATCCTGCAAGTGTTGGCCGGCGAGGCGCCGTGGCGCTCAGCCATCGTTCGCGACCCCAATTCCGACGCGCACGTGCTGCCTGTCGCTACCGCGGGCTTTACGCCCCGCGATGTCTTCGGCTCCGAGGCGATGTCGCGACTGGTGTCGGATTTGCGCGGCCACTATGACCTGGTGATCCTCGATTGCGCCCCCATTCTGGCGGTGGCGGAAACGCGCATTTTGGTGAAGCACGCCGATACCACAGTGATCGTCGCGCGCGCGGGCCGTTCTGCAACCGGGGCGGTCCGCTCGGCGGTGCTGCAAACCGAGCAAGCCGGCGGCAAAGTCCTCGGCATCGCCCTCAACTGCGTGCAGCCGCATTGGCAGTCGTACGGAGACTCGCTCTACTTCTACCAGTCGAAGTCATACTACAGCGTATCGTAAAGCTCGCCGTAACATGAGCCAGGCCGACGCGGACCTTCTCGTCGTCATCCCGTGCCTCAACGAAGAGGCGCATTTGGGAGCGTTGCTTGAAGCGATTGGCGCCGATCCGGCCTGCGCCAATGCGCGAATTGTCGTTGCCGATGGCGGTTCGACCGACGCCAGCGCAACGATCGCACGCCAACGGGCCCAAACCGATCCGCGCATTGCGCTTTTGCACAATTCGGCGCGCTTACAGAGCGCCGGCGTCAACGCCGCGGTGCGCGCTTATGGGCGCGGGTGCGCATTTCTGGTGCGCGTCGACGCCCACGCTGCCTATCCGTCAAATTATGTTTCAGCTTTGCTCGCCGCCCAGCGCGAAAGCGGCGCCGAT
>Ga0075030_100000315_pt1 | contig 41215 bp, 35 predicted proteins | sample LitLauG_LLR_2012_FD_71393 | JGI IMG/M metagenome (GOLD analysis project Ga0075030, IMG submission 71393) | Freshwater sediment microbial communities from Pennsylvania, USA - Little Laurel Run_MetaG_LLR_2012 | ecosystem: Environmental > Aquatic > Freshwater > Creek > Sediment | place: USA... | reverse complement strand
GCTATACATCGATCCTCCGCTAGTCCGAGAGCCCGCTCACATCTTCCGGGCCGCCCGCTGCGGGGACGGCGGCGCCACCCGGGAACGAGCCGGCGACGAACGGCGCGTGGTGCTCGGCCAGCGGCCGGGTGCCCACCACGGCGAGGCGCTCGAGCAGGAAGCGGAACTTCTTCTCCAGCGCTTCGCCAATCGCGCCGCGCGCCTCGGCCGGCATGCCCCACAGCTCGCGCTTCCAGGCGCCGAGAGCTTTCTTGCGCGTTTTGTAGAAGAACTGCTCGTCGCTGTCGGTGGCCTTGCGCTCGCCGGCCTCGGTCTCCCGCAGCTTCGCGTAGATCGCGCGCTTCAAGTCCGCGGGGAAGGCGGGATGATCGAACAGCATGTTCTGGAACTCGGTCGCGAGATGGATCTCGCAGGCGCCGAGTTTGGGGAAGCGATCGAACAGCTCGGCCGGCAGCGTCGAGGCCCCGTGCTGGACCGCGCCCGCCATTCCGTATCGCTCGCGCGCGAGGCGTGAGAGAGTTCGAATCGCCTCGAAGTCGATGCTGACCTCGGCGATCGTGCCGTCGGGGAGCGGAACGCCGCCGTGCGACGTGCCGGTCTGGATCGAGATCTTGCTCAAGCCCGCGGCCTCGTGCGCGAGCTTGCCGAGCGCGTCCGCGTAAACGCTCATGAACGCGTGCAGTTCCTCGGGCGTCGAGTTCTGGCTGCCGACCTCGCCGATCTCGCCGCCCACCGAGACCGTGACCCCGCGCGGCTCGAGCTGGCGGATGAACGCCGTCAGCTCGGCGCATCGGCGGCCGTTCAGCGACTGCTGCGCCTCGTGCCCGCTCTTCGAGAGATCCACCAGCGTCGAGCTGTCGACGTCGATGTTGTAGAAGCCGGCCGCCACGGCCTCGGCGGTCAGCTCGCGCAGCACGCGCAGCTCGCCCTCGGGATCGGTCGCGTGCTTTTTCGCGTTCACCTGGAAGTGATCGCCCTGAATGAATACCGGTCCGACCCAGCCCTCGCGCAGCGCCGCCGCCAGCACGACGAACGCATACTCGGCTGGCCTTTGATCGGTGTAGGTGATCTCGGAGCGCGCGATCTCGAGGATCACCGCGCCGGCATCGCACGCCCGGCGGGCGCGAAACAGCGCCCGCGCGGTGTCGTAGGCGAGCCCGCGCACGTTGATGGCCGGCACGGTGAAGTTCGCGGGCGCATCACCCCGGCCGCGGGCGGCGTAGAGCCCGTGAATGGAGGCCGGATAGAGCCCGCGCGAGCGCGCCTGCTCGAGCACCGCGGCGCGCGCGGCCCCACGCAGCTCGCCGCTCGCGAAGACGCCGGTCCACACCAGCCGGTCGAGCGCCTCGACGCTGCCGCTCGTGAGCGCGGCGGCGGCGTGCCGGATTTCGTCGCGGGACTTGAGTTCGGTCATGGAATCACGTCTCCGGAGCGGGCCTCGAGGGGCAGGGACGGCCTTCAGGGAAGTTGGCTCGAGCGGCGCGGACGATCACGCGAGTATAGCCACCTCGGGGCGGCGCGTCGCCAGAATTCGCGTCGCGTGGTCGCCCGGCGCGCGTGAGGGAAGACGCGCTCGCGCGCCGCGGCGATTCTCCGCTAACGCTCGCGCGCGCCCAGCAGCGTCAATCCGGGCTCGATCCTCCGCAGCTCGGGAAAGCGCGCGGGATCGTAGCTGGAGATCGCGGGCGCGGGGCGGAACGTCAGCAGCTGGCAGAGATCGAGGCTGCACGCCGCCGCCATTCCGAGGCCGTGTCCGGTGAAGCCGGCGGCGATCGCGAGGTGATGCTCGGCGTCGAGCCAGCCGATCAGCGGGCGACCATCACGCGCGAAGCCCATCGTGCCCGCCCAGCGCGCGGTGACGCTCGCGCCCTCCGGCACCAGCTCGCGCAGGCCCTGCTCGATCCCGCCCTGGATCTTCTCATTCGGCTCGGTCTCGAAGCCGACCTCGCCATCGAGATCGAGATCGCGCCAGCCGCCGATCATGAGGCGACCGTCGGCGAGCTGGCGCCAGTACTGATAACCCCACTGGGCGTACGTGGGGCAGGTCGCGACGCGGCGCGAAAGCGGCTCGGTCACGAGCATTTGCCCCCGGCGCGGCGCGATCAGCGGCGCGAGCGCCGGGCAGAGCTGCGGCGCGTAGGCGTTGGTCGCGATCACGAGCGTGCGGGCGCGGGCAAGTCCCCCGTTCACGCGCGCCTCCCACGCCGATCCCGTCCACCACGCCGAGGCGAGAGGGGACTGCATGAAGATGCGGCCGCCGCGCCGCTCGGCCGCACGCGCGACGCCGTGGATGAAGCGCACCGGATCGAACTCGCCGTCCTCTTCGCAGCGGAAGGCGGCGACGAAGTGATCGTGCGCTCCGCCCGGCATCGCGTCGGCGGGCCGGATCTCCTGGGCTGGAAAACCATCCTGCTTCATGAGCGGCAGCGAAGCCCGGTGATCCTCGGCCTCCTCCTCGCTGCGCGTGAGGCGCAAGCTGCCCGGTGACGCGTACTCGCACTCGATGCCGAGCGCCTCCACCAGCTGCCGTACGCGCTGATGGCTCTTGCGGCCGCTGTCGAGCATGGCGCGCGCGCCGGGACGGCCCCACAGCGCGATCGCCTCGATGTAGGGCTCGGCGGGCGCCACCATGAGGAAGCCGGCATTGCGCCCGCTCGCGGCGCCCGCGATCTGGCCGGCATCGAAGAGCAGCACGCTCGCGCCCTCCTCGATCAGGCTGTAGGCGAGCGTGATGCCGGCAATGCCGCCGCCCGCCACCATGACGTCGGCCTCGAGTTCGCCTTCGAAGATCGGAAACGGCGCGGGGGCGGAATTCCACCACGGGATTCCGGAGGCGGGCGCGGCGATGCGGGACATGCACTCATTCTGCCCGCAGATCGCTCCGCTCACAAGTCGCGCGCTCTCCCTGGGCCAAAGGGCGCACGACAGGAAGCCGCGACGGTTGACACCGCGTGGACGAGGGGCTTGAATCGAGCCGGGTGCGCGCATCCGCGGCACGCACGTCTCGAGGGGGCCCAAGTGGAGACTCAGGAGACCGCCGTCTGCCGGCTGAGCGTCAACGGGGAGCGCCGCGAGTGCGCGATCACGCCCTACACCACGCTGCTCGAGGCGCTGCGCTATTCGCTCGGCCTGACCGGTTCCAAGCAGGGCTGCGACAAGGGCGATTGCGGCGCCTGCACGGTGGTCATGGACGGGTTGCCGGTGCTCTCGTGCATCACGCTGGCGTTCGCCTGCGAAGGGCGCGAGGTCATCACCGTCGAGGGCCTCGCGAGGGACGGTCGGCCCCATCCGATCCAGGATCGCCTGGATGAGTCGGGCGGCGCCCAGTGCGGCTTTTGCACGCCGGGCATCCTGATGAGCGCCTGGGCCCTGCTCGAGCGCAATCCGCGCCCCAGCCGCGAGGAGATCGCGCGCGAGCTCTCGGGCAATCTGTGCCGCTGCACCGGCTACACGAAGATCTTCGAAGCGGTCGAGCGCGCCGCGGCCGATCTCGCGGAGCGCCGGTGAGCGGACGACCCAGGCCACGCGGCGGGCCCCGAGAGAAGATGAAGATCCCGACCGGACGCCAGATGCCGCGTGCCGATCGGCTGAAGCCTCCCGAGTGGCCGGGTGGCCGCTCCGGGCCGCCGAATCGCGAGTTCTCGGTGATCGGGCGGCGCAATCGCAAGGTCGAGGGCCTCGCCAAGGTCACCGGCCGCGCGATCTATGCCGACGACATCGCGCTGCCACGCATGCTGCACGCCAAGCTCAAGCGCAGCATTCATGCGCACGCGCTGATCCTCTCGATCGACGTGCGCGAAGCGCTCGCGATGCCGGGCGTTCACGGGGTCATCACGGGCAAGGATCTGCCCGAGTACTACGGGATCATCCCGTGGACGCAGGACGAGCAGGCCCTGTGCGAGCACAAGGTGCGCTACGTGGGCGACGCCATTGCGGCCGTGGCGGCCGAGAGCGAGCTCATCGCCGAGGAGGCGCTGAACTCGATCCGCGTCGAGTACGAAGTGCTGCCGGCCGTCACCGGGATCGACGAGGCGCTCGAGCATCCCGAATGGCGCGTCAACGAGAAATCCGTCGAGGGCAACATCTCCAAGCGCGTCGAGCTGGAATTCGGCGACGTCGAGGCCGAGCTCGGGCGCTCCGACGTGGTGGTCGAGGGGCGCTATTGGTACGAGGGCTCGACGCACGCTCCGATCGAGCCGCACTGCTGCGTCGCGGATTACGATGCCACCGGGCTCCTCACGCTCTACTCGAGCACGCAGGTCGCGCATTACCTGCACCGCGACCTCGCGCGCGTGCTGGGGCTCCCGACGCAGCGCATTCGCGTGATCCAGCCGGTGGTGGGCGGCGCGTTCGGCGGAAAGAGCGAGCCGTTCTCGCTCGAATTCTGCGCCTCCAAGCTCAGCATGATCACCGGCCGCCCGGTCAAGATCCTCTACACCCGCGAGGAGGTGTTCTACGCGCACCGCGGCCGCCATCCGATGCGGCTTCACTACCGCACCGGCATTCGCGCCGACGGCACGCTCACCGGGATCGACGCCCGGATCCACATCGACGGCGGCGCGTACTCGTCGTTCGGCCTCGTGACCACCTACTACTCGGGACAGCTCCTCACCGCGCCCTACACCATGCCGGCCTACCGCTTCGATTCGACGCGCGTGTTCACGAACAAGCCGTGCTGCGGCCCCAAGCGCGGCCACGGCTCGGTGCAGCCGCGTTTCGCGTTCGAGTGCCAGCTCGACCGGCTCGCGGAGGCGATCGGAATGGATCCGATCGAGGTGAGGCGAAAGAACTTCATCGGCGAGAAGAGCACCACGGTGAACTGCCTGCGCATCACCTCGAACGGCTTTCCCGAGTGCCTGGACGCCGTGGAGCGCGCCTCGGAGTGGCGGCGCAAGTTTCGCCGCATGCCGTATGGACACGGCGTCGGCGTCGCGGGCAGCATGTACATCAGCGGCACCAACTACTGCATTTATCCGAACGAGATGCCGCAGGCGGGCGTTCAGCTCAAGCTCGATCGCAGCGGGCGCGCGACCGTGTTTTGCGGAGCCTCGGACATCGGCCAGGGTGTGGACTCCGTGCTGGCCTATATCGTGTGCGAGGAGCTGGGTCTCGAGCTGCGCGACGTCCGCGTGGTGGCGGCCGATACGGACCTCACCCCGGTGGACCTCGGCTCCTATTCCAGCCGCGAAACCTTCATGGTCGGCAACGCGTGCCTCGATGCCGCGCGCAAACTGCGCGGGCTGATCGCCGAATCCCTGGCGGAGCGCTGGGGCTGCCGGCCGGGCGAGGTGACGCTCGCGGCGGGCGTGGCGTGCTGCACGCGCGATCCCAAGCGGAAGAGCATGAGCGTGCGCGAGGCGTTCCAGCTCGCCGAGTCGCGCCACGGCACGCTCGGCTCGGTGGGCTGGTATCAGACGCCGCAGCTGGGCGGCGACTACCGTGGCGGCACCATCGGCGCCTCACCGGCCTACTCGTTCACCGCGCACGTCGCCGAGGTCGAATGCGACGTCGAGACCGGCGTCGTGAACGTGAAGAAGATCTGGGTCGCGCACGACTGCGGCCGCGCGCTCAATCCCGTCTCGGTCGAGGGCCAGATGGAGGGCAGCGCCTACATGGGCTACGCCGAGGCGCTGATGGAAGAACAGGTGTTCAAGGCCGCGACGCGGGCGCATGGCGCGGGCCTTCATCATGGGCCGTCGCTGCTCGATTACCGCATTCCGACCTCGATGGACACGCCGGAACTCGAATCGCTGATCATTGAGTCGATCGACCCCGAGGGGCCGTACGGCGCGAAGGAGGCGGGCGAGGGCCCGCTCCATCCCAGCATTCCGGCGATCGCGAACGCGATCTACGACGCGCTCGGCATTCGCTGCGACAGCCTGCCGTTTCATCCGCCGCGAGTCCTCGGCCTGCTCGCGGCCGGCGGCGCGCGCGAGGCGTGGGAGCGCGCGCGCGCGCAGATGGCGGCTCGCCGCTCGGGTTTGGCATCGGGCGCCAGCCCGCCGCACGGCCGGCGCGGGACGCGCGGGGGACGCGCGAGGGCGACCGCGCGCGCGTCGCGGCGGGGGGGCGCGGGATGCTGACGCTGCCGCGCTTCGAGATCGTGCGGGCCCGCGACGTCGCCGGCGCGCTCGATCAGCTCGCGAAGAGTCCGCGCGAGACCCTGGTGATCGCGGGCGGCACCGACGCGGTTCCGAATCTCAAGCACCGCCTCCACGATCAGCCGCGGCTGCTCCTGATCGCGGGGCTCGGCGATCTGCGGTTCATCCGCGAGAGCGCCGATGGCGTCGAGCTCGGCCCCCTCGTGACGCTCGCCGAGATCGCCGCGCACCCCCTGCTGCAGCGCCAGTATCCCTCGCTCGTGCGCGCGGCATCGCTCGTGGCATCGCCGCAGATCCGCAACATGGGAACGCTCGGCGGCAATTTGTGTCTCGATACGCGCTGCACGTACTACAACCAGACCTATTTCTGGCGCGAGGCGCTGGGCTTTTGCCTGAAGAAGAGCGGCACCATCTGTCATGTCGTGCCGCAGGGCAAGCGCTGCGTCGCCGCGCACTCCTCGGACGTCGCCCCGGCACTGATCTCGCTCGGCGCCAGCGTCGAGATCTCCAGCGGCGGCGGGCGGCGGATCGTCGCGCTCGACGACTTTTTCGTGGGCGACGGTGTGCACAACAACGTGCTCGTGCCGGGCGAGCTGATCACGCGGGTGATCGTGCCGCGCGAATGGGCGGGCGCGGCCGCGGCGTACCTCAAGCTCCGGCCGCGGGCGGCGATCGACTTTCCGATGCTGTCGGTGGCGTTCGCGGCGCGGCTGGCGGGCGGCCGCTGCGAGAGCGCGCGGCTCGTGATCGGGGCGCTGGGCGCCAAGCCGCGCGCGGTCGGCGGCGCCGCGGAGCTGGCGCGGGGGCGCGCGCTGGACGACGAGCTGGGCGTGACGCTGGCGGCCGCGGCGTCGAAGCAATGTCATCCGCTCATCAACGTGGCGTACGATCCCGATTACCGGCAGGCGATGGTGCCGGTCCTCGTGCGCCGCGCGGTGCGCGCGGCCGCGGGCCCCTGAGGCGAGGAGATTCGATGACCGACGATCCCGCGAGCCCCGACGAGCGGGCTGAAATCGCGAGCCCCGACGAGCGATCCGAAGACATTCCAAGCCCCGACGAGCGAGCTGACAAACTGCCGGGCTTCATTCGCGATGACGACGTGTGGCGCGCGCTCGCGAGGTGGAGGGCGGAGCGCCGCCGCTTCGTGCTCGCGACCGTCACGGCCGCCCGCGGGTTCACGCCGCGAAAGCCCGGCGCGCACATGCTGATCGCGGAAGATGGCGCATGCGTCGGCACGGTGGGCGGTGGCGCGATCGAATTCGAGGTCTGCCGCGCCGCGGCCGAACTGCTCGCGCGGGGCGGCACGACCGAGGTGCGCCGCCATCTCACGCAGGAGCTGGGCATGTGCTGCGGGGGCGCGATGACGGTGTTTCTCGAGTGCCTGCTGCCGGCGCCGCGCCTGGTCGTGTTCGGCGCGGGGTACATCGCGAAGCCGCTCGCCGCGATCGCGGCCGGCTGCGGCTTCGAGGTCACGGTCGTGGATGCGCGTGAGGGATGGGCGCGCGCGGAGCGGTTCCCGACCTCGGCGCTGGTGCTGCGCCCGCCGGATGAGGCGGTGCGCGACCTCCCGCTCGAGGCCGTGGATTACGCGGTCGTGATGACGCACGATCATGCCGTGGATCAGCGCGTGGTCGAGCAACTGCTGCGCCAGCCGCTGCGCTTCGTCGGCATGATCGGCAGCCTCGCCAAGCAGCGGAAGTTCGCGCTGCGGCTCAAGGCGCGTGGATTCTCCCCAGGCGAGATCGCCCGGCTCCACACGCCGCTCGGCGCGCGCATCGGCGCCCAGACCCCCGAGGAGATCGCGGTCAGCGTGATGGCGCAGCTGATCGAGGTGCGGCGCCTGCGAGAGACGAGCGAGCCGGCCGGCGAGGCTCCGAAGATCAGCGAGGCGCGGGCCGGCGAGGTTCCGCAAATCAGCGTGGCGCCGGCCGGGGCGCGGGAATGATCGCTGGCGTGGTGCTCGCGGCCGGCGGCTCGCGTCGCATGGGCCGCGACAAGGCGCTGCTGCGCGCCGGGCGCGAAACCTACCTGACGCGCGCGGTACGCAGGTTGTGGACGGTGTCGGATCACGTGGTGATCGTGCTGGGCGCGCATGCCGATCGGATTCGCGCGGCCGCGGAGCACGATCTGGCCGAGTACGTTCGCTTGCGCCCGCGCGCGTCCCGGGGCGGCGCGCCCCCGCTCGAGGCGCGCTTCGTCGTGAACCGGCTCTGGCGGCAGGGCATGTTGTCCTCGGCGCGCGCCGGGCTCGCCGCGGCGCTCGCGGCGCGACCGGCCGCGGTGCTGCTCCTGCCGGTCGATCATCCCGCGATCGCGGCGGCGACGATCGGCGGTCTCGCCCAGGTCGTCCTCGGCGCGATGGCCGAGTGTCGCGCACGCGACCTCGCCTCGTTTCGATACGCCCTGATTCCCCGCCACCTCGGCCGGCGCGGACATCCCGTCGCGTTGACCGCCGCGCTCGCGCGCGCAATCGCACGCGATGATGAGGCGGAAGATCTGAGTGACGCGGTGCGCCGCAGCGCCCGGCTCGTCGGATACCTCGACGTCCGCGACGCGGGGGTGATCTTCAACCACAACCGGCCACGCTCCGCCCGCCGGGCATGACGCGGGCCGCCTTCACCGAGGAAGAGCGCGCCGCGCTGATCCAGCATCTGATCACGCTCGCCAAGGACGATCCGCGCATTCCTGCGTGCGCCGAGGTGGGCTCGGTCGCGGGCGGCCGCGGCGATCGCTGGTCGGACGTCGACCTCACCTTCGCGGTGGGCGAGGGCGCGAGCGTCGCGCAAGTGCTGGCGGACTGGACGGGCCGCCTCGAGCGGGAGCACGGGGCGGTGCCGCTCTTCGATCTGCCGTTTCGCACCTCGATCTATCGCGTGTTTCTCTTTCCGGGACACCTGCAGGTCGATCTCTCGTTCACACCGGCCGCGGATTTTGGGGCGCTCGGTCCGGACTTTCGCCTGCGATTCGGCGCGGCGCGGGAGCGCGCGGGCACTCCGGCGCCCGATCCGTGGTATCAGCTGGGGCTCGCGGTCCACCACGCGCTGCGCGCGCGCATCGCGATCGAGCGCGGTCGCCTCTGGCAGGCGGAGCACTGGGTCAGCGCCGTGCGCGATGAGGTGATCACGCTCGCATGCCTCGGGCGTGGCCTGGAATCCCGCTACGCGCGCGGCGCCGATCGGCTGGACGAGGTGTTGCGCGAAAGGCTCGAGGCCGCGCTGGTGCGCGCGCTGGACCGTGCCGAGCTCTTGCGCGCGCTGCGGGTCGCGATCGAGTGCCTGGTCGCCGAGTCGCGTGACGCGCAGCCGCTGGCCGCGCGAGTGGAGTCGGCGCTTCGCGATCTCATGGCGCCGGAGTGGCCCGGCACCTGAGCGGCATCAACCCCGCTCGCTTCGCCCGACGCACCACAGCTCGTGGCCGCGTTGCTCGAGGGCGAGCGCGGTGAGCCTCGCGCCCGCGCACGGGCCCGCCACGCACACGCCGGTCTCGGGATCGTAGCGGGCCCCGTGATGGCAGCAGACCAGCGCGTCCGCTGCCTCGTCGAAGAAATGCGCGTCGCCAAAGTCCAGCTCGCGCGCCTCATGACGACAGACGTTGAGGTAGCCATGGAAGCGCCCGCGTCGCCGAATCACGAACGCCGGCCACTCGACTCCATCCAGGTGGATGGTGAAGCGCACGCCCGACATCTCGGAGAGCCGGCGTACGTCCTCGGCCACCCGCTGGGGTTTCAGTACCGATTCGTCCATGCTTGCCCTCTCGGCGCTCTTCGCGCGGGGAACTTACCCGAAGTGGCCGCTTGGGATCCGAAGGCGCGCTTCGGGGTGCGGGGCCGAGCGTTCGGGGCGCCGAGGCCAGACGCTCCGGCGCCGAGGCCGCACAAGCCCACCACCGATACGCCTCTGGCGCCGCGCCCCGGGTCGTGGCACACTGGATGCACCTCCGGCATGGAAGCCGGCGGCAAAGGTCGCAAGGAGGCTCCGAATGAAGCGTCCATTGGTCGCGGTGTTTGGTGGCGGCACGCTGATCGAGGAAGACCCTGACTACGCCCTCGCCCGTGAGCTCGGGCGATCGCTGGCCGTGGCCGGCGCGGACGTGATGACGGGCGGGTACGGCGGTGTCATGGAGGCGGCCTCGCGCGGTTGCCACGAAGCCGGCGGCCACGTGATCGGCGTCACGGTGGCGCTGTTCGATGGGCGTCGCGACCCGAATCCCTGGGTGAAGGAGCGCGTGCATGCCGCCGATCTGTTCGAGCGTCTCAGGCACCTGGTGGAGCGCGCCGACGGCTTCGTCGCCGTGCCGGGGAGCGTGGGAACGCTCGCCGAGGTCCAGCTCACGTGGACGCTGCTGTGCATGAGCGCGCGGCCGCGTGTGCCGCTGGTGCTGCTGGGTGGCAAGTGGCAGGAGTATCTCGCCGCGCATCGGCGCGCCGATCTCGTGCACCCGGAGCTGTTCGAATTCCTGTGCACCGCTCGCACGCCGGACGATGCGGCGCGCATGGTGCTGAACGGCGCGGCGGTCCTGCACTGATCGCGCGTCATCGGATGCGATGAGCGCGATGGGCCGCGCGAGCGCGCCGGTTTCCGATCCGCTGCTGGGGTGGCGCCGGGAGTTTCCGACGCTCGAGACCACGCTGCACTTCGTCTCTCACTCCCTGGGCGCGATGCCGCGCGGCGTCGAGGAGGCGCTGGCGCGCTACGCGCGCGAGTGGCAGACGCTCGGCATCCGGGCCTGGGAGGCAGGCTGGTTCGAGCTGCCGACGCGCGCGGGCAATTTGATCGCGGGGATCCTCAACGCGCCCTCCGGCTCGATCTCGATGCACGAGAACGTGGCCATCGCGCAGGCGGTGGCGCTCTCGACCCTCGATTTCGAGCCGCCGCGGAATCGCCTGATCTGCACCGCCGAGGATTTTCCCTCCGAGCTCTACCTGTACGAGGGGCTCGAGCGGCGGGGCGCCGAGGTGGTGCGAGTTCCGGCGCGCGAGGGCCGGCGCGTGGATCCGGCCGACGTGATCGCCGCCATCGATGAGCGCACCGCCGTGGTGGCGGTTTCGCACGTGTTGTTTCGCACCGCGCAGATCCTCGACGTCCAGCCCATCTTCGCGCGCGCGCGCGCCGCGGGCGCGGTCACCCTGCTCGATGCGTACCAAGCGGTCGGCACCGTGCCGGTGGACGTGCGAGCGCTCCGGCCGGACTTCCTGACCGGCGGCTCGGTCAAGTGGCTGTGCGGCGGCCCCGGCGCGGGATATCTCTACACGCGACCGGAGCACGCGGCGCGCGTGCGGCCCGCGCTCACCGGCTGGCTCGCGCACGAGCACCCGTTCGCGTTCGATTCCGGGGACATGCACTGGGACGCCGGGCCGCGGCGCTTCTGGACCGGCACCCCGGGCATTCCGAGCTACGCCGCCGCGATGTGCGGCTACGAGATCGTCGCCGCGATCGGCGTGCCGGCGATCCGCGCGAAGTCGCTGCGTCAGACGGCGCGCATGATCGAGCTCGCGGACGAATACGGATTGAAGCTGGTCTCGCCGCGCGATGAGACGGTGCGGGGTGGAACCGTCGGGCTCGACGTGCCGCACGCGGATCGCGTCTGCGCCTCACTGCTGGCCGACGACATCCTGCTCGACTTCAGGCCCGGCGTCGGCCTTCGGCTCGCACCGCACTTCTACACCACGGACGACGAGGTCGAGCGCGTGATGTCGCGCGTTCGCGACGAGGCACGGCGGGCGCTCTAGCCGTTTCGGCGCCCGGCCGCGAGCGAAGCGCCCGCCCCGGCCAGAGACCGGCCGGAAAATGGCCGGGAAGGCGGATCTCGAGGCGCGTGGACCGCGCGGCGCGCCGCACGGCCCCCCCTAGACAATCCCCTCCCCGGCAAAGCGTTGCGAGCAGTCCCTTGGGAGCCGATTCCGGGCGGCCTCGTTGGCAGGCTTGATGCACTTCGATATCGAATAGACGTGCGGCGGTCTGCATTCCCCGCCGCCGATTCGAGGTGTTCATGAGCGATCCATCCACGATCCGCTGGACCCGGCTCGATGGCACGTCGGTGCCAATCGAGCGGCTCGATCTGCACGAGCTCGTGGCCGCGCACCAGCAGCTCTTGAGCGGCGACTGGAGCGCGGAGGATACGCGCCTGCTCGTCGCCGCGATCGAGAAAGAGCTCGAGTTGCGTTGGAAGCGCGATGCCGAGTCGCCGGCGGCCGAGGATTCCGACGCCGAAGACGGCTCGCCGCGCGCCGCCTGAGCGATCGAGCCTCGCGCCGCCTGAGCGATCGAGCCTCGCGCGCCGATTGAGCGATCGAGCCTCGCGCGCCTCCGGATGAGGCATGCCGCCCGCCTCGCCCGCGGTTCGTCGCCGCGCGTCGCTTCTGGCGGGCACCCCGCTCTGCTACATTCGGCGCGAAGAGCGCGATGCGGATGATCCGCCCGCGCGCCGCGGCCGGCCGGGCCGCGGGCCCACCACCCTCACCTCGCGAGCCGCGCACGAAGCGCGGCGGGAGAGCCACCGTGGCAGCCGAGCCCATGACCGAGAAGGCGCCGCTCAAGATCACGCGTGAACCCAGCGTCTACCTCATCGGCCGCCAGAGCCTCGATCGCGCCGCGATCGACCGCTTCCTCGGCGATCACGGCGTGACCTGGCAGACGGACACCGAGGTGGGCGCCGAAGCGCTCGCCGAGATGGCGGGCCGCGTCTGCTACATGTCCTACGGGAAGGGCCGGAAGACCAATCGCGAGTTCCTCGGCCACATCGTGGACGTCGGCCACGGCTCGGTGCTCGAGCACGCAGTGTGGAGCTTCCTCATCACCGGCGTCTCGCGTTCCTTCACGCACGAGCTGATTCGGCACCGGCACTTCTCTTACTCACAGCTCTCACAGCGCTACGTCGACGAAAGCGAATCGGCGTTCATCGAGCCCGACGAGATCGCGGCCGATCCCGGGCTGCACGCCACGTGGTGTGAGGCGGTGAACGCAGCGCGCGCCGCATACGACAAGCTCTCCGCCGGGCTCGAGCAGCGCTTCACGAGCATTCCGGACCGCACGCTGCGCCGCAAGATGGCGAGGCAGGCCGCGCGTTCGGTGCTGCCGAACGCGACCGAGACCAAGATCTTCGTGACCGGCAACGCGCGCGCGCTGCGCCACTTCATCGAGCTGCGCGGCTCGGAGCATGCGGAGGTCGAGATCCGCAAGGTCGCGGTGCAGGTGCTCGAGATCATGCGCAAGGAATCGCCGAGCCTGTTCGCCGACTACACGCTCACGCCTCTTCCCGACGGCACGCAAGCCACGCACACCGAGCATCCCAAGGTGTAACCCTGGGCCGCATGGCGCGCGAGCGGATCACGAGACGGCCCGTCACGCGCGTGGCCGGCGGTTCGGTCGAGCGCTTCGATGACGCGGTGGCGCTCGAGCGCGCGCTCGAGCTGCGGGTGGACGGCCGCACGCTGTCGGTCACGCTCCGGACGCCTGGACACGATGAAGATCTGGCGCTCGGGTTTCTCGCCGGCGAGGCGTTGATCGAATCGCGCGCGCAGGTGGCGGGCATTGCGCTCACCGCCGGCTCGTGCGCCGATGAGCCGGATCGCGCGGAGATCTCGCTCGCGAGCGGCGTCGCGTTTGATTGGGCGCGGCTCGAGCGTCACTTCACCGCGACCTCGGCGTGCGGTCTGTGCGGCCGTGCGCACCTCGATGCGCTGCGCGCGGCTCTCAGGCCCGCGCCGGCCGGGGCGCAGATCGCGCTCGCGGCCCTCAACTCGCTCTCCGAGCGCGCGCGAGCGGCGCAGGAGACGTTCGAGGCGACCGGCGCGCTCCATGCCGCCGCGCTCGCCGAGGGCAGCGATCTCGCGATCGCGGTGCTGCGCGAGGACGTCGGCCGCCACAACGCGGTGGACAAGATCGCGGGCTGGCTGATCGCGGCCGGGCGCTATCCGCTCGCGGGCGGCGTCCTGTGGGTGAGCGGGCGCGCGGGGGCCGAGATCGTGCTCAAGGCCGCGCGGGCGCGCATTCCGGTGCTCGCCGCGGTCGGCGCGCCCAGCTCGCTCGCGATCGAGCTCGCGGAGACGGCCGGCATGACGCTGATCGGATTCCTGCGTGAGGGGCGGATGAACGTCTACTGCGGGCTCTCGCGCATCGCGACCTGAGGCCGGGGCGCCGCGATCAGGGCGCCGCGCGGGGCGCGACGGACGTTCGAGCCTGGCGCAGCCTGGTTCGGTCACGCCCGCGCGAGGCAGGCGGATCGGCGCGCAGCGGCTTCACGCATCGATCGCCGCGCCGGTGACCGCCGCGGCGGTGACCCGCGCCCGCGGCCTGAGAAAGCACAACGCTCGTCGCAGCCGGATCTCGAGCGAGGCTCGTGAGATCTCGCGGCACGCGCGCGCGGCTCGGCGAGCCTCGCCGGCGCTGAAGCCGAGATTGCGAAGCGGAACGATCAGTTCCTCGGCGCTTCGGCCCTCGGGTGCCACGCGAGGGCGCGGCGCTGCACGTTCGCGACCCCGTCCGCGCGCCGCCTCGCGCTTGCCGCGCATGAACTGCGCTCCAAAGATGCGCTCGGCCTCGTACTGATTGTGAGCCCGGCACCGCAGCCTGACGCCCGCCACGCTCGCCCGGCCGCCGCGCGCGACCGGCTCGACGTGATCGAACTCGAGGAGCTTTTGCGCCGGGCAGCGGCGGCCGCCCTGGCTCACGAACGTGCACTGGCCGCCATCGCGTTCCCACACCGCGCGCTTCACATGGGCCGGGATGTGTCGCGAGCCCTCGCGCGGTTTGTGCGCCGCGCTCGGGCGTCGGATCCGCTGCGGCCGCGGGGTCGCCGCGAACTTGCCGCGCTCGAGCTTCTCGATCAGGGCGTCGAGCGCGCGCTCGAGAACCAGATCGAGGTTTCCCGATGGCAACTCATGGCCGAGCAAAGTGCGGGCATGCTCGAGCTTATCGCGCGTGCTCCGCCCAATCGTGAGCTGCACCATGAACCGATCGTGCGCGACCGGCGTGACCTGGGAGCGCGGGCCAACTCGCCCCGGGGCGAGTTGGCTGGCGGATGGTTCTGCCCCGGCGCTGCCCAGCGCTTCAGACCGCGCCAAGTCGGGGAGGCCGGCATGTGCTTCGTCAGCCGAGTCGGTCGCCTCAACTCGCCGCGCGGCGAGTTGGCGGGGTGAGCTCGCCGGGAGGATCTGCACCCATTCGAAGCTTTCGGTGCGTGGGAATCGGGAGGCAATCAGCTCCTGGACTCCCTGTCTCGTCCGGCCCGCGGAGGCGGCCAACAGCTCGCTAGCGTTCTCTGGCGTGAGGTAAGGGCCTCAGCATGAGGAGCGCGGTGATGCTCATCTGGCCCTCGGCCAGCGCCTCGAAGATCTCCGGGAAGCGACGGGCGAGCCGCGCGGCCGTGATGCGCTTGTAGGCGACGTCTTCGGAGAGCTTGAACTCCCCCACACAATACGCGTGCATCGAGGGATAGGCGGCCGGCAGGTACAGGCGCCGGGCGTCGAACTCGGCGATGTGGGCGAGCAGCGTGGCGGTGGTGACGCGATCCTGGGCGACGAGCGAGGCGAGCTGCTGTTCGAGCTCGCCATCGCCGACGCTACATAGAGAGAACGTGCGCATGACACGAGTCCTTGCCGGGGGGCAGGTGGTCGATGCCTGACGCTCGTTCTTATCATGGGCTATTTCGGCGCTCGCAGAGCCTCGCCACGCGCTTCGAGACGCGCGGCATGACATCGCGGTCGCGCAGAGCGCCGCTTCGCGCGGGAGCAGGCGCCGCGTGCGCCCTGCCGCACGATCTCGAGATCACCGGATCTCGCGGCGAAGTCGGAGCCGCGAAAGCTGTCAAGTGAATTCGTTGTTCAGCGCGTCGGCGCTTCTTCAACGAGCGATCGCGGTGCGCTGATCTCGGGGCGCCGCGTGCGAACGCGCGCGATCTCGCCGTCGGGTTCGTCAAGCTCCCGCTCAACACACGGAAGCGAGCCCACGGCGAGCTGCCGCGTTCGGGGCGCCGCGCGGCGCCGCGCGGAGCCGCGAGGGGTCGCGCGATCAGGGCGCGAGCCGCTCGCGCAGCCAGCGACCGCCACGACGCCGATAGCGCACGCGATCGTGCAGCCGATGCTCGCCCTGCTGCCAAAACTCGATCGTCTCGGGCACGAGGCGAAATCCGCCCCAATCGCGCGGGCGCGGGATGGGCCGGCGCGCCACCGCGCGCTCGAGGCGCGCGCGACGGCGCTCGAGAACCTCGCGCCCCGCGATCACGCGACTCTGTGGCGAGACGGCCGCCGAGAGCTGGCTGCCGCGCTCTCGCGAGGCGAAGTAGCGGTCGGACTCCGCCGCGCTCGTTCGGCTCACGCGGCCCTCGATCCTCACCTGACGCCCGAGCGTGCCCCAGTAGAGCACCAGCGCCGCGCGCGGATTGCCCTCGAGCTCGAGCCCCTTGCGGCTCGCGTAGTGCGTGAAGAAGCCGAAGCCGCGCGGCCCGAAGGATTTCAGCAACACCATCCGGGCCGAGGGCCGGCCGTCCCGTGTCGCCGTCGCGAGCGTCATCGCCTCGGGCTGATGCGCCACGGCGCGTCGGGCCACATCGAACCACGCGGCGAACTGATCGAACGGGCTCGTGCTCATGCGCGCGGGGCGGAGCGGGGCGCGGCGTCGGCGCGCGGGGCGCGCGCGATTCGTCGAGCGATCAGTACGAGATCGTGAACTGGAGCGCGACGAGGTCGACGTGGTAGATCTCGTTCTCGCCGGCATCGTGATCCCAGGTCCGCTGCCCCACCGCCTTCAGTGACGTGCGCCGCTCGACGCGATACTCGATCCCGCCCTCGAGGCGGTCGAGGTCGTGATCCCACGGAAGCGCGCGACCGGCCGAGTCTAGCACGTCGGAAAATCGCAGCCGGTCCGCGCGCGCCGCGATCGCCCAGCGCGTGGCGAGCGAGAAGCGCGCCTCGCCGTAGCCGCCCCACACGCGCAGATCGCCGACGGTCGGAGTCTGCCACACGTTGATCGCACCCTCGCCGCGCAGCTCGAGATGGCCCGCGACGATCTCGACATCGGCCATGCCGAGCTCCTGATCGTACTGGGTCACGTGATCCTTCCACGGCAGGCTCCACGCGACGGCATCGTTGAGGTAGGGGCCCCATGAGCCCGAAACGCCGAAGCGAAGCATCGGCCAAGGCCGCAGGCCGATCCGGCCCAGCACGCTCTTGCCGTCGTTGGTGTCGCGCCCGGGCGCGGGCGAGCCGGGGGCGCCCTGAACGAAGCCGACGGCGACTTCGAGCGGGTGCAGATCGCCGCGGAGCGTCGCGCCGACGTCCCACTTCGAATCGTCCACGATCCGCATGCCGCGCTCCTCGCCGCCCGTCGAGTCGTACTCGCTGCTCCAGGCGACCGGGGGCGGCGCGTTGATGAGCGCGTCGCCGTTGGGAGGGATCACGTCGTCCTGGAGCGCGGTCGGGAACGAGTAGATGAGCGGCACACCGATCAGCGGATTGTGTTCGGGATCGCTGCGCTCGCCCCACGTCCCGACCGCCCACGGCAGCTTGCCGATCTGAAGATGGAAATCGCGATCGCGATTGGGCGTCCAGGTCGCGTAGGCGCCGTAGAGCCACACGCCGCCCGCTTCCGAGAAGCGGACCTCGGCATCGAGGTTGAACGCGCTGTTCGGTTGCGCCGCCACCATGAGGCGCAATTGATAGGCGTCGAACGGCGTCATGCCGTAGCCGATCGTATTGTAGGAGAACCCATCGCTGCGGCTCGAGAACACCGCGTCGAGCCCGCCATGGATCTCGGGCACGGGAGTCGCGGCGTCCGCGGCGCGCGCTGGGAACAGGGCGAGCGCGGTGGCAGCGAGCAGAACAAGCGCGGTGCCAGCAAGCACGGCGAGCGCGGCGCCCAAGCGTCCGGCGCGAGGCGTGGCGGCACGCGCGGTGCGCATCATGCCGCCTTTGCCTCGACCTCGTCCGCGATCGGGATCAGGATCGTGAACACGCTGCCGCGGCCGGGCGTGCTCTCGACCAGGATCGAGCCGCCGTGCGCCTTCACGATGCCATCCGCGATCGAGAGGCCCATGCCGAGCCCGGCCGAGTTGAACTCCAGCCGGCTCGAAGAATGGTGATGGAGCGAGTCGCGAACCATGAAGGAGCGCTCGAAGAGATGCGACTGGCGCTCCGGCTCGATGCCGACGCCGGTGTCGGACACCACGACCTCAAGGCTCGAGGGTCCGCGCCGCGCGCGCACCTCGATGCGGCCGTGGTCGGGCGTGAAACGGATCGCGTTGCGCACCAGATTCGCCACCGCGACGCCGAAGCGCGAGCCGTCGATTTCGGCCGTGCCGAGATCTTCCGGGATGTCCACGTCGAGCGCGACACGCCGCCCCGGGCCGTCGGCACGCGCGGCATCGACCGCTTCGAGCAGCCGCTGGCGCAGGTCGCACTCCGAGGGCGTGAGATCGAGCCCGGTGCCCTCGATCTGGCTCATGCGCGTGGCGTCCTCGGCGATGCGAGAGAGGGTGCCCACGCTGCCGCGGATCGCGCTCAAGGCCTCCAACTGATCGGGCGTCACCGGTCCGAGGGTGCCGGCCTCCATCAGCTCCTCGAAGCCACGGATCACGCTGATCGGCGTGCGCAGCTCGTGCGAGGCCACGCTGATGAATTCGCTGCGCACGCGCGCGACCTCGGCGAGGTTGCTGACCAGCGTGCGCTGCTTCTCCCGCATGTCGCGGAAGCGCTCAGCCAAATAGCCAATCTCATCCGCGCTGCGCACCACGACCGGATAGGCGTAGTTGCCGCGCTCCATCTCCTCGGCGCCGCGCACGAGCTGACTCACCGGCGAGGTGATGCGATGCGCGACCAGCAGCCCGGCCGCGAGCGCGATCACGAGGGCGAGGCCGCCCAGCTCGATGAGCCCGACCTGCATGCCGCGCAGGAACGCCGTCTCCTGCTCGAGCGAGCGCTGCATCACGAACACCTGACCCGCGCCATCGCGCGAGAGCGGCATGCGCCCGATCAACGTGAGCTGGGTGCGCCCCGCGTTGCGCACGTCAACCAGCATGCCGTGCTCCGGGAGCGCGTCGGTGAGATCACCGAGCGCGGCGATGGCGCGCGTCATGGCCTGCCGATCGCTGGGCCGCTGGAGCGTGCTGGCGAGCACGGAGCCAGGCGCGTAGAAGGACACCTCGCTCCGCGTCAGGGCCCGGACCTGGCCCGCGAGCCCGGCGTTGATCTCGCTGCCGAGCAGCAGTGCGCCGATCACGCGCCCGCCCGCGTCGACCGGAAGCACGATCACCTGATCGAGCGTTCCGCGCCCGGCCATGATTCCGGAGATCGTGGCGCCGTGAAGCGCGCTCGGAACCATGCTGCCGACCGCCGCGGGATCGGAGGCCTCATGCCCGACCGAGGCGAGCACATGACCCTGGGCGTCCACAACCTCGAAGAGATCGGCCTGGGTGATCGAGTTGAAGTCGCGCGCGACGCCGGCCACGGTGGCGCGCAGCTCGGGGTCGCGCCAGCTGCCCGGGAGCGTGAGCGCCGAGAAGAACTTGGGATCGCGCACCACGACGCCGCCCGAAAGCGCGAGCGCGCGCACGCGTCCGTTGAGCACGTTCTCGACGATCGCCGAAGCGCGGCGCAGATCGTCGCGGATGCCCTGCTCGACCTGGCGCGTGATGTTGCGATTGACGATCCAGAGCGTGGCGAAGGTGAGCGCCACGATCGGCAGCACCGTGAAGATCAGGATGCGGCCACGTAGCTTGAGGGCGGGCTTCATAGCGACACCGCGACCTGGACGTCGCCGGTAGCGGGTACTTCGACACTCTCGATCGACTCGGGAAGATCCGGATGCCACACGTGGAGCTGGTAGCGGCCGGCCGGGAGCGCGGGCAGCGTGAACGAGCCGTCGGCCGCCGGGCGCGCGAACGCGTGGTTCTCGAGCACGCGGACGAACGCTTCCATGTTGGAGTGGATGTCGCAGTACACGTTGACGAGGCCCACGCGATCGAACACCACGGTCTTGAAGTGGCCGCGCGGGTACTTGCCGAGGTCGAAGCGCTTGGCGGGCGAGAGGCTGAACACGTTGTGGTAGATGGGATCGAGATTCGGGAAATCCACCGCGGTCCCGACCGCCACCGCGAGCACGCGCGGCTCGAAGGACTGATTCCTCTGCGCGAGCGTCGGGCGGGCCTCGGCCGCGGCGATCGCGGAGTCGGCGGGCGCGGGCACGTGATCCACGAACACCACCGCGTCGGTCGCGAGGCCGCGCACCACATCGTGCATGCCGGGCATGGCGCCCGCGGCATCGCCGTAAGTGGCGGGAAGGCTCGAGCTTCGCACCGGCGGCGGTACGTGGATGACGCCGCGAATCACTCCCGAGCCGGCCTCAGCGGGAAATCCCAAAACGCAAAGTCCCGCCAGGGCCGAAAGCCATCGCTTGGTCACGGTCCATCCCTGAATTGAATGCTGCGTCCGTGCGGGCCCCGGGGCGGCCGCCCGCTCGATCGGTGATCCCTTGAATTTTCGGCCTCTTGCGGCGCTGACTTGAGGCGGACCGCGGCTGGGCGCCAGGGCGACGATCCGCTCAGGTGACGGCGGGGCCGCGAGTTGCGGGGATGTGGCATGATGGCGCAAGAAGGAGGGCCGATGGTCAATCCCTACCAGGTGGGCGAGCGCGTCTATTTGCGCCCGCTCGAGACCGCCGATGCCGCGTATCTCCAACGCTGGATCAACGATCCCGAGGTCGCGCGGTACCTGAGCGTGTATCGCCCGATGAAGCTCGAGGACGAGCTGCAGTTCATCGAGCGCGCGAACGCGGGCGGCGAGAGCCTGGGCTTTGGCGTCGCGCTCAAGGAAAACGACCGCTTGCTGGGCAGCGCCGGCCTTCAGCGCATCGACTGGAAGAACCGCAGCGCCGGCTTCGGCATTTCACTTGGGCTACCGGACGAGTGGGGCAAGGGCTACGGCACCGAGGCGACGCGGCTGGTGGTCCAGGTCGCGTTCGAGCGGCTCAACCTGCATCGCGTCTGGCTGGTGGTGTACGCGTTCAACGAGCGCGGCCTGCGCTGCTACTCGCGAGCGGGATTCAAGACCGAGGGCGTGATGCGCGATTACCACTTCGCGGACGGCCGCTACTGGGACGCGCACCTGATGGCGGTGCTGAGACCGGAGTGGGAGGCCGGAAAGACGGCCCAATCCGGGAAGGAAGGCTGAGATGCGACGCGTAAGGATGCTGGCGTTCGGGCTGGGGATCGTGGGTGGTGTGATATTCGAATCGCCGGTCGCGGCAGGAGCCTGGACCGCGGGGACGAATCTCGGCGTGGGCGTGCTCAGCTCGAGCGAGCCCGGAGGCAACAACCAGGTGACGGTGAGCTGGCCGATCGGGGCGAGCGTGGTCGGCCCCTTTCAGCCGGGACTCAGGCTCGGCTACGTGTTCGACGACGACGAAAACGAGTTGTTCGTGAACACCAGCCTCGACTTCGTCGGCTCGAACGGTCAATCGCTCACCATCACCAGCAACTCGCTGAATTTTCAGCACGCGCTTCGGTCCGGCGACGTCTCGCCCTATTTCGATGCGGGCGCCGGGCTCATCAGTGAGGGAGGAACCGGCAGCACTCAGTACGACTGGACTTTTGGGGCCGGCACCGGATTGCGTCGGATGGTGTCGTCCGGCCACGGCGCGCTAAGGGCGGAGGTTCGCGCCGACGTCCTCAGCACGACCCTGGGACAGTCCGCGCTATACAACGTCGGGCTACAGCTCGGGTTCGACCTGTGGTTCAAATAGGCGTCCGCTGGAGTGCCCGGCTCCCGGCGCGTTTCGGCGTCCGGAAGCCGCGACGCGGCATACGCGCGGGCCTATCGGTACGCCGCGATCCCCGTGACCGCTTCGCCGAGCACGAGCGTGTGGATGTTGTGCGTGCCCTCGTAGGTCTTGACCGACTCGAGGTTGCACATGTGGCGCATCACCGGGTATTCGGCCGTGATGCCGTTCGCGCCCAGGATGTCGCGTGAGCGGCGCGCCACATCGAGCGCGATTTCACAATTGTTGCGCTTCGCGAGCGAGATCTGCTCCGGCTTGACGACGCCGCGCTCCTTGAGCCGCCCGAGCTGGACGCACAGCAGCTGGGCCTTGGTGATCTCGGTCAGCATGTCGGCGAGCTCGCTTTGCACCATCTGGTAGCTGCCGATCGGCTTGCCGAACATGACGCGGCTCTTCGAGTACTCGGCGGCGGCGTGGAAGCACGCCATCGCCGCGCCCACCACGCCGAACGCGATGCCGAAACGCGCCTGGGAGAGGCAGCCGAGCGGGCCCTTCAGGCCCGCCACGTTCGGCAGCAGATTCGCCTCCGGCACGTGAACGTCCTGGAGGATCAGCTCGCTCGTGACCGAGGCGCGCAGCGAGTGCTTGCGCTTCTGCTCGGGGGCGGAGAAGCCCTTCATGCCCTTCTCGACGATGAAGCCCCGGATCTCCTCGCGGCCGCTCGCTTCGCTCTTGAGCTTCGCCCACACGATCGCCACGTGCGCCACCGTGCCGTTCGTGATCCACATCTTGGCGCCGTTCAAGACGTACCCACCATCCCTTTTCACGGCGCGCGTGATCATGCCGGCGGGATCGGAGCCGAAGTCGGGCTCGGTCAGGCCGAAGCAGCCGATGGCCTCGCCCTTCGCCATCTTGGGCAGCCACTTCATGCGCTGCTCTTCGCTGCCGTAGGCGTAGATCGGATACATGGCGAGCGAGCCCTGCACCGAGGCGAACGAGCGCAATCCCGAGTCGCCGCGCTCGAGCTCCTGCATCGCGAGTCCGTAAGCGGTGGGATTGACCCCGGCGCAGCCGTACTTCTCGGGCAGCGTGGCGCCGAGGAGCCCCATCTCGGCCACCTCGGGAATCACCTCCGCCGGGAAGTAGGCCTCCTCGTACGCGCGCTCGATCAGCGGCAGGTAGCGATCCTCGACCCAGCCGCGGACGTGGTCGCGAATCTGACGCTCTTCCTCGGAGAGGAGGGAATCGACGTCGTAGAAGTCGACGCCGGTGAAGCGGGCCATGCGGGACTCCTCGGGATCATGAGGGCGGGCGAGCCGCGCGCGAACGGGCGCAAATCGGCCCGGCAGTATAGGCGGCGCGAGCCCAAGGCGCCACCATTGCGGCGCGGGCCTTCCCGCCCTTAGTCTCGCGCCATGCTTTCCCACCCCTGCCCCGAGGAGGCCTCCTCATGTCGCGCCCGCTCGCGTCCCTCGCGCTCTTCGCCACACTGCTCGTCCCCACGCTCTCGATGAGCACGGAGGCGCCGATTCCCGCGAGCGGCCGCGGGGCCGCGACGCGCTCGGTCGTCTACGCGCAGCACGGCATGGTGTGCGCCGCGCAGCCGCTCGCCGTGGAAGCGGGCGTCGAGATCCTGCGCGAGGGCGGTAGCGCCGCCGACGCGGCGATCGCGGTGGACGCGTGCCTCGGCCTCATGGAGCCGACCTCGGCGGGCCTCGGCGGCGACATGTTCGCGATCCTGTGGGATCCCAAGCTCGGCAAGGTCGTCGGCTTGAACGGCTCGGGCCGCGCGCCGATGTCGCTCACGATCGACAAGGTCCCGCCCGAGAAGGACGGGACGATTCCGCTTTATTCGCCCTACTCGTGGACGGTGCCCGGCTGCTGCGACGGCTGGTTCACGCTGCATGCGAAGTACGGCAAGCTGCCGATGAGCCGCATCCTCGCGCCCGCGATCCATTACGCCGAAGAGGGCTTTCCACTCTCGCCCGTGATCGCCTCCGACTGGGCGTATTCGGTGCACGTGTTCAAGGACAAGCCGGGCTTCGCGGAAGTCTTCATGCCTGGCGGGCGCGCGCCCGAGGAGGGCGAGATCTTCAAGAATCCCGCGCTCGCGAAGACGCTGCGGCTGATCGCCGAGAAGGGCCGCGACGCCTATTACAACGGCCCGATCGCCGAGGAGCTGGTCCGATACTCTCAGGCGAACGGCGGCTTCTACGCGCTGGAGGACTTCGCGAAGCACCATTCGACGTGGGACGAGCCGCTCTCGACCGACTATCGCGGCTACACGCTGTGGGAGCTGCCGCCCAATGGCCAGGGCCTCGCGGCGCTTCAGCTGCTCAACATTCTCGAGAACTTCGATTTGAAGTCGATGGGCCGCGGCTCCGCCGATTACTGGCATGTGATGACGGAGGCGAAGAAGCTCGCGTTCGCCGATCGCGCGCGCTATTACGCCGATCCCGCGTTCGCGAAGATCCCGATCGACCGGCTGATCTCCAAGGATTACGCGAAGCAGCGCGCCGCGCTCATCGACATGAAGCACGCTTCGATGACCGATTCGCCCGGCGACATGGCCTTGAATCGCAAGGAGACCACCTACCTATGCGCCGCGGATCAGAGCGGGCTCATGGTGTCGTTCATCCAGAGCAATTACACCGGCTTCGGCTCCGGGTACTGCGTGCCGGCGCTCGGCTTCGGGCTCCAGGACCGCGGCGGCCTGTTCTCGCTGCACCGCGGGCATCCCAACGCGCTCGAGCCGGGGAAGCGGCCGTTTCAGACCATCATTCCGGCGTTTCTCACCAGGGACGGCCAGCCGCTCATGGCGTTCGGCGTGATGGGCGGCGACATGCAGCCGCAGGGCCACGCGCAGATCGTCGTCAACCTGGTGGACTTCGGCATGAATTTGCAGGAGGCGGGCGATGCGATCCGCTTCCACCACACCGGATCGAGCGAGCCGACCGGCACCGTGATGAAGGGCGGCGGCGTGCTGCACATCGAACCGGGGCTGCCGGACAGCGTGCTCGCCGAGCTCACGCGGCGCGGGCATGTCCTCGAGCCCGAGGCGGCGCGCGCGTACGGTGGCTATCAGGCGATTTGGCGCGATCCCGTGACGCATGTCTACTCGGGCGCGACGGAGAAGCGCAAAGACGGTTGTGCTCTGGGGTATTGAGCGCGCCGGCCTGAGCGCCGCGAGCGCGCCGACATTTGCCGCTCGGACCACGCTCGGCTAACCTTTCCGAACCCTCACCCTTTCGTTTCCACGAGGATCGCCCAGATGGCCGTCTCGAGACCCACGTCGAGCCCCGCCGCGCGGCATCACGGCTTGTCCGCGGACGAGCTGATCGGCCTCTATCGGACGATGTACACGTCGCGCCGCACCGACGACGAGGAGATCCGGCTCAAGAAGCTCGACAAGATCTTCTTCCAGATCTCGGGCGCCGGGCACGAGGCGGTGCTGGTCGCGGCCGGCAAGGCGATGAAGAGCGGCTACGACTGGTTCTATCCCTACTACCGCGACCGTGCGCTCTGCCTGCAGCTCGGCATGACGCCCAAGGAGATGCTGCTCTCCGCGGTGGCATCGGCCGAGGATCCGAACTCCGGCGGTCGGCAGATGCCGAGCCACTGGGGACACAAGAAGCTCAACATCGTCAACCAGTCGAGCCCGACCGGCACCCAGTTCCTGCAGGCGGTGGGCGCGGCGGAGGCGCTGGTCAAGTACCGCGAGCTCGAGGGTGCGTATCCCGCGCTGCGCGGGCATGCGCACGGCGACGAGGTCGTGCTCGTCACGGGCGGAGACGGCACGACCAGCGAGGGCGAGTTCTGGGAGGCGATGAACACCGCCTGCAATCTCAAGCTGCCGGTGCTGTTCCTGATCGAGGACAACGGCTATGCGATCTCGGTGCCGGTCGACGTCCAGACCGCCGGCGGCAACGTCGCGCAACTGGTGCGCAACTTCCCGAACCTGCACTGGGTCGGCGAGATCAACGGCTGCGATCCGGTCGAGTCCTACGGCATCCTGAACGAGGCGGTCACGTACTGCCGCGAGCGCAAGGGCCCGGCCTTCGTGCGCGCGATCGTCACGCGCCCCTACTCACACTCGATGTCGGACGACGAGACCAAGTACCGCACCAAGGCCGAGCGCGAGGCCGAGGCGCAGCGCGACTGCCTCAAGACCTATGCGCGCTTCCTGATCGAGGAGGGGCTGATCGACGAGGCCGGACTCGAGCGCCTCCATCGCGAGATCGAGACCGATCTGCGCCGGGCGAGCGACGAGGCGGTGACGAGCCCCCAACCGCCGGTGTCGTCGGCCACGCTCTATGTGTTCTCGCCCGACGTCGATCCGGCTTCCGACCGCTTCGCGGTGGAGCCGCGCATCGAGAATGCGGCGAGCAGCGAGACGCTGCTCCAGAACATCAACTACTGCCTGCGTGACGAGATGAGCCGCAACCCCCGCATCATCATGTTCGGCGAGGACATTGCCGACGCGTCGAATGAGAGCGCGCTCGGCGAGACCAAGGGCAAGGGCGGCGTGTTCGGCGTCACCTGGGGATTGCAGAAGCAATTCGGCGGCAAGCGCGTGTACAACTCGCCGCTCGCCGAGGCCAACATCGTCGGCCGCGCGATCGGCCTCGCCACGCTGGGATTCAAGCCGGTGGTCGAGATCCAGTTCTTCGACTACATCTGGCCGGCGATGATGCAAATTCGGAACGAGCTGGGCTACATGCGGTATCGCTCGAACAACGCGTTCTCGTGCCCGGTGATCGTGCGCACCGCCTACGGGGGCTACCTGCGTGGCGGCGCGCCCTATCACAGCCAGTGCGGCGAGAGCATCTTCGCCCACTGCCCCGGGCTGCGTGTGGTGCTGCCCTCGAACGCGCTGGATGCCAACGGGCTCATGCGCACGGCGCTGCGCTCGGAGGATCCGGTTCTCTTCCTCGAGCACAAGCACCTCTACCGCCAGCCGTACGCCAAGGGCCCGTATCCGGGTCCCGATTACACCGTGCCGTTCGGCCGCGCCCGCTTGGTGCGCGCCGGCGACGACGTCACGATCGTCACCTACGGCGCGCTGGTGCAGCGCAGCTACCTCGCGGCGCAGGAGATGGCGGAGGAGGGAATCGAGGCCGAGATCCTCGACTTGCGCACGCTTCAGCCGCTCGACTTCGAGTCGGTAGCGAAGTCGGTGAGAAAGACCGGCCGCGTGATCGTCGCGCATGAGGACACGCTATTCTGCGGATACGGCGGCGAGGTCGCGGCGCGGATCGCGCAGGAGTGCTTCATGGATCTCGACGCTCCGGTGCGCCGCGTGGGCGCGCTCGACACGCCAATCGCGTACGCGCCGACGCTCGAGGATGTGATCCTGCCCCAGAAGGACACGATGGTGCGCGCGATCCGCGACATCGCGGAGTTCTGAGCGATCAGCGCGCTGCCGGCCTCAGGGTGAGGCGTTCCGCCGCCGATCGATCCACCAGCGTCCAGTCGAGGAGCAGCCGCACGTAGCCGTGATCCGCCCAGCGCGCGAGCTGGTCAGTCGCGCCCGCGGCGTTACCCGGCGGAAGCGCGACCCACGACCAGCGGGGATTGCCGAGGTCCACGACGTGCCGGAAGATCGGCGCGTGCGTGACCTCGTAGCTCCATGGCAATCGCGAGGGGCCGACGCACGGCGTGCTGTTGTCGCCGTCCACCGGCGTGAGCGGTGGCTCCCAGCGGGAATCGGCTCCAGCGCGAGTCGCGGCGAGCGCGTGTCGGAAGTGCGCGAGGTGCGCCCGGCCCCAGCGCCAGCCCGCGGGATCGGCGCCGAGGTGGGCGCCCAGCGAGTCGAGTGCGATGGCGAGCGCGCGCGTCGCCGCCAACGCCGGGCGCTCCGGTGACTCGCGCCCCGGCTCGCGCAGCGCCTCGGGGTCGCGGCCCTCGAGCCCCGCGAGCGTCAGGCCGGGGAGGCCTTCGGTGCGCGAGCGGCGCGCCAGCGCGCCGAGCCACGCGCGATAGATCGTGGGCGCCACGCTCGATCGCACCGCGCGAAAATCCCAGCGCCTCAGCGTGTCGAGGGCGGCGCGCGATCGGGCATCGAGGGAGCCGCTCAGCGAGTCCGCGCACGAGAGCAGCGCCGGCAGGAACCGCCGCGCCGCGCGCGAGTCCACGTCGTTTTGCGCGCTCTCGAGGTCCTGCGCCGCGATGCGCGGCTCGGAGAGCAGCAGCTGCGAGAGACGGAGCGCCCGGTCGTGCGCCCAGTCGAAGCGCGGCCAGACGTAGGGATAGTTCGCGAGCGGCCGGTTGTTGCCGTTGACGGCGAAGAGCGCGCCCGGCACGCGCCAGGCGGGCAACGAATCGGGGGCGATGAAGCCCGGCCACGACGCGCCGCCGCCCCCCGCGAGCACGCCCGGCCCGGGATCGACGGGCCGCCGCGGCAGCAGCCCGCACACCTGATAGCGGGCATCGCCGGTGATGTCGGCCGCCATCAGGTTGATGGTCGGCGTGACGAGCGTCCGGAAACGCCCGGCGATCTCTGCGGCCGAGCGCGAGCGCTCGATTCCCACGAGGTGCGCGAGCGAGATCCGCGCGTCCTCGAAGGCGCTCCACTCGAGGCTGAGCGCGCGGCCGCGCTTCGGATCGAACTCGAGCACCGGCCCCTCGGGCGTGTAGCGACGCATTTCGCCCGGCACCGGAATCGGCAAGCCGAGGAATCGGTAGCTCAGCCGGTAGGGATGCGTCTCGATCGGCCTCCACTCGCCGCGCCACCACACACGGCGGCCATCGTGGGAGATCGAATCCGCGACCACGTCGGCGACGTCGGCGCCGAGCGCGGTGACGCCCCATGCGCAGGTGAGGTTGCGGCCGCTGACGATCGCGGGCAGCCCGGGGACGGCGGCGCCGGCGGCCTCGCACGAATCCGCGCATGAGACGTGAACGAGGTGGAGCGGTCCCGGCGTCTCGAGGTCCAGGTGGGGATCGTTGGCGAGCAGCGGAAATCCGCTCGCGCTCCGCCGCGCGCCCACCACCATGCAATCGCTGGCGCGCGCGTCCTCGCCCCCGGCGGGCCGGAGCGCGGCGAGCATGGCGCGCGCGCGCGTCAGAGGGCTCGCGGGCTCACCCGCGATTCCGGCGCGTGGATTCGCCGCCGCGCCCGAGCGGCGCCCCCACTCGCGCGCCGAAGCGCTGTCGGGAATCGTGTCGTAGATCCACGCTCCCTCGAAGCGCCGCCGGTTCATCACCCACGCGCGCCCGTGATCGCGCACGTCGTCCGCCTCGGAGAGCTCGGGCAGATCGAGATCGAGCGTGAGGCCGAGCCCGAGCAGCGTCATGATCGAATCTTCGGGCTTCCAATCGAGGGGATCGCGCCCCAGCGCCGCGAGCTCGGGAGGCCGCGCTGCGCGGCCCGAGCGCACCTCCGCGATGCGCGCGTTGACTCCGTCCGCGTAGCGCTCGAGCGCGAGGCGCACTTCGGGCACGGCGCGGTCGCGGGCCCAAATCGCCTCGGCGCGCTCCTCGAACCGGAACAGCTGGGCGCCCCCATCGGCCCGCAGCGCGGAGTTGCCGAGCCAGCGGTGCGAGATGCCCCGTGAGCGGAGCTTCGTCAGCTCGAGCTGCCACAACCGATCGCGCGCCGTGACCCAGCCCCACGCGAAGTAGAGATCGGAGAGATTCGCGGCTCGCAGGTGCGGGATGCCGTCGCGATCGGTGATCAGGGTGACCGGCGATGACAGTCCACCCTCCACGATCACGACGGGCCCGCCGTCGTTCGCACGCGCGGGCGGCCCCGCGCCGCGCCGGCAGCCCGCCAGGGCCACGATCGCGACGAGGGTCGCGCAGGCGAAGCGAAGCGGCCCGCCAATTCCTCGTGCGCTCACGACGAGCCGCGGCGCAGGCTCCCGCCGGGTCCGCCCGAGCGCACCGCGGGCCCGAGCACCGCGAGCGTGAGCACCGCGACCACGATCGAGGCGACCGCGGTCAGGACACCGCTCTCTCTCGTCCAGGGAGTGGAAGCGAGCGTGGCGCCCTCGAAAGAATCGAAGAAGAACGAGTTCCACAGCGCGTGTGCCAGCGTCGCCGGCCACACGCTGCCGCTCGCGATGCGCAGCGCGGCGAGCGAGTACGAGAACGACGTGAGCGTGACCGTGAAGACCACGAGCGAGATCATGCGATCGGGGCCCGCCGGATAGCTGCCGATCAGGAGTCCCGGCCAGTGCCACGCGCTCCAGATCAGCCCACACGCGAGGAGCGGAAGCGGCGTGTCGGCGCGTTTGAGCTGCACCACCAGGAATCCGCGCCAGCCGATCTCCTCTCCGAGCGCGAGCAGCAGCCACCCGGCGAGCCCGCGGCGCAGATGGAACGCGATCGAGTGCAGCATGACGCCCCACGTGCCGGCGCCGAACCACGCGGGCGCAGGAGGGAGCCTGAACGGCGCGAGCTCAGCCGCCCACGCGATGCCGTAGGAGATCACCGCGACCGCGAGCGGCCCGAGCACCGCGAGGGCGAACGTCGTCACGCCGCGCGAGCGCGGGGGCCCGAGCCCGAGCCCGCCGGGGAAATTGGGCAGCAGCGCGATCACCGCCGCCAGGGCCGGAATCCACTCCAGGACGACCGTGTACGCGAAATCCGTGGCGGGATGCGCCGGCCCGCCCCAGCGAAAGCGCAGCGCGAGGGGCACGGCCACCAGGAACGGAATCGCGATCAGGAAGCGCGCGAGCGCGCGGCGGGCGGCCTGAATGGCCCGGATCCGTCCGGGCGGGAACGTCATGCGTTGGATTTCGCGGTGGCCGCCTCGTTGGGCGACGCGCCGGGAGCGGGGATGAAGGGGGCGCGGCGGAGTGCGGCCTCGGCTTCGGCGCCGGCTTCCGCGGGGCGCGCCAGCAGCGTGATGGGCGTGGCTCCCATGACGCGCACGCGCTTGAGCGTCCCGGGCGCGCTGCCGTCGTCGGTGAACACCACGGTCTTGAACTGGGGATTCTTGCCGTAGAGCTGGCTCGCATTCTTGCGCGCCGGAGATTCGACCAGGACCTCGGTCTCACGGCCGATCCATGCGTCGTTGATCTCCGCCGAGACCTGCCGCTGCGCCTCGATCAGGCGTTCGAGACGCTCGCCCTTCTCCTCCTCCGAGACCGTCTCCGGCGTGGCGTACGCGCGGGTATCCGGCCGCGCCGAGTACTTGAAGAGGAACGCGCTGTCGTATCGCATCTCCCGCATGTGGCGAAGCGTGAGCTCGAAGTCCGCCGCGCTCTCGCCCGGAAATCCCACGATGATGTCGGTGCTGAGCGCCACACTCGGGATCGCCGCGCGCAGGCGCGCGGCGACCCGCAGAAACTCGACCATCGAGTAGGTGCGGTTCATGGACTGGAGCACGCGATCCGACGCCGACTGAAGTGGCAGGTGGACGTGCGGGCAGACTTCAGGGATCTCGGCGTGCGAACGAATCAGGCGCTCGCTCACGTCCGCGGGATGCGGAGAGGTGTAGCGAATGCGCATGAGGCCCGGGGTCTGGGCGGCGGCGCGCAGCAGGTCGGCGAAATCGTGCTCGCCGTCGTGATACGAGTTCACCGTCTGGCCGAGGAACACCACCTCGCGAAAGCCCTGCGCCACGGCGCGACGCACCTGCGCCACGAGATTCGCGAGCGGAAGCGAACGCTCGCGCCCGCGGGTGAAGGGCACGACGCAATAGGTGCAGAACTTGTCGCACCCGCGCTGGACCGTGACCCAGGCACGCACGCCCGGCTCGCGCTTCGGCTCGAGATCGCCGTAAGTCTCGTCCCGGTCGAGCCTCACATTCGCGATCGGCTCCGAGGCGGCGCGGGTGAGCAGGGCCGGGAGCTCGCGATAGCCGTCCGGTCCCACCACGAGATCGAGCACGCGTGAGCGATCGAGCAGGCGCTTGCGCAGGTGCTGCGCCATGCAGCCCGCCACGCCCACCACCAGGTCGGGACGGGTGAGCTTCAAGTGCGCGAATTCGCCGAGCCGGCCGAGCACGCGGCGCTCGGCGTTCTCGCGGATCGCGCAGGTGTTGAGGATGACCGCGTCCGCCTGATCCGCGCTCGAGACCAGCTCCATTCCGGCATGCTCCAGCACGCCCGCCATGATTTCGCTGTCGGCGACGTTCATCTGACAGCCGTAGGTCTCGAGGAAGACGCGCTTCATTGCCGCATTATCCCAAAGCCGCGTCCTCGATGCACGCGAAGCGCCGCGCCGCGCGACGCGCGGCCATCTTGACCGCCGGCGCGCGCTCGTTCAGTGTCGCGTGCTCAACGAGGAGGGTGCGCATGCCCCGCCGTTCCAGCCGCAAGCTCGTCACGTTCGCGAATCCCAATCCCGGCCGCGACTATCTCATCCGGCACGAGTGCCCGGAGTTCACCTCTCTGTGCCCGGTGACCGGCCAGCCCGACTTCGGCACCATTCTCGTGTTGTACGTTCCCGATCGGCTGTGTCTCGAACTCAAGTCCCTCAAGTTGTACCTGTGGTCGTTTCGGGACGAGGGCCACTACTTCGAGCAGGTCACGAACCAAATTCTCGATGAGCTGGTGCAGGCGGTGCGGCCTCGTCGCATGACGGTGGTGGGTCTCTTCAACGTGCGCGGCGGCATCACCACGCGCGTGGTGGCGAGCCACACGCGAGCTCGCCGGCGCTGACGCGCGGCGCGCCAAGCGCGCGGCCGGGCGCCGACTCGTCCGGCGCCGCGTGGTGGCCGCGATTCCTCTTGACCGAGGGTGCGGGCGGCTTTGACACTCTTCGGACATCACTCGCCGCCGGGACGCATTCGGCGCGCTTCCGAACGCATCCATCCCGGGCCCGCAACCCACCCATCCTGAACGCGTAGTATCGTCCGAGCCACCCTCTTCCACCCGAGGCCTCCAGCCGCCGCGCATGAACACCTCACTGCTCCTTTCGACGCTGAATCTCGCCCTGGGCGGGCTCGTGTTCCTGCTCGGGCTCGTGATCCTGCGCGAGAACGCGGGCCAGCGCCTGAATCGCGTGGTGGCCATGATGCTGTTCTTTGGCGGCCTCGGCGCGATCCTCGCCGGCGTGGCGTTCCTCGCCGCGCGGCCCGGGACCGCCGGGAGCCACGAAGCGTCGGAGGTCCTCACCAACTTCTCGTATCTCTGGGAGTTCTTCTTCCCGACGCTGTTCCTCTTCGCCTGCCTGTTCCCCTCCGAGCGCACGTTCACGCGCCGCTTCGTGCTGTTCCCGGGGCGCTGGTGGACGCCGGGCTTCGGCACGCTCGTGTTTGCGCCGCACACGTTCCACTTCATCCTCGCGGTCGTGTTGTCGCTGTGGAAGCCCGATCTCGAGGTCTCGAAGGGCGGAACGCTGCACCTGTTCGCGGCGGTGCTCGGCATCGGGCGCGTCGTGCTCAGTTTGTTCCTGCTCGTTCACCGCGGACTGTTCTCGTTCGTCAACCTGAGCTTCGGCATCGCCACGATGGCGCTGCTGATCAACAGCACGCGGCGCGCCGTCGTGCCGCGCATCCAGCAGCAGCTGCGCGTCATCACGGTCGGCATCGGCTTCTGCCTCGCGTGCTACACGGTGGCCACGCTGCTACCCACGCTGCTCAACTGGCACCTCGAGGACAGCGTGCGTGCCGCGCTCATCATCCTGGCGCTCACCACCGGGCCGGGCTCGATCGCCTACTCGATCGTGCGCTACCGCTTCCTCGACGCCCAGCTGCTGGCGCGCCGCGGCATCATCTACGCCCTCTTTTCGGGCGCGTTGGTGGGTTTCTACCTGCTGGTGGTTTCGCGCCTCGGCCATCTGGCGGCCCAGGCGACGAGGATCGACCAGCGCGTGCTGGATCCGGTGCTGCTGATCCTCGCGGTGGCGCTGTTCCAGCCCGCGATCGCGCGGCTCGAGGAGCTGCTCGATCGCGTGATGCTCAAGGACCCCAACGACTATCGCAACGTGCTGCGCCAGCTCGGGCGCGACCTCCAGACCACGATCGACCTCGACGAGCTGCTCTCGCGCACGATTCAAACCATCTCCGGGGCGCTGCTGCCGCGCCGCGCGCTGATCGTCGCGCTTTCGCAAGGCGGCGCGATCGCTCGCACCGGCGATGGTGAGCCGGTGCCCGCGGGGGTGCTCGAGCGCCTCGCCGAGGTGCTCCGGCGGGTGCCGGCCGCGGCCGCGCACGTGCGGCTGGACGATCGCGTGGACGGCCTCGCGCCCGATGATCTCGCGTTCCTGACCGGAACGGTGGGGGCCGCACTGCTCGTGCCCCTGCGCTGGCGCGGCGATCTGGTGGGGGCGCTGCTGCTCGGGGACAAGCTGACCGGGACGCCCTACACATCCGAGGATGTGGCGCTCTTGGGATCGCTGGCCGGGCAGGTTTCGGTGTCGCTCCAGAACGCGCTGCTGCTACGCGAGCGCGTCGGGGTCGCGCGTCTCGAGGAGGAGCTCAATCTCGCGCGCCGCATTCAGCGCAAGTCCCTGATCTCGGAATTCCCGGAGATGCCGGGCTGCGAGGTGCATGCGCTCTCCATCCCATCCAAGCACGTGGGCGGCGACTTCTACGACGTCGTGCCGGTCGGAAACGGCTCCTACCTGATCGCGATCGCCGATGTGTCCGGCAAGGGCGTCCCGGCCGCGCTGCTCTCATCCATGCTGCAGGCGTCGCTACGAACGCAGGCCGAGAGCGTCGGATCGCTGTCCGACATCCTCAAGAACATCAACGCCCTGCTCTATCGCAGCACCGAGATCCAGCAGTTCGCGACGTTCTTCCTCGGACGCGTCGAGTGCCGCCACGCGCGCCTCGCGTTCTCGAATGCGGGCCACAACTGGCCGATCCTGATGCGGGCGAACGGCGAGAAGCTGTTTCTCGAGCGCGGCGGCACGCTGCTCGGCATCATGGAGCGCACGCGCTTCGAGGAAGGGCACGCCGCCCTCACGCCGGGCGATCGCGTGGTGCTCTACACCGACGGCATCAGCGAGGCCACCAACGCCGACGGCGAGCAGTTCGGCGAGGAACGCCTGGTGAACCTGGTGCAATCGCTGCCGCTCGATTTGAGCGCGCGGCGCGTGGCCGAGCGCATCCTGGAATCGCTGCACGATTTCCTCGGTCCCATCGAGCCGCAGGACGACATGACGCTGCTGGTGCTGCGCGCGCTCGAGCCGGTGGTCGCGGAGCTCCAGCCGACCCCGCCCCACCACACCGTCACCGCGGGCTGAGGGGCCCCGCCGCTTCGAGGGCGTGTGATTCGGCGCGCACCCGGGCCATGACGAGCGGGAGATTCGCGAGGCTCAAGAGCAGCGCCGTGCGCCACGCGCCGAACATGAGCGGCGCCGCCGCGAGCTCGACCGCGGCCGCGACGTAGCTGGGATGCGCGAGCCAGCGATAGGGCCCGCGCCGCACGCGCCGCGTTCCGGGCGGCACCAGCACCCGGGTGGTCCACAGCTCCCCGAGCGCCGCGATCGACCACAGGCGGAGCGTCCCGGCCAGCACCAGCGCGGCCAGCGGGGCCGGCCAGAACCGGGGCGGGCGGGCGTGTCCCCACACCACCTCGACCATCAGCGCGAGCGGCATCGCGACGTGCACCGCGACCAGCCAGGGATGGAGCGCGCGGCCGAGTTCCAGCGCGCCGCGCGCGCGCAGCGCGGATTCGTGGCGCGCGGAGAGTCGCAGCTCGTGCGCGCGCTGAATCGCGAGGGCCGCCAGATAGAGCGCGAGCCCCGCGACCGGCGGTGGCGTCAGCTCGCGCCCCGCATCAGCACCAGCTCGGATGAGAATCCCGGCCCGAGCGCGGCCAGCACCGCGCTCTCCCCGGCGCGAATGTCGCCGGCGGCAAGCGCGCGCTCGAGCACGAACAGGCAGGTGGGCGACGACATGTTGCCGCAGTCGCGCAGCACCGAGTACGCGTGGCGAAACGCCTCGGGCGTGAGCCCCAGCGACTCGGCGTAAGCCGCGAGCACCTTGGGCCCGCCGGGGTGCGCGACCACGTGATCGAGCGAATCGAGCGTGAGTCCGTGATCGGCGAGGAAGCGCTCCAGCTCCGGACGGACCCACTCGCGCACGATGGTCGGGATGTCGCGCGAGAACACCACGTGGAGCCCGTTGCGGTCCACGTTCCAGCCCATGACGTCCAGCGTCTCGGGCCACAGCCGGCTGCGCGAGGCGACGAGATCGAGCGCGGCCGCATCGCCTCCCGGCGAGCGCTCACGGTGCGGCGAGTGCGCGCCCAGCACCACCGCGGCCGCGGCGCCGTCCGAGAACAGGGAAGCGGCCACCAGGTTCTGGCGCGTGAGATCGCCGTGCTGGAACGTCAAGCTGCAGAGCTCGACCGCCACCAGCAGTACGCAGGCGGAAGGATCGGCAAGCGCATAGTCGCGCGCGCGCGCCAGGCCGGCCGCGCCACCCGCGCAGCCGAGGCCCCAGAGCGGCGAGCGCCGCACGTCGCCGCGGAGCGGGAGGCGGTTCGCGAGCCGCGCATCGAGGCTGGGAGTCGCGATGCCGGTCGAGGAGACGAACACGATGTGATCGACATCGGCGGGAGAAAGTCCCGCGCGCTCGAGCGCGGTGCGCGCGGCCTCGGCCGACAGCTCGAGCGCGCGCTCGATGTAGATGTCGTTGGTCTCGCCGAGATCGTGCGGCGAGGAAAACCATTCGAGCGGCATCGCGAGATGGCGCTGCTCGATCCCCACGCTGTCGAAGACGGCGAGCAACCGATTGCCTTCGGCGGCGAACGCGGGCCCGAACAGCGCGCCGGCGAATTCGCGGCAGCGCGATTGCGGCACCGCATGCGCGGGGAGCGCGCTCGCGAGGCCGATCAGGCGCGGCGCTGGACCGCTCGCGGCGTGGCCGGCCGGCAGCGGGCGCACCGCGGGAGCGTCGACGACACGGGCGGTCGGCATGCCGCTGTTCGATGCGCCGATCGCTTCCGCGATCCCGCCCATGCGCCCCGCGGCGCCTTCTTCGTTGCGCGTGTTCAGTGTGACTTGACGATCCGCACCACGTGACCATCGAGCGTGGTGATGTAGAGCTCACCCGCCGCGTCGAGCCCAAACGACGAAACGGCGCCGCTCAGGTGGAGGTTCCACTCGTAGCGATCGGTGACCCGCGAGTTGTCGATGCGCTCGGCACGCACGCGCCCATCGCAGTAGTCGGAATAGAAATACAGCCCCGCAATCTCCGGCACTGCGCGGCCGCGATAGACGAATCCGCCGATCACCGAGCAGCCCCGATCGTGGCCATATTCGTCCACCGGGCCGGTTAATCCGGAGACCTGGGTCGCCTCGCGATAGAGGTGCCGTCCTTCCATCCGATTCCAGCCGAAGTTCCAGCCGCCCGTCTTTGCCGGCACCGCGTCGATCTCCTCCCACAGGTTCTGGCCCACGTCGGCAATGATGAGCGCTCCGGTCGGGGGATCGAAGCAGAAACGCCAGGGATTGCGCAGCCCCAGCGCCCAGATCTCGGGTCGCCAGCCGGCGCGGCCACGGAAGGGATTGTCGTAGGGGATCGAATAGGGCGCCCCGTGGTCCACATCGATGCGCAGCATCTTGCCGAGCAGGGAGGTCGAATCCTGCGCGTAGCCATGCGGATCGCCAGCCGAGCCACCGTCTCCCATGCCGATGTACATCATCCCATCCGGGCCGAACAGCACGAGGCCGCCGTTGTGGTTCGCGTACGGCTGCGCGACGGTGAGGATGAGCGTCATGCTCGCGCTTTCCACGCGATCAGAATCCGCCGAGACGCGATAGCGCTCGATGCGCGTGTCCCCGCGCCGATCGGTGTAGTCGATGTACACGAAGCCATTGTGGGCGTAATGCGGATGGAACGCCAGGCTGAGCAGCCCCTGCTCGGTCGCATGCGAAACGCGATCGCTGACATCGAGAAAGGGATGCGGCAACAAGTGGCCCGCGCGCATCACGCGCACGCGCCCAGTCTGCTCGACGATGAAGAGACGCGAATCGTGCGCGGGCGCGGTGACGTAGAGCGGCCGGTCGAGCCCATCCACGACGGTTTCGGCCGCGATCGCCGGCGGGGATGGCGCATGGGCCGCCGCGGCGGCGAGCGCGGCATGGGCGGCGGCGAGCGCGGCGGCGAGCGCGAGTGATCCGAGCGGCACGGCGGGCACGCCGAAGCGCCCGCTCATGGACGCGCGCCCGGGATCGGATGGGCCGCGAGGATCGAATCGACGGCGGCGGGCTCCATCACGCGCAGCGTGCCATTCGCCTCATAGAGCGCGACGCGCGCGGGCGGGGGCGGCGTCCGGTACTGATGCAGGAAGCTCACCGCGCCGAGATTCGGAAACAGCACACGCACCGCGAGGCCGTCCATCAGGGCCGCGCGCACGTTGAATTCCGCGTAGCTCTCGGACGGCGACGCCGTGCCCCCCGCCCGCGCCTGCTCGATCAGCGCCCATGGCGACCAGAATGCCACCGCCGTCCCCTCCGGCAGGCGCGCCGCGGCGAGCCCGTTCGTGATCCGCTCCGCGATCAGCGCACGATCCACGAGCGCGTCGGCCCTCAGGCGCGGATCCGTGAAGGGATGCGTCTCGATCGTGTGCACGAAGGCGGCGCCGTTCGAGGCGAAGAGCGCGGCAGCTCCGATCCCCACCGCCCAAGCCGCGCGCCCCTCGCGGGCGGCGCCGAACGCGGAGGCGAAGAGCGCGGCGATCGCGAGCGCGGCGCCGATCAGGGGGGCGTCGAGATAGTAGTGATACGTGTGATGGGCGAGCGGCAGCACGGGCGCGATGAGCAGCAGGAACAGCGCCGCGCCTGCCGCGCCGCCCGCGCGGCGCCAGCGGGGCCACGCCATCCCCGCGAGGACGAGGAGCGCCGCGATCGCGGCGACCGGGAAGAGCTGTGGCTCGACCGCATCCTCGAACCCGTGCGCCAGCGCGAGCCAGGGCTGCGCCGCCCAGCCGACGTACGTGGCCGCGTTCGTGAACACGTGGGGGCCGAACGAGATCGCGTACGCGGCGCCCGCGCCGATTCCGCTTCGCACCGCGAACACGTCGCTGGCGAACAGCGCTACCGCCATCGCGACCGAGAGCGCGCCGAGCACGAGCATCAGCCGCCGATCGCTCGGCGGGGTGGCGGCGCCCGTCGCCGGCAGGGCGGGTAGCGCGAGCGGGAGGAGCAACACCGATTCCTTCGAGAGCAGCGCCGCCGCGAACGTGAGCACCGCGGCCCAGCGCAGACGATCCGCACGCGAAAAGAAGAGCAGCGTCGCCACCACGAACAGGCTCGCGAGGATCTCGCCAATGCCGGAAACCGAGTAGAGCGCGGTGTAGAGGGAAGGGTGGGCCGCGAAGTAGCCCGCGCCCGCCAGCCCGGCCGGCGCGCCGAGGCGCCGGGCGAGCCAGAGGGCGAGCAGCGCGGCGCACAGCGCGTGGGCGGCAAGGCTCACGGCGTGGTAGGGCGCCGCGCTCGCGAGGCCGAACGGCCGCATCAGCGCGAAATAGGCCTGCCCCGGGATCCATCGCCACGGGCCCGTGAGCGCGGGAGCGATGCCGCGCGCGCGCGCGAGGCCGAGGTAGTCGTCCTGAGCGAAGAAGTAGGGAAGCGAGCCACGGAAAACCCACGCACCGGCCGCGGCGGCGAGCAGCGCGGCGATCCAGGTTGCGGCGTTGCCGCGGGGCGCGCTCGCGCGGGCGGAATTCATGCGGTCGCGAGCATAGCACGCGGCCGCGACCCGGCTGATCGCGCGCTAGAACTGATGCTCTTCGGTCGAGCCCTTGAGCGCCGCGGTGGTGTTGAGTCCGCCGCTCACCACGTTCGAGACCTCGTCGAAGTAGCCGGTGCCGACGAAGCGCTGGTGCTTGACCGCGGCGTAGCCATCCGAGCTCTGCAGGTCGAACTCGCGATCCTGCACCGTGGCATACGCCGCCATGCCGCGCTCGCGATAACCCAGCGCCAGCTCGAACATCGAGAGGTTCAAGGTGTGGAATCCCGCCAGCGTGACGAACTGGAACGCGTAGCCCATCCGGCCCAGCTCTTCCTGGAACGAGGCGATCGCGTCGCGGCCCAGGTGCTTGGACCAGTTGAAGGACGGCGAGCAATTGTACGCGAGCGGCTTGCCGGGGAACTTGGCGTGCACGGCGGCCGCGAAGCGGCGCGCCTCATCGAGATCGGGCGTCGAGGTTTCGCACCACAGGAGATCGGCGTACGGCGCGTACGCGAGGCCGCGCGCGATCGCGGCGTCCAGCCCGCCGCGCAGCTCGAAAAAGCCCTCGGGCGTGCGCCCGCCGCCGAGAAACGCGCGATCGCGCTCGTCGATGTCGCTGGTCAGGAGCTTCGCGCTGTTCGCGTCGGTGCGCGCCACCAACACGGTCGGCACGTCGAGCACGTCGGCGGCGAGCCGCGCGGCCTGCAGCTTCTGCACGAACTCCCGCGTCGGCACCAGCACCTTGCCACCCATGTGGCCACACTTCTTCGCGGAGGCCAGCTGATCCTCGAAGTGCACGCCGGCGGCGCCGGCCTCGATCATCGCCTTCATCAGCTCGAACGCGTTGAGATCGCCGCCAAAACCGGCTTCGGCGTCCGCCACGATGGGCGCGAACCAGTCACGGTCGTCACGCGAGCCCTCGAGCACCGCGACCTGATCGGCGCGCTGGAGCGCGTGATTGATGCGCTTGACGAGCGCCGGCACGCTGTCCACGGGATAGAGGCTCTGATCCGGATACATTTGGCCGGCGGTGTTGGCATCGCCCGCGACCTGCCAGCCGCTGCAGTAAATGGCGGTGAGGCCGGCCGCGACCTGCTGCACCGCCTGATTGCCGGTGAGCGCGCCCAGCGCACGCACCGGTCCGCGCGCCAGATCACGCCACAGCCGCTCGGCGCCGAGGCGCGCCAGCGTGTGCTCGATGCGCACACGGCCCGAAAGGCGCGCCACATCGGCCGCGGAGTAGTGCCTCGTGATGCCCTTCCAGCGGGGATCGGATTTCCAGGAACGCTCGATGTCGGCGGCGCTGCGCGGCGGGTGCGACATGGACCTTTTCTCCTGAGTCGAGTGGCCGGCTGGAACGAATCGTCCCAGGTCCCGGCGGGTCAAATGGGATTGAACCAGCCGCGGCGGATCATCGCCTCGCTCAGTTCACGCGCCTCGCGCAGGATCTCCGGTCGCCGCTCATCGGGCGCCAGCGAGGAATCGGTCAGCAGGCGCTCCAGCTCGGCGTCGAAGCACGACGAGACGAATGGTTGAGTATGTGGCACGGCATGGCCCTTGTCATCCAGGATTTGCACGTCCGCGTGACGCCGCAGGCGTTGCGCGATCATCAGGCGGTAGATCCGATCGGTCGCGAGGTCCTCCATGTAGCCATCCAGCAGCACGGCCCCCTTGCCGCGCAGGACCCCGCCCCGGTACCGGATGCAGGTGCGCGCCGCGGCGCGCGTTCCGGCCACCGTGCGGGGCAGCGAGGCCGGCGGCACGGGCCTCAGATCGTCGCTCAGCTCATCGGCCCGCGGCCGGCGTCCGATCTGATTCGGCGCGGGGAA
>Ga0075030_100000313_pt1 | contig 41246 bp, 38 predicted proteins | sample LitLauG_LLR_2012_FD_71393 | JGI IMG/M metagenome (GOLD analysis project Ga0075030, IMG submission 71393) | Freshwater sediment microbial communities from Pennsylvania, USA - Little Laurel Run_MetaG_LLR_2012 | ecosystem: Environmental > Aquatic > Freshwater > Creek > Sediment | place: USA... | reverse complement strand
GTCGCCCACCATCCGACCGAGATCCGCATCGAGCTGGTCGACGGGCCGTTCCGGCGCCTGTCCGGTCACTGGCACTTCCTGGAGCTTCCGCAGCAGGCCTGCAAGGTGAGCCTGCATCTGCAGTACCACTTCGCCGCCGGGCTGCTGGGCCGGCTGATCGCCCCCGTGTTCGAATCGATCGCCGGCTCGATGATCGACGCGTTCGCGCGCCGGGCCGAGGCACTGTATGACGGAACCTGATGCTCGGCTGATCGCCGCCGCGGTGGTCTATGCGCTGCCCGGCCGGGCGCACCTGTTCGACATCCGGGTGCCGGCCGGCAGCACGATCGAGCAGGCCATCCGGGCCAGTGGGATCCTGCAGGCCGTGCCCGAGCTGGCGGGGCAGGCACTGGACGTGGGGATCTTCGGCCGCTGTTGCGGGCTGACGGACGTGGTGGCAGATGGCGACCGGATCGAGATCTACCGGACGCTCGCGCTCGACCCCAAGGTGGCGCGGCGCCAGCGCGCCGCATCGAAAACCTGAACCTAGTTGCAGCTCGACTGGATGACTTCGCGGGCGCGCTGCGCTTCGGCCTCACGCTGATCGCTGTCCAGCATTTCGCGGCTGCCGTCCGGGTTGGTGCGCACCAGCCGGATCGGACCTTCGAGCGATTTCAGGTAGCCCCGCGCCCGGTCGCACTCGTCGGACTTCTGCGTGGCCTCGGCCTGCGCATCGGCCAGTTTCTTGTCGGCGTCGGCCCGCTCCTTCATGCGCTTGCGGAACTCCTGCTCGCGTTCGGCCATCGTCGGGGGCGGCGGCGCTGTGGGCTGCGCCGGATTGGATGCGGGGCGCGGCGCGCCGGAGTCGGTCGCCGGTTGCGGCGCTGCATCGGCCGCATCGGCGGCCGGGGCCGGGCTGGGCTGCTGCAGGATGTCGCCGACTTTCACGCCGGCCGGCGGCGGTTGATCGGAATACACCTTGCGGCCGTTCTCATCGCGCCAGGCCCATTGGGCCGATGCGGCCGACGCCAGGCTGCACAGCAGCAGCAGGGCGCCGAGGCGGCGCAACGGCGGGGCGATTTCTGGCATCCACGTTTCCATCTGCCGATACGGCGCTCGGTCCGACCCTGCGAGGGCGCCGCCAAGCGGCGCAGACCGCGACTCTACCCGAGCACCTGTAATTCGAACATCGGCGGTAAATATGAAGGGTTAGTGGTGGATGGTGCGTCGCAGCAATGAGCTCGGCCGGCACGCAGCGACGGGTCTTAAGCGCGGCGGCCCGAACCAGTCTGTCGGAAGGCCGGCGGCAACCCCGTATAATCCGCTTTTGCGGCGCGAGGACTGCGATGCGTTTGATCGAAAAGGCGCTGACTTTCGATGATGTGTTGTTGTTGCCGGCCTACACGGCCGTGCTGCCCCGGGAGACCGATCTTTCCTCCCGCTTTTCCCGCCGGATCGAACTGAAACTGCCCCTGGTGTCCGCTGCAATGGACACCGTGACCGACTCCCGCCTGGCCATCGCCCTGGCCCAGGAGGGCGGGCTCGGAATCATCCACAAGAACCTGTCCCCGCGCCAGCAGGCGGCCGAGGTGCTGAAGGTCAAGCGCCATGAGGCGGGCGTTCTGCGCGATCCGATCACGATCGGGCCCGACATGAAGGTGCGCGACGTGATCGAGTTGACGCGCCAGCACAGGATCTCGGGGCTTCCGGTGGTCGAAGGGCCCAAGGTGATCGGCATCATCACCAACCGGGACTTGCGCTTCGAGACGCGCCTGGACGCGCCGGTGAAGGACATCATGACGCCGCGCGAGCGGTTGATCACGGTACGCGACGGCGCCAGCCTGGAGGAGGCCAAGTCGCTGATGCACCGGCACCGCCTCGAGCGGGTCGTGGTGGTCAACGGCGATTTCGAGCTGCGCGGCCTGATCACGGTGAAGGACATCACCAAGGCGACCGAACACCCGAACGCCGCCAAGGACGAGCTGGGCAAGCTGCGGGTGGGCGCCGCGGTCGGCGTCGGGGAGGGCGACGACGAACGGTGCGAGTTGCTGGTGAAGGCCGGCGTGGATGTGCTGGTGGTCGACACGGCGCACGGTCATTCGCAGGGCGTTCTGGACCGGGTCCGCTGGATCAAGCGTAATTACCCGCAGGTCGACGTGGTCGGCGGCAACATCGCGACCGCGGCCGCCGCCACGGCGCTGGCCGAACACGGAGCCGATGCGGTCAAGGTCGGCATCGGTCCCGGCTCGATCTGCACCACGCGAGTGGTCGCCGGCGTCGGCGTCCCGCAGATCACCGCGATCTCCAACGTGGCGCGCGCACTGGCGGGACAGCACATCCCGGTGATCGCCGACGGCGGCGTGCGGTACTCCGGAGACGTGGCCAAGGCGCTGGCCGCTGGGGCCTGGAGCGTGATGATGGGCGGCATGTTCGCAGGAACCGAAGAGGCTCCGGGCGAGACGATCCTGTACGAAGGGCGCTCGTACAAATCCTATCGTGGCATGGGCAGCATCGGCGCGATGCAGCAAGGGGCGGCCGACCGCTATTTCCAGGATTACGAGGCCAACGCCGACAAGCTGGTGCCCGAAGGCATCGAAGGGATGGTCCCCTACAAGGGCAGCGCCCTGACGATCCTGTATCAGCTGGCCGGCGGCGTGCGATCCAGCATGGGCTATTGCGGCTGCCGCACCATCGAGGAGATGCGCACGCGCGCCGAGTTCGTCGAAATCACCAGCGCCGGGATGCGTGAGTCGCACGTGCATGACGTCCGCATCACCAAGGAGGCGCCCAATTACCGGGTCGAGTAGGTGTCGCACGAACGCATCCTGATCCTGGATTTCGGCGCGCAGTACACCCAGCTGATCGCCCGGCGCGTGCGCCAGGCCGGCGTGTACTGCGAGATCCACCCGTGCGACGTCTCGGACGACTTCGTCCGGGAATTCGCCCCGCGCGGCGTCATCCTGTCGGGCAGCCACCAGTCGGCGCACGAGGAATCGACCGGGCGGGCGCCAGCCATCGTGTTTTCGCTGGGCGTGCCGGTGCTCGGAATCTGCTACGGCATGCAGACGATGGCGCAGCAGCTGGGGGGCCGCGTCGAGAGCGGACACCAGCGCGAATTCGGCTACGCCGAGGTGCGCGCGCATGGACACACGCGACTGCTGCAGGCAATCCAGGATTTCCAGACCGCCGACGGCCACGGGATGCTGAAGGCCTGGATGAGCCACGGCGACCGGGTGGTGCAGATGCCGCCGGGCTTCTCGCGGATGGCGTCGACCGACACGCTGCCGATCGCCGGCATGGCGGACGAGAGCCGCGGGCTGTACGGCGTCCAGTTCCACCCCGAAGTGACGCACACGCTGCAGGGAGTGGCGATCCTGACCCGCTTCGTGCGCGAGATCTGCGGCTGCCGCGGCGACTGGAACATGCCGAACTACCTGCAGGAGGCCACGGGCGCGATCCGCGAGCAGGTCGGCCGCGAGGAAGTGATCCTGGGGCTGTCGGGCGGGGTCGATTCGTCGGTCGCCGCGCTGCTGATCCACCGCGCGATCGGCAACCAGCTGACCTGCGTGTTCGTCGACACCGGCCTGCTGCGATTGAACGAAGCCAGCGAGGTGGTCGAAACCTTCAAGAACCACCTGGGTCTGCAGCTGGTGCACGTGGACGCGTCGGAGCGCTTCATGCACCGGCTGGCCGGCGAGCGCGATCCGGAGGTCAAGCGCAAGATCATCGGGGCCGAGTTCGTCGAGGTGTTCCAGCAGGAGGCGGCGCGGCGTACGAATGCGCGCTGGCTGGCGCAGGGAACGATCTACCCGGACGTGATCGAGTCGGCCGGCGCCAAGTCCAGGAAGGCAGCGACCATCAAGTCGCACCACAACGTGGGGGGGCTGCCGGAGACGCTGCAATTGAAGCTGCTCGAACCGCTGCGGGAGTTGTTCAAGGACGAGGTGCGGGAGCTGGGGCTGGAACTGGGTCTGCCGCGCGAGATGGTCTACCGTCACCCGTTCCCGGGCCCCGGGCTGGGCGTGCGGATCCTGGGCGAGGTGCGCATCGAGTACGCCGACCTGCTGCGGCGGGCCGACGCGATATTCATCGAGGAGTTGCGTTCGAGCGGCTGGTACGACCGCGTCAGCCAGGCGTTCGCGGTCTTCCTTCCGGTACGCAGCGTCGGCGTGATGGGGGACGGCCGCACGTACGAGTGGGCGGTCGCCTTGCGCGCGGTGCAGACGCAGGATTTCATGACCGCACAATGGGCACCCCTGCCGCATGAGCTGCTGGCCCGGGTGTCGAACCGGATCACCAACGAGGTGCGCGGCATCAACCGGGTCGTGTACGACGTGTCGGGCAAACCGCCGGCCACTATCGAATGGGAATGAGCGGCGGCAGGGCCTCGGCCGCGTGGCTGAAGCGGGCGGCGGAAGCGATCGAGGTCCGCGAAGGCGGCCCTGTCGAATCCGATCCGGACGTGACGTTCATGCGCCAGGCGCTGGATCAGGCGCACAACGCCTGGGTGCTGGGCGAGGTGCCGGTCGGAGCGATCGTCGTCAAGGACGGCAGCGTGATCGCAACCGGTTTCAACCAGCCGATCGGGCACACCGATCCCACCGCCCACGCCGAGATCCAGGCCATCCGCGCCGCTTCCGACTGGCTGGGCAACTACCGGCTGGCCGGTTGCGCGCTGTACGTGACGCTGGAGCCGTGCGCGATGTGCGCGGGCGCGATCCAGCAGGCGCGCATCGAGCGCCTGGTCTACGGAACCCCCGATCCGAAGACGGGAGCCTGCGGCAGCGTGATCGACCTGTTCGCGCAGAGCCGCTTGAACCACCACACGACGGTGCGCTGCGGCGTGCTGCAGCAGGAGTGCGCCTCGATGCTGAGCCGCTTTTTCGCGGAACGCCGCGCCCAGCAGCAAGGCGGCGCGGACTGATGCGGGGAGCCGGCGCGCGCGCCCGCCGCGTGGGACTGGTCGCGCCGTCCGGCTTCCTGCCCGATCCCGCAGTGGCCGACCGCGCCGCGTCGTTCTTCGCGGCGCGCGGCTGGCAGGTGTGCGCGGGCGAGACGGTGTTCGCCCGCGACCTGCGCTTTGCCGGCTCCGACGAACTGCGCGCCAGCGAGCTTCAACGGTTCGCCACCGATCGTTCGCTCGATGTGGTGATCGCCGCGCGCGGCGGCTACGGAATGTCGCGCCTGCTCGACCGGCTGGATTTCGAGGCGATCGGCGCGGCGGGCCTGATACTGGTCGGCTACAGCGATTTCACCGCGTTCGGGCTGGCGCTGCTGGCGCGCGCCGGGGCGATCAGTTTCCAGGGGCCCTCGGCGGTCGATTTCGGTTCACGCGGCGACAGCGAGTTCACGATCGCCAGTTTCTTCCAGGCCATCGAACAAAGGGAAGTCGGCTTCGAATTCGCGGCCGACGGCCCGGACGTGGACGTTCAGGGCCGGCTGTGGGGCGGCAATCTGTCGATGCTCTGCTCGCTGGTGGGAACAGCGTACCTGCCCCGGGTGCGGGGAGGGATCCTGTTCCTGGAGGACGTCAACGAAGCGGCGTACCGCATCGAGCGCATGCTGCTGCATCTGTGGCATGCCGGCATCCTGCAACGCCAGCGTGCCGTGCTGCTGGGCGACTTCTCGCCGATCCCGGCCCTGCCCAACGACAACGGTTTCGATTTTCAGGCGGTCGTGAACCACCTGCGCTCGATCTCGTCCACGCCGGTGATCACGGGCCTGCCGTTCGGTCACGGCCACCGGCGCCTGACGCTGCCGATCGGAGCCTCCGGGCGGCTTCGGGTGATTGCCGGGCTGGCCAGACTGCAATTTCACCGGCACCCGGTTCTGGGTTGACTATCATTCGGCCATGACCGGCCCATTGACGCGACTCGGTCTGGGCGACGAGTCACCCGAGCAGCGACAACAGCGCATTACCGCGGGCGTGCTGGCCTCCGTTTACCGGCAGGTCCCGCAGTCGGTTCTCGGCAGCATCTTCGGCGGCATGGCACTGGTGGCCGCGTTCTGGAGGACGCACGATCAGAACCAGCTGCTGATCTGGTTCATCGGGATGCTGCTGGAATCGCTGCTGCGGCTGCGCGCGGCGCGGGCGTTCCGGCTCGATCCCGAACCGGCCAAGCGGGCCAAGGTATGGGCGTCGCGCTGGGTGGGAATCGCCGTGGCCGCCGGTCTGCTGTGGGGGGCGGCCGGCAACTTCTTCTTCTCCCCCGACTCGCCCCTGTTGCAACTGGTGCTGCTGGCGGTGATCCTGGGCGTCACGTTCGGCTCGCTGACGCTGTACGCCGGTTACCGGCGCGCGCTGTTCTTCTTCCTTCCGCTGGCGGTCCTGCCCCTGATCGTTCGGATGGTCGCCATGCACGATGCGGCCTACTACAGCGCATCGATCGTGCTGTTCGCCGTTTTCTCATTCACGCTGTTCTTCGGGCGCAATTTCGGCGAAACGATGTCGGAGGCGGTCAAGAAGAACTACGAGAACGAGGTGCTGGTCGAGCAGCTGCTGACGGAAAAGCGGCTGGCGGACGAGGCGCGGCGCGCCGCCGAAAACGCGATCCGGTCCAAGACGCAGTTCTTTGCCGCCGCCAGCCATGACCTGCGCCAGCCGCTGCAGGCGATCGGGATCTACTGTTCCCTGCTGCGCAAGCGCGCGCAGGGTCCGCTCGAGCCGCTCACCAAGAACCTGTCGTCGGCGGTCGAATCGCTTTCCAAGCTGGTCGAGGAGCTGCTGGAGATCTCGCGCCTGGATTCGGGCGCCGTTCAGGCCAGCAAGCAGGTGGTCGACCTGAACGAGGTGTTCTCGACGCTCAGGCAGGAGTTCGTTCCGGTGGCCGCCGCCAAGGGGCTGCGGTTCAGGGAGCGCCGGGCGCGCCTGTACGTGGAGACCGACCCGATGCTGATGCAGCGGGTGCTGCGCAACCTGCTTTCCAATGCGGTCCGCTACACGATGCAGGGCGGCGTGCTGCTGGCGGCGCGGCGTCGCAACGGGCGCGCCAGCATCGAAGTCTGGGATACCGGGCCGGGAATCCGGCGCGACGAATTCGACCGGATCTTCGAAGAGTTCTACCGCGGCGAAAGCTCCAAGGCCGAATCGACCGGCGGATATGGCCTGGGGCTGTCGATCGTGCGCAGGATCTGCACCGTGCTGGGCCATTCGCTGTTCGTGACCAGCCGCCCGGGCTCCGGAACCGTGTTCCGCGTCGAGATTCCGCTGGCGGCGCGGCCGCCGCGGCCGCGGGTGAGCGCGGCCACGACGGCGGTCGGCACCCTGATACCGCTGACCGATCACCTGATCGTGGTGCTGGAGGACAACGCGGAGATACTGACCAGCCTCACGCGCCTGCTGGGCTCATGGGGTGCGCGGGTGCTGCCGTCCCCGAAGTTCGACGGCGTGCTGTTGCAGCGCCTGTCGGGCGAGTCCAAGGTCGACCTGATCGTGGCCGATCACAACCTGGGAGGGCCCATCAACGGTGCCGAGGCCGTATTCCGCATCCGCGAGCTGGTCGGCCGCCCGGTTCCGGTGGTGATGCTCACGGCGGTCCAGGTACCGGAAGTGGTCAACGAGTTCAAGCGCCTGCTTCAAGCCAGGATGAGCGCCGATCCGGGCATCACGCCGACCATCGCGCGCCACCCCGGAGAAGAACCGATCGTGCTGCAGAAGCCGGCCGATGCGTCGCTGTTGAACTCGACCATCGCTGAGGCACTGGGACTGGCGCCGTCGTCCCGAACCGACGGGGCAGGGCACGCCGCCGCGTCGACGGCTTGAGCGCCGGCCGGGCTTCAGCCGACGTCGTAGCCGTTGCGACGCGCCGCCAGCAACGCTTCGGTGCGGTTGGAGGCTCCGAAGGCGCGATAAATGGCGGTCACGTGGGTCTTCACAGTGCCCTCGGACAGACCGAGCTCGCGACAGATGATCTTTATCGGGGCGCCGCGCGCCAGCAACTGGAGCACCTGCTCCTGCCGTTCCGTCAAGGCAATGCGGGCGGAACCGATCGAGGCGTTCTGAACCCGTGGCGGCGGGCCCGACAGGGGCCCGAGGCGCTGGGCCTCTTCCAGCAGATCGGCCGGTATATAGAACCCGCCCGACATCACGAACTTGATCGCCGAGAGAAGCTTGTCGGTCGCCATCGACTTGGGAACGAATCCGGCAGCGCCAAGCTGCAAGGTCCGCATCACGCTGCGCTGATCCTGCATGCCGGAAAGCACCAGGATCTTCAGGTCCGGCACCTGCGCGACGATGGCCTCGAGCAGCGAAGTGCCGGTTGCCCCGGGTACGCCCAGATCCAGCAGCAGCAGATCCGCATCGGGATGCTGCTCGACCAGCTTCATCGACTCCGGCGCCGTGGCCGCGGTGTGAATCTCGACGGCCGGGTCGATGTCCTGCAGCAGCGCGCTGACCGCGTCGGTGATCAGGGAGTGGTCGTCAACCAGCAGGACTTTCATTGCGTCGTCGAATCCGGAGGCGCACCATCGCGTCATCGCAGCTTGCCGCGCCATTTTAGCCCGGATATCCGGAACGGGGCGCGCGCCCCCTTGCCCCGCTTATGGTAGCGACGCGAAGTCCGCAATCAGCCGGTCGGCGGTGATTAGCTAGACTTCATTCCACGTGCTGACCCAAACCGACGCCATCGGATCCGCCTGGTCGCCGCTGCGCCAGCGGACGTTCGCGCGGCTGTGGCTCGGCTCGCTTGCGACCTATCTCGCCGTCTGGATGCAAAGCGTCGCCGGCGCATGGCTGATGACCTCGCTGACATCCAGCGCATTGCTGGTTGCGCTGATGCAGACCGCGATCAGCCTGCCGATGTGCCTGTTGTCGCTGCCGGCCGGCGTGCTGGCCGACCTGCTGGACCGGCGCCGCCTGATCCTGTCCACGCAGGTGCTGCTGCTGCTCGCGAGCTGCCTGCTGGCCATCATGGCGCTGGCCGGCGCGATCGGGCCGGCCAGCCTGCTGGCCCTGACCTTCGTACTGGGCACCGGGATGGCGCTGAACGGGCCGGCGTGGCAGGCCTCGATGTGCGATTCGATCGAGCGGGCGGAACTGGCGCAGGCGCTGACCCTGATCGGGATCGCCTACAACATCGCCCGCGCGGTCGGTCCGGCGCTGGCCGGTGGGATCCAGGCGGCGCGCGGACCATGGCTGGTGTTCGTCGTCAACGCCGCCGCCTACGCGTGGGTCGTGGTGGCCGCGTGGCGCTGGCGGCCGGTTACCAGCCGATCCCAGCTGCCCCCGGAGCGGCTGATCAGCGGCATCCGGGTCGGACTCAACTACGCGGTGCACACCGCCGCGGTGCGCGCGCCCCTGATCCGCACCGCCGCTTTCATGCTGCCGGCCAGTTCGCTGTGGGCATTGATTCCCGTGGTCGGCCAGAGCCGGCTGGGAACGTCGGCGGCCGGTTTCGGGCTGTTGATCGGGAGCCTGGGCATCGGGGCCATCGTGGGGGGACTCGCGCTGAACTGGTTGCGCGAACGCATCGCGCTGGAAACCCTGATCGCGACCGCGACACTTTGTTATGCATTGACGCTGGCGCTGGCGGCGTCGCTGCCGGACCTGCGCACGCTGTGTCCGGCGCTGGTGCTTGGCGGCGCGGCCTGGAGCATAGCGCTGACTTCGCTGGGCGCCGCGATGCTCACGTCGGTCCCGATGTGGGTGCGTTCGCGCACGATCGCACTGTCGATGCTGGCCTCCCAGGGTTTCATGGCCGGGGGCGCCGCGCTGTGGGGGGTGGTCGCCCATCACGGCGGCGTCGACCTGGCGCTGGCGACTGCCAGCGGGCTGATGGTGATCCTGCTCGTGTGGGCACGCCGCCACCGGGTCGTGCCGGGCCAGGAGAGCGATGTGACGCTGTCGCCGGCCGAAGTGCCGCCGGCGCCATCGGGCGCGCTGCTTCCGGAGGCCGGGCCCGTCGCGGTCGAAATCCGCTACCGGATCGATCCGCGGCGCCGGGACGCCTTTCTGCAGGCTTCCGAACCCGTCGGCAAGCTCAGGCGCCGCAATGGTGCACGCATCTGGCGCCTGTACCGCGACCTGCGGGACGAGAGCGTGTTCGTCGAGCGCTTCATCGTCGATTCGTGGGCGGACTACGAGCGGCAGCTTGGGCGCAGCACCGTCGCCGATCACGAACATGAAGAGCGGTTCAAGGCCTTCCTGCAGGGCGGTTCCCAGACCGAAGTGTCCCACTACCTGGCGGAGCGCTGAAGCGGTTCCGATCCGGAGACGACTCGATCGACGTCGAGTTTCGCCCGCGTTTTGCGTCTGAGTTGATCGGAGGCGCACAACGTGTCCGGGCCGGCGCCATCAAGGGTCACATCGGCGGCGCCCGCTCCCGGCAGGTAGTGCGCGACCCCTGGGCAAAGAGGAAGGTGTCCTACGCACTGGACCTCATCGAACCCAACCAGGATCCGCGCAGCCAAGGCGGTTGAGAAACGGCGAAATACGAATGTCACAAAATGCCCCGCAAGGGCAGGAGAAGAGTCAATGAAAAAGCAACTTTCGGCGCTCGCGTTGGTGGTGGCCGCGGCGTTCGCGGCGCAAGCGGCATGGGCGGGAGGCGTTGACTGTCCCGTATCCCACTCGCAGCTCAAGAAGGCGCTTGCGAGTGCGGTTACCCAGGCCAACGGCGGCCTGCAGTTGAACATGTGGGGCACCGTCGTGGACCGGGAGGGTTACGTGTGCGCGGTCGCCTTCACGGGTGCCGACTACCAGTCGCAATGGCCCGGCAGCCGCGTCATCTCGGCGCAGAAAGCCAACACGGCCAACGCCTTCAACCTGGGCCCCAACAGCAACGCCAGCGGCCACGGCGGCTTCGGCGTCGCCGGGCTGGCGCTGTCGACCGCGAACCTGTATTCGGCGGTGCAGCCGGGCGGCTCGCTGTACGGCCTGCAGCACAGCAACCCGGTCGATACCGGCAACGCGTACGACGGCGAGGCGCATGAGTTCGGCACCAGCAGCGATCCGATGATCGGCAAGCGCGTGGGCGGCGTGAACGTGTTCGGTGGCGGCCTTGGCCTGTACGCGGCCGATCATGGCGTCGTGGGCGGCGTGGGCGTCAGCGGCGACACCTCCTGCACGGACCACGAGATCGCCTGGCGCGTGCGCAACAACCTCGGACTGGATCACCTGAAGGGCGTGAACGGCGTCTCGGGCGATGCCGGCCGCCCCGACAACATCGTCTACGACATTACCAGCGGCGCCAGCGCCGGCGGCTTCGGGCACCCGATGTGCCTGTTCACCGCCGACCCGACCCAGCTTCCGGCGGTGCAGTAGCCGAGTCGAACGGGAGGCGGCGTGCGGCGCCGCCTGATCAAGCGGTCCGGCGGCCGCGCAACTCATCGCGCGCCCGCCGGATCATCGTTTCGGTGGTGGCCCAGTCCACGCACGGGTCGGTCACCGAGCACCCGTACTTCAGCTTCGACAGGTCGTCCGGAATCGACTGGCTGCCCCATTCGAGGTTGCTTTCGACCATCCAGCCGACGATCGAGCGGTTTCCGTGCGCGATCTGGGCCAGGCAGTCGCCCAGCACCAGCGGCTGCAGCTCGGGTTTCTTGTACGAGTTCGAATGCGCGCAGTCGACCACGAGGTTGCAGGGGAGCCCGGCCTGGCGCAGGGCCCCTTCGGCCAGTGCGATGCTGACCGAGTCGTAGTTGGGTCGGCCGCCGCCGCCGCGCAACACCAGGTGCCCGTTGGCATTGCCGCGCGTCCGAATGACGGCGGTGACGCCGTCGGTGTTGATGCCCAGGAAGCTGTGCGGGCGCGATGCCGAGATGATCGCGTTGATGGCGCCGCCCAGATCGCCGTCGGTGCCGTTCTTGAATCCGACCGGAGTCGACAGTCCGCTCGCCATTTCCCGGTGCGTCTGCGATTCCGAGGTGCGCGCCCCGATCGCGGTCCAGGAGATCAGGTCGCCCAGGTACTGGGGCGCGATCGGATCGAGCGCCTCGGTGGCTGCCGGCAGCCCGAGCTCGGCCACATCGGCCAGGAAGCGGCGCGCGCGCTGCATGCCCTCGGCAATGCGGAACGAATCGTCCATGCGTGGATCGTTGACGAAGCCCTTCCAACCGACCGACGTGCGCGGCTTCTCGAAGTACACGCGCATCACGAGCAGCAGCGTGTCGCCCACCTCGTTCGCCAGTTCCCTGAGGCGTTCGGCATATTCGAGTCCGGCTCCCGGATCGTGAATCGAGCACGGCCCGACGATCACGAAGCGGCGGCCCTCCTCGCGGCGCAGGATGCGGCACAGCGCCGCGCGGCCCTCGAGCACCGTGCGGGCAGCACGGTCCGACAGCACGATCTGCGATTTGATGCTCGCCGGCGGTGGCATCGCATCGATTGCGGCGACATTCAGGTCTTCGGTCGGTGCGTGGCTCATACGGGTTTGATTCCTGCGCCCGCCGCCAGCGGCTCGCCGGCAGCCGGCCTCAGAGCCCGGAGCTGGCGCCCGCGGCCTGGGCCTCCAGGATGGCGTTCAACCGCTCGCGGCCTGAAACCGCGACGTAGATCTCGCGCAGGAAAAGGCTCAACGAAGATATCATCGAGACCATCGCCAGCACGAACAGGGCCGCCAGAATCCGGGCCAGATCCACGTTCAGCAGCACTCCAACGAAAGCCAGCGCCACGACCAGGCAGATGAACAGGCCCGCCAGCACGGCCGCCAGGATCGACAGGTAGGACAGGTGGACCCGGCGCGACAGCACCATGAATTCGCGCTGGCGCGCGATCGCGGAGTCGTCGCGACCGCCGAGCGGTCCGACCGCCTGCAGCGCCCGCTGCCGGTCGACGATGCGGCCCAATCGGGTGTTCAACGCCGAAATCAGCGTTGCAATCGCGGTGAGTAGAAAGACCGGTGCAACCGCCAGCTGAATGACGTGCGTTACGCTCGTGATATGCGTTTCCATCCGGTGGGCCGCTTCGCGATGCGCCGTAGCGGCGCTCAGCGAATGCGCACCCGTCCGTCCTTCAACCGGGTCGCGTTGCCGGCCTTGACCGCGTTCGATACGGCCATGTAGGCCGTCCCTTGAAATCGCTTGAGTTGTTCCGGCGGCAGTCCCTTGTCGTACCCCTTCGCATGAGCCAGAGCCTTCACGATCTCGGAGGCGGTCATCGGTGCGCGCACGATCCGCTTCATCAGTCCGACCGCTTCACCCGAGGTGAACCACTGCCTGAGCTTGCGCGCCTTCTTGCGCGCGGGGCGCTTGCCTGTCGCTACCGCGCCTTCGGAGGCGCGTGCAGCGCCGTTCGAACCGGTATGAGCCGATGTGGCGAGAGCCTGCTGAATCGCCTTGAGTCTTGAATTGACACTGGCCAACTCAATTTCAAGGGCTTTTCGGCGGGATTCCAGTTCCGATACTGCGTTGACGATTGAACCCATCTGAATCGACCTCTCTTGTTTACTTCGAGTTGCACAACCCGAACCGGGTTGCCCGCGATCTCAAATTCACAGACGGTGGCGAGGATACGCGCTGCACTGGGCGCATGCAAATCAAGAAACGCTCATGCCAATACGGTCATGCGGTGCGGGCGGCCGCAGGCTCGTCGCCCGCGTGCAAGCGCAGGCAGTCCAGCAGCCGATCGACATCCTGTTCCCGATGCGCCGCGCTCAGCGTGATGCGAAGGCGCGCCGTGCCGGGTGCGACGGTGGGCGGCCGGATCGCCGGCACCCAGATGCCGTCTTCGCGCAAGGACCTCATCAGCGACATCGCTGCGGAATTCTCTCCGATGATCAAGGGTTGAATCGGGGTCGGCGAGGCAAGATGGCGCCAGGGCAAACCCGACAGGCCCTCGCTCAGGCGCCCGGTCAGGAATGCGAGGCGCTCGCGCCGCCACGAGCCGGCTTCGATCAGGTCCAGTGCGGCCAGCAAGGCCGCCGCGAGCATGGGCGGGGTGGCCGTCGTGAACATGTAGGTGCGCGCCCGTTGAAGAAGCCATTCGACCGCATCGGCGCCGCCCGCGACGAATGCGCCGAAAACGCCGGCCGCCTTGCCCAGGGTTCCCATGTAAACAATTCGTTCCGAGCTCAGTCGCCAGTGCGCCAGGCTTCCGGCGCCACTTTCGCCCAGCACGCCGAATCCGTGTGCATCGTCCACGACCAGCCATGCGTCGTGGCGCTCGCACAGTGCGAGCAGATCCGGCAGCGGCGCCAGGTCGCCGTCCATGCTGAACACGGCATCGGTTGCGACCAGCCTGGCGCGTCCCGCGTGCTGCTGCATCAGGTGGTCCAGCACCTCGACGTCGCGATGCGGGTAGACCACGACGTCGGCACGCGACAGCCGCGCGCCGTCGATCAGGCTGGCGTGATTCAGCCGGTCGGAAAAGATCACGTCGCCGGCACCTGCGAGCGCCGGCAGCACGCCGAGGTTGGCCATGTAGCCGGTCGAGAAGTGCAGGGCGCGCGGCAGGCGGACCAGGCGCGCGAGGCGCTGCTCCAGTTCCTCGTGGAGGCGCGTATGCCCGCAGATGTGCCCGGATGCGCCGGCGCCGACCCCGTATTCGGCGAGCGCGCGCCGCGCCGCTTCGGCCAGCGCAGGATGACTGGCAAGGCCCAGGTAGTCGTTGCTGCAGAACGCCACGCAGTCCGCGCCATCCACGCGTACGAGCGGACCCTGCGGACCTTCGACCCGCCGCCGGCGGCGCGCCAGGCCGGCCTGCTCGAGTTCGCGAAGCCGGGCCGGCAACTCAGCGGGCCGCATCGGGCCGTAACTTCGATCGACCGGTTCGTTGCGAGGCGGCGCCGGTCCGATTCCGGGCGCTCATGTCTTGGCGGGTTGGGCGCGCACCAGCAGCACGTGCGCGGGAGCGACCCGGGCGACCGCCTCGGCGACGCTGCCCATCAACAAGTGGTTGATTCCGCGCCGCCCGTGCGTGCCCAGCACGACCAGGTCCGCCTTCCAGCGACGCACTTCGTCGGCCAGCACGATCGCGACGCGGTCGTCGACCGAGTCCTCGCCGACGATCGCCGTCTCGGCCTGAACGCCGACACGCTGGGCGATCGCGCGGCCGCGATCCAGCGCCGTCTGTCCTGACTTGCGCAAAGCCTCCAGGATGCCCTCCAGATCGATAGCAACCGGGCCGGCCGCCGCGAAAGCGAGGCGCGCCTGCTCGATCACGTGAACGATCCGAAGTTGCGCCTTCTGGTCTTTGGCCAGCCGCGCGGCCTGTTCGATCGCCTGTTCCGACGTTTCGCTGCCGTCGGTTGCAGCCAGGATTCGCGAATACATGTGGTGTCTCCAGTCCGGACGAGCCGCCCTCGCCCGCATGAGTGCGATCATCGCCGCGTGGCAGGCCGCCGCCCGCTAACATACACCTTCCCATTTGGATGCGATGCGCAGCGATGACAGGTCCGGACTCCAAGGCCGGCGGTTCGGTCGATCAGCACAAACCGCACGACGTGGTGGTGGTCGGAGGAGGGGCCGGCGGCCTGGAGCTGGTCACCCGCCTCGGAGACCGGCTGGGGCGGCGTGGACGCGCGCGCGTCACGCTGATCGAGAAGACCCGCGCCCATTTCTGGAAGCCGCATCTGCACGAGATCGCGGCGGGCAGCATGGATCTGGCCAGCTATGAGACGAACTATCTGGCCCAGTCGCATTGGCACGGGTTCCTGTACCGGATCGGAGAGATGGTCGGGCTGGACCGGACGCAGCGCCTGGTGCACGTCGCGCCTTTCATCGACGAGGACGGCGATCAGGTCACCCCGGCCCGCTCAATCGGATACGACACGCTGGTGATCGCGGTGGGCAGCCTGACCGACGACTTCGGCGTGCCCGGGGTGGCCCGGCACGCGTTCCGCCTCGATACCCCCTCGGAAGCGGCACGCTTCCATCGCCGCCTGGTCAACGCGTACATTCGCGCGCATGCGCAAACGGGACCCCTGCGTCCGGGGCAGCTGCGGGTCGTGTTGATCGGCGGCGGAGCGACCGGAGTTGAGCTGGCGGCGGAACTGCACCGCACGACCCGCACGCTGGTGTCGTATGGACTGGACCGGATCGATCCGGACAAGGACATCCGGCTGATTTTGCTCGAAGCGTCGCCGCGCATCCTGCCGGCGCTGCCGGAGCGCCTGGCCAAGGGGGCAACGCAGCTGCTGGAGCAGCTCGGCGTGCAGGTCAGTACATCCTCGCGCGTGCAGGAGGTGCTGCCCGACGGCGTCCGGCTGGCCAGCGGTGAGACCATCGCCGCCGAACTGGTGGTGTGGGCCGCGGGCGTGAAGGCCCCCGAGTTCCTGCGCAACCTGGACGGCCTGGAGGTCAACCGGATCAATCAACTGGTGGTGAAAGACACGCTGCTGACCACGCGCGACGCAGACGTGTTCGCGATCGGCGACTGTGCCGCCTGCCCGTGGGTCGGCGCCGAGCCGGGTCGCCTGGTGCCGCCGCGCGCGCAGGCGGCGCACCAGCAGGCCTCGCACATGGTGGGGCAGATCGAGCGCAGGTTGCACGGGCGGCCGCTGCGGACATGGCGCTACCAGGACTTCGGCTCGCTCGTCTCATTGGGCAAGCATTCGACCGTGGGCAACCTGATGGGAAGCCTGGTGGGCGGCAACATCTGGATCGAAGGCTACTTCGCCAGGTTGATGTACGTGTCGCTCTACAAGATGCACGAGCTGGCGCTGCACGGGTTCTGGAAGGTGGCGCTCGATACGTTGGGCAGGATGATCACGCGCCGCACCGAGCCGCACGTGAAGCTGCATTGAACCGGACGGCAGCGGCTGGATCCGGAGTCGAAACCGCCCGATAATGAATCCGACGAGCTAACGGGAGCCTGGTGTGAGCGGCGAGCCGGCGTATCAAAGCGGATTCGGCAACACGTTCTCGACCGAGGCGCTGCCCGGTGCCTTGCCAGTCGGACAGAACTCGCCGCAACGCTGCCCGTACGGCCTGTACGCCGAGCAGCTGTCGGGAACGGGTTTCACCGCGCCGCGCGCATCGAATCGGCGCTCGTGGCTGTATCGCATCCTTCCCAGCGCGCTGCAGGGGCCGTTCCGGCGGGCCGATGCGCGGCAATGGAGCAGTTCGTTCCCGGCCGGCGCAACCCCGCCGGAGCCGATGCGGTGGGACCCGCTGCCCGAGCCGTCAGCGCCGACCGACTTCGTCCAGGGCCTGGTCACGATGGCCGGCACCGGCGACGCGGCCGTGCACAGCGGCTGCGGGATACACCTGTACGCGATCAACCGGTCGATGACCGACCGTTTCCTGTACGACGCGGACGGCGAGCTGCTGATCGCGCCGCAGCAGGGAGCGCTGCGCCTGCGCACCGAGCTCGGGATCATCGAAGCCGGTCCGGGCGAGGTTGCGGTGATTCCACGCGGCCTGCGATTCCGCGTGGAGCTGACCGAAGCGGGCGCGCGCGGTTACGTCTGCGAGAACTACGGTGCCGCGTTCAGGCTGCCGGACCTGGGCCCGATCGGATCCAACGGCCTGGCCAATCCGCGCGATTTTCTGACGCCGGTTGCCGCCTACGAGGAGCACAGCGGGCCGGTCGAGCTGCTGGCCCGCTTCCGGGGCACGTTGTGGACGACCCAGCTGGACCATTCACCGCTGGACGTGGTGGCCTGGCACGGCAACTACGCGCCGTACAAGTACGACTTGCGGCGCTTCAACGCGATCGGTTCGATCAGTTTCGATCATCCGGACCCGTCGATTTTCGTCGTGTTGCTGTCGCCCAGCGACACGCTCGGGGTGAGCGCTATCGATTTCGTGATCTTTCCTCCGCGCGTGCTGGTGATGGAGCACACCTTCCGTCCCCCCTGGTACCACCGCAATGTGGCGTCCGAGTTCATGGGACTGATCAGCGGCCAGTACGAGGCCAAGGAACGGGGCTTCGTTCCGGGCGGCGCGAGCCTGCACAACTGCATGTCCGGCCACGGCCCGGACGCCGCCGCGTTCGAGCGGGCTTCGCGCGCGGATACGTCCAAGCCCGAAGCGGTGCGCGACACGATGGCACTGATGTTCGAGACCCGGCATCCGCTGCAGGCGAGCGCGTACGCGTTGAGCGCGCCGCACCGGCAGACCGACTACCTGGACTGCTGGCGCGGGTTGAAGCGGCATTTCGATCCGGATCGGCGCTGACGGCGCCGCGGCCGGCGAAGCGGCATGACCACGAACGAGACACACGACGCGGCGTTGCGCAGCTGGCTTGAATCGGCCAATGCGCCGGACGCGGACTTTCCGATCCAGAACCTGCCGCTGGCGGCGTTCGGCACGCAGGGTGGGGCGCCGCTGCGCATCGGCGCCGCCATCGGGGATGCGATCCTCGATCTGTCGCACCCGGAAGCGGCGGCGCTGCTGGATGCGCCGGTCGCGCAGGCCTGCCGCGGGCCGGCGCTGAACGAGTTGATGGCGCTGGGCCCGCGCGCCTGGTCGGGGCTGCGACTGGCGCTGTCGCGCGCGCTCAGGGCGGGCAGTCCGCACCGGACGCGCCTGCAGTCGGCGCTGATTTCCCAGGCCGCCGTTCGGTACGGGCTGCCCGCCAGGATCGGCGACTACACCGATTTCTACACGTCGATCCACCACGCCACAGCGGTCGGGCGCCTGCTGCGGCCCGACCAGCCGCTGCTGCCCAATTACAAGTGGATGCCGGTCGCGTACCACGGCCGGGCCTCGTCGGTCCGGGTGTCGGGCGAGGCGGTGGCGCGCCCGACCGGGCAGATCCGCCCGTCCGGGGCCGGCGACCCGATCGTCGAGCCGACCCGCCGGCTAGATTACGAGGTCGAACTGGGTGTCCTGATCGGGATCGGCAACCCGCCGGGGCAATCGATCCCGATGAGCGATGCCTGGAGCCACGTGTTCGGCGTGGTGCTGCTGAACGACTGGTCGGCGCGCGACATCCAGGCCTGGGAGTACCAGCCGCTCGGGCCCTTTCTATCCAAGAGCTTTGCCACCACGATTTCGCCCTGGGTTGTAAGCGCCGAGGCGCTGCGGCCGTTCCGCGCGGCGTGCATCCGGCCCGACTCCGATCCGCAGCCACTGCCGTATCTGCACGACGCGCAGGACCGCTCGGGTGGGGCACTGGATATCGTGCTTGAGGCGTCGATCGTCACCTCGGCAATGCGAAGGGACGCTGCAGCGCCGGCGCGGCTGTCCCGCACGAATTCGAAGCACGCTTACTGGACGGTTGCCCAGATGGTGGCGCACCACACGGTGAACGGGTGCAACCTGGTGCCCGGGGATCTCCTCGGGACCGGCACCCAGTCGGGACCGGGTGCGGGGGAGGCCGGATCGCTGCTCGAACTGACGGCCGGGGGCCGCGAGCCACTGGCGCTGCGGAACGGCGAACAGCGCACGTTCCTGGAAGACGGCGATGAAATCCAAGTGCGCGGATACTGCGAACGCGAGGGTTTCGCTCGAATCGGACTGGGAAGCGCGGTCGGGCGTATCGGCCGGTAGGCTGCACGTCACGACCGCCCCGTATCAGCGCGGTCCATCCTCGAGTGCCCTTATATCGAAAAGTAATTTATCAAGATAGTAATGTAACACATTGATGATGCTTGATATTATCTGTTGTATCGGTGCCGGGATCGTCCTTCGACATCTCCTTTTTGCCCAGAAATGCCAAACGTCGTGCCGATTCTCAGAAATGTTCCATAACTGATTGATTAAATGAATCGAACAGAGGGTGCGGGAAGGCGGGCGATGCAGTACAGGAAGCTGGGACCAACGGGCCTCGAGGTCAGCCGCATCGCACTGGGTTGCGGAAGCTTCGGTGGCGTCGGTTCCCCTGCAGCGCTTATCGGCCACGGGCTCGATGAGACCGCATCGTTTGCGGCCATGGACGAGGCCAGGGCGCTCGGCATCACATTGTTTGACACGGCCTTCAGTTACGCCGGGGGCGCGAGTGACCGAATGATCGGGCGCTGGCTCGCGCGCCAAGACGGTGAGGCGAGGAAACGGATCCGGATCGCCACCAAGGTTGGAACGGTCGTTTCTGCCGGCGGCATGCGAATGGACCTTTCGCCTCGGACCATCGCCGATCATCTCAGCCGCAGCCTGGAAAGGCTGGGGCTGGATCATGTCGATTTCTGCCTGTCGCACGGTCCGGATGCACAAACCCCCATCGAGGCGACGCTCGAAGGCTTCGCCGCGGTCGTCGAGGCGGGGCAGGTGTCGCACATCGGCGCGTGCAACGTCACCCCGGAGGAGCTGCTTGCCGCCCTTGCGGCCAGCGACCGCCTCGGGCTGCCCCGGTTCGGGTGGATACAGAACGCCTACAGCCTGATGAGTCGAACCGATGAGTCCGAACTCTTCGCCATCTGCCGGGATCATGAGCTCGGGATTACGCCTTACTCGCCGGTGGCGGGCGGCGTGCTGACCGGCAAGTACACGCACGGGCAGCCGGCCCCTCGCGAATCACGACTGGGCCTGCGCCCCGAGGGCGCACTGCCGTCACGCGCGACCTTCGATGCGATCGACCGGCTTCGACAGCACGCGGAGGCGCTCGGGGTGAGCGCCGGCGCGCTGGCGTTGGCCTGGGTCATGGGTCACCCGCAGGTGACCGCGCCGATTGCCGGGCCTTCACGAACGGGTGAACACCTGCGGCTGGTCCGCGAAGCGCTGACGGTGGAACTCGATGATCACAGCCGCGACCGTATCGGCAGCTGGTTTGCGAAGCACTGAGCCAAACAAGCGACGGCCAGGGTGGGGAGTTAGAGCAATATGTTAGTTCACATAATACACATTATGCGCAATTATCAATGAGCGCGAGACAGAGGATGGCCGCGGTCCCTCTGCATGCGTTTCAGCGACTTCAGCCGTGCGGGCTGGGTCATGGGGCGCTCCCATTGAACCTTCACACGGCCGGACGAAGGTCCGCCAGCCCGTCTGCGTCGGTGGCCGAGATCGTCGTGCGAACCATCGAGCGTCCGGCCAGGTGCGGCCGCGATGCATGGTCGCGCGGTTGTCCCACATCACTACGTCGCCGTTTCGCCACGGGTGCCGGTAGACGAATTCAGGCCGTGTCGCATCGGCCATCAGCCTGGCCAGCAGCTCCCTCGCTTCGGCTTCGCTCATTCCTTCGATCGCATAGGCATGCGAGGCGATGTAAAGCGCGCGGCGGCCGTTGGCGGGGTTGGGCCGGGTCATGCGCCAGCGTACCGGCGGCAGCGCCGCACGCTCGGACGGCGACATCAGCTCCGGATCGATCTGATCGCGCGAGTGGGCGTAGGCGTGGGTCACGATCATGCCGCGCAAGCGGTCCTGCACCTCCGCAGGCAGCCGGTTCCAGGCCGCCCGGGTCGACGTGAACTCCGTTTCACCGCCCTGCCCCGGAACGATGCGTGCAGACAGCACCGACGCGAGCGCAGGCGTCGCCTTGAAAGAGCTGTCCGTGTGCCACAGCTGATTGGCGCGGGCCGTCAACGCCTGCTGATGGATCGGCGGAACCGGGGCTCCGTCCGGCGCCAGGTTGTGAAGGCGGCTGTAGAAAGTCCCGACGCCGATGGAGCCGACCTTGACCCGCTCAAGCGGGCCAAAGGCGCGGGAAAAGGCCGCCTGCACGTCGTCGGTGACCTGTTGGTCGCGAAACAGCAGGACGCTGTGTTCTTCCAGCGCTGCGCGCGTCGCGCGATAGGCGCGATCGCCGCTGGCTACGTCGATCAAGCCGACGCCGAGCACTTCGGCGCCGAAACCCGGACCGATAGGCACCAGATTCATGGCCCGCCTCCCCCGTGCCTGCTCGAAAGGATTGTCGTCCGTCCAAGGTGCGGAATCCACCCGGGGGGAGATCCGTTGCGTACCCGATTGCTTCACGCAGGCGCTAGTTGTGAAGCGTCAAGAGGTTGTTCCTCTTACTGGCATCTTAGGCGCGACAATTGTCCTTGGCCCGTATGGAGAGAGAGCGCTTGCACGGCACACCCCCGTCCCCTCTCCCACTTGCGTGGGAGAGGGGAGTTCTGCTCCGCTCGCGTCGGCGCCCAACAACGGGAAACAACGTCCTGAAAGCTCACAGCTAGTCGTCGGCCCTCGCCGAGGGACCCGTCGCGTCGGCCGTCAGAGAATCAAGCTGTCCGGCCATTTCCGTCAGTCGCTCGGTCGGGATGCGTCTTTTCTGCAGCAGGGGTACGCGATACTTGGTTGCGGTAATTTCAGCCAGGATCGAGATTGCAATTTCCGGCGGAGTCCTGGCACCGATGAAAAGGCCAATTGGACCTTTCAGGCGCTCGATTTCTTCCTGCACCAGGTCGAACAGCGCCAGCCGTTGCTTGCGCTTGGCCGTATTGACGCGGCTGCCCAGCGCGCCGACATAAAAGGCGGGCGACTTCAGCGCTTCGAGCAGCGCCATGTCATCGAGCTTGGGGTCGTGCGACAGGGCCACGATGGCCGTGTGGCCGTCGATTCCGAGTTCCAAAATCACATCGTCGGGCATACCGCGCTCGAAACGCACGCCGAGGACGTCAAAACCGGCGGCAAATTCCTGCCTTGGATCGACCACGATGACCTCGTAGTCGGCGGCGATCGCGACGGTCGCGACGTATTGCGACAGCTGCCCTGCCCCCACCACCACCAGCCGCCAGCGGGGACCGTAGATGGCGCGCATGATGCGACCGTCGAAACTGTGCGAGTCGTCCCGGCCCGCGTCCACCAGGCTGGCTGTGCCGGTTTGCATGTCGAGCACGCGTGCGCAAATCTGTTTCGCCGCGACGCGATCGCGCAATTCGCGCAGCGTCGCGATCTCGGGACGTGGCTCGACCACCAACTTCAGGGTGCCACCGCACGGCAGCCCGAAGCGTGCGGCCTCCTCCTTGCTGACACCGTAGAGCACGATCTGCGGCAGGACCCCCGTGAGCACATCGGTTCGCACGCGGTCGATCAAATCGTCCTCGACGCAGCCGCCGGAGACCGAACCCACCAGCCGGCCGTCCTCGCGGATCGCCAACCACGCGCCCACCGGGCGTGGCGCGGAACCCCAGGTCTCGACCACGGTCGCGAGCGCCACGCGGTGGCCATCTTCGATCCACTGGATGCAGGACTTCAATACCGAGAGATCCGTGCCGTCCATATGCCTCCCTGTCGTCCACGCGCCGTGTCCGCTCGGCATCGAACACTCGCCATCATAGCGAGGCGATGGTGGAAATCGGCCATCCACGCGTTCAGGTCGTTGCGCTTATCGGCCCGACCCGGTCGCAATGCACATTCGTCGCGCGCTCCAAACAGAGGCGGAAATGCTATCTGTGCTCGTGCTCAGGGCCAACGGTACCGGCTCCGGTCGCGGGACAGCCCGACCGGGTGCGCCCACAGCTTTTTCATCTTTCCATAGCACGTGAAGTATCAATCTTAATGCGTTGAATATATTAAGATTTATTGACTTCGATCGATCGTCTCTTCGCACCCCACGCGGACTCCATCAGGTAGCCCGGATCGAGGCCTTCGACCCGCTGTCCGGACGGCGGTCTCCGCGCCCACCGACCCGCCGATGCTGCCCGGGCATTTGCGAAAACCTGCAATGCTCAGCAGATTTTCTTGCTTCCCGCACGCGAGCGGTTCGGCGACAGTGCGACGTCGTTGAAGTCCCTCGAGCGTTGCGGGTTGTCCCTGACGGTGATTCGTTGCCGGACCTGTTCATCGCGGACAGGTCCGATTTTTTTGTCGGACACCGGGCAGATCCGCGCACCTTCGATTCGAAACCGGCTCAACCTGGGAGAGACCGCTATTCGCATCCGGCCGCATTCAGATCGATCGACAACTTCTGGGGCGGCGTGTCGATCTATTCCCTGACCAAGGCCGGTTCCTCCACCGTCCAGGGGACCGGCACTCCGACCCAGGGCCTCGGATACAACGGCCGCCTGGCGTATGCGCCGATACTCACCGATCGCCAATGGGTGCACGTCGGGGCGAGCTACTCGCTACGGAGCGGTGGAGCTGGCGGCCGGCTACAACTTCATCAAAAACCGCGACATACCCGCCGGCGACACCGGAGCCGTGTGCGCGCCGGCTCTGGGCAGCATCCCGACCGGCAAGCACGTCACGCGCTGCGACCTGTCCTACGCCACGGCCGGCGTCAACTACTCCCCCAACTACAACGTGCGCTTCATGCTCGACTACTACTACGCCACGTTCGATCTGGGCAACGCCGGCAAGGACCGGCCCAGGGCCGTCAACGCGCGCCTGCAGGTCTGGTTCTGAGGCCTGGCGGGGCCTGGACGGCCGGGACCGGGAGCTCCCGCGGCCCTGGATCAGGCGGCCACGGCGAGTCGCCCGTCGCGATAGTCGGCCAGGGCCTGCTCGATCTCCTCGCGCGTGTTCATCACGAACGGCCCGTACTGCACCACCGGCTCGCGCAGCGGCTTGGCCGCCAGCAGCAGGAAGCGCACGCCTTCGGCGCCGGCCCTGAGGGTCACTTCGCCGCCGTCCGAGAGCACGCCCGCGGCGCGGTGGGGCAGCTCTCTGCCCTTCCCCGCCGGACCGATCTCGGCGCTGCCCTCGTAGGGGTAAACGAAGGCGTTGTGCCCGGGCGTCAGCGGCGTGGTGAACTCGGCGCCGGCCGGCAATTGCACGTCCAGGTAGATCGGATCGGTCGACACCGTGCTGCCGCCGCCATTGACCGGACCCGCGGTGTCGCCATAGGTGCCGGCGATCACCTTGACCTGGCCTGCGCCGGGCAGCGGCACGATCGGGATCTCGGCCGCCGCAATGTCGCGATAAGCCGCCTGCTTCATTTTCTCCTTCGACGGCAGGTTGATCCACAGCTGGAAGCCGCGCATGCGGCCCTCCGTCTGCTGCGGCATCTCCGAGTGAATGATGCCGCGCGCCGCAGTCATCCACTGCACGCTTCCCGGGCCAAGGTCTCCGCGGTTTCCGAGGTGGTCCTCGTGACGCAGGTGACCGTCGAGCATGTAGGTGACGGTCTCGAAGCCACGGTGCGGGTGGGCCGGAAAGCCGGCTATGTAGTCGCCCGGGTTGTCGGAGAAGAACTCGTCCAGCATCAGGAACGGATCCACATACAGGCCACGCTGGCTGCCGAGGCTGCGGCGCAGCTTCACGCCAGCGCCGTCGGAGGTCGGCACCGACTGGATCACGTGGGTCAGGTACCGCGGCGCGGTCGTGCTCATGACATCCTCCTTGAAGCTCGTCCGATCAGGCGCGCTGCCGCAAATGATCGATGCTCAGCCTTCCGGCACCGTTGGCCACCAGCAACAGGAATCCGCCCGCCAGGCCCAGGTTCTTCATGAACATGATCTGCTGGACCATATCGGCCGAACCGGCGTGGAACAGAAACCCGGCCAGAATGCTGAAGCCTGCCAGCAGCAACGCCGCGACCCGGGTGTAAAAGCCGGCGATGATCGCCAGCCCGCCGGCCAGCTCCACCAGGATCACCAACGGCAGCAGTCCACCCGGAACCCCGGCCGACTGCATATAGCCCTGCGTGGCGGCGTAACCGCTGATCTTGCCCCAGCCGGACAGCACGAACAGCGCAGCAATCAGCACGCGGCCAGCAAGATCGCTGTAGGGCTTGATCGCATCCAGAAGGTTGTTCATCGAGGTCCTCCAGTTGGTTGTTGTGTGAAAGTGTTGTTCAGCCGGCCGTTGACGCCACCAGGCTCCGGGCTTGGGCGGTCGCCCTGGTCAGGCTCGCTTCGCGGGCCTCCGGGCTGACTGCCAGGCCTTCGGCGTGGACGAATTCGACATCGGTCATGCCGAGGAAGCGCAGGAAATCGCGCACGTAGCCCGTCTGCGTATCCAGCGGGCTGCCCGCATATTGCCCGCCGCGGGCAGCGAACACATAGACCTTCTTGCCGGTAAGCAGGCCCTGGGGGCCGGTGGCGGTGTAGCGGAAGGTGATGCCGGCCCGCGCGATGTGGTCGAAATACGCCTTTAACTGCGACGGCACGCCGAAGTTGTACATCGGAAGCCCCAACACGACGACGTCCGCGGCTTTCAACTCGGCGATCAGGTCATCGGAGTAAGCCACGACCGCGCGCTGCGCGGCGCTGAGTTGTTCCGGCTTGGCGATGAAAGCACCGAATCGCTCGCCGGTCAGATGGGGCACTGCATCGGCCACCAGATCGCGCTTCGTGTAGCGAATGGGCGCGTTGCGCTCGCGATAGGCCGCGACGAAGTGGTCGGCAAGCCGGCTCGACTGGCCGTTGCCGTTGTTGATGCTGCTGTTGATCTGAAGCAGGGTTGTCATGGCGCATCTCCCGGTATCAGGTGGCGGAGCGGATTGGCTCTACGTCGGATGCCATTTAACTATTGATTTATTGGATAGAAAAGTAGAATATTTAGCGCATATTTATCTATTGGATCGATAGATGATCGCTACGAACCCCAAGATCACGCTTGAGCAATGGCGCGCCCTGCTCGCCGTCGTGGATGCCGGTGGCTATGCCCAGGCCGCCGAATCGCTTCATAAAAGCCAGTCGGCAGTGACCTACGCCGTTCAGAAACTGGAATCGCTGCTGGGGGTGAAGGTGTTCGAGGTCGTTGGCCGCAAGGCTCACCTCACCCCAACCGGCGAAGTGATGTACCGGCGCGCCAAGGCGTTGCTGGACGAAGCCGCCTCGCTCGAACACGCGGCCGGCACGCTGGCCGCGGGCTGGGAGCCGGAATTGCGACTGGCCGTGGAAATCATTCTTCCGACCTGGCTGCTGCTGGAATGCTTCGCGCGCTTTGCCGGCGAGCAACCGCACACGCGGATCGAGCTGTACGAAACCGTGCTCAGCGGAACCGAGGAGGCGCTGCTTCAGCGCAAGGTCGATCTGGCGATCTGCTCCAACGTGCCGCCGGGCTTTGCCGGCGATCCGCTCATGCGGCTGCGCTTCATCGCCGCGGCCCACCCCGATCATCCGCTGCACCAGATGGGGCGCGAACTGACGCTGCAGGACCTGCGCAAGCACCGCCACCTGGTAATCCGGGACAGCGGCAGCCAGCGCCGCAGCGGCAGCTGGGTCGGCGCGGAGCAGATCTGGACGGTGAGTCACAAGGCCACGTCGATCCGTGCCGCCTGCATGGGCCTGGGCTTCGCCTGGTTTCCCGAGGACACGATCCGCGATGAACTCGAGCGTGGCCTGCTCAAGCCTCTGCCGCTGCGCGAGGGGGCGGAACGCTCCGCGGAGCTGTACCTGGTGTTCGCCGACCGGGACTACGTGGGCCCTGGCGCGCTGCGCCTGGCGCAGATCATCCGTGAGCACGTGCAAGGGACATGCCGGAGGGTGCACGAGGAAGCCGCGCACGCGCAGGCGGCCGCAACAGCGGTTGCAAGCGTGGCAGCCGGGGGATAGCGCTCAGCCCTGCGCCCGCTCGGGGATCCAGTGCGTGGTCTTCGGTTCGCCGCCGATCTGGGAACGGACAGTGCGCTCATCGCATTTTCGCGCCGCGATATAGTACGGGTGCCGCTCATCTCGGCTTGGTCGAATCGGGAGACACCTCCATGGACAGGATCAAACCGCTCTTTACAGCAACCGCGACCGCCATCGGTGGCCGCAACGGTCACACGCAATCCGATGACGGCCTCGTGAAGGCCGACCTGTCGGTTCCCAAGGAAATGGGTGGTCCGGGCCGGCCGGGTACGGCCACGCCGGAGCACCTGTTCGCCGCGGGCTATGCCGCCTGTTTCGGAGGGGCGCTCGACTTCGTGGCGAAGCAGAAGAAGCGCGACGCCGCGAAGGCGAAGGTCACGTGCGCCGTGACGATCGGCCCGCGCGAGGGCGGCGGCTTTGGCCTGGCGGTGAAGATGCAGGTCGAGGACCGGAGCATCGCGCAGGCCGATCTGGCCGAACTCGCCCGCGACGCGCATGAAAGGATCTGCCCCTACTCGCACGCCACCCGCGGCAACGTGGAGGTCGTGTTCGAGGTGATCGGCAGTTAGGGCCAGTGGGCCCAGCTTAGTCGATCGGCCAGGGCATGGCCCTTGGCAGCGTGTTCTCCACCGGGATTTCGGCCTCGGTGTCCTGCGAGGTCGTGTCGACGGCGCGCCACCACGGCGTCGCGTCGTCCGCGTGCGCCGGCTCGACCGGCTCGCCCAGGCGAGGCATCAGCAGTCGGACACCTGTTTTCGGAGCCGATTCCAGCAAAACCTCGGCCGGCTGATCCCAGGCGTGCATCGCCAGGCTGAACGTGCCCCAGTGGACGGGCAGGAAGGGGCCACCACCGAGCAGCGCCAGCGCCTTCAGCGCATTGTGCGGTCCGAGGTGGATGTCGCCCCAGGCCGGGTGAAACGCGCCCACTTCCAGCATCACGAGGTCGAACGGTCCGAGGCGTTCGCGGATTGCCTGGTAGTCGGTCGTCAGCCCGGTGTCGCCGCTGAAAAACACGGTGTGCCGCTGCGAACTGACCACCACCGAGGACCACAAGGTCGCATTGCGGCCCTTCAGGGTGCGCCCGGAGAAATGCTGCGAGGGGGCGGCCGTCACGGTGAGCTCGTTGTCCGGCAGCCGGTGCGTTTCCCACCAGTCGAGCTCGACGATGCGCTCGGGCTGCACGCCCCAGGCTTCCAGGTGTGCGCCGACTCCCAGGGACGTCACGAACGGCACGTCACCCTTGGCGAGCTCGCGGATGGTCGGATAGTCCAGATGATCGTAATGATCGTGCGACACGATCACCAGGTCCAACGGCGGCATCGCGCGCAGCCGCACGGGCACGGGCTGGAAGCGCCGGGGGCCCGCGAAGCGCGATGGCGATGCGCGCGGGCCCCACACCGGATCGGTGAGCACGCGCAGGCCGTCGATCTCGAGCAGCACGGTGGAGTGACCCAGCCAGGTGGCGCGCAGCCCGCTCGCGGGCGGCCTGCTCCAAGCTTCGAGCGGGTTCAGCGACGGAAGCGGCCCGCGCGGCACGCGCCGCTGGCCGCCGCAGAGGAACTCGCCGATCGTCGGCATCGGCACGTTCGGATCGCGCAACCCCGGAAGGATCGGATGCACGTTGCGGAAGCGATCGCCAGACCACAGCGGCGAGGCCTTGATGCGCTCGAGCCGGCCGCCTTCCGGTTTTCTGCCCAGCGATCTCACGTTGCGTTCTCCACGGGAATGGCCGGACCGCGGCCGTGATCCGCAGGCGAATCATCGGTCATTCGCCGCGGCCGGAGGTACCAACGAGGGTTGGCCGACAACTAGCGCTGAAACGTCCGGGGTGCGAAAGGCACTAGCGCAATTCCGCCGTCGTCTTTCCCGACTCGCGCACATTACGCTGAAGCCTGCGACCAGCGCTGCCAGGGAGCTGCGATCGAGGCGCGTCCAGACCTGGAGCGGGGAAATCCCAACCGGCAGCCGCACCTGACTGGGCGCCAAGCGGCAAGGAGCCTGTGATGCATCTGAGCGGTCTCACCGGCCTGCGCGTATCGTTGTTGCCCGCGTTCTGCGGTCTTGCCGCGCTGTTGGCTGCCCTGCCCGTGGACGCGGCCGATTTCGGTCCCGGGTTCAAGACGCGCGCGGTCGCCGTCGACGGAGGCACCTTGAGCGTCACGCTCGGTGGCAGCGGGCCTGCGGTCGTTCTTGTGCACGGCTATGCCGAGTCGTCCCGGATGTGGAGGCCGCTGGCCAGAGCGCTGGCGCCGCACTTCACCGTCATCGCGCCCGACCTGCCCGGCTTCGGAGATTCGTCGATACCGGAAGCGGGCCTGGACATGAAGACCTCGGCGGAACGGGTCCGCGCTGCCGTGATGTCACTCGGGTACGGCAAGGTGCGGGTGGTGGGCCACGACATCGGGCTGATGGTCGCCTATGCCTACGCGGCGATGCATCCGCAGGAAGTCGAGAAGCTCGCGCTGATGGACGCGTTCCTGCCCGGCGTAAAAGGTTGGGAGGCGGTCTACAACAACCCCGGAATCTGGCACTTCCGCTTCTACGGGCCGACGCCGGAAGCACTGGTCAAGGGGCGCGAGCGCATCTACTTCGAGCATTTCTGGAACGATTTCGCGGCCGACAGGACCCGCTCGATTCCGGAGGCCGACCGGCGGGCCTACACGGCGGAGTACGCGCGGCCAGGACGGATGGCCGCCGGCTTTGCGCATTTCGCGTCCTTTCCGCAGACGGCGGCGGATTTTGCGGAACTTTCGAAGACCCGGCTTTCCATGCCGATCCTCTCGATCGGAGGGGCCAAGGCGAATGGTGTCGCGCTGGGTGCGCAAGCGAAGTTGATCGGCTCGGACGTCACGGTGATCGTGTTGGAAGACACGGGGCACTGGCTGATGGAAGAGCGCCGCGACGAGACCATCGCCGCGCTGACCCGCTTTCTGCAGTAGGTGACGAGCCCATCCGGAGGGCCGGCCGTCAGTGAGCTACAACTTGAAGTATACCATATAATTAACTGATTTTATTCAGTTATCCTCAGAAGGAAGCGGGATAAATTCGGTGTCATCGCGGGTCGGAAGTTTCATCCGTCCGGCGCGCCAGTCGGCCTTGGCCTGCTCGATACGGGCCCGCGACGAAGACACGAAGTTCCATTCGACGAAACGCTCACCGATCGGCTCCCCTCCGAGCAGCATCACGACCGCGGGCGTGACCGCCTTGAAAACGACGGGTTGCCCGGGGCCGAAGACGAGCATCTGGCCTGGCCCGAACGCACGACCCTGCACCTCGACCGATCCCGCCGCCACGTAGGCTGCGCGCTCCGGGTACTGCGCGTCCAGTTCGGCGCGCGTTCCGGCCGCGAGCCTCCAGTGAACATAGAACAAGGGGGAATGGGTGCGAACCGCCGCCTTGATCCCGAACGCTTCGCCCGCGACCAGTCGCGCCCACAGGCCGCCCGACTCGATGACCGGCAGATCGCCCGCCGCATGATGGGCGAACGCGGGCTCAGTTTCCTCGTACTGTTGCGGCAAACCCACCCAGGCTTGGATGCCGTGCACGAGATCGCCTTGGCGCCGTGCGCGCTCGAAGCGCTCCGAATGCGTGATGCCGCGACCGGCGGTCATCCAGTTGACCTCTCCCGGATGGATTGCCTGCTCCGAGCCCAGGCTGTCGCGATGCATGATCTCGCCGTCGAACAGGTAGGTGACGGTCGACAGCCCGATGTGCGGATGAGGGCGCACGTCGACCGATCGCGGGATGCCCGGTGCGAACTCGATCGGCCCCATGTGATCGAAGAACACGAACGGCCCCACCATGCGGCGCTTCGAAAAAGGGAGCACGCGTCCAACGTCGAAGCCACCCAGGTCGCGCCGGCGCTGGTCGATCACGAGTTCGATCATCCCTTCCCTCCTGTCCCACGCCCGCGACGCCGCGTCACGATGGAGCCCGTCCGGGTGCTCAAGTATGACCGAGGCAATGCCCCTGATCACTCACCGCTCAAGGGACCATAGGTGTCGGCGCGACGAAGAGCGCGCGAAGCGAATCTCAAGCTCGTTGACGAGTGCCGATTCGTCCCCGCTGCCGGGGAGTCACGGAAGGTCAGCCGGATCGCTCGGAACTTGAGTGCAGCTTGCGCACCCAGCGGTTCCACACACCCCTGAGGCGGCTTTCGGAAGACACCGGGGCGGATGACGTCTGCCTGGCCGCCGTTGGGCGAGGATCGGTTTCATGCGGAAGCTCGCCGATCACGAGCACGCCGTACAGGGGTCGCTGAACCATACTGCGTTCCTTTCAGCCGCGCCAGGGACGACTGCGCCGATCGCCCCCTCCCCAAGTCCCTGATTACATTGGACCACGGAATCCGGGCCCTGTACAGCATGCTTTGGCATTACCCCCCGACGGTCCAAGGCTCGGACAGGGTCGAGGTCCGATAGCTCGCGATTCCGATCGCCACGAGCAGGACCAGCGCCAGCGCCAGCACCGAGCTGACTCCGACGTGAAACAGGAAGAATGCGCCGGCGGCGGCCCCCAGGCACATCGCCGCCGTCGCAGCCAGCCGGCGGCCGGGATTCGGACTGTTCCCTCCCACCAGGCGCGAATCCGCAGCCAGCCCCGTAAGCGTCAGCGTCAGCACGGTCGTGGTCAGGTCGGGGACGCCGAGCCGGCGCGCCGTCGCGTTTTGCAATCCCATCGCCAGCGCCAGCGGCACGATCAACCCGATCGATGCAACGGCCGCGCTGGGATCGAGGACCACCGCCGACACGATCAGGGCGGCTCCAACCAGCGCGATCTGCACGCAACTGGCAATCGCCAGAAAGCGGCCGCGGTGGCGTCCTGCGCGCGACCCGAGGCGCCCGCCCACCAGCGCGCCGGCCAAGAATGCGCCGGTTGCCGCCAGGGACGCGACAACCGAGAAGTCCGTGGCTCCGCCGGCGGCGAAACCCAGGAAGACGATGTTGCCCGTCATGTTGGCCACGAACACATGGCCGAGTTTCAGGTAACTGATGGCGTCGACCAGTCCGGTCACCACCGTCAGAACGAGCAACAACATCGGCAGCGGCCCGTGGCGATCGTCTTTTGCGATGGCGACGCGGTCCGCGAGGCGGTCGAAACCGAGCATGAGATTCTCCGATCGCTAATACGTGAAGCAGCCACGCCGGCAGCCCGGAGCTGCCGGGCGCGCGGCGCTACGGCAGATCGAACAGGAGCATCTCGCCGCCGTCGCTTCCCGCCACGATCGCAAGGAGAGCCTCCTCCTCGACGGCGGCGCCGTCGCCGCCCTCGAGAGCCTGACCGTTCAAGCGAGCCGCGCCACGCACGATCTGCAACCAGGCCTTGCGGCCGGGCTTGAGCGCATGCTCGACCCGTTCGCCGGACTCCAGCACGGCCGCCCGCAGCTCGACATCCTGATGGATCGTCAGCGAGGCGTCGCGGCCGTTCGGCGACGCCACCAGCAGCAGGCGGCCGCGCCGGTCGCGCTCCGGAAAGGTCTTCTGCTCGTAGCGCGGGGCGATGCCCTTGCGGTCGGGCACGATCCAGATCTGCAGGAAATGCACCGGCTCGTCCTTCGAATGATTGAACTCGCTGTGCAGGATGCCGGTGCCGGCCGACATGATCTGCACGTCGCCGGGCCGGATCACCGATCCGGTACCGATGCTGTCCTTGTGCTCGAGCGCGCCCTGCAGGACGTAGGTGATGATCTCCATGTCGCGATGCCCGTGCGTACCGAACCCGCCGCCGGGAGCCACCCGGTCCTCGTTGATGACCCGCAGCGGTCCGAAGCCCATGTGCTCGGGATCGTAGTAGTCGGCAAAGGAGAACGTGTGCCGGCTGTCGAGCCACCCCAGGCGGGAGGTGCCTCGATCGCGGGAATGTCGGATCTGCACGTGCGGTTGCCGGCCGGCGTCCCAGGTCATCGCCGCCCGGTCAGCCCACGTACCGCTCGACGACGTCGGCTGGCCGCACCTGCGCCTTGGACGGATCGCCGCCGGTTTCCCGCAACGCGCGCCGCTGGCGCAGCAGGTCCCAGCATTGATCGAGCTCGACCTGCAGGTGCGCCAGCCGCTTGCCCTCCTCCGGACCCGCATCGGGTCGCTCCCGCAGTTGATTTTCTTCTGCCACCAGCCGCTGAATGTGCCCGAGCACCGTTGCATCCCTGTCGACTTGCTCCATGGAGACCTCGCTGGATATTGGACAGCCGTTGTCTGCTGACCCGACATTATTGCGCCAACCCCTGTCCGAAAATGCCAATGAGACCGTGCTGGTTTTTCCCGCTCTCCGGCGCCCCTTACTCGGGCGCCTGGAACCCTCCCGCGCGATACGTCAGGACGAGCGTGTCGCGAAAGCCCGGTTCTCCGTCCGACTGGATCGGCGTGGTCTCGTGCACGACACGCGCATCGTCCATCAGCAGCGTCGACCACGGCTCGGTCATCGTGAAGCGGACTCCGGAAGGTCCGTCGGCCTCGAACACGCGGGTCTCGCCGCCGCGGATCCGGTGCCGCTCGATCAGCAGCACGGCGACGAAGTCCACTCCGTCGCGGTGAGCGCCCTCGGGCGTCGGGCGCCCGATGCCGGACTCGGTATCGATCCGGAACTGGTGCGCTTCGATGAACCAGCGCTCGACGCGCCTTACCTGCGCGAACAGCCGGCCGAGCGACGCGATGAGCCGCGACCAGGCAGCCGTGTTCGCAACGGCTTCTTCGACCGGTTCGAACCAGCGCTCGAGGCCGCCGTGGAGCGCGTTGTAAGTGGCGGATTGCCAGTGAGGCCGACGCGGAACGGTCGACAGCCCGCCCGCGGGGAAATCCTGCACGAAGCAGGCATGGCGGCGCGACCGGTAGCGTCCGCCATCGCGCAGGTAAGCGTCGCGCGGCAGGCGCGACCAGGAATCGCGCAGCGCGCCCAGTCGATCGATGCCGACATCGAGCGCTGCAACCGCATCGGCCGCCGGCAGGAACACGTAGCCTTCGCCCGACAGGCGATTGACGGCACGTGACCGGAGATCGTCCATGCGGAAGCGGTGATCGATGCTAGTCCAGGTCCAATGGCACGACCGGACCATCCGCTTTCCTGACACCCAGGCGAATCGGCCGCGGGGGTCCCTTCGGCGGGATCGTTGCTTCGACCCACAACTGCTCATCCTGCGGGCGACGGGACGGATCGGCAACGTGCTCCGGAATGAAAAACGAAACCGGCTCCAGCAACATCCACGCTTCATCGCCGCGCCGGGTGCGGCGCACATGCAGATCGGAAGGACGGTAGCCGTCCGACTGCGGATCGGGCTCGGCGAGCAGACGCCCCCCATCCACTCGCAGCCGGACGGCGGACGCCTCGGAGGCGCCCCTGGCATCGACCAGCAGTTGCAGGCGGACATAGCGCCCGCGAATCGGAGAATCGGGATCGATGGGGAGCGAACGCGCCCAGGTGCGGGGCAGCGTGGAGCGGTCGTACAGGAACTTGGCGCCGAGCGAAGCCACCAGGCACAGCTGCACCGCGGCCACCAGCAGGCTTTTGATGCGGCGACTCATCGATCCTCCGCCAGCTGTGCCAGCAGTCTGCGACGCGTCCGCTCGATCAGCCATCCGCCCAGCAGGAACAGCAGGCCCAATCCGAACAGGCTGGCGGATCGGCCCAGCTTGTCCATCACGGTCGAAAAGTAGAAGGCCAGTACCGTGAGCGCGAAGCCGGCCACGCCCAGATTCACGCGCTCCCTGCGCGATTCGCGCATGCCCCACGCAATCAAACCGACCGAGCCCAGGGCGCACAGCGCATAGGTCGCCAGCGATTCCCAGTCGACACCCGCTGAGCCCGGCGGCTGCCATCGGCGGCCGGTCGCGCCGAGCGCGACGACCCACAGAAGGGCCAGGCCGTTGATCCAGGCGGCCTTGCGCCGAAGCCACGACGCAAGCAGCATCGGCAGCAGCAGCGCCATGGCCCAGCCCATCGCGGCATAGCCGGGGGGCAACGAGCGCTGCGAGGCGGAGCCCGACGGCTCCAGCGCCACCAGCGCTGCAAACGGAATGATCGCCAGGCCGCCGATCCACGCCAGCGCCCTTCGTATCGCCGTATCCCGGCCCGGCACCCGCGCCGACAGGTAACAGATCGCGAGCAGCAGCAGCCCTTCCCAAAGGATCTTCTCTCCGCCGCGCGAGATTCGGGTGGCCTCCATCCACTCGGCGCCGAGCCACGCGGGAACCAGCAGTGCCGCGAGCGCCGCCTGCGGCCAGTCGCGCAACAGGGCCCACGCAACGCAGGCGCCGATCGCCCACAGCAGCACGCCGCTGGGCCAGTGTTCCTGCAGGTTGAAGATCTGCGCCGCCAGATAGATGCCTGCGCCCAGGCAGACCGTGCCGACCGCATGCAGTGCGCTCGCAAGCGGCGGGAAACGGTCAATCGACAACGCGCCAGCGGCGTGAAACAGGGCCACCAGCGACACGACAAGACTGAAGCGGAAGGCTGGGGAAAGCGTTTCCCAGTGAGCGGCTACGAAGAGCAGGACGCCGGCGCCCAGCAGCAGACCGCCCAGCCCGACGGCAAGCAGGACCGGCCAGCGCAGTCCACCAGCCCTTTCATGTTGGGCTTCATAGGCACGAATGCGATCGGCTGTCGGGGCGTCGATCAGCCCGGCTCCGACCCATCTCTCAAGATGATGCTGCAAACGAGTGGTCAACCGGTCCTCGCCATCGGGTCGGCGCAGTCTGCTCCGCCCGCTGCGCGCCTCTTCGTCTTCTTGGCGCAGCGCAACCAGTATAGTTGGGGCGCACCGAGCATCCGTCGTGAAACTGCCATGACGCTGACCTGCCAGCGGCACCTGTTCGACCTCCCGCGCGAAATCTGCTACTTGAACGCGGCGTACCTGGGTCCGGTCCCGCGCCCGATTCTGGAGGCGGGCGAGCGTGGCCTGCTGCGCCGTGCCCGGCCCTGGGAAATCCGTCCCGAGGACTTCTTCGAGCCGGCCGAGGCCGCCCGCCGGTTGATCGGCGAACTGATCAATGCGCCGACCGACCGCATCGCCCTGGTGCCGAGCGTGGCCAACGCGATTGCCGTGGTGGCGAGGAACGTGCCGATCCGCCCGCGCCAGCGCATCGTGACGCTGGCCGAGCAGTTTCCGAGCAACGTGTATTCGTGGAGAGGGCTGGCCGCGCGCGGCGCGCGCATCGAGGTCGTGGACGCTCCCGCCGGCGCGCAGCGCGCGCGACGCTGGAACGAGCGGCTGTTGTCCAGCATCGGGCCCGACACCGCGCTGGTGGCGATCGAGACCGCTCACTGGACCGATGGAACGCTGTTCGACCTGGGCGCGGTCGGAAGGCGATGCCGCGAGGTCGGTGCCTGGTTCGTCGTCGATGCCACCCAAACGATCGGCATCGAGCCGCTCGACGCCGGCGCGGTCCATGCCGACGCGCTGATCGCTCACCCCTACAAGTCCTTGCTGGCGGGCTATGGACTGGGCTTCGCCTATTTCGGCGACCGGCTGGCCGATGGCTCGCCGCTGGAGGAGAGCTGGATGATGCGCCGGGGCAGCGAGGACTTCTCCCGGCTGATCGACTACCAGGACGGCTATGCGCCGGGCGTGCGCCGTTACGATGCCGGCGCGCGCGCCAACACGTCGCTGATCGCGATGCTCACCGCCGCCCTGGAGCTGTCCCGCCAGTGGCAGGCACCGCAGGTTCGACGCTATTGCGCGGAAATGTCCGCCCGGCTGATCGAGTGCGCGCGGTCGGCCGGATACGAAGTGCCGGCCGATGGCGAGCACGCAGCGAACCTCTTCGGCATACGCCCTCCACGGGGAACCAACCTGGACGCGCTGCGCGGGGCGCTGCAGGTCGCGCGGGTCCATGTATCGGTGCGCGGCGACGCGATGCGGGTTGCGCCCCACGTGTACAACGACGACCTCGATGTGCATCGCTTCGCCGAAGCGATCGGCGGCGTCGTTTGATCTGCCGCCTGTCGAAGCTTCAGGACGTTGACGCCTCCTGGCGGCGCTCCGATTTCCGCGGTTCGCCTTAAGAAATAACCCTTCCCCCGGGTTTCCGCGCCGCCGAAGCATCGACCTCGGCCGCCCCCGGCCCGCCAGCCTGGCCGATCCGATGATTTGCGCCGAGTTACCACCCGAGAGGGGCGTTTGAGTCGATCGGGTCGCTGGGTACTCTGCCCAAGCCATTGAAGACATGTTCCTTATTCAACCGGCACGTAAGCGAGCGTCGGCCCGAGGTCCGCTCCCCCCTCACTCAAGGTACCCATTACCGGTCCGTAAGTAAGGGAAGGGCCGAGAGGCGCCTCGAGCGCGTGCGGCTGCCCGCTCGAAACACGTTCCCGCCGCAGCCGGCGGCGGTCCGACCGGACACAGGAGACGTCGGGAAATGACTCGAGTCGAGTCCCTGCGGGCCAGGATCATCCTGCAGTTTCTCGCCGTCCTGGCGCCGTTGACGCTCGTGCTGGCCGGACAGACGTGGTTCGATCAACAGCGCGCGTCGGTCGTGCAGCGCTCGCTGCAGATACGGCAACTGTCGCTCGAGGCGCAGACGGCTTACGGGATCTTCGTCAACGGCGTGGTCGATTCGGTCGACACGGACTACCTCGGCCGGTCCGCCATTGCCGGGCTCGAGCGGGCGCGCGAAGCGTTGCGCGAAATCGCCCAGGCCGACCCGGAATTCGACCCCAGCACCACCTCGTCCCTGATCGACCGGATCTCCCGCAACGTGGATCGCAATTCCGGACCGGCTGCGCTGACGGAGCATCGCGACGCCATCTACCAGCTGGCGCAGGCGTTGCAGGCGGTGCAGTTTCACTACCAGAAGCAGCACGAGGCGGCGATCCACCTCGCGTTGGAGACGGCCCGGATCGAATCGTGGGTCGTGCCCTGCGCGATGCTCGGCACGCTGCTGCTTACCGTCATCTTCATCCGCGGAATGATCGTCGGGCTGACCCGCCCGCTGAAGAATGCCGTTTCGGTCGCCAACCGCGTCGCGGAGGGCGAGTTCGTTCCGTTCGATCAGGTCGTCGCCGAGCGGGACCTGGGCGGCCTGCTGCGTTCCCTCGGGCGCATGAACCAGAGCCTGTCGCGATACCGCGCCGAGGTCGAGGAAAACCGCAGCGGCCTGGAGCGCCGGATCGCCGAGCGCACGCGCGAACTCGAGCTCGCCATGGCGGAGGCGCAGGCGGCGGCGCGCGCCAAAAGCGAGTTCGTCGCCAACATGAGCCATGAAATCCGCACTCCGATGAACGGCATCATCGGCATGACGGAGCTCGCGCTGGATACCGAGCTCGATGCGGAGCAGCGCGAATACCTGACAATGGTCAAGTATTCGGCCGATGCCCTGCTGTCGCTGCTGAACGACATTCTCGACTTCTCGAAGGTCGAAGCCGGGCGCCTGAGGTTCGAGTCGCTTCCGTTCTCGTTGCACGAGTGCGTGACGCGGGCGCTGAAATCCGTCGCCTCGCGGGCCCACGAGAAGGGCATCGAGCTGATCGCCGCCGTGCTGCCTGACGTGCCGGACCTGGTGGTCGGCGACGCGGTGCGGCTGCGCCAGGTGATCCTGAACCTGGTCGGCAACGCGATCAAGTTCACCGCCACCGGCGAGGTCGAGCTGCGCCTTGAGGTCGTGTCGCAGACGGAAGGTGCCGTGACCCTGCGCTGCTGCGTTCGCGATACCGGCATCGGCATACCGGCGGAGAAGCATCGCCAGATCTTCGAGGCATTTGCGCAGGCCGATTCGTCGACCACCCGCCAGTACGGCGGCACCGGCCTGGGCCTGACGATCTCGGCCCGGCTGGTCGAGTTGATGGGCGGCACCATCACGGTGGAAAGCGAAGTCGGCCGGGGCAGCACGTTCAGCTTCACGATGCGCCTGGAGCTGCAGCCGGACACGGCGGCCCGCCCGCTTCGTCCGGATGCGGCCCGGCTGAAGGGAATGCGCGCCCTGATCATCGACGACAACGCGACCAACCGGCGGCTGCTCGAGATCTGGCTCGCCAAGTGGGGCCTGCATCCGGTGGCGGTGGAAAGCGGCATGGCCGCATTGGGCGAGCTCGAGCGCTGCGCCAGGAGCGGCCTGCCCTACGGGCTGGCGCTGCTGGACGGCTGCATGCCCGCGATGGACGGTTTCGAGGTGGCACGGGCCATCAAGCGCTCGGCCGACTTCAATCGCACCGCCATCGTGATGCTGACGTCCTCGGGCGCGCGCCACGATCCGCAGCGCTGCCGGGCGCTGGGTGTCAACGAATTCCTGCTCAAGCCCGTGTCCGGGACCGACCTGCTCGACGCGATCATCTCGGCCACCGATCCGACGATGGCATCGGCGCAAGCCGTCGTCCAGAGCCCCGCACCCCGCCTTGTGCGGGGTTCGACCCGCCTGAAGGTCCTGGTGGCCGAAGACCATCCGGTCAACCAGAAGTACGCGTTGAGGGTCCTCGAGAAGCTCGGGCACTCGGTCGCCCTGGCCAACGACGGCACCGAAGTGCTGTCGATGGTGAAGGAGACCCGCTTCGACGCCATCCTGATGGACGTGCAGATGCCCAACATGAGCGGGATGGAGGCGACCGCGGCGATCCGCGCCCGGGAGTCCACCGAAGGCGGCCATCTGCACATCATCGCGATGACCGCCAACGCGATGCAGGGCGACCGCGAGGCGTGCCTGGCCGGCGGGATGGACGACTACGTTTCGAAACCGATACAGATCGCCAGCCTGGTCGAGGCCCTGGAGCGGATCGTGCCGCAACGGCGGCCTGCGCCGGCTCCGAGTGATCTTGCGGTGCCGGCCAAGGCCGCGCCTGAGCGGTCGGACGGCGCCTTCAGCAGGGAACTGGCCCTGCTGAAGATGGGTGGCGACGAGGAATTGCTGAAGGAGGTGGTGGTGGCCTTCCTCGACGCCTGCGACGCGACCGTGCGGCCGGTGGAACTGGCGGTGAAGGCGCGCGATGCCAAGGCGCTGCGGCGGGCCGCGCACACCTTGAAGGGTTCGGTCGCGACGTTCAGCACCGGTCCGGTCTATGAAACGGCGCTCGAACTGGAGCGCTGCGGCCGGGACGACTGCATGGAAACGGCCCAGCAGTCCTACCAGAGGCTGCGCAGCGAGCTCGAGCAGCTGCTGCCGGAGCTGCGCGCGATGTACGCCCAGGCCGCCGTCACCTGAACGGACCCGCAACCCCATTCGAGCCTCGCAGAAGCAGCATGTCCGCAGTACTCCAACCCCGAGACGCCAGCGGCGACCTGCCGCTCATCCTGATCGCCGACGACGACAAGGCCACCCGCGTGCTGTTGCGGCGCGTGATGGAGCGCGAAGGCTACAAGGTCGTGGCCGCCGAGACGGGGGCTGAGGCGGTGCGCCTGTGCGAATCGGTGGCGGCCGACCTGATACTGCTCGACTACATCATGCCGGAGCTCGATGGCGTCGACGCCTGCGCCCGCATCAGGACCATGGAGCGGTACAAGACGACGCCGGTCCTGATGATCACCTCGCTGGACGACGACGCCTCGATCCATCGCGCGCTGGTGTGTGGGGCCAGCGACTACGTCACCAAGCCGATCCTGCTGCCGGTGTTGCGGCAGCGCGTGCGCCACCTGCTTGCCAGCCGGCGCGCCGAGCGCTTCATGATGCACCTGGCGTATCACGACTCGCTGACCGCGCTGCCGAACCGCGAGTATTTCCACCTGCGCCTGAGCGAGGTCCTGGCCGATCCGGAGGTACGCGCCGGACAGCACGCGGTGATGTACATCGACCTGGACCAGTTCAAGATCGTGAACGATTCGTGCGGCCACTCGGCCGGCGACCAGTTGCTGCGCCAGATCGCCAATCTGCTGCAGACGACGCTGCGCAAGGACGACCTGGTGGCTCGCCTGGGAGGCGACGAATTCGGGGTCCTGCTGATCAATTGCGATACCGACCAGGCCTGCCAGGTCGCGGAAAAGCTGCGTGAGACCGTGGCCGGCTTCCGCTTCCTTTGGGAATCGCGCATCTTCACGGTCGGCGCATCGATCGGGGTCGTTCCGCTCGACGGCGACTCGGTGCCGGTGGCCGCGGTGCTGTCGGCCGCCGACGCCGCCTGCTACGCGGCCAAGGACTCGGG
>Ga0075030_100000312_pt1 | contig 41276 bp, 36 predicted proteins | sample LitLauG_LLR_2012_FD_71393 | JGI IMG/M metagenome (GOLD analysis project Ga0075030, IMG submission 71393) | Freshwater sediment microbial communities from Pennsylvania, USA - Little Laurel Run_MetaG_LLR_2012 | ecosystem: Environmental > Aquatic > Freshwater > Creek > Sediment | place: USA... | reverse complement strand
CTCCCGTAACCCCGCCGTAAGGAATGAAACCAGGGCAAGGGCGATGATCCCGCTCCTGCGGGCCCTCCGGATTTGCTCGTGCATGACATCCTCCTTGTTTGTGTATTCGTTCACCTTCTCTCATACAGGACTGCGCGGCGGGCTGTTTGTGACAGGTGAATCTTTTTTGCTTCCATATCCCCGGTTTCATATATTTGCCCAAACTTCGCGGAAAACTGATGGCGGCGATCGATCCGGCGCACGAAAAATCGCGTGTAGCCCTCACGTCGGTCTTTGCGGCCGTGTTTATCACGGTGCTCAAGCTCGTCGTGGGAATTGAAACCAACAGTCTGGGCATCCTTTCGGAGGCGGCCCATTCCGGCCTGGACATGCTCGCGGCGATACTGACGCTTGTGGCGGTCCTGATCGCGGCCCGCCCGCCGGACAAGGATCACCCGTACGGGCATGGAAAGGTGGAGAACATCTCGGCGTTCGTCGAGACTCTCCTCCTTGTGGCGACGTGCGTCTGGATCATCAAGGAGGCGGTGGAGCGGCTGGTCTCGGGGACGGCGCATGTCGAAGCGAACATGTGGGGGTTCGGCGTCATCGGGCTCTCGATCCTGATCGATTTCAGCCGCTCGCGCGCGCTCGGCCGTGCGGCCCGGAAGCACCGGAGCCAGGCCCTGGAGGCCGATGCCCTTCATTTCTCGAGCGACGTCTGGAGTTCGCTGGTGGTGCTGGCGGGGCTTCTTTTCGTCCGGCTCGGACAGCCTCTCGTCGATGCCGTCGCCGCGATCGTCGTCGCGGGGCTCGTGCTCGTGGTAAGCTACAGGATGGGGAGGCGGACCGTGGAAGCCCTCATGGACCGGGTCCCGGACGGGCTTGAGGACGAGTTGCGGGGCGTGATGGGAGGGGTGGAGGGGGTCTCAGAGATCAGGGGGATCCGCCTGCGTCAGTCCGGCCCGAAGATGTTCCTTGACACGACGGTCGCCATACCGAGGACCATGCTCTTCCAGCAGGCGCACGAAGTGATGGACAACATTGAAAAGTCCGTCCGCGCCCGGTATCCCGACATGGACGTGATCGTTCACGGTGAGCCGTTTGAACGGAGCGACGAAACGATCGCCGAGCGGATCAGGATGATCATCCTCGACAGGGGCCTCGGCGCGCCCCATCACCTGGAGGTCCATCAGAAGGACGGCAGGTACCACGTGGAATTTGACATCGAATTCCTGCTGGGAAAGGATTTCGTCGAGGCCCACGACATGACGACCGAGATCGAGCGGGAGATCCACGAACGGGTCCCCGGGGTGGAGAAGGTGACGATCCACATGGAGGAGTACCATCCAGAAACGAGCGAAGTCGGAAAGGAAACGGGGCGTGAGGCGGATCTCCGGGCACGCGTGAATGAGTGCATCCGTCTGGAGAACCGCGTCGTCCGGTTCACCGATCTGGACCTCCTGAAAATCGGCGACCGCTATAATCTCTCGGTGACGTGCCGGTTCGACCGGGGGAGGACCCTCGGAGAGATACACGAGATCGTCTGCGACGTTGAGAAACGGCTGTACGACGGCGTCAGGGAACTCCGGCGCGTGACGATACACGCGGAGCCCGCCTGACGGCATTCACCGCACTGCCGAACCGGCCCCCTCTTCCGCTCACTTCTTGAATCGTGCGAGTGCGTTCTTAAACGCCGACTGCATTTCCGACCAGCTCTTCTCAAATCCCGCGCGCACGTCCTCCCATGCGTCGGGTCCCACGGCCTGGATCTGCTTCAGCTTCGACTGGGCGTCGTCGAGCTTTGAATTCAGCTCTTTCATCTGGCTCTGGAATTCGGTTTTGGCTTTGGTTCCCGCCTTTTCCGCCCTGGCGCTCAACTCTGTGAGCTCCTTCTGCCAGTCGGTGATCTGCGATGAAAGATTGTTCATGAATGCTTTCTTGTCCATGGCGTACCTCCTCGTGTGATGACCGGATCGTGGGCTGTCAGCAGCCTGTATGTCAGACCGTACGGAATGACCGGCGGGTGCGTCGCTCAGCGCCGGTTTCCCTCATCCTGCTTGTCTTTTTTTCTCTCCTGTTTTGGCTTCGGATTCTTTCGGAGGTTCCTCCCTTCAGGATGTTTGTTGGCTGCGTTCCCCCGTGGCGGCCCCCCCTGGGGCTGCCTGAGTCCCTGTCTTCCGCGCGGTCCGGCCCCGGCGGCGGAGCTGCCGCCGGGCCTGACCAAATCGACCGCCCCGCGCGGTCTGTCCCCTGCGGTGGGTCGGCTCACTCCGGCTGACCATCTGTCGTACATCGTGGGCGTCCGCACCGCGCCCGTGAACCGCGCCCCCTGTATGCCGGACGCGCCCGCACCCCGCTCGGGGGCCAACGGTCTGTAGATCGGACGATATCCTTCCCTGTACACGGGGCCTGCGTATGCCCTGTATGCGGGCCTGTAACCGACCGGACCCCACCACCCCTCCCGCACTCTCCCCCAATTATTGTATGCAAACCATCCGCGGGGGCGCCACCAGCCTGTCGAGAAGCCGAGGGACCAGCCGTTCCATGGATTGTAGTACATTCCGAAACCCCATGTCCAGGGGCGGGGATAATAATAGCGTCGATACCACGGACGATAATAGTATCCTGTGCCGTAGACGACCGTCCCCCCGTACACGTAACACCCTGTATATCCCGGAGTATACCCGACGTAGACGACGTCGGGGGTGTAGCTGTAGACGCGGACGTACCGTGTGTAATACACGGGGTACCGGGGGGGTATCGTGTAGATGGCGGGGGGGACCGCGTCGCAGACCGCCCACGGACCGGCAGCTGTCGGTCCCACGAACCAGACCCCCCTGTCGCAGTCGTAGAACAGTCCCCCTACGCGGATGACCGCCGTGGATGCGTTGACTGCATATCCCATATTGGAGTTCTCAATCGGCTCGAATTGCGGCTCGCCGTCGTACTGGACCTGGCTCGTCGCCTGCGTCCTCTCGACCGCCGCCGTCTGGGGGATCTGTGCATCGAGGACCGCGTCTTTCGCGGGGACGGTCCCCGCGACGCTGGCGAGAACGTCGTCGCGTTCCGATCCGGGGGGAATCTGCGCAAAATCCGCGGGGAGCTTGTCCGATGCGATGTAGGACCACGGCCCGTCCAGCGACCGCGCATCGTACCACCTCCCCGAAACCAGTATATAATAGTCCTGCGAGGAGATGTTGAGGAACAGTTTGCTTGACGTGTTGGAGGCATACAGAAGTCCGGTCCCCTTGATCGGGGAAAACTGGACGGGTCCGTCCGTGGCGATGAGTTCGGCGGGGGTCGTGCTCACGACGATTTCCGGAATTTTCCCTGTTCCGGGAGCGGCCGCGGCTCCCCCTGTCTCTTCTCCCGCCTGCGCCTCGGTTTCTGATTTCGCCGCGAGGTCCACAGCTTCACGCGGCGGATTCTCCGCCACGTTCCAGGGACCGGCGATCTCTCGTGCCTTGTACCAGATCTCTCCCCCCTTCAGGTAAAGGTCCCCGCTCCCCGTTTCCTGGACGAGGAAGAACGGCGTGTTGGCGACGCGGCGGAGAGAGGTCCCCTCCGCGTCAATGAAGACAGGCTCTCCGTCAAGAAGCACGAGCACGGCCGGATGGTCTTTCACGATGATCGTGGGGGGCGTGACCTCGATCTGGCCGGAGGTCTCTTTCTCCTTCTGCGAGGCGTCAAGGTTTTCACGGACCTCGTCAAGCGGAAACGTGATGTTGAGGGGCGGCATCTTCTCCTCCAGTGCCGCGCTTATCGCGCCGGCCTCCCCTCCCTTCCCCTCGGGGAACTTGATCGCGCTCACCTTGACGTCCGTGAGCCGGACTGTCTTGCCCGTTCCGTCCGTGGTGACGTGACAGTCGAGCCAGACCGCGCCGAACACCGGTTCGGTCGCGCCCGTGGGGGTGACCGAAAGCGCGGCCCGGGCGCTCAAGGAATTCTCCCTGTATGAATCGATCTGGGGCTGGTACACGGTGATCATCCCCTGCGGGCCCTCGATCTGGCAGGGCCAGTCCGATGCCAGCGCGGTCCGCGCCGTGAAGAGGAGGAGTGCGGCGATGAGAATTCTAGCGACCATGAAATGTCTCCTTCGGATTGAATCTGTCCTGACATCCCTGATGCTCCGGGTTATGGGAGCGGGATTTCCTGTGGTAGAGAACAGACCGGTGACCGGAATAGCTCCCGGATCGTCCATTCTCGCATATGCGCTAAGTAATGAACAGGAGCTAAACTAATGAGTTGAGAGCCAAGACGCAAGACTGCAGCCTCCGCACCGCCCGGACGCCGGCTGGTTCAGCGCCCCCGGGTACCTCTGCTTCCCCGGGGCCTCATTAATAAATCGACACATCAATAATACATCAATAAATCGAATTTGGCGGCTCCTTGTTTCTCCACGAAGGGAAAAGTATCTTTGCATACCTTTGGTATTGTCCGCTCCAACATTGACAACGGGGCTCCCCATGGTGGCATTGGCCATGCTTTCCCTTTTTGTCGTCGTCATCGTTCTTGCGCTGATTTTCGCGCGGATGAGCGTTCTCGCCTCGCGGATCGCAGATCTGGAGAAGAAGCTGCGTGACGCTCTCGTGCTTATCGGCGCGACGGAGAAATCAGTACCGGCAGGGGAGGCGGTCCCGGTCCGGAAAAGAGAACCCGGAGAAACCCGTGATAAGGTCTCCCCGGTGTCGCGGGAGGTCGCGCCGGAAATCGGAGTACCGGTGCCCGTCCCTGCGGCGGCCGCCGTTACGCCTCAGCCGGCCCCGGTGCCCCCCCGCGTGCGTGCAAAATCCAGGTCAAAAGAGGAGTGGGAGGCGCTGATCGGCGGCAAACTCCTCAACCGGATCGGTGCGCTTGCTCTCATACTCGGCGTCGGGTTCTTCCTCCAGTACGCATTTGCGAACGACTGGATCACCGAGCCTCTCCGCGTCCTGATCGGCGTCCTTCTCGGGATCGGGCTCCTTGCCGGGGCCGCCCGGAGCGCTTCCGGCGGGTACCAGATATTCGCACAGGGGCTTGTCGGCGCGGGAATAGCAATACTCTATCTCTCGGTGTACGCGTCCTTCAACTATTATCACCTTGTGGCGCAGCCGTGGGCGTTTGTCTTCATGTCTGCTGTCACGGTGATAACGTTCAGTCAGGCGTTCCGGTATAATTCGATCGTCGTGGCTCTCCTGGGACTGACCGGCGGATTCCTGACCCCGTTCCTCCTCAGCACCGGCGAGATCAACCCCGCGGGGCTTTTCACCTACGTGGCGCTTCTTGATCTGGGGCTTCTCGCCGTGGCGTGGCGCATGGAGCGCTGGGTGTCGATCGAGCCCCTGACGATGTTCGGGACGTATTTCATCTATTCGGTCTGGCTCGGACAGGGGTATACGGAGACGCACTTCATCGCCGGCTTCCTCTTTCTCGCACTGTTCTGGTTCATGTTTCATGCGATGCACACCCTGAGGATGTTCCGGAAGTCCTTCTCGTATCCGCGCTTTCGCCTGGCATTTGCATCGGTGCACGGGGCAGTCGTCTATCTCCTCCTGTATATTCTCGTCAATATCGATCATCCGGATTGGCGTGTCCCGGCGACCCTCTGCGCGGCGATTCTCTACGGCGCGACTTCTTTCGCCGCGCGGACCGCTTCGGAAGAGAAGGGAATCTTCCTACATTCCGCCCTGACCGCAATACTTCTCGTTATTGTCGCGACATGGATTCAGTTCAAAGGGCTGGCCCTCGTCCAGTACTGGAGCGTCGAGGCGCTCGCGCTCGCGTGGGCGGGATCGCAGTGGCGGCTCCGTTCGGTCATCGCGGGTGCCCTGGGTCTTTTCGCACTGGCGTTCCTCCAGCTTGTTGCCACGAGAGGTGCTCTCTTCGCCCCGGCGTCGGAGCCGTTCACGCTCTTGTTCAACAGCAGGGCGTTCTCGTTCCTCCTTCTTGCCGTGTGCATCGGGCTGAGCGCGGTACTGCGGGGACGGAGTGAGGAGCCGGGACGCACCGCCATGAGGATGATCCTCCATGTCGCCTGGGGATGGATTCTGTTTCTGCTCGTCACCGTGGAGACCAACGACGCATTCGCGCAGATGATACGCAACGGCGGAATCGCCGGTGAGAAGCATCTGGACTTCCTTCGCGCGATGACGATGTCAGTCGGCTGGGGAGCGTTTGCGCTCGGGCTGATCCTCGCAGGGAGCCGGAAAGCCATCCGTCCGATGGTCCTCTCCGGGGTCATCATGATGCTCTTGGCCGGGTGCCTCGGTGCGGTGAGGGGACTGACATTCGCTCCGATCGGTGATTTCGTTCCCGTGCTGAACATGCGCGTGCTCCAGCTCCTCGTCCTTATCGCCGAATATGCGATAGCGCGGCGGGCCCTTCTCTCGCAGGAGGGGTACACGGGGGTCTACAGGACGTTCGCACCCGGCCTCCAGGGGGGGATCGTGCTTCTCTTCCTTGTCCTGATAACGGGGGAAACGTGGGACTACTATGCGAGGGGGATATACCGGCTGGCGCTCATGGCCGGTTCCGTGAAAATCGCCGATGAGTTGAACAGCCTTCAGAATCTGCGCCAGTTGTTCCTTTCGGGAGGGTGGCTGGTCTATTCGATCATCCTCATGGCGATCGGAATCTGGAGGCGCGCCAGGGTCGTCCGGATCGAGGCGATGATCCTGTTCGGTGTGTCCATTGTGAAGATATTCATCTACGACCTCTCCTTTCTCGATACGCTCTACCGGATATTCTCGTTCGTCGGCCTCGGAATCATTCTGCTTGCGGTGTCGTATCTGTACCAGCGCTACAGGGGGATTATCCTCGGCTCGTCCTGATCGTCCGTCGTCTAATCGGGAGACTGAACGACGGTAACCTGCGGCGTGCACGGATGCCGGCGGTTGAAGGGCGCCGGATTCGCAGCGTCTTTATTTTGCACGGCAGGCTTCCTGTTTTCTCCCGGCCGTTCGGCCCTGGAATTTAGTCGGGAGTTTGTGCGGATTGGCTCCCCCTCCTTCCAAGTAGCGCATGGTCAATGACCTCCGCGCGCGAAATTGTTTACATTTCGTCCGTGCTGATCTGACTCCGTCCAACCTGCGTCCGGTTCGTTTGCGCGGGTACCAAAAGCGCTGTTCATTTCCGGAACCGCGTTTGCCTTTCATTTTCCCGCTTCGTATGCTGTTTTCGCCCGCCACAGACAGAGCACTCACCACCATTCAGGAGTACGCCCATGCTCGTCATCGTGAAAGAAACCTATGATGCAATGAGTAAAGAAGCGGCAAGGCTCGTTGCTGACCGCCTTCGCAAAAAACCCAACATGGTCCTCGGACTCGCCACGGGAAGCACGCCGCTCGGACTGTACAAAGAGCTGATCCGGATGCACAGGGATGAAGGCCTCGATTTCTCGAAGGTCTCGACGTTCAATCTCGACGAATACGTCGGTCTCCCCCCGACGCATGACCAGAGCTACCACTATTTCATGCGGGAGAATTTCTTCAAGGACATCAATCTCGACGTGCGGCATATTCATGTCCCGCAGGGGATGGCGAAGGACATCGACGCTTTCTGTGCGTGGTATGAAAAAAGGATTGCCGAGCACGGCGGTCTCGACCTGCAGGTCCTCGGGATCGGCGGGAACGGCCACATCGCGTTCAACGAGCCGGGATCTTCGCTGGGCTCCCGCACGCGCATCAAAACGCTGACCGGGACGACCCGTATGGACAATGCCCGGTTCTTCAAGACGAAGGAAGAAGTCCCGCGCTACGCGATCACGATGGGGGTCGGGACGATCATGGATGCGAAGGAGCTCCTCCTCCTGGCCAACAAGACCGGGAAGGCCGATGCGGTCAAGGCGGCGGTCGAAGGTCCGATTACGGCGATGTGCCCCGCGTCGATTATACAGATGCACGCCAAGGCGTTCGTGTTCGTTGACAGGGATGCCGCGACGAAGCTCACGGGGAACTACAACGACAGCTGGGAATCGAAGATCTTCCAATGAGGACTGAACACAATGACCGACAGGATTTGTCTTTTTGAAGATCAGTTCTATCGCCGGTTGCTCCCGCTTGTGTTTACCCGGCCGGCGTACGACCTCCGTTGCGGGATGCTCACGCTCCGCGACAAGGTCCGGAAGCGCTATCCCGGCACGACGCTCGCGCTCCACTGCCGCGCCTATCTCGCGGATCTCCTCCTTGAAGAGAATCCCGGGGCGCCGGTCAACAGGATCGAAGGACAGGGATGCTTGTTTCTGAATGGAAGGGTCGTCGCTTCGGAGGAACTCGCGAGGGCGGTGCCCCTCGAGGGGCCGGATATGCTCTATGTGCACGGGGAAATGCTCGTCGCCGCTCGCGTCAGCGGCAGATCGCTGGAGGCGCTTCGTGCCGGCCTCCCGGAAACCCTGGGGATATCGGCGTTTCCTGGTGTACCGAAAACGGATCTCCCGGCAAAGGCTGTTTCCTATCCGTGGGATCTCGTCAACTTCAACGGCCCGGAGATCATCGCGGATTTCGCGCTTATGGCGCCGGAGAAATCCGCGCGGCTGCGGGGGAACGTCTACGACGGTGCGCATCTCGTCAATCCCGGGAACATCGTCATCGGCGAAGGATCAAAAGTGAAGCCCGGCGTTGTGCTTGACGGAGAAACGGGGCCGATCTGGATCGGGGAAAACGTGACGGTATTTCCCAACGCCGTCATCGAAGGCCCGGCGTACGTTGGCGACCGCTCGATGATCAAGGTAGGTGCGAAGATTTACGAGAACACGAGCATCGGCCCGGTATGCAAGGTCGGCGGCGAGGTGGAAGGTGCTATAATTCACTCGTTCTCCAACAAACAGCATGACGGGTTCCTGGGGCACGCCTATCTCGGAATGTGGGTGAATCTCGGCGCGGACACGAACAACAGCGACCTGAAGAACAACTACGGGAACGTGAAGCTTGTGATTGACGGCGAGACGGTGGACAGCGGCTCGATGTTCATGGGACTCGTGATGGGTGACCATTCGAAAAGCTCAATCAATTCAATGTTCAACACGGGTACCGTCGTCGGTGTCTCAAGCAACGTTTTCGGCAGCGGGTTTCCCCCGAAAGCCGTCCCCTCGTTCGCCTGGGGCGGTGCGGAAGGGGTGAAGACATACGATCTGGAAAAAGCGCTCCAGGTGGCCCGGCGCGTCATGGGGAGGAGGAAGATGGCCCTGTCAGCCGCCGGGGAAAAGGTCCTCCGTAGCGTGTTCGATCAGACGAAGAAAGAGAGAGGTTCGGCCGGAGTTGCAGGGTAAACGGGGCGCATTGCGCACGGCACACAAATAGTCCCGCCAGGAAGGCGGGATTTTTTTGTGCGGGATTGGGGGGAATTCGAAGTCCGGTTTCCGGTGGATTCCCGCTCCAGGATTTCCCTTCATGGTACCGGGGAGACGGTCGGAGGGAGGAAACTTTCGCGCGACAAATCACGTTCAATAACGAAATGACACCGACAAACGAAAGACCCGCTGTTGCGTCCACGACGGGGCGAACACCTCTGATTCAGCAAAAAGAGGACTCGATCCGGGCCCGGTTGCATGAACGCCGGGCGCGGCTGGATGAAGCGCTTGCCAGAACCAACGATCCCGCCCGACTGGAAGCCCTCCTGTGCGAGATCGATTCGGCGCTCGAGAGGGTCGAGGCGGGGACATACGGCGTTTGCGAAATCTGCAAGGATTCCATCGAGCCCCGATACCTCGGGCTGGACCCTCTCGTCCGGTTTTGCCTCTCTCACCTGAACCCCGAGCAGCAGCGGGCGATGGAGCGGGACCTCGAGCTCGCGTACAAAATCCAGGTTGGTCTCCTTCCCAAACAGCAACTGCGGCTGGGCGAGTGGGAGGTAACGCATCATTATGAGCCGGCGGGGATGGTGAGCGGGGATTACTGTGACGTCATAACCGGCGAGAATCTGCAGGAGTCGTTTCTCCTGGTCGGAGATGCCTCGGGAAAAGGCGTTTCCGCGTCTCTTCTGATGTCGCAGATGCACGCCATATTCAGGACGCTCATCGGCACGCTCCCCGGGCTCCCCGATCTTTTTGCGCGCGCCAACAGGCTGCTCACGGAAACCACCGGGTCGGCATCGTTTGCCACGCTTGTCTGTGCCGCCGTCAACGGCACAGGGCGCGTCCGGCTTATCAATGCCGGGCATTGTCCTCCGCTTGTCGTGAGACGGGGACACGTCGAGGAGGGGGAGAGCACGGGACTCCCTCTCGGTCTCTTTTACAGCGCCGAATATGACTGCAGATATGTCGAGCTCGAGGCCGGCGACTTTCTTCTCTTCTATACGGACGGCCTGACGGAAGCCCGCAATCCCCGGGAAGAGCAGTACGGAGTCGAACGGCTGAAATCGCTCGTCTGCCGGTCTGCGTCTCTTGCTCCCCGGGATATCATCGAGACCATCGTCAGGGATGTGACATCATTCCGGGAGACCTCCCCCAGGCAGGATGACCTGACGATCATGATCATCCGGAGAATGTAATCCCGCAGGCCCGCCGGTGTGAGATCTGTTTCCCCGTCACGAGCACTCGCATCACGGGATTGCTGGAGGAATCCGGATACCGGGACCTCCTGAAATTCGGGAGCATCGCGATGGACACGTTCGATCCGGCGGCCTCGAAGGACCTTGTGATTGTCGCAACTCTTCCGTAATATTCATTCGTACGAAGAACCCCCCTTCCCCGGCTGTCAATTTTCAGGTATGAACGTCGTTGAGAAATTACACCGCACGCGTGCGCATGTATGTACCGCGCGCGTCATCGCTCAGCGTAGTGTAGAAACTGCAATCAGCCTCGTGTTCCATTCGCGGGTATTCGCGGAATAATTTTTGCGGTCCGGCGGGTTGATAGGTTTTGTACGAGCACGATGAATCGCGATGCGTGAAAATTCGTGGCATCACGTTTGCGATTCAGGCGACTCGAGAACAGGAGCGTGTACGCTGAAACCATCCCGCACTTCATACGCTGTCGCCGCCGGGTTGTTACTCATGTGTTCCCCGGGTGCCAGTTGCCAGAACGTGACTGCGTCACAGGCACTGGCGTTGGAGGTGAAACCCGTCGCGAGGATCGTCGTCTCCGGTGCGCCTCCCCCGCTGGTGGTCTCTGCCGGCGGAGGGATCGCCTCGGCAACCGACGTGACCTCCACCTACAGTCTTGTGACGAATCTGAGGAGCATGAGGATTGTCGCCTCCATTGACAGCCCCATGCCTTCAGGGACTTCCCTCGCGATTACGCTTCAGAGTGCGAACGGAGTGAGCCGGGGGGAAGTGGAAATAACCGGCTCTGCGGAGGTCGTCGCCGGGATCGCGCCGGGAAGTGAAACAGATCAGCGGATCACGTACAGGTTCTCCGCTCTCCCCGGTGTTACAGAACTCGCGACCGGGGAACGGACCGTGACACTCACATTGACCGACTGACAATGGCAATGACCGGAAGAAGAACTCTCGCGGCGCTTGTGCTTCTGATCGGCCTGCACGGATTTGCCGTTGCCCAGCAATCGGCGAGCGTGTCGGCAACTGTCCGTTTCGTGGTGCTTCCGCTGCACACAGCTGCCTCCGGCTCGATCACCCCTTCTGCAATCCCGGCAAATGAGACGATATCGGCGGAACGGATATCAGTGGGAATTTCCTCTTCCTCGGGACTGGCGCCATCCCGGCTGCTCAACGCCCCGGGTTATCCGCTCATCCCCCCACCGCGCGGATCTTCCGTGGTCGTAACGATTACCGACTGATGTTCGCGGCAAATCGCTGGAGGAGGAATCCTCATGCGCGCATGTCTCCGGAACTTCCGGCATGCGCGTCTTCGTTTTTATAGAGGCGGCAGAGGCCTCCGGCGCGCATGCGCGAGGTGACGGCGTAAAGGAGAGAGGGCGTACGATGAGAGACCGCAAGGCGGTTCAGGCCGGCCTGGTAACAGCACCGGACACCCCTCCCGCAGGATGGATACTCTACGATGATTCATGCGGCATATGCCGCAGGCTGGTCCCTTTCGGTGAGAAGACGCTACGCAAAAGAGGATTCGCGTTCGCGCCGCTCCGGTCTGCATCGGCTGACGGAGGGCTGAATCTCCGTGCGGATTTCACGAAGGACGTGAGGCTTCTCCTTCCGGACGGACGCGGTGTTCAGGGGGCTGACGTTTATCGCTATGCGATGAAGCACATCTGGTGGGCCTCTCCGCTGTATATTATCTCGGTGACTCCGCTCCTGAGGATAATTTTTGATCGCGGATACCGGGCGTTTGCGAACCACCGTTATCAGCTCTCCAGGATCTGCAGGCTTGCGGGCGCCGCCTGAAGGGGCGTGAATAAGTCCGCCTGGTAGACCCGCTCCCCCCGCTCGAGGTCAAGGAGCGCGCGCTTGCGCCACAGTCCGCCGCCGTACCCCCCGAGCTTTCCATCCTTGTTGACGACCCGGTGGCACGGGATCACGATCGCGATCCGGTTGAGACCGTTCGTGTGTCCTACCGCCCTCTGCGCACCCGGCGTTCCCACTCTTGCGGCCAGTGCCTCATAGGAGAGCGTCCTCCCGTACGGGATGCCGATGAGCGCCTTCCATACACGCTGCTGGAATTCTGTCCCGGGAAACTCGAGCGGCACCGTGAACTTTTTCAGTTTCCCCGCAAAGTACGCTTTCAGCTCCGATCGAAGCAGCCGCAGGGCGTCGTTTTCCCCCGGGACGATCGGATGATGGTACACCTTTCCAAGTGTCCTGATCTGTGCCTCGAGCATCCTCCTGTCCGTGAACTCGAGGAGGACGATATGCTTGCCGGTTGCCCCGGCGACGAGCGGTCCCAGAGGGCTTTCAATCCACCCCACGGTGATGCATTCCGTCCCGTCTGCGCTCCCGGGGGGCGTGCCGAATTTCCGGCCGAATGCCTCCCGGAACCCGCTGTGGGACTCGTAGCCGTGCCCGAACGTCACGTCGTCCAGTCTCTCTCCCTTCCGTATCCTGTCGAATGCCGTGCCAAGCCTCCTGCCGCGGCAGTATGCCTGGAACGTCATCCCGTAATTCCTGTTAAAAAAGCGCCTGGCCCTCGCCGGATCGATGTCCATGGAACGGAGTGTCGCGTCGGTGAACCGCCGGGAGGGGTCGCGCTCGATTTCCGAAAGGAGCCGCCCCGCCCACGGTGGAGGTTCGCCGATCGCTGAAAGTGGCCTGCACCGTTTGCATGGCCGGTACCCTGCGAACACCGCCTCCCGCGGCGTTGCAAAATACTCCACATTCCGGGGGAGGGGCTTTCTGGCCCCGCAGGAGGGGCGGCAAAACACGCCGGTTGTTCGTACCCCGAGGAAAAAGACCCCGTCGTAGGTCGAGTCGCTCTCCGTATAGGCCCGTTGCATTTCCGTCCGCGTGGGAAGACTCGTCATTGTTTCTCCTTTCATGAAACATGCACCCCTGATTTCCAGTAACAATAGCAGATACGGGACTGGAAATCCACCGGAAAATGGACGTCGATGTCGACCCCCTCCGGCAACTATCCGCCGCATCGGCTGGTCTAACTCAATGTCCCGGGACAACTCACAACAGGCGTATCTCACGATGGATGACGCTGATCTGGTCAGGAAAGCGCAGCAGGGGGATATCCTTGCGTTCGAGCAGCTGGTGTTCCGGCATGACAAGAAGGTTCTCTCGATTGCCGCCCGGTACGTGACGAGCGCGGACGACGCCAAGGACATCTATCAGGAAGTCTTCCTGAGGGTGTTCCGGGGCCTGAAGAAATTCCGTTTCAGGAGCGAGTTCTCCACGTGGGTTCACAGGATCACGGTGAACGTCTGCCTCACGCACAGGTCCCGCCGCCGCCGGACGATGCAGACGGTTTTGTTGGACGACAGGAACGAGGACGATGGGGAGGCGCACGGGGAAATCCGCGATCCCGCGGGGGGGCCCGACCATCTCGCGGTCAACGCGGACATCTCATCGAGGATCGAGCGGGCGCTCGGAGTCCTCTCCCCGAAACAGAGGATGGTCTTCACGCTCAGGCACTGTGAGGGATACAGGCTCGGGGAGATCGCACAGATGATGGATTGTATGGAAGGGACGGTGAAACGGTATCTCTTTACCGCCACACGCCGCATGCGTGACCAATTGAAGGATACACTATGACTCACGACGACTACAGGGAACTCCTCGTCATCGCCGCCTCGGGGGAGATAGACGCCGGCGGCCGGGACGTCCTGGAGAGGCATCTCGGGACGTGCGAAGAATGCAGGAATGAATATGAGGGACTGCGGGCCCTCCACGAGCGCCTCGTCGCGCACCGTCCGGGGATCGAGCCGGACGATCGGCTTCTGAACGAAGCGCGCCGGGAATTCAGGATCGCGCTGCGGAAAGAGGTCGCGCGGCGCTCCTCCTGGTTCGGATGGGTCGATCCGGCGGCGCTGGCCCCCGCATCCGGTCTCGCCCTCGCCGGTGCGTGCGCCGTGGCGTTCGGAATCTTCCTCGGGAGGATCGCATTCCCCCCCTCCGCCCCCCCGGCGCTCTCCCCGGGTGCCTCACTCTCTCCGGCCGGCGGGGTGCGCCCGGTGGAGGAGGAGACGCGGATCACCAACGTGCATTTCCTCGATCGCCCCGCCGCCTCGGACGAGATCGAATTCACGTTCGATGCCGTTACGCCCGTCCGCATGCGCGGCAGCATCGAGGATCCGAAGATACAGAAAGTCCTCACGCACGCGATGCTGAACGAGGAGAACCCCGGCGTCCGTCTCAAAGCGGTCAGCGCGATAAACCGGCAGGGGGTGGAAACGCAGGACGTCGAGACGAAGGCCGCCCTCATCAAGGCGATGGAGAACGACAGTAATGCGGGGGTACGAAAAGAGGCGCTCGGCGCGCTCAGGAGGCTCCCCTTCGACGCGGAGATCAAGAAGGCCCTTCTCCGCACGCTCGTGTCGGACGGCAATCCCGGGCTCCGTGTCGCCGCAATTAACGCACTGGACTCGGCGCGGACAGGCGCGCTCGGCGTGGACAGCGACATGCTCGGCATTCTGAGGCAGAAAGCGGAGACCGATGACAACAATTACATCCGCGTGAAGGCCCGCGCGGTCATCCAGGAGGCGACAAAGCAATGAAACGCAGAGATGGTCTGTTTTTCACGGTCGTCCTCGTCGCGGCGTCCCTTTCCGCGGCGGCGCCGGACGACGGGGGAGATCGTACGCGAACGTTCCCGGTCGGCAGGGGAGGGAAGCTCGAAGTGACGATTCGGGGGGGGAACATCACGATTAATCCGTGGGACAGGGACGAGGTGTGTGTGCGGGTTACCGGGATCGACGACGACGAGAATCCGGGGATCGCGATGTCGCAAAGCGGAACGACGGTGACGGTCGAGGACGGGAACGAATCGTCCGACGACCTCGTGCTTGAAATCAATGTCCCGCCCCGCTTTGACGTCCGGCTCCAGTCCTCGAGCGGCGATATTGAGGTCAACGGTCCCCTGGAGGGGAGATTGAAAGGGATGACCGGGGGGGGGAACATTCGGCTCGGAAATCTCTCCGGGACAATCGATATGCGGACATCGGGGGGCGACATTACCGCCGGAGATATCGGAGGGGATCTGGACCTCAACACATCCGGGGGGGACATCACGCTGGGTAAGGTAACAGGGAATGCGACGGTCTTCAGCTCGGGGGGGGACATCACCGTTGCGAGCGTGGGGAAGACTGTCCATGCCAGCACCTCGGGGGGGAATATCAGCATAGGGGACGTGGGGGGGGAAGCGACGGCGCTGACCTCCGGAGGTGATATCACGGCGGGATCTGTTTCCGGGAGTGCCCGGCTGACGACATCGGGGGGAAACGTGATGCTGGGGGGCGCCTCGGGGACCGTGCAAGCGACAAGCGCGGGCGGGGATCTGGAGCTGGAAAACATGACGGGGACAGTCGAGGGGAATACCGCGGGGGGAAATATTGTCGCGGTGCTCAACCCGCAGAAAAACGGCAGGAGCCGTCTGACAACGGCGGGAGGGGATATCAGGCTCGTCGTGCCGGAAGGTGCCCGGGCGACGATAAGTGCGAGGATCCATGTCGGGGGCTGGTGGCGCGTGCAGAAGGACTCGTACGAGATACGGTCCGACTTCAATATGGAAAATTATCAAAAGGACGAACAGGGTCACGAAATCCGCGCGACGGTCCTCCTGAACGGCGGCGGAGAAGAGGTTGCACTCGACGCGGTTTCGGGGAATATCGAAATCCGCAGGGAGAAAAAGTGACATGCTCCTCGCGCTCCTGCTTCTCATGCCGGCGGCCCCTCCGGGGGGGGACACTCCCCCGCCCCCCCGGCTGGAGGTTCACGCGGCCCGCCTGGGAGGCCGGGTAAGCGTTGACGGGAACATCGAAGACGCCGCATGGCGCGATGTCCCTTCCTTCGACACATTCACCCAGCGCGACCCGACTGAAGGAGGGGTGCCCGGGATGAGGACAGAGGTCCGCGTTGCGTACGATGATAATGCGCTCTACGTCGCGGCGAGGATGTACGACCCTTCCCCCGATTCCATCATTGTGCGTCTCGGCCGCCGCGACGTTGTTCAGAACACCGACCTCTTCCAGCTCTACATCGATCCCTATCATGACGGCCGGTCCGGCTTCTACTTCGGGCTTGATCCCGCGGGGACGCTCTACGATGGTATACTGTACAACGACGATTGGAGCGACGATTCCTGGGACGGAGTCTGGGAGGGGAAAGTGCAGAAGGACGCGGAGGGATGGACGGCGGAAATGCGCATCCCGTTCTCCCAGCTCCGTTTCCATAACCTGGAGGGACAGGTGTGGGGGGTGGATTTCCGCAGGGACATTGCCAGGAGGAACGAAACCGACTGGACGGCGTTTACGCCGAAAAACGGAAGCGGTTTTGTGTCGCGGTTTGCGGACCTGACGGGGATCCGGGACATACGCCCGGGGCGGGACGTCGAGATTCTCCCCTACGTCACGACGCGTGCAGAATACCTCCAGCATGCGGCCGGTGATCCCTTCCACACCGGCTCCCGGTACGTTCCGAGGATGGGCGCGGACATCAAATTCGGACTCAGTTCGAACCTGACGCTCGATGCGACGGCGTACCCCGATTTCGGACAGGTGGAGGTGGATCCGGCGGTCGTGAACCTGAGCGACGTCGAGACGTATTTCAACGAGAAGCGTCCGTTCTTCATCGAGGGCGCCTCGACGTTCCGCTTCGGCAGGGGAGGGGCGGTCAATTACTGGGGATTTAACTGGAGCGATCCCGAGTTCTTCTATACGCGCAGGATCGGCAGGGCTCCCCAGGGGAGCATCCCCGCCGCGGACTACGTGGACGTGCCGACGGGGACGGACATACTCGCTGCGGCAAAAATCTCCGGGAAGCTCGGGGACAGCTGGAACGTCGGGGCGGTCCAGGCTCTCACCGGGCGAGAGTATGCAAGCCTCCAGACGGCGGGTGTCCGTTCGAGCCTGGAGGTGGAACCGCTCACGTACTACGGCGTGGCCCGTGTGCAGAAAGAGTTCGACGGCGGGAGAGAGGCGCTCGGCGTGATCTCCACGACGACGTCCAGGATGTTCCGCGACGGGGCGCTCCGGGACGATCTCAACAGCATGTCCACCGTTACGGGATTGGACGGCTGGGCGTTTCTCGACGGTGACAAGACCTGGGTCATGAGCGGCTGGGGTGCGGCGTCACTCGCCGAGGGGGACCGGACGAGGATGATCAATCTCCAGAGCGACGCCCAGCACTATCTCCAGCGCCCGGACGCGGTCCACTACCGGCTCGACAGCACCGCCACGTCGTTCGCGGGGTATGCGGGGAGGGTCGTTCTCGTGAAGCAGAAGGGAAATCTCTTCGTGAATTCGGCGTTCGGCGTCATCGACCCCCGGTTTGACAACACCGATCTCGGATTCATGTGGCGCTCCGGCGTCGTCAATGCCCACGCCGGCGTCGGATATCAATGGACGGAGCCCACGGAATACTTCCGCAGCGCCCAGGCGCTCGCGGCCCTCTTCCAGACAACCGATTTCGACGGCGACCTCATCTGGCGCGGGGTATACGGACAGGGGTCGCTCCAGCTCCTCAATTACTACCAGCTCCGCGTCGACTACGCGTACAATCCGCAGACCGTCAACCCGACGAGGGCGCGCGGCGGTCCTCTGACGATGAACTGGGCCGGATACCAGTTCGACGAGGAGATCACGACTGACGTCCGGAAGGACGTCGACCTCGATATCTCCTCGTCAATGTACTCGGACCGGGAGACGAGCTGGAACGTGTATGCGACGCTCGACTGGAAGCCTCTGCGGAGCGTCTCGCTCAGTTTTGGGCCCGGGTTCGAGCGGAACGTCGATTTCCTCGGCTGGGTCGGCTCGTTCGTCGACCCGGCGGCGACCGCGACGTACGGGAGCCGGTACGTGTTCGCCCTCCTGAACCAGACGACGCTCTCCGCGAACATTCGGCTGAACTGGACGTTTACTCCGGAGCTCAGTCTTCAGCTCTACGTCCAGCCTCTCATCTCCGCGGCCGACTACAGGAACTTCCGCGAGCTCGCGAAGCCCCGCTCGTATGCATACACGGAATACGGGACGGACGGGTCCTCCATTTCGCTCAGTGACGGGACGTATACCGTCCTCCCCGCGGGAGGGCACGGTGTCCCCTTCTCTTTTGCCAATCCCGACTTCAACCTGAAATCGTTCCGCGGGAACGCCGTGCTCCGCTGGGAATACCTCCCCGGCTCCACGCTGTATGTTGTCTGGACCCAGACCCGTGCCCAGTCCGACGTCACCGGTGATTTTCAGTTCAATCATTCGTTCGGTCAGATGCTGAACATCCGCCCGGACGATATTTTCATGGTCAAGTTGAGCTACTGGTGGAACAGGTGAACCCAAAAACATACGGAGATGCCCCATGAAACGCCTTCTGGTGCTGCTGATGCTTGCCCCCTTCTTCGTCTGCGCGGCCCGTCCGGCAGACTTCGAGAAGGAATTTGCCACTTCCGCAGGGAAGAAGATTGATATCGATCTGAAGACCGGAGGGGGAATCGCGATACGGGGCTGGGACAGCGATTCGGTCCTCGTGAAGGGTTTCCGCGAGGGACGCGATGGGGGCGAGGCCACGCTGGAGATGGAGGAAACTTCCTCCGGTGTGTCCGTCCGCTCGCATTATGCCGGCTCAGCGCAAAACAGAAGCGGCGGGATCCGGCTTGAGATACGCGTTCCCCGCCGGTACGACGTCCGGCTTGAAACGATGGGGGGAGGCGTCTCCATTGAGGACGTGCAGGGGACGATGACGGGGAAGACGATGGGAGGGGCGCTGACGCTCGCCGGATTGAAGGGGAATCTCGATCTCCTGACGATGGGGGGAGCGGTGACGCTGAGGAACTCTGACGTCGACGGAAGCGTGAAGACGATGGGGGGTGAGGTGCTCCTGGAGGACGTGACGGGGAATGTGAAGCCGTCGTCCATGGGGGGAAACGTCTCGCAGAAGAATATTACGCGGCGCTCCGGGGAGAAATCGGGACGTGAGGTGAACATCTCGACGATGGGGGGAGAAATCAACGTCGATGACGCCCCCGAGGGAGCCGTGCTCAGCACGATGGGGGGTCCGATACATGTCCGTTCGGCCGCGCGGTTCGTGAAAGCGAAGACTATGGGCGGAGAGGTCCGGCTCGACGCCGTGGACGGCTGGATCGACGCGACGACGATGGGAGGGGATATGGAAGCGACGATGACCGGCGATCCCTCCGTGGGGAAGAGGTCCGTTGCGCTCTCGTCGATGTCGGGGGACGTTACGCTGCGCGTCCCCGCGGGGCTCTCGATGGATATCACGATAGAGCTCTCCTTTACAAAGGAGCACGAAGGGGAATACACGATCACGAGCGATTTCCCCGTGAGCCAGGAGGTTTCCCCCGGGTGGGAGAGGGACAACGGTTCCCCGCGCAAGATCATACGCGGCACCGGGACAGTGTCGGGAGGGAACAACCGCATCACGCTCAAGACGATCAACGGGAACGTTGTCCTGAAGAAAATGTAACACTGAAGTAAATGTAAATTCCCCGCTCCTTGTCTTTCTGACATTCCGGTGATATATTCCGCGCACGGAATTACGGCGCTCCGCGATGCAGATTCAGGCCGGACCTCGCAGGCGGGAGGGGAGCATCAGATATGAAAATAACGCAGATCGATCTGTTCCAGGTGCCGTACCGGCTTCTCGACGCCCGCTACGCGTGGTCCGGGGGGAGATCGGTAAGCTCATTCCTCAGTTCCATCGTGAGGATCAACACGGACGAGGGGATCACCGGGTACGGTGAGGTCTGTCCGCTTGGGTCGGCGTACATTGAGTCGTACCCGGAGGGGATTCCCGCGGGGGTCCGCGCGCTCGGCGGTGTCCTAATCGGGATGGATCCCCGGGCTGCGAACGTCATCAACAGCGTCATGGACAGGACCCTGAGCGGCCACCTGTATCTCAAATCCCCTCTCGACATCGCCTGCTGGGACATACTCGGGAAATCCGTGAAGCTCCCCCTCTCGATGCTCCTCGGGGGGACATGGGTACGGGATTACCCTCTCTACAGGGCCATTTCCCAGCAGTCTCCGGATGCAATGGCCGCCGATGTTGAAAAATACCGGTCCGAGGGATACCGGCGGTTTCAGCTCAAGGTGGGCGGGGATCCGGACCAAGACGTGCTCCGCGTGGAAAAGGTCCTCTCCCGGCTCTCAGACGGTGACGTCCTCGTTGCGGACGCCAACACCGGCTGGCTCCTGCACCAGGCGGCCCGCGTCGTCAACGCGCTCGAGGGAAAAGACGTCTACATCGAGGCGCCGTGTCAGAGCTACGAAGAATGCCTGGTGATCCGGCGACGCACGCGCCTCCCGTTTGTTCTCGACGAGCATATAACCGGGATCCAGACGTTCCTCCGCGCTTCGGCCGACGGGGGGATGGACGTCGTCAACATCAAGATCTCGCGTCTGGGGGGGCTGACGAAGGCGGTGCAGCTCAGGGACCTCTGCGTTGCCACCGGCGTCGCAATGACGCTGGAAGACAGCTGGGGCGGGGACATTGCCACCGCCACGATCGGGCATCTGGTGGGAAGCACCCCCCCCGGATTCCTCTTCACGTCGACGGATTTCAACAGCTACAACGATCTGCACGTCTCTCCCGACGCCCCCCGGAGGGTGGAAGGGAGGATCGCCGTTCCCGCCGGGGCGGGACTCGGCATCGAGGTCGACGAGAAGACGCTCGGGAAGCCGGTCGTGACCGTTCGCGGTTGAACGGGCCCCCGCATCACGCGTCAATCGCGGAATGAATCGGGATCGATCCGGTATTCCCCCATCTTCCTGTAGACCGTCTTTCTGTCAAGCTCCATCAGCTTCGCGATCTGGTTGACGTTCCCCTTGTAGAGTCGGAGCATCTGGAGGAGATACGATTCCTCCGCGTGCCTCGTGATCGTCGAGAGGTATTCCTTGAACGACGTGTTCATCCGGACCGGGTCCTCCGGCGGCGCGGCGCTCTGCATGCCTGCCTGGTCGGCGGTCCCGAGTTCCACCGAGGTGATGGTGTCGCCGGTGGCCTTGATGATCGCCCTCTTGATCAGGTTCTCGAGCTCCCGGATATTCCCCTTCCACTGGTAGCTCATCATTGCCGGAAGCACTCCCGGCGCGAACCCGGTGACCCGGTTCCCGGCGAGCCCCGCGTGTTTCTGCAGGAAGTGCTCGACGAGATGGGGGAGGTCGTCCATCCGCTCCCGCAGGGGGGGGACACGGATCGGGAAAACGTTGAGCCTGTAAAAGAGATCTTCGCGGAACTGCCCTGCGGCGATCATCGCGGAGAGATCCCGGTTTGTCGCCGCCACCACCCTCGCGTCCACCGTGATCGTCTCGGTCCCGCCCACGCGCTGTATTTCCCCCTCCTGGAGAACCCTGAGGAGCTTGGTCTGTATATGGAGGGGGACGTCCCCGATTTCGTCGAGGAACACCGTCCCTCCCCGCGCCTCCTCGAATTTTCCGATGTGCTGCCTGTGCGCGCCGGTGAACGACCCCTTCTCGTGGCCGAACAGCTCGCTCTCTAGGAGCGTCTCCGCGAGCGCCGAGCAGTTGAAAACGACGAAGGGCTTGTCGCGCCGGGAGCTGTTGTAGTGGATCGACTTTGCGACAAGCTCCTTTCCGGTCCCCGTCTCGCCGAGGATGAGCGCCGGGACGTCCGTGCCCGCGACCTGCTGCACGAGCGTGTACATCTCCTTCATCAGGGCGTTCCGGCCCACGATGTTCCCGAATCCGTAGACCCCGCGGACCTCGTCGCGCAGGCTCTTCAGCTCCCTGTCCTTCTGCTGCTCTTCGAGCGCCCTGCGGATCTTGATGAGAAGTTCGTCGTTGTCGCACGGCTTCGTCACGTAGTCGCGTGCGCCCAGGCGCATCGCCTCGACCGCGGTGCCGATCGAGGCGAACCCCGTGACCATGATGACGGGCAGGCCGGGGTGGGCGCTCCTGACCTGCTGGAGGAGCTCGATCCCGTTCATGCCGGGCATGACGAGGTCCGACAGGACCAGGTCGACATGCTGCTCGCCGAGTTTCCGCACCGCCTCGTCGCCGTTGGCGGCGATCGTCGAAGCATAGCCGTGGTCGTCGAGAAGCGCCTGCGTACCTACCCGGAACGCCAGGTCATCGTCGACGATCATGATCCTTCCTTCCGCCTGCTTTGCCATCGCTAATCCCCGTATGGAAGGACGACAGTGAACGTCGAGCCCTTGCCGGGCGTGCTCTGGACCTCGATCGAGCCCCTGTGCTGGCTGACGATGCCGTGGCTGACGGAGAGCCCGAGTCCCACGCCGCTCACCTTCCCCTTCGTCGTAAAGAATGCGTCGAAAATCCGGTTCATGCTTTCCGGGGGGATTCCCACCCCGGTATCCTTCACCGCGATCCGGACCGTACCGTCGTCCCGCGCGGCGCACATGGCGAGTTCCCCGCCGTCCGGCATGGCGTCGAGCGCGTTGGCGATCAGATTGAGGAGGACCTGTTTGAGCTTGTCGCGCGAACCTCTGACGCGGGGGAGTCCCGGCGGGATGTCCGTCCGCAGGTGGATGTTTCTGTCCTGGATTTCGCTCTGTGCGAGCGCCACCACCTCCGCCAGGAACTCGTTCATGTCCGTGGGCTTCATCTCCTCCTCCACGAGGGAGCTCCGGTACAGGCTCAGCATCTGGGCCGACAGACGGGAGAGCCTGTTGACCTCTTCGTACGCCACGTCGATGAGATCTCTCCCCTTGGTCCCGTCAGGGATCCGCCCCAGGGCGGTCTTGAGGCAGCTCTGGATGTTGTGGATCGGATTATTCACCTCGTGGGCCAGCTGGGCGGTCATCTTCCCCGTCGTTGCCAGCCGCTCGCTCCGGACGAGATCTTCCTGGGCAGAACGGAGCTTTCGGAGTGTGTCGTCAAGGTCCCTGTTTCTTTCCAGGAGATCGCGGTTGAGCTTGTCGAGTTCTGAAATCTTCTCTTTGAGCGAGAGGCTCATCGCCATGAACCGGTGTGCCAGAATCCCCAGCTCGTCGCGCCCCCCGACCTGTATCGCGTAGTCGTAGTTGCCGCGGCTGATTTCGGTCGTTCCCTGCACGAGCTGCGAGATGGGCCTCGTCATGCTCCGCGATATGACGAGCCCGATCGCGGTCGTCAGGGCGAGATAGACGAGCGAAACGATGCCGAACGTTCCGAGGATCGACTCCATCGCCTGCCGCACTTCGCGGCTCAGCGGCTTGATGATGAGATACATCACGCCGTCACCGTTCTCCTCTCCCGGCCGGCTCAGCGCGAACCACGTCCCGACGTACGTCCCCGTGCCGGTGGTAAGCCGGAGCGGCGTTGCCGCGGTATCGGTCCGGGAAGCGGGCATCCTCCCGGCGTTCACCGCCGCCAGGAGTGCCTCCGATTCCGCGGAGTCGAGCGTCGAGAGGACGGGGGTTGAGCCGCTCACGAGAACGAGGTCGCTGTTGGTGATGTGCTTGAGCGTCGCGAGGTCGCCCGCCGTAATCTCCAACCCGACGGTGAGCGTCCCCACGATGTCGGTGGCGATGACGACGGGGACGGACACGATCCTGTAGACGCGTCCCCCCAGGGTCGTGACCTCCGTCGAGGAGATGAACCGGAGTGCGTCGCGGATCGTCTTCGATCCCGAGACGTCCCGGGAATCCCGCTTCCCCTGCAGGAGCCGGACCAGGGGCCTTCCTTTTCTGTCCGTCAGGACGACGACCTGCGTCAGGGTCGTCTGGTTCATTTCCTTCAGGAGCTGGTAGGCGGTATTCTCGTCCCCCAGTTCCGCGACCGCACGGATGCGGGGTGATTCCGCGATGACCGAACACGCCCGAATCAGCTCGGCGGACTGGAGCTTTTCCTGGACGAGGACCGTGGATGATCCCGCGCCGAGTTCCCGTGCAAACGTTTCTTCGAACCTGCTTCTCGTCCAGTAGTTGATGATGAAGAACGTGATGACGAGAAGGCTCAGCACCACTCCCCAGATGGAGAACAGTATTTTGTTCCTGAACGTCATCAGTACGACACCACGAGCTGAATCACGCTGAGGTTGTCTTTCGGCTGGCTCCCGCCGCGGATGCGCGTCTCCCGTCTGACCGCCTTCAGGAGCACGTCCCTGTCGATAAAGTAGCCGAATCCGCCTTCCCATTCCTGGAGGTTGTAATCCCACGGCTGTTCGACGCCGCCTGCGCGGATGTTCCCGAATGACAGTCCCGAGTACCGCAGCGCCGCGTACAGCCGGGGGATCAGCGTGTACTTCCCCTCGACGTAGTATCCGAGGACGTGCAGGTCCTGGTCCCCGGTCGTCAGGGGGACCGCGTAGGTCGACGAGACGGCCTCGCCGTACAGCACGGCGTGCCCCCGGCTGAATTCAATGTCCGCCTCCGCCGCTCTCTGGGTGTAGGAACCGGGATTTTCCCCTCCGGGAACGGGGTAGGCCTCCTGCATGTACGCGCCCCAGGCGTAGGCGCCTCCGATTGTCAGTCCGGTCAGGGGGGTGACGGCCAGGCGCGCGACCTTCCCCAGGTCGCTGTTGTAATTGTCGGAGGTGTACGAGGACGTGCTGACGGTTCCCGTCGTCACCGCGAAGGCGTAGTCGATCATCCCCGCCGAGCCGAAGACCATGGCGCCGGGGTGATACATTCCGAGGTCGAGAAGACGCATTCCCCGCCCCTGCCCCGCCCCGGCGATGATCTCTCTTTCCGGGATGACGAGATTGTCCGCCCCCGGGGAGAAATGGTCGGGGAGGGCCGTACGGTATTCATAGATCGACGCGAGGCCGAAGAGGAAGTTCTTACGCGGGAACCGGCGTTCCCCCAGATTTCCGAACGGGAGATCGAACTTTCCTGCCTGGAAGTTGAGCCCGAGCGGCGTCACGTCCGTTATGCGGATGGCGATATAGTCGAATGTCACGGCGTCCACGTTTGTCGCGCGTATGTTCGCAAGCGCGGTCACATGGTCGGAGACGGCGCCGTCAACGAACAGCCGGGTATCCCAGCCGAACGACGGTCTGCCGCTGTCCACCGCGCGCGGTGATTGCGTGACCGCGCTCTTGTAGAAATCTGCCGCAGTCTGTCCGCTGAGGACCACCTGCGCCGGCGCGGCAGGGGGGAGAAACGCGAGACAGAGGAGAGCGGCAGCTCCTGTACTGGTCATTCCCATCATTAATTTGTGAAATCGAGTTCCAGGTTTTCTCCACCCCTCACGTCGACGGTTTTCCGTTCGACGACGTCCCTGTCGCACCAGAAGACGACCCTGTATCTCCCGGGGGGGATGCGGGGGAGCGTGTACGCCCCCGCGTCGTCCGGAGAGGTGAAATAAGGATGTTTCAGGACGATGACCGTCGCGCTCATGTGCGAATGGATGTCGCAGTAGACCCGTACGACCCCGGGCCTGTCGAAGATCACCGAGCGTGAGTCGTCTTTCGGGTACCGGCCCAGGTCGAATTCCTTCGCCTGCGAATAGGAGAAAACATTGTGGAAGAGGTTATCGCGGTTCGGAAATTCGACTTTCGTTCCGACGAGGACGGCGAGGACCTCGGGGTGGAACTGGAGGTTTTTCTGATCGAGTGACGGGCTCTGGGCGGGAAACTGGTAGGGCCCCCTCCCCAGTTCATCACTCTCCAGGTAGACGATCGCCCGTTCGGAAAGCTTCCCCTGCGCCGCGGCGGAAGGGTGCATGAGTATCGATGCTTCCGCTCCGCCGTGCATGGAATACATGCCGAACATCTGGTCGCGCATGAGCGCCTGACGGGTGTCGTCCCTTTTCGATACGATGATTCTTCCGTGTATCACGGTAAACGAAGGGTCAGCAGGGGGCTCTCCGGCTTTCTCCTGGGGTGTGGCCGGAAGTGAGCAGAATGCCAGATGGAGAAGAACGAGTGACGTAACCGCGTTTCCGGGTATTCGCCGGCGCATAGGAGAAAGGGGCAATGTCAGATACAGATACGGAATTTGTCCCAGACATTCAACGACGGGGATCCCCTCTTCATGTAGCAAATATGGGGCCCATGCCGGTGCCGGTGATTCCCAGTATATCCCCGGTATCCCTGTGAATCCGGTATGCGTTTGTGCCGGTGTGGCTCCCGTGCCACATCCCGGGCGCCGCCGGGGCGCGCCGTGTGTGGCGCGGCCTCCACACACCGGCCGGCCCGTGCCCTGAATCCTGCCCCGCGAGCCCCCGATCTGGCTCTGCGCACGCAGGTCCCTCTGGCATGCCGATTGCGAGAGTGGAGTCAATGCTCGCAATCGGTATTCACCTTTCAGGGAAATATTGCAATGAAAAAATCTCTTGTTGTCTCGCTCTGCGTTTTCGCTCTCGTGTCCTTCTTCATCCTCTCGGGCTGCTCGAAGGCAAGCACGAGTCCGTACGGGGCCGCGTCCGCTCCTGCCGCGGCGGGTCAGCCGAATACGGTCGTGATCGCCAACGTCGCGTTCGGTCCCACCGCACTCACGGTGACTGCGGGGACCTCCGTCGTATGGCAGAACAATGACGGTATCGCCCATACTTCCACGAGCGACACGGGAGTGTGGGACACGGGGACGATCCCGCCCGGGGGGAGCAAGACCGTCATGTTTGGCACGGCGGGGACGTTCGCGTACCACTGTACCGTCCATCCGATGATGACGGGGACGATTGTCGTGAAGTAGTGCCGGCCCTATACGCTTTCTTCAATCACGGGGAGTATCACAATGACGCAGTCCCAGATGTTCGAACGCGAAGCGCTTCCTCACATGGAAGCACTCGGAAAATTCGCCTACCAGCTCTGCCGTGACGAACACCGGTCCAGGGACCTCGTCCAGGAGACCATGCTGAAGGCGTTCAGGCACTTCGACTCGTTCCGCCAGGGGAGCAACTGCAGGGCCTGGCTGTTTCAGATCTGCAAGAACTCGTACATTAACGCATACCGCCGCCGTCAGCGGGAACCGATATTGGTCGATTTCGATGACGAGAGCGCCCAGGCTGGGATGGGCTTCGATGTCGATCAGGTCCGTTCGGCGCGGGTCGTGCTGGCGGATTCAACGGACACTGATGCGCAGGCGCGGAGCCTGGGTGATGAAGTACTGACCGCTCTTCAGAGCCTCCCGCTTGTGTTCCAGACGGCGGTCATCCTGAGCGACATCGAAGGTCACCCGTATGATGAGATTGCGGAGTTTATGCAGGTCCCGGTGGGGACGGTGCGATCGAGGATCCATCGCGGCAGGAGCATGCTCGCCGGCATGCTTGCAGGGTACGCCCGTGATCTGGGGTGCAATGTTGCGGCGTAGAAAGCCGTTGCGCGTGATGCGGAATCGCGGCGGGGAATCCCGTCACGCCGGCAGGTGAAGTATCTGTGTAAATCTCACCATCCCTCCATGGAGCACGGCGGTTCCTGCTTCCGGCGGTGACAGAGGACTTGCGCCGCATCATTTTTTTCCCCAGATTGATGCTGCACCGGGCGGGACGAGAGGTGTCCGGAACAACACGGATCCCATTCGTCCCCCCCATCTCACAATGTCACTTCAAGTCTGTTGACACTGTGGCGTCCCTTCAGCTAGATTTGTATAATGAGGGAATTGCGCGGTCAAATCGACAGAATACAGTCTCCGCTCGGGGCGGCGCTGAAAAGCAGGCGACTCGACCTCGGTCTCTCTCAGGAAGAACTGGCAAACAGGGCGGGACTTCACCGGACGTACATCACGGACGTCGAAAGGGGATCACGCAACCCTTCCCTTGACACTATCCAGAAGCTTGCGCGGGCGCTGCAGGTCCCTCTAAGCCAACTCTTCCTTCAGATTGAATCCGCCGGAGCGGAAGCCGCACCCCCGAAAGCCGCTGAAGCGGTCGAGATACTCGTTGTGGAATCAAACCCCGCCGACGCTGAAACAACCCTGCTCGCGCTCAAAGGAAACAGGATCACGAATCACATCCAGGTCGTCCGCGACGGGAACGATGCGATCGATTTCCTCTTTTCCACCGGACCGTACAGGGCGCGCGCCCACCTTGCTGTCCCCCGGGTGATTCTTCTTGACCTGAACCTGCCCGGCATCGGCGGTGTGGAAGTCCTGAGGAGGATCCGCGCCGACAGGCGGACGCGCACGATCCCTGTCGCAGTCATCACGGCCTCCCGCCCCGACGGAGATCTCGAGGCATGTGCGGGGATGGGAGTTGAAGTCTACCTCACGAAGCCTGTCGAATTCGCACAGTTCAGCCACGCGATGCCTAGGCTCGGATTCGGGTGGCTCCTGCTCGGACGGCACGCAGAACACACCGCATCGAAAACCGACTCCGACCGGTCGGGATACGCCGGGTCCCCGCCGGGCTCCTGAGCCGGACGCCTTCCCCGGAACGCGCTCAGGTCCGTTCCTTCCTGCTTGCGATGACGTAAAACACGATGAGCGCCGCACCTCCGAAGAGCGCAATCAACGCGGGGTACACTCCTCCGCGGACGTCGTATGCGTTCTGGAGCCACAGACCGACGAGTATGGCGGCGCCGACCGCGACGAAGACAATCCCCCACTTCAGCGAGTTCAGCGGGCTCCATTGGCGGACGTTCTTCTCGAAAAACGGCTTAAAGTCTTCCGCTTTCATCCCCTTTTCGATCATCGACATCCTTTCCCGGTGACGGGAAAATATGACCGCGCCCAGGACCGTGCATATCCCGAGCACCATGAATATGACGAAGACCGCGTCTGAAACAGCCATGGAGAGCTCCTCTCTGTGAAATGATATGGTGTATGTGTTCAGTGAGTAAGACTCCAGTAAGGACCGGAAAGGTTTCAGTAAGACCGGCGCACATGAGATGAAACATTTGTGAGCAGGCGGCAGTCTTACAGTGAGTGGGGGATACCTGAGAGAATGATTCTTGACTGATCCTGACAGGGAAATACTGGACTCCGTGAGAGCGGGGAACAGCCGGCGGTTTGGCGTGCTCATCGACCGTCATAAAGACCGGGCGATGACGCTTGCCGTCCGGCTTGTCGGAACGCGTGATGAAGCGGAAGAACTTGTTCAGGATTCGTTCCTCCGTGCATTCCGGAGCCTCGACACCTTCAGAGGCGATGCGAAGTTCTCCACGTGGTTCTACAGGATCCTGTATAACGTCTGTATGACGTGCGTCCAGCGGCGGAGGCCGCCTGCTGTGCGCGACCCGTTCGCGGATCAGGCAACCGGCGTGGAAGAGTGGGCCGACCCGGAACCGGACGTGCTGGAGAAGCTTGAGACGGAGGAGGTCAGGCAGATGCTCCAGGAGGAGATGCTCCGGCTTCCTGTGGCGTTCAGGGCCGCCCTGACGCTGTTCTACGTGCAGGATCTCACGTACGACGAAATGAAGATTGTGCTTCAGATCCCCCTTGGAACTGTGAAGACAAATCTCTCGCGGGGGCGGGCGCTCCTGCGTGCGAGAGTTCTCGAAAGGATGAAAGACGAGGTACACACGACATGAACGAACTGCATTGTACGACGGACGAACTTCAGATGTTGATCGACGGCAGCCTGCCGCGCCACGGGAACAGGAGTGCGGCCGCCCATATGCGGGAATGCCCCGCCTGCAGGTCGCGTTACGAGTATCTTCTCAGGTTTGATGGCGCTGTACGGGGCCTCCCGCTTGCTGAGGCCGGCGAGGGATTCACGGACTCCGTCATGTCACGGCTCGAGATTTCGCTCCCCGCCCCCCGGGGGTTCCGTTGTATCCCGTGGGTGGCGTACCAGGCCGCGCTCGTTCTCGTTGCTGCTATTGTGGCGGGGGTGTTCGTGCTGACCGGCCTGATTCAGCCGGAACAGGTCCGGGCGGGGAAGAGCCTGCTCGGCGACGCACTCGGAAGGCTCGATCCCCTTCTGGACGCGGCCGCGGGGGGCATTGCGGGCTGGACGAGAACCATGATTCCGGTACCGTCTGCCGGTTCCCTGGCGGTCTTCGCCGGCACCGGGATTGTCCTGTTCCTTCTTCTCCTCATTGACAGGAGTTTTTCCAGGAAGCCTCTCCAGAGAACCCGCTGATCCCCCGCGTTACGCCGTCAACTTCACGTCAGGCAGATGCGTCATCGCCTCCCGGACAAGGCTCTCGGGATACGCGTAGTCTTCGAGTTTCCCCTGGTGGAATGCATCGTACGCGCCCATGTCGAAGTGACCGTGACCGGAGAGATTGAACGCTATTACCTTCTTTTTCCCTTCTGTCCGGCACAGGAGAGCTTCGTCGATTGCCGCGCGTATCGCGTGCGCGGATTCCGGCGCGGGGATGACCCCTTCGGCGCGCGAAAATGCCACTGCCGCCTTGAATGTCTCGATCTGGTTGACGGATCGCGCTTCAATGTTTCGGTTCTCGACAAGCGCGCTGACGCTGGGCGCCATGCCGTGGTACCGGAGTCCCCCCGCGTGTATCCCGGGGGGCATGAACGTGTGGCCGAGCGTGTGCATCTTCACCACGGGCGCCATCGCGGCGGAGTCGCCGTAATCGAACGTGTACACCCCCTTTGTGAGGCTGGGGCATGAGGCGGGCTCGACGGCAATCAGCCGCGTCTTTTTCCCCTCCGTGAGGTTCCTGTGAAGGAACGGAAACGCGAACCCCGCAAAATTCGATCCGCCCCCCGCGCACCCGATCACGATGTCGGGATATTCCCCGGCAAGCTCCATCTGCTCCAGGGCTTCGAGCCCTATGACCGTCTGGTGCATGAGGACGTGCCCCAGCACCGACCCTATCCCGTATTTCTTGGCCCCTCCCGACGATGCGGCCGCCTCAACCGCCTCCGAAATGGCGATCCCGAGCGAGCCCTGTGAGTCCGGGTTTTCGGCAAGCACTCTTTTCCCGTAATTCGTCTCTGTGCTGGGACTCGCGAAGACCTTCGCGCCGTAATTCTCCATGACAACGCGGCGGTAGGGCTTCTGCGTGTGCGACACTTTGACCATATAGACTTCGAGGTCGATGTCGAAGAAATTGCATGCCATCGCCAGGGCCGTCCCCCACTGTCCCGCCCCGGTCTCCGTCGTCATCGCCTTTGTGCCGGCCTCCTTGTTGAAAAACGCCTGTGCCACCGCGGTGTTCGGCTTGTGGGAGCCGACCGGGCTGGCCCCTTCGTACTTATAATAGATGTGTGCCGGCGTCCCCAGCGCCTTCTCGAGCCTGAGGGCGCGGCACATCGGCGTCGGGCGCCAGAGACTGTAGATCTCCCTGACGGGCTCCGGGATCTCAATCCATCGCTCCCTGCTCACTTCCTGTCCGATCAGGCTCATCGGAAAGAGAACGCTCAGGAAATCCGGCGTGACGGGTTTGAGCGTTCCCGGATGCAGCACGGGCTGCGGCGGAACCGGCATGTCGGCGTTGATGTTATACCATGCTTTGGGTACCTTGGTGTCGTCGAGAAGGAACCTGGTTCTCTCGCTCATTTCTAATCCTCCGTTGTTGGAAAAATGTCGGGGTTTTCCTTGGGAAATCCTAGTGCCGCCCGCGAAAAAAGATCTTCCCTCCCCGTCCGTCTCCGGGAGCGGATAATCCTGCATCAGGTGCACCCGGTGAAGCTTGTTGTCGACTGGGTGACGGGTTTCGCCGCCACCTGGCTCTTCTGGGAAAAGGAGATCGTCCTCGCGCTCCTTGTTGGTCTCCTCCCCTCGGTTATTGTCTCCACGTATATGATCTCGAAGACGGACCTGTCGCGCTTCAGGGAAACTCCACTCGGCCGGTATTTTCTCTCCCCCCGTACGCGGCCGAATGATCAGGTCCGGCTGGCCGGTCTCGTCATCATGTGGGGGGGTGCCTGGGCCAACAGCATTCCCGTGGCCGCGGCGGGGCTTGCGGTCATACTCCTGGCGTGGGGAAAAGGCCTCATTGTGAAAGAGAAGGGGGACGCGCCGCGCGGGTCATGATGAAGAGTTCTCCTCCTGTTCTCCTTCCCGTTGTTCTCCGCGGAGATCACGTGGAACTGCGTCCCCTTGAGGAGGCTCATGCGGGCGATCTCTCGGCGGCGGTCGCCGTGGATGAGCTCTGGCGGCTCGGCGTTTCCGACCTTCCCCCGCCGGACGGGGTGAAAGAGTATATCGCCGAAGCGCGCGCGGCGCAATCGGCGGGGAAAGCGCTTCCTTTTGTAATTATTGACAGACGGACGGGCCGTGGCGTCGGCTCCACCCGGTTCGGGAATTTCGAGCCGGCGCACCGGCGCGTGGAAATCGGATGGACCTGGCTCGGAACCCCCTGGCAGCGAACCGCGTTCAATACGGAGGCGAAGTTTCTCCTCCTCACACATGCGTTTGAATCGCTCTCTCTGAACCGCGTCGAATTCAAAACCGACGTTCTGAATGAACGGTCGAGGAATGCGATCCTGCGTCTTGGGGCCGTGGAGGAGGGGATACTGAGGCGTCACATGATCATGCGAGACGGCCGCGTGAGAGATTCCGTCTACTACAGCATCATCGCCGCGGAGTGGTCTGCGGTGAAGGAGAACCTGCGGGCCAGGCTCTCCCGGTAAGTTTACCTCTCCCCGCACGGAGCAACCCGTCAAAAGGCGCTTGCGGCCTGGAGGAGAAACCCACAATAGTTCATTCAGGAGGATCTCGTATGAAACGAAAGTATGCGATGGCTGCTGCAGTGTGCGTCATGTTCTTCTCCGCGGGAGCCGGGTTGCGGACCCCCGGAGCGCCCCCCCGTCCGGCAGGCGCTGCCGTCGACCAGGATTCGGCGGGCCATGAACAGAATGCGCAGATGATCGAACACGAGCTCGGAGAGCTCAGGGCGAAAATCGCGGGACGGGAGAAGGAACCCGCGGGCGATGTCTTTAAGAACATACAGCTCAACAAGTCCATGGAGGCCGGCAAACTCCCGGGGATGATGGGGTTCTGGAGCAATGCGCTCGGCGTGACGTGCAAGCACTGTCACGTCGTCGATCAGTGGGAGAAGGAGGACCGGCCGGAAAAGCAGATCGCGCGGGACATGGTGGCGATGGTGGGCACGATCAACACCGATCTATTGAAGAAGATTAAGAACCTCGACAGCCCGGAGCCTCGGATCGGGTGCTGGACGTGCCACCGCGGAAAGGTCATACCGGAGTTCTTCCCTCCGCGCGAGAAGAAGAACTAGCGGTTTTCCTACGCCTCCAGGCCCCTGCTCCCGTCTGTGGGTATATCGTTCTCGATTTCGGGAAAAAGGGGCCCCCCTTTCTGTGCCTGGTTGCGCAGATAGCGCAACACTTCCCCGTTCAACGTATTGGCACACATATGGTTGATGCCTGAAAGGGTCGTCGGCATCATCCGGCCTTCATTCCCCGCTCCCGGCTGCCCTTCGCTGTTCTTCACTCATTTCCCAAGGAGTCAAGCATGCAAACAAACGCGCGCCGCGCGGCGGCAGGTGTCTGCCTTGTCGTCGCCATTGTTATGTGGGCCCTGCCGTCGCTGGCAGGGGAGGGGATGTGGACGTTTGACAATCCCCCCCGCAAACAGCTCAGGGAACTCTACGGATTCGAACCGACGCAGCAGTGGCTTGACCATCTGCGCCTGTCGAGTGTTCGCGTCGGCGACGGCGGATCGGGGTCGTTCGTGAGCCCGAACGGTCTTCTCCTGACAAACGACCATGTGGGGAGGGGTCAGCTCCAGAAACTCTCCACGAAGGACCGCGACCTCGTCGCCGAAGGGTTTTATGCGCGGACGATGGGCGAAGAATTGAAGTGCCCTGACCTCGAGCTGAATGTTCTCATCTCCATGCAGGACGTCACGGAGCGTGTCCTCGGAGCAGTGAAGGATGGGATGTCCCCGCGTGAAGCTCTGGATGCGCGGCGCTCCGAAACGGCCAAGATCACGAAGGAGGCTGCGGAAAAATCCGGCCTCAAAGCCGACATCGTGTCGTTTTACAACGGAAGCGAATACTGGCTGTATATGTACAAAAAGTATACGGACGTACGGCTCGTCATGGCTCCGGAAGTCCAGATCGCGTTCTTCGGCGGCGATCCGGACAACTTCACGTTCCCGCGCCACGATCTCGATATTACGTTCTTCCGTGCCTACGAGGACGGGAAGCCCGCCAACACGTCGCAGTATCTCAAATGGAAAACCGCCGGGGCGCACGATGGCGATCTCGTCTTCGTCTCCGGCCATCCGGGGTCCACAAACCGCCTGCAGACCTACGCGCAGACCGAGTACCAGCGGGACGTCGCGTATCCCGCCCGTCTCAAGGGTCTCGTCCGTTCGCTCGATCTTCTGAAGAAATATTCCGCGCGCGGACCCGAGCAGGCGCGGCAGGCCGCCGGAAGTATATTCGGCATGGAGAACAGCCGGAAAGCATCGGAAGGGGAATACCAGGGGCTTCTCGACCGGACGCTCATGGCGAAGAAGTTCCAGGAGGACAAAGATCTGCGTGACAGGGTGGACGCCAATCCCGAGTGGAAAAAGGCGTACAGCTGGGGATGGGACACCATCGCGTCGGTGCTCGCACGGCAGAGGCTCATGTCACGCCAGGGGACATACAGGACCGTCCGCGGCAGGCTGTTTCAGATGGCGCTCCAGCTCGTCCAGGCAGCGGAGGAGCTGAAGAAGCCGAACGGCGAACGCCAGGCTCCCTATCAGGAAGCAAATCTTCCAGGGATGAAATTCCGGCTCTTCTCGCCTGCGCCGGTCTATCCCGGGCTCGAAGAAGCGCAGATCGCAGACGGGCTCGCGGAGGGAGTCGAGAACATAGGTGCAGATGATCAATTCCTCAAAGAGGTGCTGAACGGCCGTACTCCGGAGACCGCCGCGGCGGAGCTTGTCGCCGGCACGGGGATGGCCGATGTCAAGGTGCGCAAAGACCTCTTCGAGGGGGGTGAAAAAGCGGTTGCCGCATCGACCGATCCGATGATCGTCCTCGCCCGGAAGCTCTCTCCCCTCCTTGCGGAATCGCGGAGATGGAACGAGAAATTCATTCTCGGTCCTACCGCCTCCGCGCTCGAAGCGATAGGCAAGGCCCGTTTCGCCGTGTACGGGAAGTCGATCAATCCCGATGCCACGTTCACGCTCAGACTCTCGTACGGGACGATCAAGGGGTATCCGATGAACGGGACACAGGCACCCCCGATGACGACGCTCTACGGGCTCTACGACAGGGCATCGGGGTTCGGGGACAAAGGGGCATGGACGCTCCCCCAGCGGTTTGTCGACGGAGTCTCGAAGCTCGATCTTGCCACGCCGCTCGATTTTGTGTGCACGTGTGACATCATCGGGGGAAACTCGGGCTCTCCCGTAGTCGACAGAGATGGTGCGTTCGTCGGACTCATATTTGACGGCAATATCGAGAGCCTCCCCGGCAGGTTCATGTATTCCGAATCCACGAACAGGGCTGTCGCGGTGCACCCGGCGGGGATCATCGAGTGTCTCCGGAAGCTGTACAGCGCAAACGGCCTTGCCGATGAGCTGGAGGGGGTGACGCAGGTGCAGTAACCCGTGCGCAACGGGTCTAACGCTCGAAGGATCCCTGCCCTGTATCCGGCAGGGATCTTTCATTTCCGGGTTCCGAGTCGTACATTCTTCCGGAGGAACACCTCATTAACCGGTGAAAGTCCATTATGCGTACAATCGCGGCAGCGGGCATTGCCGTCATCCTGCTCGCCCCCCTGCCGGGGAGCGGACAACCGCAGGGGAGGGAGCATGTCGCACTCTCTGCGAAGCTCTCGCAGGACGGCGTTCAGCGGGGAGGAGTGATGCGCGGTGCATTGATCGTCACTGTCGGGAGCGGATGGCATATCAACTCCGCATCCCCGGCCGACGACAATCTCATCGCGACCGCCGCGTCTTTTTCTCCCCCGTCGGGGCTTGCGGTGGCGCAGGTGCGGTATCCCGGCGGGAGCGAAAAGAAGTGCACGTTTTCGGATGCACCGCTCAGTGTCTACGAAGGGACGGTGATCATCCGCTTTAGCATCACTGCGTCCGCGGGGACGGCGGCTGGCGACTATCCCCTCCCCGTCGACGTCTCGTACCAGGCATGCAACAACGATATTTGCCTTGCCCCGGCCTCGCTCCGTGTCGTCATCCCGGTCCGGGTCCTTTCGGAGGGCGCCGTCCCCGTCCCCGTGAACGATGAGTTGTTCAACAGAAGTTCAGAAAAATAGAGGGGGGGAATGTTCCCCTTCCGCCGGCCACACACTGGAGGATTGCATGAGACGAGCACTGATATTCATGCCGTGCTTACTGGCACTCGGGGTGACGCACGCGAGCGCCCAGTCCGATACGGCCGCATTCCGTTCGGCTCTTGCGGTGCAGCAGACGCAGGAGAGGATCACCGCGTTATCACGATTTGTAGGAGAGTTTCCCCAGAGCACGTTCAGAGCCGGGGCATACAATGCGCTGTTCGCCCTCTATGTGACCCAGGGGGACGAACCGCGCGCGCTTGACGCCGCAACGCGCTACCTGAGTCTCGTGCCTCCGGGGGCACGCATGAACTCCTACAACCAGTTTGCGTATGCGCTTGCAGAGAAGAACATTGGCCTCGACTCCGCTCTCGTATATGCTGAGCTGGCTGAATCGATGGCAAAAGGGGGAGGGACCGGCACGCTCGGGCCGATTCTCGATACGCATGCGTACGTCCTTTACAGGAAGGGGAATGCCGCCGCAGCGGAGAAACTGCAGGATGAGGCGATGATCGGGCATGCCGATGATGCCGAGTATGTCGGCCATCTCGCTCTCTATCAGGAAATGAACGGCAAACGGCGTGACGCTCTTTCGACGATTGCCAGGGCGATTTACCTCGGGGGGGACCGTGAGATGGAATCACGATTCCTCGAATGGCTCGCGCGGGAGGAAAAGGGGGAGAAGGCCCGCGACGCGCTGAAGCAGTCCATCGTTCTGCAAACCGTCCACGCCGCACTTGATACGCTCAGCGGAGCCGCGGCGCTTGCCGCGAAGAGCAACGCGGCGGCGTTCATGGCCCGGTTCTCCGTGGACCTCCCGGAGGCGCAGAAATATGCCGACGCGGCGGTCCAGAGTCTGTCGAAGAATTCCCCGATCGAAGACGCTGTGACGTTCAGGCAGAACCTTGCGCTCGTGACGGCCGCCCGGGGGAACGTGAATCAGGCGCTGGAGATGCTCCGGTCGATCGAGGATTTTGCGTCCCCCTGGTCGACGGATTTCTGGACCGCGCTCGGCGGGATCTACCGGCGTCTCGGGGAACCGGACAAGGCGATCGCCGCGTACATGAACGGTCTGACGCTGCTCAATCCGAAGGATCTCCGCGACTCTCTTGAATCCGTTTACATGTCGGTGCACGGAACGACGACGGGACTGGACGCGGATCTTGAACGGGTGAAGGAAGCGGGGGCGACGTTCGACCCGGGACGGTATTCACCCGGCGGGGCCGGTGCGGGAAAGGTGGTTCTTGCGGAGCTTTTCACCGGAGCGGAATGCGGTCCATGCGTCGCCGCCGACATGGCGTTCGATGCGCTCGCGGAGTACTTCCCCCGGACGGACCTTCTGATGCTCGAGTACCACGTCCATATCCCCGGACCCGATCCGCTGACGACGGATGATTCCTGGAGCCGCTACCAGATGTACCGGGGGGGCGGAACCCCGACCGTCGTGATCGACGGGCGGGAGAGCATCGTGGGAGGGGGACCCAGGTACGTTGCGCGGAACCGCTTCACCCTCTACCGGTATGCGGTTCAGAAATACGCGGGGGAGGCTCCGGGGACGAATCTGGCGATCGACGTTGTCCGGCAGCATGACAGCATCTCCGTCACTGCGCGGGTGGGAAAGGGAGGGGAAGGGCTGAAGCCCGGCCCCTGTGTGCTCCATGTTGCGCTTGTCCAGCGTTCGGTCGACTACACCGGCGGGAACGGCATATCGCGGCATGCGATGGTCGTGAGGAAGCTCTTTGGCGGCCCGGGGGGAACACCGTTGACCATTTCACCGGGGGGGCAGACACTCCGCGTGGCTCTTGATATGGCGGAGGTGGATGCCGGGATCAGGGAATTGCTCCGGGATCCTAAGGGGAGGCCCTCCTGGCCCGGCCCGAAACGGCCGTTCAACGGGTGGAGACCTCATCCGGAGAGCGTCGACCGCGCGAATCTCAGCGTCGTGGCGTGGATACAGGATCCGGCGACGCGCGAGATTCTGCAATCCGCTTTTCAGGATGTCCCCCCGGGAATGAGAGCCGACTGATGACGCACGGCGGGAACCCGCGGAGGCCCCGCGGTGATGAGCGTGGACCTGAAGGGAGGGTCCTCTGATGCGGGGAATTGCTCTCCGTCTGCCCCTGTTCGCCGTTATGCTCGTGGGAGCCGGCGCCTGTTCGAAAAACAGCGCGACCCCTCCCACACAGCCGATTGCTGTCGATACGACGATTCTCTACGCTGTTCCCCCCTGGGTTGCGGTCAGCAACGGCGGGATACAGCACGTGAGCGTCTCTGGTGGGAACCCTCCCTACAGCATTGCCTCCGGGCCGGCCTCAATAGCGACAGTCGAGATCTCCAACGCCGACAGTGCCGTCGCCGTGCTCAAGGTCACGGGCGCGACCGCGCTGGCGGAGACCACAGCGGTCGTTGTCAGGGACAACACCCGTTCGTCTCCGAAGACTGTTTCCATTTCAATCTATACGTTCTGATGCCGTGGTGAGTCTCCAGCCGGTGGCTTCGATCAGCGACACCCCGGGGAAACGGAGCGGCATGACCCTGAACGCGGCGGCGTCCGCGCACCACGCGCGGATGTCGGCTGCGGAGTAGGCGCTCCCCCCGATTTCATTCATGAGATTCAGGCCCACCATCAGCGGCATGAACGAGGAGAGGAGCGACCCCCCTCCCGCACCCGTGAGCTGATCGAGTACGTACAGTTTCCCTCCCTCTCTGAGCGACGCCGCGGCGCGGACGATGAGGCTCCGGTTTTGCTCCTCGTCGAATCCGTGCACGATGTTAAACAGGAAGACCGCGTCCTGGTTTCCGGGAAAGGGGGTTGTCAGTATGTCCCCTGCGACGAGACGTATTCTCCCTTTCAGGGCGGCATCCTCCGTCGCGGCGGCGACGCGGAGTGCCTGGGGAAAATCCATGACGATTGCGGTGCACGCACTGTACCTCCGGCAGCATTCACGCGCATAGAGCGCATGGGAGCCCCCCAGGTCGAGCACATGCGCCCCGCTTGCGGGGATCCGGATCCTTCGCATGACCTCCGGGAGGAGAAGGCGAGCGAGGTTTGCCATCCCCCTGACGTATGTCTCCCAATCTCCGTCGGTGAACGAGGCGTAGTATGGTTCGCGGGGCTTCCCGTGCTCCAGCGAGTAATCAAGTCCGGGGAGTCTTGTATTGAGCGAATCGAAATAGAGAATCAAATCTCCGAGGTACGTACGGGAATCTCTGACGAGCCATTTCTTTGCCTCCGCTCCGGCGCTGTACATCCCGTTTCTGCGTGTGACATACCCCCCCGCGACGAACGCATCTGCAAGGAGCCTGACGCCCCCGGCGCCGAGGCCGGTCTCCCGTGATAATTCCTGGAGGGACATGGGGCGGAGTGCGACGGACTCGAACATTCCCCTCCGGAGCCCGACTGTCAGGGCGCGCGCGAATATGACCGCTCCGAATGCGTCCATGACGGGGGTGGGGAGGAGGTGAAGCCTGTGAAGAATGCGTTCGGCGAGCGAGAGTGAAGGGGGCATCGGTTGATGTTCACGCCTGTGGTAGGATCGTCCTTATCTCCCCGTTTTCGTGAAGAACCTGTTCCAGTCCTTTGTCATGTCTGCGGTCGTCCAGCCGCTTTTCCGGGCAACGTCAAGTGCGTTGTCGAGCCGGCCGAACATCGCCTTTCTGTCGTAGGCGAATTCATTTCCCCCGTTTGTATGGTGAACCAGGAGCACCAGGTGCCGCCCTTCTCCCGCGGCGGTCCACCGGAGCATTTCGAGGTCTCCGTCTGCACTGCCGAATGCCGCGATCGGCCGGCGGCCGGTCACGCGGTAGATCGCGGAAGGTCTCCCCGGTCCGTCTTCGAGCATGTCAAAATCAGGCCGCCGGACAAGCACCGGCACTCCTTTGCGGACCTCGTATTTTGTCCGCACGCTGCTCCCGATGATCTGTCCCGGGGGGACTCCGTAGACCCTTTCGGCCCAGGGTCGGAGAAACGCTGCATCCCCGCGGACGACGATGTATATCCTGAATCCGTTCGCGCGGAGGAATTCGAGAAGCTCGAGCATCGGGAGCAGTCCGCACTCGGTGTAGGGCCTGTTCAGTCTCGGGTTTCTCGCCTTTGCGATCCACCCGTTCACCGTGGCCTCAAACCCTTCGGGGGTCATGCCGCTGTGGGCGGCCGCCGTCAGTTCGAGTATGCCTCGCGTGCCGGCCGAGGCAAGCCCGTTCAGGTTTTTCGACAGCGCCGACCTGAACGGTTCCTTCGATTTCCAGTTCGGGTGACGGGAGGAGAGCGTCTTGATCCTGTCCATGAGGAATGCAAGCTCAACGGGTGCCGGTATCTCGGGACAGAGCGTACCGTCATGGCTGAAGACCGCTATCCTGTCGTCCTGGGGGACGTAGAACGGTCCCCCCTCGGTCGTGACGTCCCTGACGAACTGCAGGACGGCGAGTTTTGTCGGCCCGCTGTTCCACGAGTGAAGCGTGTCTGCTCCCCGGGCGCCGGGGGAGAAGAGCGGGAATGTCATGAAGAACGCCGCGGCCTGAATGACGCGGCGCCCGGCCTTCCGGATTGTCATTTTCTGCTCCATCTGGTCACGAAACGCACGCGGATGTCACCGCTCGTGCGCGCGGCGCCGTCCTGATTTTCCGGCCCGGGTTCATCCTGAAATTCAATGGGGGAGTTTGTCGTGTATGGTGCCGTAGACGAGCGCCCCTCCTAGGGCGAAAAGAAGCGCCGCGATGTACGCGGGGTATCCGCTCCCCGCAAGTGCGTACAGGGGTCCGGGGCACGCTCCCGTCATCGCCCACCCCACCCCGAATA
>Ga0075030_100000304_pt1 | contig 41555 bp, 37 predicted proteins | sample LitLauG_LLR_2012_FD_71393 | JGI IMG/M metagenome (GOLD analysis project Ga0075030, IMG submission 71393) | Freshwater sediment microbial communities from Pennsylvania, USA - Little Laurel Run_MetaG_LLR_2012 | ecosystem: Environmental > Aquatic > Freshwater > Creek > Sediment | place: USA... | reverse complement strand
GGTGCAGCGGGTGGTGCGGCAGATCCAGACCGACCTGTTGAACACCGGCCAATTGCGCACGCCGACCAAGATTCCACAGAAGGTGCAGATGATTAAAGAAGAAGAAGCGCCGCCGCCGATGCCGGCCACGGGTGGGGTGGTTGGAGGCGTCCCGGGAGGCATTCCGGGCGGACAGCTGGGAGGCGTAATCGGAGGCATCGTCAGCGCAACCTCGAATGCTGCGGTTCCTAAGTTCGTCCCGGTAACACCACAGCGCGTGCGGATTTCGCAGGGCGTGACCAGAGGACTCTTAATTCAAAAAATCGAGCCGCAGTATCCGCCGCTGGCCCGGGCGGCGCGCGTGCAGGGAGACGTGGTTCTGAGCGCGGTCATCGATTCCAACGGCCAGATCACCAATCTGCAACTGGTCAGCGGACACCCGATGCTGGTTCCGGCCGCGATCGCCGCCGTAAGACAGTGGCGTTACAAACCGTACTTGCTCAATGGTCAGCCGGTCGAGGTGGAGACCACCATCACCGTGATCTTCTCCCTGTCGTCTTGAGGGAGGTTGCTTCTGGGAATGGCAGGAGTGTAAACATGGCTTCGGAATATACCTATCGCGTTTCGGCCTGGTGGACCTCGGGCCGTACTGGACTGGCCAAGTGCGAGTCCTCGCCCAACACGATCCATTTTTCAGAGGCCGCGGAGCTGGGCGGGCTTCAGGGCCGCTGGACGCCGGAGCAGTTGCTGCTCTGCGCCCTGGCGGGCTGCTTTACCACAACCTTTCATGATGTGGCGCGAAGCGCGAAGTTCGAGTACACCGACCTGGAGGTGGAGATCGAAGGCTGTGTCCGCCGCACCAGGGCTACCGGATGCAACTTCAATGAGATTCTCATTCGTCCCCGGTTGAAGGTGCATTCGGAAGATCAAGTCGAGGTTGGGCTCACGCTCCTGCGCCGCACGAAATCGGTGTGCATGATTTCGCGCGCTATTACGGTTCCACAGACGATGGAACCCACGGTTGAGAGCGTCAAGATACCGGTTGAGGGCTGGAGCACGCAGGACGCGGCCGTCAAACTTGGGGTGTGAAGCTGGGCCTCGTGTTCATGTTAGGGGACGACGAGGGGGGTGATTATGATGTTTTCCTACAGACTCGTTCGTCTGATCGAATCTCACGCCGATGCACTTGCCGGAGGGCTGGAGGAGCGAGTTCACGGCAGCTCCCAGGTCGCTCATTTCCGCAATATTCCCGCCCACGAATTAAGAGAGCGCGTCTACGAAATCTACCGTCACCTGGGCGAGTGGCTGCTGGGGAAAAACGAACTCGACATCGAGCATCGCTACCGTGAAATCGGGGCGCGCCGCGCACGGCAGCGCGTTCCTCTCAGTGAAGTTATCCAGGCCATCGTTCTCACCAAAGAGAATCTTTGGGAGTTCCTGAAGAGCGAAGCCGTGATGGACCGCGCCGTGGAAATCATGGGGGAACTCGAATTGCTGCAGATGCTGGAAATGTTCTTCGACCGGGCGATTTATTATGCCGCTGTGGGGTATGAAGAAGAAGTGGCCCGCGCGCCGCATGAAGCCGGCATGCTCAAGGCCATCTGAAGGGGAGCAAATAAGGATGTCGATGTCATGGGAGATGGAATACAAGAAGCGGCTGAAGACGGCAGACGAAGCGCTGGCCTGTGTGAAATCGGGCATGCGCGTCTACATTCAGCCAGGATGTGCCGAGCCTGAAACCTTAGTCGAGGCGCTGATGCGGCGGGCGCCCGACGTCTTCGACGTAGAAATCGTTCACATGATGACCATGGGCTGCGCGCCCTACGTGGCGCCGGAGATGGAGGGCCACTTCCGCCACAATGCCGTATTCATCGGCGCCAACGTGCGTGAGGCCATCAACGACGGGCGCGCCGACTACACGCCGATCTACCTGAGCGAGATCGAGGGCCTGTTCGAAAGCGGACAGATGCCCATCGATGTTGCGCTGATCGAAGTTTCTCCGCCGGACTCGCATGGCTTCTGCAGCTTCGGTGTGGGCGTCGACACGACGCTTACTGCCGCCAGAGTCGCGAAATATGTTGTCGCGCAGATCAACGACAATATGCCGCGCACCTACGGCGACAGCTTCATCCACGTCGACGACATCGACGCGTTTGTCGAGTCCTCGCGTCCACTGTGCGCGATCAAAAAGCCCATTGTGACCGATCTGCAAGTCGCGATCGCAAGGAATGTCGCTAGCCTGATCGAGGACGGCGCCGTTCTACAGACCGGCATCGGCGGTATTCCGGACGCGGTCCTGCCCATGCTGATGGACCGCAAGGATATGGGCGTTCACAGCGAACTGGTGTCGGACGGAGTCATTCCTCTGATCGAAGCCGGCGTGTTGACCGGTGCGCGCAAGAACTTCAAGCCGCGCAAGATCATTCTGGGATTTGCCCTGGGGACGAAACGGCTGTTCGATTTCATGGACAACAATCCCATCTTCGAATTCCATCCGACGGCGTACACGAACGATCCGGGATTGATCGCGCGCAACGACAAGATGGTGGCCATCAATTCGGCCATCCAGGTCGATCTTACCGGTCAGGTCTGCTCAGATTCTATGGGCAGCACGTTCTACAGCGGGATCGGCGGGCAGGTGGATTTTATCCGGGGCGCGTCGCGGTCCAAAGGCGGCAAGCCCATCATTGCGATTTCTTCCACGGCCAAGAGCGGCAAGATTTCACGGATCGTGCCGGTGCTCGATCCCGGCGCGGGAGTGGTCACGTCGCGCGGTCTGGTGCGTTACGTGGTGACTGAATTTGGAGTGGCGTATCTGCATGGCAGGTCGATTCGTGAACGCGCCAAGGCGCTGATCGAGATTGCCCATCCCGACTTTCGTGCCGAACTGTACGAGTATTGCGAAAAGACCAAGTGGTTGCAGAATCCTCATGCGGCGACGACCGCAGTTACGAGATGAAGTGAGGTGGCAAGCATGGCGGGCCCAGCGCGCGGTAAAGTGGCAATTGATGTCGAGGAGTGCAAAGGATGCGGGTTGTGCGTAGAGTCCTGCCCGCCGAAATGTCTGGAACTCTCTCCTGAGCTGAGCCATTACGGCGTGCATCCGGCGCGCTACACCGGCCACGACTGCACCGGATGCGGCATCTGCTTCTATTGCTGTCCGGAACCCGGGGCGATCACCGTCTTCCGTCTGGCTCCCCCGCCCAAGGCGGTTGCGGTTCCCGTCCAGTCAGGAGGCGAACATGCGCCAGCTCTGTAAAGGCAACGTTGCGGTCATCAAGGGCGCAGTGCTTGCCGGATGCCGCGCCTACTACGGATACCCCATCACCCCGGCCAGCGAAGTCGCGGAAGCTGCAGCCCTTTATTTTCCTGAGGTCGGCGGTACATTCGTACAGGCCGAAAGCGAGACGGCCTCCATCAACATGGTGTACGGAGCGGCGTCTGCCGGACAGCGGGTGATGACCGCTTCTTCTGGCCCAGGTCTTAGCCTAATGCAGGAAGGCATATCCTATCTCGCCGGGGCCGAACTGCCTTGCGTGATTGTTGATGTGATGCGCGGCGGTCCAGGCCTCGGCAATATTGCTCCCGAGCAGAGCGATTACTTCGCTATGGTCAAGGGCGGAGGCCATGGCAATTATCGCAACTTCGTCGTCGCTCCCGCATCGGTGCAAGAGATGGCGGACCTCACCATCCTCGCTTTCGAACTGGCTGACAACTACCGCAATCCCGCCATCGTGCTGACTGACGGATTCGTCGGCCAGATGATGGAGCCGCTCGATCTTGAGTATCGCGAGATCGTGCCTCCGCCGAAGCCGTGGGCGGTGCAGGGAACCGCCGGCACTCGCCAGAACATGATCAGCTCGATTTTTCTCGAACCGGACGATCTGGAAGAGCACCAGCGGAAAATGGAAGCGAAGTACATCCGCGCTCAGCAGAAGGAGACGCGCTGCGAACAATACCGTACGGAAGAAGCAGAGTTGCTTGTTGTCGGCTACGGGATCGTGTCGCGCGTGTTGCGCTCGGCGGTGGACGAGGCGCGCAAGCAGGGAATCAAGGTCGGGCTTTTCCGTCCGATCACGTTGTGGCCATTCCCGTCGAACCAGTTGTTCACGGCCGCACTGCGCGCGGAGAAAGTGTTTGTTGTGGAACTGAGCAATGGGCAGATGGTGGAAGATGTCCGGCTAACGCTCGAGGGCAAGCGCCCTGTCGAGTTCTACGGACGCGTCGGTGGCAACGTTCCCGGCGTCGAGGAGTTGCTGGCAAAGATTGAAGAGCAGGTGCCGGCGGCTGTGTAGTGATAGCGCCGGCATCCTGCCGGCTAGATGAGGGCAACTTGCCCTCGCGCGCGGCGGCAAGATGCCGCCACGACAGCCGCTGAGACGGCGGCGCTACGGAGCGCCGAACGAGGGTCGCATGGCAGAACAGAATGTAACTCTGGAAGAGTCAAAAGCAACGAACGAAAAATACGAGGTTGTCCATCAGAAGCCTGAGACGTTCTATCCCGAGTACGAACGCAAGTCCGACCTGAAACAGCAAACGCACTATTGCCCCGGGTGCGGTCACGGAGTGGCGCACAAATTGATCGCCGAGGCGCTGGAAGACCTCAAGCTGCAGGATCAGACTATTCTGGTCAGCCCCGTCGGTTGCTCGGTGTTCGCGTACTACTATTTTGACGTCGGCAATGTGCAGGTTGCGCACGGACGCGCTCCGGCGGCCGCCACCGGACTGAAGCGGGCTTGCCCCGACAAGATTGTGATCGCCTATCAGGGCGATGGCGACCTGGCGGCGATCGGCACCGCCGAGATCGTCCATGCCGCGAACCGCGGCGAGAAGATCAGCGTATTCTTCGTCAACAACGCGATCTACGGCATGACCGGCGGGCAGATGGCGCCCACCACGCTGGTCGGCCAGCGCAGCACGACGTCTCCCTGGGGACGCCGCCCGGTCAACGAGGGGTTCCCGCTGCACATGGCCGAGATGCTCTCGTCGCTCGAGGCTCCGGTGTACATCGAGCGCGTCGCGCTGTCGGACAACAAGAACATCATGAAGGCGCGCCGTGCCGTGCGCAAAGCGCTGGAGTTGCAGCGCGACCAGGCGGGATTTACTTTCGTCGAGATTCTCTCGCCCTGCCCGACGATCTGGGGGAAAGATCCCATCGAAGCACGGAAATGGATCGGGGAGAAGATGATCCCAAACTTCCCGCTGAATGTGTTCCGCGACAAGAAGATTGAAATCCCGAACAACAACGTTCCTCCGCACAAGACCGTCGAAGAAATCGTTGAGGGCGAGCGCAAAGCCGCGCGCGAAGGGATGGTGCACGGACGCACGCATCACTTCCAGCATCTCGGCATCAAGATCGCCGGTTTTGGCGGACAGGGCGTGCTGCTGCTCGGTCAGCTTCTGGCGGAAATGGGCATGCGCGAAGGTTTGGAAGTGAGTTGGCTGCCTTCCTACGGACCCGAGATGCGCTCCGGCAGCGCGCACTGCCACGTGTGCCTATCGAAAGACCGCATCGGCGCGCCGGTGCTCTCGCGGCCCGATGTGCTGATCGCCATGAACGAAATCTCGCTGCGCAAGTTTGTGTCGCAAATCGCGCCCGGCGGCACGATCATCTACGGCCGGGAGCAGTTGCCCGACGATCTCAGCATCCCGAATGCGCAGGTCGTCTGCATCCCGGCGTCCGAGATCGCCGACAAACTGGGATCGGCGAAGGTCGGCAACGTCGTGATGATGGGAGCGCTGTTGGAAGAAACGGAATGCCTCTCGTCTGAAACCGCGATGAAAGTGCTGGAAGCGAAGGTCAAGAATCTGGCGCTGCTTGAACTCGATCGCAAAGCGCTCGATGCCGGACGCGTTTACATTGACCATACGGTAGCGATCGGCGCCGTGACGCAGGCCGACGGCTTCGCGCAATAGTAAGAAAAGAACCAGAGGGTGCCCCATCCTTGTCGCGCAGTTTGCGACAGGATGGGGATTTTTGACTTTTAGAGTCAGAGTTAACCAATTCTAAACCCCACCCTGTCCCTCCAAAAACAGGAGGGACAAGGGTGGGGTACCCTTTCACTCCTCGAGATGTGATTCAAATCACAAAATCGGGTGACACCCGCCATACCCCAATCTCGTCTCCGGCGTGATCCTAAGAACGGGTGCAGGAGGTGTCCCATGGCACTCGTGGAAGTCCCGAACAACTCAATGGCGGACGGATCAGCGAACAGGTCCCCCGCACTTTCGGTCAAGAACGTTCTCTTCGCCACCGATTTCTCGGCCACTTCGGAAGAGGCCCTGCCCTATGCGACGGCCATCTGCCGGCGCTTCCGCGGCACCCTGCACATGGTGCACGTGCTCTCAGACGCCAGCTTGCTGATGATGACCGGCGGCGTGGACTACGTCAGCATGGGCACGATCTACGAAGACGCCCACAACGAGGCGAAGGACAAGCTTGACCGGATCTCTGCGCACTTTGAAACCATCCTGCACCGAAACTATGTGCGCCACGGGATAGTCTGGAAGAACCTCGCCGAAATTATCGAGCAAAACAAAATTGATCTGATTGTGGTGGGAACACACGGGCGCACCGGCCTGGGCAAACTGCTGCTGGGTTCGGTGGCGGAAGGCATCCTGCGTCACGCGCCGTGCCCGGTCCTGACGGTGGGGCCGAAGGTTTCCGGACGCGCGAAGCTTCCCGCGTTCCGCAATCAGGGAAGCGATCTGGCTCCTGTCGAACTGGATCTGCGGCAGATTCTATTCGCCACGAACTTCGCCAAGAGCGCGCCGCGCATGGCGCGAGAGGCCGCCTGGCTCGCCGAGGAATTTCGCGCACGGCTCACTCTGATGCACGTCATGGAGGACTACACGCGACTGGGCAGCAGCCCCGAACCCATCGAAGAAAGCCTGCAAAAACTGCGTGAGCTGATTCCCGCCAAGGTTGATTTGCAATACATTCCCGAAACTCTGCTGGAATTCGGACATGCAGCCGAGCGTATCCTGAAGGCGGCGGAAGAGCGTGAAGCGGACATGATTGTTTTGGGAGCGCGCGCGTACTCCGAGATCGGCTCCACGCATCTGCCCTGGTCGGCGGCGCATCACGTCATCGCCCAGGCGCACTGCCCGGTGCTAACCATTCGAGAGTAGCGGATAGGTTTTATGTGGGACAGCCGCCCCCGGCTGTCCGCGGAGCGAAGCTCCGCTTTGGTTTACCTGTGGTAATCCTCTGCTAAAGCGTGGAGCCGGGCTTCGCCCCGCGGACAGCCGAGGGCGGCTGTCCCCACATGAACCACCAAACCTGTACTCCGGTTCTCCTCGACGCCGCTTCGACCCAAAATGAAACTCCGTGGGCAATCTGCGTGACGCGCATCACTGTGACAAGTTCCCCCGCGGGACTATAATTCCTGTTTACTCGCAATCGCATTTCATTGCATTCATAACTTCATGCTGAATTTATCTGCGAGCAGGAAAAGGTATGCCCTCATACGTAGCAAAACCAACTCCTCCCAATCAGGACAAGCGCTGGAAGCTGGTCGATGCCACTATACGGCGGCAGGGCCAGCAGGCGCGCGGCCTGATTGAAACGCTGCATACGGTTCAAGAGGCGTTCGGATATCTGGACGAACAGGCGCTGCGCTACGTCGCCATGTCGTTACGCGTGCCGCTGAGCCGGGCCTACGGCGTCGCTACTTTCTACCATTTCTTCACGCTGAAACCCGCGGGCGAACACACCTGTGTCATCTGCATGGGCACGGCATGCTACATCAAGGGAGCGCCTCAACTACTCGATGCCGTGCAGCGCGATCTTGGCATTGTCCCCGGGGAAACCACCGCTGACAAGAAAGTGTCGCTGCTCACGGCCCGCTGCCTGGGTTCGTGCGGCCTGGCTCCGGCTGTGGTGTATGACCAGGAGGTGGCCGGAAAAGTAGGAGCACCGGCCATCCGTGAGCACCTGAAGAAATGGACGACGCAACATGACGCCTGAAGAACTCGATCAGATTGCAGAAACCGAACGCGAGCAGCAAAGCCACTTCACCCAGCGGGTGAACGTGTGCGTCGCTGCCGGATGCCTCTCGTGCCAGAGCCAGTCCGTGAAGGATGCCCTCGATCAGGAAGTCGCCAAGCGCGGCACTAAAGATCGCTGCCAGGTCAAGGGCGTAGGCTGCATGGGACTGTGCTCCGAGGGCCCGCTGGTGTCGACTAGTGGCGGCGTGCTGTACAAAAAGGTCGAGGCAGCCGATGGAACTGCCATCATCGACAGCCTTGAAGGTTCGCCGGTATCGCGATTGGTCTGCCCGACCGACGTTCCTTTCTTCCAGCGGCAGAAGAAGATCGTGCTGGAAAATTCTGGCGTGATCGATCCCGATCGCATTGAGGACTACATTGGCGCCAACGGATATACCGCGCTGATCAAGGCGCTCACCGAGATGACTTCGCGGGAAGTGGTCGACGAGGTCACCAAGAGCGGTCTGCGCGGACGTGGCGGTGCTGGATATCCCACTGGACTGAAGTGGAGTACGGTTTCGAAATCGGTCGGCACCCAGAAGTACGTCATCTGCAACGCCGACGAGGGCGATCCGGGAGCGTTCATGGATCGCAGCGTGCTTGAAAGCGATCCCCATCGCGTGCTCGAAGGTATGCTGATCGCCGGATATGCGGTGGGGGCGACGGAAGCTTACATCTACGTGCGCGCCGAATATCCTCTGGCGATCAAGCGGCTGCGCAACGCGATCCGGCAGGCCGAGCGCGTCGGATTGCTGGGATCGGAAATCTGCGGAACGCGCTTCAGCTTCAAGATTGACGTTCGCCTCGGCGCTGGCGCGTTCGTTTGTGGAGAAGAAACCGCGCTGATCGCTTCGGTGGAAGGCAAGCGGGGCACGCCGCGTCCAAGGCCGCCGTATCCCGCCATGGAGGGCCTGTTCGGCCAGCCTACCTTGATCAACAACGTCGAGACCTTTGCCAACATCGCGCCTATCATCCGCAACGGCGGTGAGTGGTACGCCAAGATCGGCACCGAGAAGAGCAAGGGCACGAAAGTCTTCGCGCTCGCGGGCCGGGTCGAAAACACCGGCCTGGTCGAAGTCCCCATGGGCATTTCCCTCCGCGAGATGGTGTTCGAGATCGGCGGAGGCATCCCCGAAGGTCGCAAGTTCAAGGCTGTGCAGACTGGCGGGCCTTCCGGCGGGTGCCTTCCCGCCGAGTGCCTCGACATGCCGGTCGACTACGAGTCACTCGCCAAAGCCGGATCGATCATGGGCTCGGGCGGCATGATCGTCATGGACGAAAGCTCGTGCATGGTCGATGTGGCGAAATACTTCATGGATTTCTGTATGACCGAGTCGTGCGGCAAGTGCATCCCGTGCCGCGTGGGTACCTACCAGATGCACCGCATCCTGACCGCGATCGGCAACATGACCGCCACCGAGCAGGATTTGAAGATGCTCGAAGAACTCTGCGACCTGCTGAAGCACACGAGTCTGTGCGGGCTGGGGCAGTCGGCGCCGAATCCAGTGGTCAGCACGCTGAAATCGTTTGCCGAGGAGTATCGGGCGCACATTCAGGATCGGAAGTGCCCCGCCGGAGTTTGCGGACGGCCTGTGGGAGAAACCGTATGAGACAGGTCGCCACCGTCAAAACGCTGAAGATCGACGGCCGCGATATGAGCGGACGCCAGGAAGAAACCATTCTCGACGTCGCCCGCCAGAACGGCATTTTTATCCCACGACTGTGCGAGATGGACGGTTTGTCCGACGTGGGCGCCTGCCGCCTCTGCCTGGTCGAGATCAAAGGTCAGAACAAGCTACTTCCCGCCTGCGTCACGATGGTTGAAGAGGGAATGGAGGTTACCACCGACTCCGAGCGCCTGCAGAATTACCGCAGGATGATTCTCGAGTTGCTGTTCACCGAGCGCAACCACGTCTGCTCGGTGTGCGTCTCGAACGGCCACTGCGAGATGCAGAACCTGGCGCAGCGGCTGGGAATCACGCATGTGCACTTCCCCTATCGCTATCCGAAGGAAGACGTTGACGCCTCGCATGAACGGTTTGTCATCGATCACAACCGATGCATTCTGTGCACGCGCTGTGTGCGCGTTTGCGACGAGATAGAAGGCGCGCATACCTGGGATGTGATGGGGCGCGGTATCGAAGCAAAAGTCATTACGGACTTGAATGAACCGTGGGGGTCGTCGGAAACCTGCACCACCTGCGGCAAGTGTGTGCATGTCTGCCCGACCGGAGCGCTGTTTGAAAAAGGACGCTCGGTCGCCGAGATGATGAAACGCCGCCAGTTCCTGCCGTACTTGACTATGATGCGGAAGGAAAACGAATGAGGGTGGAAGAGAAAAACCTTGAACCACGAAGGGCACGAAGGTTCACGAAGGACTTCGTGTGTGGGTGGTTCCTCCGTGTGACTTCGTGTCCTTTGTGGTGAATGATTTGGGTCCAATGAATAAAAAGCGAATCGCTACCGTGTGGCTAGACGGCTGCTCCGGCTGCCACATGTCGTTTCTCGACATGGACGAGCGTCTGCTTGATATCGCCGCCGCCGCCGACCTGGTTTACAGCCCGCTGGTGGATGCCAAGGAGTTCCCCGAGGACGTCGACGTCACGCTCGTCGAGGGCGCAGTCAGCAGTGAAGAAGATCTGCACAAGATCAAGATCGTGCGCGAACGCACCAAGATTCTGGTTTCGCTGGGGGACTGCGCGGTTACGGCTAATGTGCCGGGGATGCGGAATTCGTTTGGCACCAAGGCCGTCTACGACCGCGCTTATCGCGAGAATGTTACGTTCGACCCCGGCATTCCGAACCAGGTCGTGCCGGCGCTGCTGCCCACGTCGCGCCCGGTACACGAATTTGTGAATGTCGATGTGTTCGTTCCCGGCTGCCCCCCGTCTGCCGACACGATTCATTACGTCGTGTCGGAATTGCTGGCCGGCCGCAATCCGGACGTGAGATTGAAGACGCGGTTTGGATCATAAAGTGAACCGGCGAATTGCGTGGCGCAACGGTCGATCGGTTCACGTGAGTGCTCGCGGTTTTGAAAGGGCACGCCTTCAGGCGTGCCGCACAGGCGACAGAAGAACCCCGGGTTTAGCCGCTGAGGTCGCTTCCCTCAGACCTGAAGCCAGCATGAATTGGGCTTCGATCGGCGCGGCTTAAGGCGCGCATTTTCAAAGCTAGAAGCTAGGAGCGCATACTCGTGAAGCAGGAAAGTACCATCGTCATCGATCCGGTGACGCGCATCGAAGGCCATTCCAAGATCACGCTCCACCTGAACGAAGACGGCCGCGTTGAAGACGCGCGCTTTCACGTCACGCAATTCCGCGGCTTCGAGAAGTTGTGCGAAGGCCGCCCATTCTACGAAATGCCGTCGCTGATGGCACGTATCTGCGGCATCTGCCCGGTCAGCCATCTGATCGCGTCGGCCAAGGCTTGCGATTCTTTGCTCGCGGTTCGAATCCCTCCCACCGCCGACAAGCTGCGCCGCATCTTCGGGCTCGCGCAGGTCACGCAATCGCACGCTCTCAGCCTGTTCCATCTTTCGTCTCCCGACCTCCTGTTCGGAATGGACGCCGATCCCGCGAAGAGCAACATCTTCGGGGTGGCTGAGGCGAACAGGGAACTCGCCCTTGACGGCATCCGGTTGCGGCAATTCGGGCAGAAGATCATCGAGCGCCTGGGTGGGAAGCGCATTCACCCGGCGTGGGTGGTCCCGGGCGGCGTCAGCGAGCCGCTGAGTGAAGCCAATCGCGATGCCATCCTGCAGTCGCTGCCCGAGGCCCTCGCCATCGCCGAGCGCACGCTGGAATGGTTTAAGGGAACGATGGAGCGATTCCGCGAGGAGATCTCCACCTTCGGCAACTTCCCCACGATGTTCATGGGCATCGTGAAGAAGGACAACGGGCTCACATTCTACGGAGGGAAGCTGCGCATCGTCGACGCCTCGGGCCATGTCGTCGCCGACGATCTTGACCCGACGCAGTACTCGGACTACATCGGCGAAAAGGTCGAGCCGTGGAGCTATCTGAAATCGACGTACTACAAGCCCAAGGGATTCCCAGACGGCGTTTACCGCGTGGGACCTCTGGCGCGATTGAATGTTGCCGATCGCTGCGGTACACCGCGCGCCGATCAGGAACTGGCCGAGTTCCACGAACTGCAGCGCACCGCCGTGCTGAGTTCGTTCCATTACCATCACGCGCGATTGATCGAGATTCTGTATTGCATCGAACGGCTCGAGCAGTTGCTGAACGATCCCGAGATTCTGTCTAAGCACGTGCGGGCCGTGGCCCGGCCGAATGCTCTCGAAGGCGTGGGCGCGTCCGAAGCTCCGCGGGGCACGCTCTTCCATCACTACAAAATTGACGAGCATGGATTGATCCGCTGGGTGAACCTGATCATCGCCACCGGGCACAATAATCTGGCGATGAACCGCAGCGTACTTCAGGTGGCCAAACATTTCGTGCATGGCAGGCGCCTGACCCCGGGCATGCTCAACCGCGTGGAAGCGGTGATCCGCTGCTATGATCCGTGCCTGAGCTGTTCCACGCACGCGATGGGGCAGATGCCGCTGCGCATCCAGTTGATAAGCCCCGAGGGCGACGTGCTGGATGAAGTCGCGCGAGCGTAGACTAGTCGCCCCGGAGGGACGATTGAGAATAGCCCGCCAGTTTTACCGGTGGGTAGCGATTTTTCGTACGGGGTGACCCTGCGTTGAAACGCTGGGCTACTAGTAGAAGTCCCTTCGGGACATAGCCAATGCCCACGGTCCTCATCGTTGCTTACGGAAATCCTATGCGTTGCGACGACGGGGTCGCGTGGCGCGCCGCTGACGCACTTGAGAAGAAGTCCTCATCCGATGTCGAGATCCTTCGCCTTCATCAACTGACACCAGAGTTGGCTGATACAGTACGGCAGTTCCGTAGAGTCATCTTTGTCGATGCGGCCTCGTGCGATGGCTCCCGGAACAAGCCCGGCATGATTCAGGTCGAAGCGGTTCACGGCGGCACGAGCGAGCCTGCGTGCTTTTCGCACATCCTTTCCCCGAGGAAGGTTCTCGATCTGGCGTCGCAACTCTATGATGCAAGCCCAAAGGCATTCGTGATTACAGTGGCGGGACAAGAATTCGACCACGGCGATTGCCTTTCTGCCCCGGTTGCGTCCGCACTGCCGGAATTGGTTGCCAGAATCGAACGGCTGCTGGAAGGCTACAACCCGAGAACCACGAAGGACACGAAGTAGCACAAAGGTCTTCGCTTCAGGCTTTCCTTCGTGTACCTTCGTGTCCTTTGTGGTTGAAGGTTGTTGCCGAAGCTTAGAATGAATCGGCATGCGAGTGGCGTCCAAAGCTGCGACGCAACGCCTCCGCGTCACTCTTCGCGGAGCTGTGCAGGGTGTCGGCTTCCGTCCGTTCGTCTACCGCCTCGCTACCGAGATGGGCCTTACCGGGTGGGTGCTCAACTCATCCGCCGGACTTGTCGTGGAAGTTGAGGGCGCTCCTGACGAACTACGCCGGTTCGAGCAGCGGATCGAGAGCGAGCGCCCGAAACCCTCAGTTGTCACTGTGCGCGAGTCGGAATGGATCCCAGCTCAGAGCTCGACGAAATTCGAGATTCACCACAGCGACACGGACTCGGCCAAGTCGGTCAACGTTCTCCCTGATCTCGCCACCTGCACCGACTGCCGCTCCGAGCTCTTTGATCCCACCAACCGGCGATTTCAGTATCCCTTTACCAACTGCACCAACTGCGGACCGCGCTACACGATCGTTGTAGACATTCCTTACGACCGGCCCAACACCACGATGCGTGAGTTCGTACTGTGTCCGGCGTGCCGCGAAGAGTACGAAAATCCCGCCAACCGCCGCTTTCACGCGCAACCCAACGCCTGTCCGGTGTGCGGCCCCAAACTCGATGGAACCATCGTCGACACCGCCGCTGCTCTGCGCCGGGGAGAAATCGTCGCCCTGAAAGGTATCGGAGGATTCCAGCTTCTGGTCGATGCGCGCCAACCTGCCGCTGTGGCCCGCCTGCGCCAGCGCAAGCATCGCGAAGAGAAGCCGTTCGCGCTGATGATGCCGTCGCTCGAGATAGCTCGGGAACACTGTGAAATCTCGCCTGCGGAACAAGAGCTTCTCGAATCACAGGCTGCACCGATTGTGCTGCTGCGTCCCAAGTTCGGGGCCGACATTGCGTGGAATGTCGCGCACTGTTCGCCTTATCTTGGTGTGATGCTGCCGTACTCGCCGCTGCATCATCTGCTGCTTCGCGAGTTCCCGTTCCCTCTGATCGCGACCAGCGGCAACCGCAGCGACGAACCGATCGCAATCGCCAATGAGGAGGCGACCGCCCGCCTGAAGAACATTGCCGATCACTTTCTGATGCACAATCGACCCATCGTGCGCGCCTGCGACGATTCGGTCGTACGGCTCACGCGCGGGCGCGCAGGAATCCTGCGCCGCGCTCGCGGCTATGCGCCGCTGGGAATTCGCGTGTCCCGAAACCTGCAGCCGGTGCTGGCAGTCGGCGGACATCTCAAGAGCACTGTTGCGATCGGAGTGGGCCAGGATGTGTTCCTCAGCCAGCACATTGGCGACCTCGAAACCCTCGAAGCCCGGCACGCCTTCGAACGCGCCATCGATGATCTCTGCCGCCTCTACAGCTTCAAGCCGGAAGCCGTGGTCTGTGACCTGCATCCGGATTACGCTTCGACGCACTGGGCCGAGAGGTCGGGGCTGCCGGTCATTCGCGTGCAGCATCATCAGGCGCACGTGGCGGCTTGCGCGGCGGAGAACAGTGTGGAAGAGCCCTACCTCGGTGTCTCCTGGGACGGCACCGGGCACGGTCTCGACGGCGCAATCTGGGGCGGGGAATTCTTCCGCGTGGAAAAGGGTGAGTACGAGCGCGTTGCGCACCTACGCCCGTTCGGCCTGCCCGGCGGAGACGCCGCCGTGCGCGAAGGCTGGCGCTCCGCCGCCAGCGTGCTGTTCGAGGCCTCCGGCGAAACAGAATGTGGGGACAGCCGCTCCCGGCTGTCCAGCGAGCGAAGCTCGCTCCCAGAGGATGGCTTGGACAAGGTTCGGCATATGCTCGAGCGCAAGATCAACGTTGTTCCCACGACTAGCGTAGGACGCCTGTTTGATGCAATTGCCTCCATTACTGGCGTTGCCCAGCGGAACCGCTTCGAAGGCCAGGCGGCCATGCTGCTGGAAAATGAAATCAGTTCCCTGCGCACCGAAGAGGCGTATCCTCTAGCTGGTGGGGACTGGGCTCCCTTGATTGCGGACGTGCTGCGAGATCAGCAGGGAGGATCGCCCGTTTCCAGAATCACGGCGAAGTTTCACAATGCGCTGGTGAATTGGATCGTGGAAGTCGCTGTGGCATCAGAGCTCAAGCAGATCGTGCTGAGCGGCGGAGTGTTTCAGAACCGTTATCTGACGGAACGTGCCGCAGCAGTGCTGGAGTCGCGGGGCTTCGTGGTGCACACGCACCGCCAGGTCCCGCCCAATGATGGCGGGATTGCGCTGGGTCAGGTCGTGATGGCGTAGCGCCGCCGTCCCGGCGGCTGTCGTGGCGGCGTCTCGCCGCCACAGTCGGGGCGCGGCATGGGTGCGGGGGCAAGTCGCCCCGCGACAGCCGGCGGGACGCCGGCGCTACGAAGAACCGGGAAGGCACGACTTGAGTCGTGCCATATCGTGGAAGAGCGGCCCTTGAGGGCCGCGTTGAGGACGAAAGTTGATCGGGGCCTTAGCCCCTGCGGAGGCTAGTTATGTGTCTCGCTGTTCCCGGCCGCATCGTCGAGATCACCGACACCGGCGACATCGCCTTCCGCGTCGGTAAGGTCGACTTCGGCGGTATCCGCAAAGAGATCAATCTTGCCTACACTCCCGAGGCCGAGGTCGGCAAATACGTTCTCGTCCACGTCGGGTTTGCCATCAGCGTCATCGACGAAGAGGAAGCTCAACGAGTCTTCAAGATTCTGGAAGAGATGGGTGCGGTGAAAGAGGAACTCGGTGAAATTCCTCAGTGAATATCGCGATCAGAAGGCCGCCGAACAATTCGCGGCGGCAATCCGGCAAAGAGTTACCCGCCCGTGGACGATCATGGAAATCTGCGGCGGCCAGACCCACACCATCGTCAAGAGCGGCCTGGAAGATCTGCTGCCGCGCGACATCACTCTCGTGCATGGTCCTGGATGCCCTGTGTGCGTCACGCCCATCGAGTTGATCGATAAGGCTGTTGCCATCGCGAAGCGCCCCGACGCCATCTTCTGCTCGTTCGGCGACATGCTGCGAGTGCCCGGATCGTCAAAGAGCCTGTTCGACGCCAAGGCCGAGGGCGCCGATGTCCGCATCGTCTACTCGCCGCTTGATGCGCTGAAGCTCGCTAAACAGAATCCGGGAAAGCAGGTCGTATTCTTCGCCGTCGGATTCGAGACCACCGCTCCCGCTAACGCCATGGCCGCGTGGCAGGCGGACCATGACGGCGTCGAAAACTTCTCTCTCCTCGTTTCGCACGTGCTGGTTCCGCCCGCCATGGAGGCGCTGCTTTCGTCCAACAACTGCGTCGTGAAGGGATTTCTCGCGGCAGGCCACGTGTGCACCGTGATGGGATTCGAGGAATACCTGCCGATTGCCGAGAAGTACAAAGTGCCCATCGTTGTGACCGGATTCGAGCCGCTCGATCTTCTCGAGGGCATCCACATGGCGGTCATCCAACTGGAAGAAGGCCGGCACGAAGTCGAGAACCAATACACGCGCGCGGTGCGGCGGGAAGGGAATCGGCCCGCGCAAGACACGATCGCAGAAGTATTCGAAGTAATCCCCCGGCAATGGCGCGGCCTGGGCGAGATTCCCGCCAGCGGATTTCAGCTTCGCGGACGCTTTCAGAAACATGACGCCAACCGCCGCTTCCCGTTCTCGGGCGAACCCGCGCGCGAATCGCCGGAATGCATCAGCGGGCTGATTCTGCAGGGTTTGAAGAAGCCGCACGAATGCGCGGCCTTCGCCGTAAAGTGCACGCCGGAAAATCCGCTGGGCGCGCCCATGGTATCGTCCGAAGGCGCGTGCGCCGCTTACTATCACTATGGCAGACGCCAAAATCACCTCGTTCAACCTCAGTTGTCCGGTCCCGCGAGTCGCTGACGACCGCATCGTGCTGGCGCACGGCGGCGGCGGACGCCTGACACATCAGCTCATCGAAAAAATCTTCATGCCCGCGTTTTCGAACGAGGCGCTTGAGCAACGCCACGATGGCGCAGTTGTGCCGGTGAATGGTGCGCGTCTCGCTTTTACCACCGATTCGTTTGTGGTGCGCCCGCTGATTTTTCCGGGCGGCAACATCGGCGATCTCGCGGTGAACGGCACGGTCAACGATCTCGCCATGTGCGGCGCGCGCCCGCTCTATCTGAGTGCCGGGTTCATTCTCGAAGAAGGATTAGAGATGGAAACGCTGCGCACAGTGGTCACCTCGATGCAGCAAGCGGCGGCAAAGGCGAACGTGAAGCTGGTCACCGGCGATACGAAGGTTGTCGACAAAGGCAAGGGCGACGGAATTTTCGTGAACACGTCGGGGATTGGAGTCATTGAAGCGAACGTAAAGGGGACGATTGGTCCGGCGGCAGTTCAGCCCGGAGATGTCGTGATCGTCAGCGGCGATCTTGGCCGTCACGGCATCGCGATCCTCTCGGTTCGCGAAGGCCTCGAGTTCGAATCGCCGATACTTACCGATTGCGCGAACGTCTGGCCCGCGGTCGAAGCTCTGCTGAATGCCGGCATCGAAATCCACTGCCTGCGCGACCTGACCCGCGGCGGCCTGGCGACGACACTGAACGAGATCGCATCCGACCGCAATATCTGCATCAACCTCGAAGAAACTTTGATCCCGGTGGAAGAAACGGTGCAGAGCGCGTGCGAAATTCTGGGGCTCGATCCGCTGTATGTCGCAAATGAAGGCCGCTTCGCGGTTTTCGTCGCCGCGGCGCAAGGGGATGCCGCACTTCACGTTCTAAAGAACGTTGAGGTGTCGCGAGGCGCAGTCTGCGTGGGCCAAGTCGAAGAGAGTCCCGGACGCACGGTGGTCCTGCAAAGCCGCATCGGTGGCAACCGTGTCGTGGACATGCTCAGCGGAGAGCAGCTGCCAAGAATCTGCTAGTAGCGCCGCCGTCCCGGCGGCTGTCGTGGCGGCGTCTCGCCGCCACAGGCCGAAACCGTGCCGCGAGCCGGGTCCTCTTGCCTGAGGATGCTAGGGCGGGACGCCCTCGCGACAGCCGGCGCTACACCCGCGCAGTCACCCCTGCCACGGATTAATTAGCCCACAAGCCCACGAAAAGCATGAACCACGAAGGGCACGAAGGCCCACAAAGGAAAACCAATAGCAGGATTTCCCCCGTGAACCTTCGTGTCCTTTGTGGTTGATGCACTCCCTGACACCATAACTACCGGCGCCTGGCAAGTCGGAAGGCATTGCATAGCGCCGGGCATTTCGCTCACAATACCGAAAGCAAGGAGGTGCCCGTGACGGCACGGTCCGCGCGTTCCCGTAACCCTTTCATTCCACTACACATCCACCCTCCGTGACCCTAATCACCCCCGCCCGTGAGAATTATCACTGCCCGCTTCTTATAGAAGCCGACAATGGAGAGCGGCATTATGCTTTTGATGTTGTACCTACGGAGGTAGGAACTATGTCTGTGATGACACCCCCGGGAATCAAGATTCCTGGGGACTACATTGAATCCGTGATGATCAGTGTGAAAGCGAAGAACCCCGCCGAACCCGAATTCCATCAGGCGGTCCAGGAAGTGTTCGACTCTCTCAGGTTGGTCCTCGCGAAGCATCCCGAGTATCAGTCGGCGCGTCTGCTCGAGCGCATTGTGGAGCCCGAGCGCGTGATTATGTTCCGTGTGCCGTGGTTCGACGACCAGGGCAACATTCAAGTCAATCGCGGATTCCGCATCGAGATGAACAGCGCCATCGGCCCCTATAAGGGCGGGCTGCGCTTCCACCCGAGCGTGAACCTCGGCATCCTGAAGTTCCTGGCATTCGAACAGGTCTTCAAGAATTCGCTCACCACGCTGCCCATGGGCGGCGGCAAGGGCGGATCGGATTTCGATCCCAAGGGCAAGAGCGACAACGAAGTGATGCGCTTCTGTCAGAGCTTCATGACCGAACTGCAGCGCCACATCGGGCCGGACACCGACGTCCCGGCCGGCGACATCGGCGTAGGCGGCCGTGAAATCGGCTTCCTGTTCGGACAATACAAACGGCTGCGCAACGAATTCACGGGCGTCCTGACCGGCAAAGGCCTGGGCTGGGGCGGATCGCTGATTCGTCCGGAAGCCACCGGCTACGGCTGCGTCTACTTCGCGCAGGAAATGTTGAAGACCCGCAAAGAGACGCTCGAGGGCAAACTGTGTCTGGTTTCCGGCAGCGGCAACGTCTCGCAGTACACCATCGAGAAACTGCTCGATCTCGGCGCGAAACCCGTCACGGTGTCCGATTCGAACGGTGTGATCTACGATCCCGACGGCATCGACCGCGACAAACTGGCTTACGTCATGGAACTGAAGAACGTGAAGCGTGGACGCATCCGCGACTACGCCGACAAATTCAAGAAGGCGATCTTCATGCCCACCGACATCAAGCTGGAGCACAATCCTCTGTGGAACGTGAAGTCCGATTGCGCCTTCCCGAGCGCCACGCAGAACGAGATCACTGCGAAGGATGCGGCGAATCTCATTAAGAACGGTATCAAGCTGGTGGCCGAGGGCGCGAACATGCCGTCCACGCTCGAAGCGACCAAGATGTTTCTGGATGCGAAGATCCTGTACGGACCGGCCAAGGCTGCCAATGCTGGCGGCGTGGCCACGAGCGGCCTCGAAATGGCCCAGAACAGCGCCCGGCTGACCTGGACACGCGAGGAAGTCGACGACCGTCTGCACAAGATCATGATCGCCATCCACCAGAACTGCTTCGAAACGGCCGCGAAATACGGCACGCCCGGCAACTTGGTGAACGGCGCCAACATCGGCGGCTTCCTGAAAGTGGCCAACGCGATGCTGGACCAGGGCCTGGTGTAGTGATTTATGTGGCGCGGGCGGCCTCGCCCGCGCTGCCTGGAGAGTTGGGTGCCATGTCCTTGCCCCTGCGCTTTTTGCAGGGACAGGGCAGGGTTTTCGATCGTGAGGCGGAATCAATTTGCCGTGGCAGTCTCCTCAGAGAGGACGGTCGAATGTGGCGCAATAGTTTTTGGGAATGGTGGGAACGGTATAGTGGCTACGTTCTTGGCGTAGCACTGGGAATTCTTGCAGTGCTGCTCAACAAATTCATAAGGCCATATTGGTCAACACATTTTACTGACGATTTGATAGTCGCGCTAATAATAGCTGGCATTCTCGCGGCGACCGTTGACCCGTTTGTGAAACATCGGGCGAGACGCGAGGCCACTTTGGACATTTTCCATCACATGCTCGGGTACAGCCTGCCCCCCGTCATTCGGGAGCGGCTACAGAAAATACTTAAAGAGACCCAACTCTACCGGGTGAACATGACCCAACATATCGACATGTTGGAAGAGGGGGACTTGGTCAAATTTGACGTGCAGATGGAGTTTGAAGTGGTGAACCCCACCCCGCACACTCTTGGCTTTGAGCCGCTTCTTCAGTTTGAAAAAGGTGAGCGCCCCGAACTAAAAAGTGTTATCTGTTTTGGAGATGTCGAGTACGGTAAGGATGCCAAGCTCTCGCTCGCCGAAGGCGCTTTGGGTGTTCTTGAGTATCGGGGCAAGGGAATACCAATTCGTTCGGGCGATAGGCTCAAATTCAAATATGAATATTCTGTCAGATATCCCACGTTATTGGGATTTTGGTATCCCAATTTTGGACTACCAACAATCGGGGTATCACTTACCATTAAGTCTCCAAACAACTTTAGCGTACTGGCAACAAGCACTGATCTGGAATCTCCCCCCGGAGAGTGGAGATATCCAAACAGACTATGGACGCGCAACGAGCACCTAGAAATTGTGTGGAACAAGGTCAGTTGACGCCCCAAAACACAGAGTCGTCCGTTTTGCCGTGGAGCCGGGCCCCCATTTTTGCCGGGTGCCCCAGGTTTTGCAGCCTTGACGAGAAGCGGGGTTTCGAGCTATCCCGACAGTGATGGACAGATAGACGTCGCTACCATGTCTCGCAACAACGGCGAGACATCTGGCACCCATCTTGATCCACTTCTGATGCAATCTGACTCACTCTCTCTCATTACTCTCGATTCCGATGTGCTCGACCATCCTAGTTCGAACTGTCATGACCAAGATGTCGGTGTCGTTGATTTTGACTGGACCTTCTTCTCTGCACCGATACCACCGAAAGCTGCTCCAGGGCCATTGTTCGGGCGCGGCGACCAAGCCTCGCTTGACCGGGTTGCGATGGATGTAGCGAAGCTTCTCAATTCGCTTGCGCTCTGTCCAGACATTAAAGTCGTAGAACCGAGCCTGCCAGAACGGATTCGGAAGAACTGGGGTGCCCCGGGTCTCGCCGCTTTTGCGAGACCCGGGAACGCCGGTACCTTCCAAACTGCGGACGAACCCGAGTTTAAGTGCCTGCATGGCAGTGGAGATGGTTGCCCTCTGCGGTTCCGTGACCAGCAGATGTATATGCTCGGGCATAACGACATAACCCAGCACGACAAGCCGATATCGGCGGCGAACCCGTTCCAGTACTTGCAAAAGCACGTCGCAACGCGCTGCATCGTTCAGCAGAGGCTGGCGGTGATAACAGCTAAATGTGAGAAAGTGGAGATCCCGCGCGCCGTAAGCACGGTGAAGATTTTCGGGCACCGCTGGAGAGTAGAACAATTGGGTTACGTCTGTCGGTGACGAGTGAACATTTCCACAGCCGATAGGAGTTATCAGAATGGGGTGCCCCAGGTGTCGCCGATTTTGCGAGACCTGGGAATCTCGTGTTCCCGCGATTCCGCAATTCCCATGTCTCGCAAAATCGGCGAGACATGGGGCACCCCAGTTTGTCTCTAATACCACTCCATAACTACGACGTTGCCTTCTCACCCGTCGACGAGCCAAATCCGTAGCCCTCGTGCATGGCTTGGCGGAATTTTTCCCGCTCCTCGGGCGTCATCTTCTTGCAACGGCCGTCCCATCGGCGCCTGTGGCTTGGGCCGTGGCCACCCAGTCCGCCGAACAGAACGCGGCACAAGACAAGCAGCCCCAGGGCTTGCCAGAAGCCGAGCGTTCTCAATCCGAAAAGCGGCGGCAGGAGCCAGTTCCACAGATGCATCACCACTTCACCGCCGATCCAGGCGAACAGCACCATCCCCACAATTGCCAGCGGCGCGATCCAAAACCATTTCTTTCTCATATCATCCTCATTTCATAAACTCGTTGTACACGCGCTGCAAGCGCTCGCGCAGATGCAGCACCGCGTACCGTTTGCGCGAGAGCAGCGTGTTCACGCTGACGCCGCTCTCCGCGGCTAGCTTTTTGAAACTGCGTCCTTCCAACTCGTGCGCGATGAATACCTCGCGCTGTTCCTTCGGCAATTCGCCGAGCGCCTGCTTCAGTTCTTCCAGAAGCAGGCGGCGGGCGTAGATCGCCTCCGGCCCGGCATCGGGCGAAGGTAGAAGATCCTCGAACTGCAAGTCTTCGCCGTTCTCGTCCGCGACGGCGATCTCGCTGAAGTTCTCCGGCTGCTTCTTGCGAAACAGATCCGTAATCCGATTGCGCGCCACGCGAAACAGCCAGCCGGTGATGTGCTCGATCGGCATCAGCAGGCGGTTGGCTTCGACCAGGCGGTAGAAGACGTCCTGCAGGATGTCTTCGACATCGCCTGGATCGGGCACGCGCCGGCGGATGAAGTGGCGCAGCCGGGATTGCTCCCGCTTGACTACCTCGGAAATGCGCTCGTCCTGTTCGAGTGCCATCGGCTCGAGTGCCATGAACTTCGCCATGTACTTCGGGCTCGCCGCTTCGTTCATCCACCGCTGTAGACGAATGAGGGGTGCGGATATTGTAGAGGTGCTACCTGGGAGCGATCTGAATCTCAGAAATTGTGTTCAAGCGCTTGCTCTCTCCCGACTTTGGCAACAGTGACTCCGATCGCGCGCCTGGTGAGTCGAATGCGAATCATCCAGTAAATCAGCAGGATGAGGGGCAAAATCGCGAGCGGTGCCAGGATGTACTGCTTGCGGATAGCTGGCGGGAACACTTGCTGCTGTCCAAGGAAGAACGATCCTGAAGCGATGAACAGTCCGAAGCACATGCGCCAGAGATGGCGCGCGAGACGCGGCGTGCCGGAAATGCCTCCGCGCAAGAGCATGCGAAGATCACCCGCAGCGGCCAGCAGGGGAATGGTTCCCATAAAGAAGTACATGCCGAGAGGAACTCCTGCCTCCGGTACCGCCAAACCACGCGCGACTAAGATTCCGAGCGTCAGGAGACTAGCACCTATGGCGATGCCGAATACGAGCGCTCCCCAATCGAGGAGGGTGGTTTGTCCGTCGCGGCGGCGACCGGTCAACCATGCAGTTGTAATCAGGTAGAAGGTCAACAGCCCGCCGAAAACGTTGTTCATCTGGTGTTTCATCAACGCGAGCGTAGAACCGCAGAGCCCCATGATCAGCATGGACACTACGAACACGTTTCCAGACAGCCGATGTCCGGGAGAGCCTTTGCGAAACGACATTGCAACCGTGCCCGAAAGCAACCCAACGATTCCGCCGGTGATGTGAAAAACTAGCAATGGCAGCCGCATACTCGCTCTTCTAAAAAGCAACCGCGAAGGACACTAAGGATCACGAAGGAGCGCCGCTTTCCTTCGTGCGCCTTCGTGCCCTTCGTGGTTTAGGAACTACGGTGCGAACGAAATACAAGCACTCACCCACTACAACGGCGCGCGCTGACGGCGCAGCCGGGCTGCGATTAACAGAAAAACCACAGCAAACACCAGCCCCAGCCAGAGGCCTGGAGTGACGAGGAAAGGGCCCGGCGTCATATGCATGTCCGGATCGAGCATGTTCGCGTTCGCACTGCCTGTAGCTTCCTGGCCTCCGCTGAAGCGGTAGTTCAAGAAATTCAGGAAGTAGCTGGTATGAAACGCAATCTTCTCGAAAATCACGACTGCAAACGGTGGCAGAACCGCCCAGAGAAACGGAGTGCGTCGCGACCAGGCGGAGATCAGGAACAACCAGCAATAGAGCGGCGCGTACCAAAGAATGTGCACCGTCACCAGGTGATACGCCAGACCCCACATCGTTGGGTACAGCTCGAGGCGATTCCAGTACTCGGCAACACTGAATCCGCTCCCCGCAACCACAGTGCTGCTCAACAGCAACATGATTGTCTCGACCGCTAGAGTCGCAGCGAAAGCGATCACGGGCAGGACTAGCAGCGGGATGCTTGCCTTCGCCAGCACAGTCGTGAGATCGGAAACCGGGAGCGACTTCCAGAACAGGATGCTGCGATCGCGGCGCTCGCCGTAGAGAGAGTCCAGAGCGTAGAAGATGCTGACGATAAACGCGGCCGCCATGATCAACGCGGCTGCGACGTCGAACGGTTGGGCGAGCGCGTGGCGGTGTGCCATGGGCTCCATCGACATTGCGCGTTGCATGGTCCGCGGAAGCCGGACAAGCACAAACACGAAGCCGAGCAGAATGACGCCGCCGATCGCCAGTGGCGCGAGATAGATTGAACGGTACTCGAACAGTTCGCGGCGCACCGACCAGTACAAAGGACGTGTGGGCGCCGGAACCGGCGGCGAAACAGGGCGCACATCAGATTCGGGCATGGAGTTTGATGGAGTTGTCATCGGGTCACTCCCTCGTAGTTGCTCTGGACAGATTCAGACTGCGGCGCTCTGTTTTGATTGCCAATAACCGCAACAAACAAATCGGCAATACCGGGCGTCCGCACCTCGCCGAGCGCTGCGAGTTGCTGGCGATCGGCACGGTCGAAGAGCAGAATGCTGCGGCCCAGCACCTGCCGCTCGTGCATCGGCCGGAGCGCCCGTGCTGCAGGAATCCGGTCGGGCTTCACCACCAATTCCATGTAGCGCGATTCGAACTCTTCCATGTTGCAAGCGAACACGATGCGTCCGCGGTCGATGAACATCAGGTCGGTGATGACGTGCTGAATCTCTTCCACCTGGTGCGTGGTGACGATGATGGTGCGGCTGCGGTCGTAGTAGTCGTTCAGCAGGGAATCGTAGAACTGCTTGCGATAAAGAATGTCGAGGCCCAGCGTGGGCTCGTCGAGCACCAGCAAGCGCGCATCGATGGCCATGACCAGCGCGAGATGCAGTTGCGCCACCATCCCCTTCGACAACTCCCGGACCTTGCTCGAATTCTTGATCGTGGTCCGGGCAAGAAATGCCTCGGCCCGGGCACGATCGAATCGTGGGTGCACACCGGCCACATAGTCGAGGGCTTGCGAAACCCGGATCCAGCGCGGCAAGACAGCCACATCGGCGATGAACGAAACCTCGCGCATCAACCGTTCGCGTTCTATCCAGGGATCGCGTCCCAGCACGCGAAGTTGTCCTTCATAGGGGATCAGGCCGAGGATTGCGTTCAGCGCGGTGGTCTTGCCCGCTCCGTTGGGGCCAATGAGACCGAGAATGCGTCCCTCTTCGACCTGCAAATCGATGCCGTCGATCGCAACCGTCGTGCCGAACGCCTTACGCAGACCGCGTGCTTCTATGCAGGGCATAGTTTCAGCGCTCCTCCTGATCTTTATCTCTGGAATTCTCTGGCGCATCCTTCGATGACCCCTGTGAGGGCTTGCCGTTAGCGCTCGAATCCAGGAGTTCTTCCGCCGAAAGGCCGAGGCGTTGAATCGTCTCCTGGATCCTGGGCCATTCTTCGGCAAGAAATTTCTGGCGCTCGCCCTGCATCAGCATGTTGCGAGCGCCGGTGTTGATGAACATGCCGCGCCCCCGTTTGGTTTCGACCAACCCCTCGTCTGCCAGTTGTTGATAGCCCTTCAGGACCGTGAGCGGGTTGACCCGATATTCCGCGGCGACGGTGCGCACCGAGGGCAGGGAATCACCCTCTTTGATCACACCGTCCAGAATCATCGCGACCACGCGATCGCGAAGCTGGCGGTATATCGGCTGATTGTCGTTCCACTCACGGTCCATCCGGCTCCCCGTTGTGCTCCAGACGTTTTCCCGGCTCACTTGCTGCGATGCAGGTCAAAGTGCGCATGCACCGGCTTGTCTCCCGGCATCATGTAAGTCCAGTCCTCGATATGATGGTCAGCGTCGACCAGTGTGAACACTCCGTGGTGCATATGGCCGTACTCGGTGCTGCCAGAGATATCGACCAGATCAAATTCTACGGTCTTGCCGTCCTCTGACTTCCGCGCCACCATGTGCGGACGATTTCCAGCATCGCAGTAGTGAACCAGATTCAGTTGATCGCCATTCAGGTAAAGCATCGTGACGGGATGATCGTACTTTTTGGGATCGAGGGGAGTTCCAGCTTCTTGCAGTTCATGCACAATCGCATGCCCGCGCGAGGTCACCCGCATGGAAACATGAAGATTAGCACTGTCCCCCGTCATTCCTGGCATCGGTGGAACGACCGTGACGACGCCTTCCCATTCCCCAGCGATATTCTTCAAGTTGTCGAACGACTTTTGTGCGTCAGATTGAGCGAGAGCCGCGGTCGAGAGTGACAACAGAGCCAGCGGCAGCAGAACACGAAGCGATTTCATAATCATTCTCCTCATTTGAACTTTCCCTTGCTTCAGGTCGACCTTGCGCTCACCTGTGCCATGGCCAATAGCACTGTTATACTTAACTACAACACTACATAACTTGCAAGTACTTTTTCAAGTTTTTTTCGGAGGCCTGTCAAGACCACGACCGGCTATCGGCGGCACTATTTCTGGTGCATATGTTCTACAAGAGGCTGCATTCAGGAGGGTTCGAAGGCCTGGAGGGTGTGCAAATAAAGCGATACAAGTTGTTTATTATCAATGTATTAGATGCGAAATTTAAATCGATTTAACCTCCCGCTCCTGCGTGGCCGCATGCCGACGTTCTCTATGCTTGAGGATGGCCAGGATCGTTCGCCGGATGCATTCAGACGATCGGCACGTGGCATTCTGGGAGACGGGCAATCCACCATTTCGGCAGACAAGAATCAACCACTTGCGGGCCACTGCAGTTCAGCGCCCGAAACTCACGCCAATCGACTCGGTCGCCGCGGGGACTTCCCGATAGATCAACAGTCGAGGGCCGCATCGGCACTAGTATGATTGTGCGTTAATTCCATGTCTCTCCCTCGCACCGCCGAACCGATTCTCGACGCCGAAGAGCGCTTTGAAGGCTTCGAGAACCTGATGCCGTTCCGCGTGCAGAACATTCTGCTGGTGTCGAGCCTCTACGATTCCTTCATCCTGCGCGAAGACGGACGGCTCAACGAACTGCTCATCGACGAATCGCTCGAGCTGAATCTGCGGCAGATTCCCGGGATCACGCACGTTTCGAGTTGTGCGGAAGCGCTCGATCTGGCGAGGGCCAATCCGCAGTTCAACCTGATCGTCACCAATCTGACGGTGGGCGATACCAATGCCGCCGATCTGGCGCGCGCGGTGCGCCGCGCCGGGCTCGACACTCCTGTCGTGGTGCTGGGTTACAACTACCGCGAGATCAAAAGCTTCGTTGCGCGCAATCCGGTCACCGACATCGACCGCGTCTTCCTGTGGCAGGGGACGGCGCGCATCCTGATCGCCATCGTCAAATACGTTGAAGACAAGTACAACGTGCTGCACGACACGCGGGCCATGGGCGTGCCGGTGCTGCTGGTGGTGGAAGACAACATCCGGTATTACTCGTCGTTTCTGCCGGTGATCTACACGGAGTTGATCAAGCAGTCGCGGCGCGTGATTCAGGAAGGCATCAACGTGGCGCACAAACTGGTGCGCATGCAGGCGCGGCCAAAAATTTTGCTGGCCTCGAATTTCGAGGACGCCGCTGAACTGGTGCAGAAATACCGCGACTACATCTTCGGCATGGTTTCAGATGTGGAGTTTCCGTGGGACGGCAAGCTCAGCCCCGAGGCCGGATTCGAACTGGCGCGGATGGTGAAGAGTCTCACTCCGGATGTGCCTGTAGTTCTTCAGACCAGCCGCACGGAATTTCGCCCGCGGGCGCAAGCGGAAGGCTACTCGTTCCTGCGTAAGCGCTCCCCTACGCTGCTGAAGGATCTGCGGCGCATTCTGACCGACTCGTTTGGCTTCGGCGATTTCGTCTTCCGCATGCCCGATCAGCACGAAGTGGGCCGCGCCAAGGATCTGAACGAGCTCGAGGAACAGCTGCAAACCATCCCCGCCGACAGCCTGATGTACCACGCGCAGCGCAATCACTTCTCGCACTGGCTGATGGCACGCACCGAGTTCGCGCTGGCGGCCAAGCTGCGCCCGCGCAAGGTTTCGGACTTCAACGGTCCCGAGCACCTACGCCGCGATCTGATCGAGTCGATCAATGACTACCGGCGCGAGCAGAACGAAGTCCTGATCGGAGATTTCAGGGCCGACACCTACAAGCCCGCGCAATCCAGCTTTCTGCGGATCGGAGCGGGTTCGCTGGGCGGCAAAGCTCGCGGCCTGGCCTTTGTGCGGCATCTGCTGCGCACGCACCGCATTGTGAAGCGTTTTGCCGGGGTACGCATCTCCGTTCCTCCTGCGGTGGTCATCGCGACCGACATGTTCGAGCAATTCCTGGCGGAAAACAATCTCAGCGACTTTGCGCTGCATTGCGATGACGACGGCGAGATTCAGCAGCGCTTTCTCGATTCCTCACTGCCGGTCCCTCTTCAGGAGAACCTGCGCGCCTTCCTGGAAGAAGTTCGTTACCCGCTGGCCGTGCGCTCTTCGAGCCTGCTCGAAGATTCGCAATACCAGCCCTTTACCGGTGTGTATGAGACCTTCATGCTGGGCAATCAGGCTGATCTGGAGACGCGATTCAACGAGCTCTGCGAGGCGATCAAGCTGGTCTACGCGTCCACGTTCAGTCAACACGCGAAGGCGTATGTCCGGGCTACGCCCTACCGCCTGGAAGAGGAGAAGATGGCGGTCATTCTCCAACAGGTGGTGGGGACCCCGCACGGTCCGAGGTTCTATCCGGATTTCTCGGGAGTGGTGCGGTCGCACAATTTTTATCCCATTGAGCCTATGACGTTCTCTGATGGCATCGCCGCGGTCGCACTGGGGCTGGGCCGCACCGTGGTCGATGGCGGCAAGTGCATGAGTTTCTGTCCGCGGTATCCGCGAAATCTGCTGCAGTTCTCTTCCGTAGAAGACATCCTGGCCAACACGCAAACGGAATTCTGCGCGCTTGAACTTGACGGCGTTCCTCACGGCGGAGGCCCGGGCCACCTGCGGGAAGTGCGCTTCGGCCTGGACGTAGCTGAGACCGATGGCACGCTGCACGCGGTCGCTTCCACCTACTCCGCCGATAACAATGCGGTGTACGACGGCCTCAGCCGACCCGGAGCGCGCGTAGTGACGTTTGCGCCCATGCTGAAACACGGAATTTTTCCGCTGGCCAATATTCTGGAAGTGCTGGTGCGCGCCGGTGAGGATGCGCTGGGGAACCCGGTGGAGATTGAATTCGCCGTGCGCCTGCCAAAAGGAGACGAACCGGCCGAGTTCGGATTTCTGCAGATCCGTCCGCTGACCGTGGCGCGCGATCCCGAGGACCTGAAGATCGGGGAGATCGACCCGGCGCAGTTGATCTGCCGCAGCACCAAGGTCCTAGGCAACGGACGCATCGAGAATCTGCACGATATAGTGGCCGTCGATTCGCAGCGCTTCGACCGCAGCCGCAGCCACGAGGTCGCCGAAGCGGTGTCGCACTACAATGCCGTTCTCAGCGCGAAGAATCGTCCGTATCTGTTGATCGGGGTGGGGCGCTGGGGATCGAATGATCCGTGGCTGGGGATTCCGGTCGAGTGGGACGAGATTTCGGGGGCGCGTGCGATCGTCGAGGCTGGTTTTCGCGACTTCCGCGTGACGCCATCACAAGGCAGCCACTTCTTCCAGAACCTGACGGCGTTTCAAGTCGGATACTTCACAGTGAATCCCGATGCCGGCGAAGGATCGCTCGACTGGCAGTGGCTCGCCGAGCAGACCGCCATGGAAGAGCAGGGATGCGTGCGTCATCTGCAATTCGCGCAGCCGGTGCGGATTGTGATGAACAGCCGGACGAGCCAGGGAGTGATTTTGAAGCCGGAAGGGTGCTGACAGTGTAGCGCCGGCATCCTGCCGGCTGTCGCGAGGGCGTCTCGCCCTCGCTACCCTGCGGGCGGAGACGCCTGCAGGCACAGCCGCCGAGACGGCGGCGCTATGAGTAAGCCAGCCTGCGACCGCACACCCCCGTGTGACTGCAATCACAGCCTCTCCAGTGTGACTCCGAACACAATCCTAGAGTCGGCATTTATACGTCTTACGGAGCGTCCTTGTTCAAAATCATCCATGCACAATTTCTTGCGCCCGGGATCAAGCGCTTTGTCATTGAAGCGCCTCGCGTCGCGCATAAGCAGCAGCCGGGGCAGTTCGTCATCCTACGGATTTACGAGGAAGGCGAGCGCATTCCGCTGACCATCGAAAACTCCGACCCGGAGAAGGGAACCATCAACATCGTGGTGCAGTCGGCAGGGAAGACCACTAACCTGCTGAATACACTCGAGACCGGTGATTCGATTCTGGATGTGGTGGGCCCGCTGGGAAAACCTTCAGATATCCGCAATTACGGCACGGTAGTCGTGGTTGGGGGAGGAGTGGGCACCGCGATGGCGTACCCCACGGCCGCAGCGTTGAAGCGGGCGGGGAATCGCGTGATCTCGATCGTTGGCGCGCGCAACAAGGAACTGGTGATCCTTGAAAAAGAGATGCGGGCGGTGAGCGACTCCCTCCTGATCACGACCGACGACGGCAGCTATGCCGACAAGGGATTTGTCACTGACAAGCTGCGGCAACTGATCGAGAACGGGGCGCGGATCGACCTGGTCGTCGCGGTCGGGCCGATCGTGATGATGAAAGCCGTATCGGAGCTGACGCGCAAGGAGAACATCCACACCGTGGTCAGCCTCAATCCGATCATGATCGATGGCACGGGGATGTGCGGCGGGTGCCGCGTGCTGATCGACAACAAAAGCGAGTTTGCCTGCGTCGACGGGCCAGAGTTCGATGGGCACAAGGTGAACTTCGAGGTGCTAGTGCAGCGCAATGCCATGTACCGGGATGCCGAGCAGAAATCGATGGAGGAATTCAAGCGCTTGCAGAGAGCCGAGGCGGAAGAGGGAGAGGTCTGTGCGGCCACATCCGGCACGCGGCAAGGAGAGCAATGATAAGCCCGACTGCAAGCAAATCGAAAAATCCGCTGTCGCCGAAAGAGCGCATCAAAGTTCCGCGGCAGCTGATGCCAGAGCAGGCGGCCGAGGTGCGTGCTCACAATTTCGAAGAAGTAAACCTGGGCTACAGCCCGGAACTGGCGCAGCACGAGGCGCTACGCTGCCTGGAATGCGCCAAGCCGACCTGTACCGATAATTGTCCCGTGGGCATCGACGTCAAGGATTTCGTCGAGCGAATTGTGATCGGGGATTTCCTGGGAGCGGCGGCAAAGGTCCGCGAAGCCAACGTGCTGCCCGCCATTACCGGGCGCGTTTGCCCGCAGGAAGATCAGTGCGAAGGGAAGTGCCTGTTGTCGAAGAAAGTAAAGCCGCTGGGGATCGGCTATCTCGAACGCTTCGTCGCCGATTATGAGCAGCGCATGGGAACGCATGTCGTTCCGAACGTGCAGCCTACCGGTAAGAAAGTCGCGATCGTTGGAAGTGGCCCCTCGGGGCTCACGGTTGCCGGCGATCTGATCCAGAAGGGCCACAAGGTCCGCGTTTTCGAGGCGCTGCATGAGGTTGGCGGCGTGCTGGTCTACGGCATTCCCGAGTTTCGCCTGCCCAAACAGATCGTGCGGGAACAGATCGATTACATGCGCGAGATGGGCGTGGAGTTCGAGACCGACGTGGTCGTGGGCCGCACGGTAACGATCGACGAACTCCTGGAACAAGAAGGTTACGACGCCGTGTACATCGGAACGGGTGCCGGATTACCGCAGTTCATGAACATTCCCGGAGAACATCTCAACGGCGTGTATTCCGCGAATGAATTTCTGACCCGCATCAATCTCATGAAGGCCTACAAATTCCCGGTGTATGACGAGCCGATGCTCGATCTGCATGGGAAAGATGTGGCCGTGATCGGTGGCGGCAACACGGCGCTGGATGCGATCCGCTCGGCTTTGCGCCTCGGTGCTCGCAAGGCCTACGTGATTTACCGCCGTAGCGATGCCGAGATGCCGGCACGCGCGGAAGAAGTGCATCACGCGCGGCAGGAGGGGATCGATTTCCAGATGTTGACCGCGCCGGTCGAGTTCCTGTCCGACGGCAAGGGGTGGCTCACAGCGGCGCGTTGCGTGCGCATGGAATTAGGAGAGCCCGATGCCTCGGGGCGCAGAAGGCCGGTGCCGATGCAGGGATCGGAGTTCGATCTGCCTTTGTCCGTGGCCGTGATTGCGATTGGCACCACGGCGAATCCCATTGTGCAGAGCACCACGCCCGGCCTGGGCACGAACAAGCGCGGATACATCCAGGCCGGCGAAGAAACGCAGCGCACTACGCGCAAAGGAGTATTCGCCGGGGGCGATATCGTGACCGGCGCCGCGACCGTGATTCTCGCTATGGGCGCCGGCCGGCGCGCGGCGAAGTCAATCCACGAATACCTCACTACCGGGGAGTGGTGATCCCCTTCCTTTGCGTACTTCCTTTGCGTGATGCAGGATCTAGTGCTGCTCCTCGCGGACTGAGCTGCGCTTCTCAATGTCTTGACTGACATGGAACCCTCCGCATCCGTCGCATCAGGTTAACTCTCTACGGCGTCGACCAAACTACGCAAGTAAGGATCAATCTCGCAAGACACGAGCGGGATCGGCACGGGTAGCGCGCCATCCCGGAAAGAAACAAGCTGCGACGGTGGTGATCGTCATCACTGCCAACGCCGCCCCGAAGGCCCGCGGGTCGCGTGGGCTGACATCGTAGAGAAGCTTTCCGAGTGACCGCGTCAGTGCAAGTCCTGCAGCGGTGCCAAGGAAGACGCCGCCTGCAGTCAACCTCAAGCCACGCGAAATGACGAGACGCATAAGATCGGCTGACCCCGCGCCAAGGGCCATGCGCAGCCCGAGCTCGCGCATACTCTGCGCCACCGCGTACGACATCACCCCATAGAGGCCGACTGCAGCGAGGAGAAGTGCCAACCCTGCCAGGATCGAAACCAAAGTGACGGCCACAAGTTGCGGAGAAGTGGAGCGATCCACTTGCTCTTGAAGCGTAATCGTCTCATAAAGGGCAAGATTCGCGTCCAGGGCATGCACTTCGCGGAGCAGGGCGGCCGAAATACTCTGCAAAGGTTGCGTCGTCCGGATGTTCAAAGCGGGCCCTCGCACGAAATCCTGCAAAAGGGGCAAATAGAAGAATGGTTTTGGATCCTCGCGCATGCTCTCATACTTGGAATCCGCCGCCACGCCGATGACTACCGCCCACTTACCTTTCACCTGCAGGCGCTGTCCGATGGGATCCTGGTCGCCCCAGTAGCGCGCCTTCATGGTCTGATTGACGATCGCGACCAGAGGCGCGTTTTCGTCGTCGGCACGCGTGAATTCGCGACCTGAGAGCAGAGGGATGCCCAACGTGGCAAAGTAGGCTGGACCAACCTGGTTGTAATCAACCGAAGGGTGCTCTTCCGGTGAAGGTTGATAGCCGTCCACAGCAATCGGCGTCGAAGAGAATGAGCCATAGCCCAGCGGTGTCACTCGGGCGTACGCGGCGGACTCCACTCCGGGCAAAGCCCTGACACGATCAATCAGTTCGTCCTGAAAAGTCTTGGCTCTTTGAACGTCATATCCAGCTGCCACCAGAGACACACTGGTCTCCACCACCCTGCGCGTGGAAAAGCCCGGGCTGGTGGTGCGGATCTTTTCAAGACTCTCGAGCAATAGCACGGATCCGGCCAACAAAATAAAACTCAGGCAAACCTGGAACACGACTAAACCCGAGCGCATCCACGTTCTTCTGCGAGCAGTGGTTACATTCGAAGATTCCGCCTTCAAGGCGCCGGCAAGATCGATGCCGCGTGCCTGAAACGCAGGAACCAGCCCGAGAACCAGCGTGGCCACAAGGCAGATGCCGGTGCTCAGCAGCATCACATGCCAATCGATTTGGCCAGGGAGGTACATCGCCGTTCCCGAGCGCCGAGGGAACAAAAGCGCGAGTGCATGCCGGCACCAGTAAGCCACCAGGAGGCCGCCGGCTGCACCGAACGCCGCCAGGATCAAGCCTTCCGTGAGGAGTTGCTTTAATAGTCGGCTGCCATTGGCGCCGATGGCCATGCGAACGCTCATTTCATGGCGCCGCGCGAATGACCTCACCAGCAGCAAGTTGCCGACATTGGCGCAGGCGATGAGAAGAACAAACGCCACCACCGCCACCATGATCTGAAGTGTGGGCAGCAACGTGCGCGCATTGTTGAATGGCGTTTGCCACAGTGGCCATAGCTTGATATTGCGACCCCGGTTCGTGGCAGGATAGTTGGCCTCCAGTCGTGTGGCAATCGCCGTGATTTCATCTTGCGCCTGCGCGCGAGTGACCCCGGGCTTCAGCAACACATAACCTTCGATCCAGCGCGCGTCGCGGTCTTCGAGTTTGTATCCGCCGCTTTCGAAAGTTTCTTCCATCGAGGCTGGGACCCAGAAATTCATCGCCCAGCCCACGAAAGTTCCATAAAATCCCTGCTGCGTTACCCCAATGATGGTGTGCGGGACGTTATTGAGCCGCTGCAACTTGCCAACGATTTGCGGGTCACCTTTAAACCGCTTCTGCCAGAGGTCATAGCTGATCACCACGACGGCATGGGCATTGCTGCCGACATCTTCGCCAGGTTCGAAGCCGCGCCCGAGAATGGGGTGGACGCCGATCGCGTCGAAATAATTCGCCGAGACGATGCTGCCGGTAGCGACTTCGGCGTGGTCCCCGATACTAAGGGTGGTGCCGGTAATTTTGGTCACGAAAACCTTGTCGCACAGGGCGCAATTTCTCTGCAGATCGAGGAAGTCAGGCCACGAAGTTAGCGTCGCTCCTGTCTCTCCCCGCGCCGTTCCGGCCAGAGCGAGCAACCGCTCCTGGTGAGCGACCGCCGGGTAGGGACGAAACAAGATTCCCTCGGCCCAACTGAACACTGCAGCATTCGCGCCGATGCCCAAGGTCAGGCACAAAATTGTGAGAATCGAAAATCCCGGACTGCGTAACAGTTGACGAAATCCATAGCGTAAATCCTGGACGGTGTTTTCGATCAGGTTGTGGCCGCGCGCGTCCCGGCACTGCTGTTCGATCTGCGTAATTCCACCGAGAGCTCGCAACGCCTCGTAGCGCGCGTCCTCCATCGGCATGCCTCTCTCAAGATTGACCTGAATTTGTTGCTCAAGATGGTCGCGCAACTCGTCTCTTAGCTCTTGATCCACCTGTTTGCGGCGGAAGCGGTCGCGCCAGCGCAAAGGCAGCGTATAAAACCATTGTTCGAAGCTCATATTCACGCCTCCTTGAGCTTTACAATGCCGGAGATGGCCGTCGAGATCCGGTTCCAGTTTGCCGTCTCTTTTTCCAAATGCCTCCGCCCGAGCCGCGTCAGGGAATAGAACTTGGCGCGCCGATTGTTTCCACTCGTCTTCCACTGAGCGGTAATCCAACCTCGCTGTTCGAGCTTGTGCAGCGCGGGATACAGGGACCCGTCACTGACTCCGAGAACATCGCTGGAGATCTGTTGCAGGCGCTGGCTGATCGCCCACCCGTTCAGCGGTTCTAACGCCACGATTTTTAGAATCAGCATGTCCAGTGTCCCCTGGACCAGATCGGAAGGCTTGCTCACCCCAGTCTCCTCTCGGTTACCGAGTTAGACTAGACTTCGTTCCTCTCGGTTAGCAAGGGGAATTCAGTAAATTTGCTGAGAGACGGGGGAGGTCTATTTACGGGCGAAATCCCACAGTCGCGGTGAGCGGCTAATTGTGTCGTCCGAAGAATCTTCCGATTCCCACGCGCACCTGCACAGTGTTAACTCCTGGATTCGGCGTAGCCAGCCCAGCATTCGAGATATGCACGTAGCGCAGTTCGAGGCTGACATTGTGCTTCGCGCCGAGGATGTGCATGCCCAGCGCGGCCTGATCCATGAAGTTAACCGTGTTGGTTCCGGTGGGAACGTCATGGTTCGTGAACAGCGCTCCCCCGGTGAGTTCCAGATACGGAGAGACGCGTCCGTGGCGTACGAAATTCCACTTCAACCCCAGCGGATCGAAGCCGACGCCATAAGCGGTGTTTGTGGGTTGGAAGGTAAGAAATACTGGAACAGCGTCGACCGCGTACTCAAAACGGCCACGCAGAAACCCCGGAAGATGCGGGCCGGTGAGGATCCATCCGTAGCGCAAGCCGGCATTGAAAACTCCAGTATTGCCCCGACCGCCACTCACAGAGTGCCCGCCGCCAGCCCAGATTTGAACCTCATGGCCGCCCTTCTCCGGCGCGGCTTGTGCGGCGACATCAGCCGATAAGGCCAGGAGCAATAGAGTCAGCAAAAGGCGCATAAGTAGATCCCTTTGAGCCTAAACGAAATTCCGGAGAGTGATCGATCACGATACAGGAAAGCTGCAGTAAAAGGGAATCGAAGGCCTACTCCGCGATCTCTGCGAAATCCTCAGCGTTTTCTGCGCTAAAGCTTTTAACCGCGGAGGTCGCAGAGAAATGCTGCCGAGATCGCAGAGAAAAAAGGTGCAGCATGGACCTGGCGATTGCTCACCAACGATTATTGAGACTGCCGGGCTGCGACTTGCTTCGCCAGTTCCAGCGTGTCGTGGGCCGCTCGTGTGAAGTTATGGCGAGCCACGCCGGCTTCCTCCAGATAGTCGCCGAGAACCGGAATCACGCCCATGGCCTCGATCGCCTCGAGGTCGTTGATGATTTGGCAGGCACCTTCCGTCGCATACTTCGCTTTCATTTCGTCAGATGCCGGAGTGCGGTTGAGCAGGGCGTAGTCGAAGATCTGGCATTGCGCATGGCTGTTCAAGGCGCGGATGTGGTCCGCCGCCGTCAATCCCAGGCTCTCGTTGGCCTGCGTCATCAGATTGCAGATGTACACCTTCGTTGCTTTGGATTCCACGATGGCATGCGAGATTCCCTTCACCAGCAGGTTGGGGATCAGGCTGGTGAAAAGCGATCCCGGTCCAATCGTGATCAGGTCCGCGTTGGCAATCGCCTCCAGCGTCTGAGGCATCGGCTGGACGTGCGGAGGAACGAGGAAGAGTTCCCGGATTCGTCCTTTACTGGCGGTGATCTTGGTTTCGCCGCGGACACGCGTGCCGTCCTCCATCAGCGCTTCCAATTCGATGTTCGACGTGGTCGCAGGATAGATGTGGCCACGTGTGAGCAGAATCTCGGATGAGAGCCGCACTGCCTCAGAAAAATCCGACGTCAGGGAGGTGAGAGCGGCGAGGAAGAGATTGCCGAAGCTATGACCTTCCAGCCCGGAACCTTTGTCGAAGCGATGCCGGAAGAGTTTCGAAAGCAGAGCCTCGTCTTCGCTGAGAGCCACGATGCAATTCCGGATATCGCCCGGGGGCAGCATGTTGAACTCTTTGCGCAGCCGCCCGCTCGAACCTCCGTCGTCGCTGACCGTCACCACCGCCGAGAGATCGCGAATGACGGGCGCGCTTTGACGCGCGCCAGGAGTGTCCGCCGGAGTCGTGACGAAACGCTTCAATCCCTTTAGCAGGGTGGAGAGTCCGGTCCCGCCGCCGATGGCCACGACGCGCAAATCCGCGGTGCGCACGGTCTTCTCCCGCGTTGCAGACCCCGCGCTCTTGGTTTCCATCAGGGATGTCCTCGCACTCGGGCTAGACCGGTTCCTCTTCGCCAATGGAATCGTCGGATCCCAGTTCCGCGCCGGGATCGGGATAGAGCAACTCGGTGAAACGCGGATCCTCGGCCAGATTCTGGAAGTCCGAATCGTTCCGCGCCTGGAAGCGCAATTGGGCATTTAAGCGTAGAGCTTCGTCGAGATGGCGGAGTGAGTCTTCGACGTGACCGGTGAGGCACTCGAGCGCCGCCAGTCCATAAATGACGTAGTCGGCCTTGGGATTCTGCTTGAGCAGCTTATCCATATGCTCGCGCGCCCCTACGTAGTCGCCGACGTTCATCAGTGAGACGGCATAGTCAAAGTGTTCTTCCGACGTCTTGAACTGGCTGGCAGGGCTACGCTCCAGGTGCTGGTTGCAGATGCTGAGATGAACCGTTGCCCGGTCGATCAACTCTTTGCTGGGTCCTGCCAGGACCTTCTGAAAATACGGCTTAGCCTTCTCGAACTTGTGTTCTTGCATTGCGCGTAGGCCCGCTTCGTAGCTCTGCAGAGCCTGCACATAACGAGGATCTTCGGTGACCGTTTTCTTGTTGGGGGCAGCTTTCTGAGCCATGTGTAAGACTCTTCCTGTGCTCTTAATGATGGCGAACTCCTTGCAAGTGCGCTTGTTACCAAGCAATCAAGTATCACTCAAAGAGTGGGTGGAGGGCAACGGCAGCGATAGTCCGAGTACCGAGTTCTGAGAACGATGCTATGGTACCAGCCGAGAGAGATGATTACGCCAGCGTTTCTCTCGGTATTCTGTACTCACAACCGGCACTAGTTGATCGACGCGGCGTTTTGCAGGTCGACCTGCTTCCACTCGCCTTTGATAATTCCGGCGCGGATCTGGGCGGTCGTTTTGCCTTTTTGGTGCTGCTGGTACGAGTAGTACAGCTCCTTCAAGCAGGTCGCGCACTGCGCGCCGTGCGTGTTCTCAAAGCAGCTGTGCAGGCTGTTGTGACCCATGCGGTCGCAGTAGCAGTAGCAGGGTTGTTGATGGAGCACATTGGGAATCTTGGCGGCCAATTCGTAGGCGTGCGTCTGGTAGGAATTCTGCGCATCGGCGCCCCACAGCTCAGACTTGGCAAGGATCGGCGGCAGCTTGGTGCCCTTCGGCGGAGGCGCGGCATTGAATGCGGGAACGCCCCCCTCTTCCTGCGGGGACGACCACTGCGCCGAGAGGCTCAGGGTCACCAGAAAAAGAAACACCACAGTGAGGGTGCGATCGACAATCTTGTTGCGAAACAGGCCACGGGTCATCAGAATTCCCCTTAGAGTTTAAAAATATTGTAACCCGGAACATTTGAAAACGGGTCGCCCCCGAACATCGGAAGTACCTCAATTCTGCGGACTTTTCTCCGCGCCCTCCGCGCGAATCCTCAGCGATCTCAGCGTTTCAAGCTTATGACCGCAGAGCTCGCTGAGAAACCCGCAGAGAACGCCGAGGTGGGATCGGTTGGAAACTAAATAACTACCAAGACAACCCGCGCCCCACGGACCGGTTCTGTATACAATAGGGCAGCATGATGGGGAATTCTACAGATCCGGGTTCCGCGGGCGAGATGGGGACTCCGACGTCTCCGTCGGAGGTCATTGCCGCTCCCGTTCCCCCCGCGCCACCGATTCGAGTCAGTTCGGGATTCGGTGTCTGGTTGCGCGATCTGGTCATCTCGCTCGCCATCTCGGCGTTCATCATCATTTTCCTCTACCAGCCGGTGAAGGTCGAAGGCACCAGCATGATGCCTTCCCTGGTCGACCAGGAGCGCATCTTCGTCAACAAATTCGTGTACCGCCTGGAGCCCATCGAGCGCGGCGACATCGTGGTATTTCGTTATCCCTACGATCCCACGAAGAGCTACATCAAACGCGTGATCGGAATGGCCGGAGATCACATCCGCATAGATGCTGGACTAGTCTATGTCAACGGCCAGGCGCTGGATGAGACTTACGTTCCGCCGGAATACGCCGACTCCCGCACCTATCCAGAGGTTGTGGTCCCCGCGAATTCCTACTACGTCCTCGGCGATCATCGCTCCATGTCGGAGGACAGCCGGACCTTCGGCCCGGTCGTTCAGAACCTCATCTATGGGAAAGCTGTTTTCGGTTATTGGCCCATGGATAAGCTCGGTCGGGTTCGGTAACTTCACACCTTTTCCTTCCTCTCGCGTCTGACTAGGGGAAACGCCCATGAGAATATCGGCCGCGGCCTTCATCGCCATTTCCATCGCCCTGTGCTCCGTATGGGGAAGCGCACAGACTTCCCCGGCATCGGAGTCTCCAAACTCCGACGAGTGGATAAGGGCGAATCCTGAGTCTGCTGCGATGTCGGCGAAGCCTCTGCGGGATATGGAGGAGGCGATCCGCGCCGGACAGTTCAAGAAGATCGGCAGCGTACTGGTCGCCCGACATGGAAAGCTCGTCTACGAAAGCTACTTCGACGGGGACGCCTCCACCCTGCGCGATACGCGATCCGCCACCAAGAGCATCACGAGCGCGCTGGTCGGAATCGCGATTGCCGACAAAAAGCTCAGTGGAGTCAACGCCAAAGTTCTGGAACTGCTACCCGAACGCGCACATATGCTGCAGAATCCTGATCCGCGCAAGGACAAGATCACCGTCGAAGATTTCCTCACCATGTCGTCGCCGCTCGAATGCGACGACTGGAACGACGCTTCGCGCGGCAACGAAGAACGCATGTACGTGATTGAAGACTGGGCCCAGTTCATTCTCGATTTACCCGTCCGCGGACGAATGCAGCTTGGCGAGCATCCCGACCCGCCGAAGTATGGCAGATACTTCAGCTATTGCACTGGAGGAGTGTTCGTGCTGAGCGAGGTGCTGGAAAAGGCGACGGGAATGAGAACGGACCACTATGCCCAGGAGAAGTTCTTCGGCCCTCTCGGCATTACGGACGCAACGTGGGTCTATTCGCCGCTGAACATCCCGCAGACCGGAGGTGGTCTGCGTCTCACCAGCCACGATCTTTTAAAAATTGCGGAGCTTTATCGAAACGGCGGAGTCTGGAAGGGAAGCCGCTTGCTCGATGCGGCCTGGGTAAAGGTTTCCACCGAGCCCCACGCCCAGATCGACGATCAAACAGAGTACGGCTATCTGTGGTGGCTGAAGACATTCAGGTCCGCCCTGAAGGACTATCCCGCTTACTACATGAGCGGCAATGGCGGAAACAAGGTCGCGGTCTTTCCCGCGCTCGACGTGGCAGTGGTCATCACCAGCACCAACTACAACACCCGCGGCATGCACGAGCAGACGGACAAGCTGCTAACGGACTACATCTTGGCCGCAGTTCAGTAGCGCCACCATGGTTGTAGCGCCGCCGTCCCCGGCGGCTGTCGTAGCGGCATCTTGCCGCCACAGACGGCAGTAAAATCAGAAGCTGAAATCGGTTCGCTCCCGATTTTTCCTCAGATTTTCTCGCCCCAACCGCCTTCTCCCCTTTCTCCCCGCGAATTTCCCTGCTAATATTCATAAAATCCACTCCTCGGAGCGAGAATGCAGGCTATCCTTGCGCTGGAAGACGGTAGGGTCTTCCGAGGCAAAGGCTACGGCGCCAAAGGCGAATGCTAC
>Ga0075030_100000302_pt1 | contig 41746 bp, 35 predicted proteins | sample LitLauG_LLR_2012_FD_71393 | JGI IMG/M metagenome (GOLD analysis project Ga0075030, IMG submission 71393) | Freshwater sediment microbial communities from Pennsylvania, USA - Little Laurel Run_MetaG_LLR_2012 | ecosystem: Environmental > Aquatic > Freshwater > Creek > Sediment | place: USA... | reverse complement strand
TGAGTTCGACGGCGGCAGTTTTCTGGCCTTCGATGCGATACGGATTCACCGAATTCAGCAGATACACCGGCTTCTGGCGGACGAGCTCGTTGAGGATGCGCACGCATCCGTCGAAATCGGAGCGGAGTTGGCAGGTGAGGGCTCCATAGTCGAGCGATTGCGAAAGCTTGCCCCAGGAAATTTTGCCGTCTGGGATAAGCACCAGGCTGTGCATGTTGCCGCGCGCGGCATAAGCGGCCATCGAAGCGGAAGTGTTGCCCGTAGAGGCGCACGCCACCCAGCGGAATTTTCCCTGGTGTGCGGACGAGGCGGCGAACGTCATCCCCGTGTCTTTGAACGATGCGGTCGGGTTCATGCCCTGGTGCTTGGCACGGAGATTCTCAACGCCGCTCGTACGCGCGCAGCGTGGCAGGTGGTAGAGCGGCGTGTTCCCTTCGCGCAGCGTGATGGCATGCTCGGCGGGAATGTGTGGCAGCAGTTCGCGAAAGCGCCAGACTCCGCTTTGATCAAGCGCCTCGCTTGAGATGCGGCGGTTGAGCCAGAGCGATTTCAGGGCCGCCGGATGAGGCGAGTCGGAGGCCCATCCCGGAAAAACAAACTCCAGCAGGTCGCCGCAAGCCCTGCAGCGGAAGTCCTGAGCGGCCGAGTCGGGACTGGCTCCGCACGAGATGCAGCGGAGCTTCGCAGGGGTGTCCGTAATTTGAGCGATCGACACTTCGCCTCGTTACCAGGTCAGCGCAGAAAGATAAATACATCATAACGGGCGGCCCGCAGAAATCGCAGAGTACGAAGGTTTCCAGGTCTTTGTCTCAAGAATTCCTCTGCGAACTCCGCGTGCTCTGCGGTCAAGTCATTTCACCGCAAGTAAGCATCGGTTTTATTTATCCAGTCGGCGCGGGGCGGGTGGAAGATGTCGAGATCGACGGTATCGGCGAGCGCCTCGGCCCAGTGCGGCATGTTGGGCGGAATGGTCAAAACCTCGCCCGCATTCACCACAATCTCCTTGCCATCGATCCCGAACTTCAATGCGCCCTCCAGCACATAGGTGATCTGCTCGTTGTGGTGGCTGTGTTCGGGCACCATGCATCCCTTCTTGAGCAGGACGCGAGCCAGCATGACGTTCTCCCCGACAACGAAGTGCCGGCCAAGTAAGGGGTTGAGAGCTTCGACTTCGACGGAACTCCAGGGGATATGGCGCAACGCGGCCTTCGGTGGCTTTCCCGTCCTGACCGTCGCTTTCAACGCGACCTTATTCGCTGGGCGCCTCGTGTTGGCTGCTTTTGCTGTAGTCGCCACGGAGGTCTTTCGGGCAGGTTTTGTTCGGGCAGTCGTTTTCCCCTTGTTCTTTTTCATGGCAGTGACCCAATGCAGGATATTACAAGACGCCTTGCCGCGTCTCGCTTGCCGCGCATGGTCAGCGCAGGTAATCTTAAGACAATCCACCTTTATTTTAAGGAGAGCGTTATCCAGGAAAAAATGGCCGCCGCTCGTTACATATGGATCGACGACTCTTTAAGGCCCGCCAGCGAAGGCGTGATCCCGTTTCTCAGTGCCGGAATGCAGTTCGGCTTCAGCGTGTTCGAAGGCATTCGCTGTTACTCGACCGACAAGGGATCGGCCGTGTTCCGTATGAACGAGCACGTCGAGCGCCTGCTGGATTCCGCCCATATCGTGGGCTTTCGCGAGTTGCCGGTCACGGCCGAGCAGGTGAAGACCGCCATCAACCAGACAATTGCGGCGAACGAGTTTGCAGCCTGCTACATCCGTCCCATGATTTACCTGGACGGCGCCATGATGATGACTGTCGAGAGCGGCCAACCGCGCTTCGTGGTCGCGGTCTGGGAGTGGAAGAATTTTCTGGGCGCCGAGGCGAAGGAGCGCGGCATTCGCGCCAATATTGCGTCCTTCACGCGCTTACACCCGAACATTATGATGACCAAGGCCAAGGTCTCGGGAAATTATGTCAGCTCGATCCTGGCAAAGACCGAGTCGCACCGCGCCGGATTCGACGAGGCCATCATGCTGGGCCCCGATGGCTACGTAGCCGAGTGTACCGGCGAAAATCTTTTCCTCGTTCGAAACAGGGATGGCAACAAGACCATCCGCACCACGCCCCGGGCGGGGATTCTGGAAGGTATAACTCGCGACACTCTGATCACACTGGCTGGGGATTTGGGTTACTCCGTCGTCGAGGAGCCCATCTCACGCGATCAGCTGTATATTGCCGACGAAGTTTTCGTGTGCGGCACCGCGGCAGAAGTCGTGGCGCTGCGCGAAATTGATTTCCGTACCATCGGCGAAGGCAAGACCGGGCCATTAACCCGCGCTCTGCAACAGGAGTTCGACAAACTGGTGAACGGCCGGCACGCGCGGTCGGCGCAATGGCTGGCGCCCGTCCCGGCGCTGAATGCAGCGGCGATAAAGAAGCTAGTGTAATTATTGCGCCATCCGCGCAGGTACTCTCGCCGGGCCAACGGTCGGAAGCCCTGGGTCTCGTTGCAAGTAGGTTATGGAGGGCCATGCGCTCCTCAGTCTTTAGTTTTCTCGTGCTAATCGTTCTGTCTGCCGCATTCCTGGCTGTAGGGCTGCTAATTGCCTTCTGGCCTGCTGCCTACTCGCGATGGGTACGTTGGTCGAATGTGGGAAACTATGCCCCGTGGTTTTTTCGCAGGTGGGACGTCTACAGCTGGCGGTACAGGATAGTAGGTCTCTGGCTGGCACTGTTCGGGGTCATTGCAGCCACCCTGACCGTATACATTTGTTGGTTCCAATAACGGGCTGTTCAATTCCGCAACATCGGCACGCAGACGCCGACACGACCGGCCACTCTGCACAGGAGATTTCTAAAATGAAAGAGCACAAATTCCGCCAAGAAACCGAAGCCGTCCGCGGCGGCACCGACCTCTCCAAGAAGAATGGCCCGCTCTCCACGCCGATCTATCAGACCTCGACCTTCGAAGTCACCGACATGCAGGAGCAGTTGCGCGTGACTCCTACCGACAACTTCTACACGCGCTACGGCAATCCCACGCACACCGTTGCCGAGAATGCCATCGCCGAACTCGAAGGCACGGATGCGGCGTTGCTGTTCTCTTCGGGCATGGCCGCGATTACCACGTCGATCATGTCGCTGGTCAAGGCGGGCGACCACATCGTGGCGCAGCGCGATATTTACGGGGGCGCAATCAAGTTCCTCTCGCAATGGCTGCCAAAACTAGGGATCGAAACCACGTTCGTCGACACCAATGACATCGAGCAGCACGAGCGCGCCATCCGGCCCAATACGAAAATCCTGCACATCGAGTCGCCAACGAATCCCAACGTGCGCGTGGTAGATCTCGAACGAATTGCCGCCCTGGCGCGAAAGCATGGCCTGATCACGACCATCGATTCCACGTTTGCCACGCCCATCAATTGCCGTCCGGCGGAGTGGGGCATCGATCTGGTACTGCATTCGGGGACAAAATATTTTGGCGGACACTCCGACCTGATCTGCGGCGTCGCTACCGGGCGGCGCGATTTGATCGACCGGATCCATCACACGCGCACCACGCTCGGCTGCTGCATGGATCCGCACGCGGCGTTTCTGTTGCTGCGCGGGATCAAGACACTGGCCGTCCGGGTCGAGCGCCAGAACGAAAGCGCGCTGCGAATTGCCGAGTTCCTGAGCCAGCACCCCAAAGTAGCGAGGGTGCACTATCCGTTGCTTAAAGAGCATCCGGACTACGCGCTTGCGAAGAAGCAAATGGCGGGTGCAGGCGGCGTCGTGAGCTTCGAGGTGGAAGGCAGCGGCGCCGATGCGTGCCGCGTAGCCGAGGCGCTGACCCTGTTTACCTTGGCGCCAAGTCTCGGCGGAGTGGATTCGCTGGTGACCATCCCGGTGCTGACCTCGCACTACATGATCGATCCGGAACTGCGGAGAAAAATGGGCGTGACCGAGCAGATGATCCGGCTCTCCGTGGGCCTTGAGCATGTCGAGGATCTGATCGCCGATCTGGAGAAAGGACTGGGCGTGCTGAGTCACGCTCGAAAAGAGGTTGTGGTGGCAGATTAGCGCACTGCGTGCACGCACTCCAGAATTTCCGCTTCGCTCAACGTATGGTCGCTCGCCTTGGCGCGCTTGTAGATGCGCTCGACCACCTCGTCATTCACTGCGAGCCCGCGGTGTTCCAACCAGAAAAGAACATTCGATTTCCCGCTCATCGGGCCGATATCGATAATCTGCTCCAGGCCGAAGTAGTGCGAGGGCACTCCGGAATACACGGTATTCGCCAGTTCAATATCTTCTTTCTTATAAGCCTTGATCACAGCCGCGGCGTGCACGCCAGTCGCAGTGCGGAACGCGTCTTCTCCCACCACAGGATAGTTCGCAGGAATCGGAACGCCGGTCGCGACCGAGACGGCCTCGCAGTAGCGCTTGAGCTTGGTCAGATCCTGGCGATCCCAGGGCGCGATGCCCATGAGCTTCAGATTGACCAGCATCTGGTCGATCTGCGTGTTGCCGACGCGCTCCCCAAGACCAAGTGCTGTGCCATGGATGCAGTCCGCTCCCGCCACTAAAGCCGCCATTGAATTGGCGATGGCCAATCCGCGGTCGCAATGTCCGTGCCAGTCGATACGAATTTTTTTGCCTGAAGGCTTGACCACTTCTTCGAGCACGAACTTGACCAGCGCAACCGTGCCCATCGGCGTGGCGTGTCCGGCCGTGTCGCACAGTACCAGGGCATGCGCTCCAAAGTCGATGGCCGCCGAGTTGAGCTGCTTCACCGTTTCTGGATCGCAGCGCGTGGTGTCCTCCGTGACATACATGACTTCGAGGCCGAGCGAGACCGCGTATTTAACCGCCTTTTCGGTCGTCCGCAAAAGGAAGTCGCCGTCCCAGCCCTCGGTGTAACGGCGAATTGGACTGGTTCCCAGAAACGCGGCTACCTCAATAGGTAGTCCGGTTTTCTGAACGATCTCGGCAATCGGTCGTATATCGTTCTCAACCGTGCGCGCGGCGCAGTAGGCCGTGATTTTCATTTTGTGGGCAACGATTTCGCGCGCCAGGGCTGTCACATGCTCGACCGCGCGCGGCCCCGCTCCCGGAAGTCCGAGGTCAAGCGTGTTAATACCGAGATCCTCCATCAGGTGGAGAATTTCGATCTTTTGCTCGATGGAGGGATCGCGGACGGAGGGAGACTGCAGGCCATCGCGCAGGGTTTCATCGGTCAGGCGCACCGGTCCTGGCGGATGCAGCGACTTCGGGTACAGAGCATTCCAATCGTAGATCAGCTCAGAAGTATTCATGTGTAGCGCGGGCACTCCTGCCCGCGTATGCGTCGACCGGCACCCCATCCGGTCCCCACTTCAGCTTCCGCCCTCAGGTGACCGCGCGTTACGCCTTCTTTTCTTCCTTCGGAGGAACGGTCAGCCCGAACACCGAAAGCTGGCCTTTCCCCGCAACGTTCATTCCCCGCGGATCCGCAGGGCTCGGCAAGTAGAGTGTCTGACAAAACTCACAGCGATAAACTTCGGCGTCCGGTCCCCAGGCTTTCTCCACGCAGCCGCATTCCTGCTCGAGCACATCGGCGGCGTAGAACCAGCGCTTCAGATGACCGCCGCAGAACTTGCCCTTTTCGTTTTTCTCGTTGCAGGCACGCTGGCCCGGTTTCTTGATCTTGACTTTATGGTTGGGAAGCTGCGGAACTGTGCTTGTGCCAGCAGTTGCCGTTTCGCCGGATGCCATTGAGTCTCCTGTGCGCCCTTGCAGAGGCCGCTTCTGCTATTTTACTCAGGCCCAGCCTTTGAACCAAGCAACGCCAGAAACAGAGCGTTCTGAGTGCCATCACCTTGCTTACAATAGTGTGTTTGAAATCACTGAGCAGTGTATGTGGAGTCACTGATTCTCACCGCTCAAGCGCTAGTCTGGTACTGCCCGGTGATGCTGCGCCGCAGCAATCCGCTCAAGAAGGGACGGCTTGCGGGTCGCACCAGTCTTCCGGCCAAGGAGAGTCTTTCATGTTTGCACGCATTGTTAAATTTATTCCGAAGCAAGAGAAGAAAGAACAAATTGTAAGCGTTGTGCGCAAAGAAGTTCTGCCCATCCTGAAGCGGCAGCCGGGATTTCTGGAGTTGCTGCCCTTTGTGCCGGAGAACAGCACGGAAAAAGCGATGGCCGTTACTCTCTGGGCCGAGAAGAACGATGCCGAGCGCTATGAGCGCGAGGTTTATCCCAAGGTGGAAGAGATCCTCAAGCCCTATCTGACCACTCCGGTCACCTGCGACGGTTACAGAGTGGAAACCGCGCTTTGCCAGCACTTTGCAGAGGCGCTGTGGTCTGAGGCATAGGCCAACCGGACGACCCCGGGCCGGAGCAAGCGCGGCTGCTCCGGCTTTTTCAGTTTCCGGAGAAATTCTTCTGGTGACCCACATCACATGCAACGGTAGCCGCTATCATAGCTGGAGCGCGCGCGAACATTCAGACTGATAATAACTGAGGGTGAGAGGGGAGAAACATCATGATGATTCTGTATCGTCTCGTTCGTCTCATCGAGACCCATTCCCAAGAACTAGCCACATGCCTTCTCGATCAGGTCCAAAATTCCGAGTTGACCCGAAGCTACCACCAAAACGTCCCTGGCGAAGAGCTGAAGGAAACCGTGTACGAGATCTACCGTCATCTCGGTGAGTGGCTCATGGGCAAGGATGAAGCCCAACTAGAGCAACGCTATTTGCAGATCGGAGTCCGCCGCGCCGAGCAGCGAGTACCTCTCAGCGAATTGATTTGGGTGATCGTTTTGACGAAGCAAAACCTTTGGGATTTCATCAAGAAGGAATCGATTCTGGAACGCCCAGTGGAGGTGTTCGGCGAACTGGAAATGCTGCAGTTGCTGGAGCAGTTCTTTGACCGGGCAATTTACCATGCCTCGGTTGGATACGAACACGCGGTCGCAAACGCCGTTCTTGGGGAAACTGGCGCCCCTGCCAAGAAGGTGTAAGGAGCGGTTAAGCCGGGTCGCCGGCAAGGTTGCAACTGGGAATGCGCCTGTTCCGCAATCGGTTGGTCACACCAGAAGTGCGATAGATCTCCGGCCTCGATCACAGGTGACTGTTATCACCTGACTTCGTGACTTTCGTCCTAGCGGTCGCGCTTGGGCTCCGCCATACTGTAGCCGGGGAGATCAGGTCATGTCCCACAAGAATCGCGACATCCTTGAAATCCTGCGATTCGAGTTGCGGTTCCTTGAGGAGGGTGGGTATGTTCGCTCGCCCCATGCGCCATGGCGCGCACCGTACATCTTTGAAGATTCCCCAAGCTGTCTGAACTTCAGGGATCCTGCCCGGCCGCATCCCTGCAGCGAATGCCTGCTGTCGCAACTTGTTCCCCCGGAATTCCGCGAGCAAGACGTGCCGTGCCGATTCATCCCGTTGGACGATAAAGGCCACACCGTTGACTCCCTTTACCGCACCGGCACACAAAAAGAGATGGCAGAGGCGATTCATACCTGGCTATGCCGTGAGATCCAGCGGATCGAAATGGAACGGACCCAAGCGCCCGCCGGCTAGCGACCTTCTGGAAAGCGAATAGCGCAAACCGCGGAACGGAAAGTTCCAGGGATCAAGAATTGGCCATCTTCTCCAACGCAGCTTTATTGCGGATGGTCAGGGTCGCGCCCTTCAATTGCACCAGTTGTTTCTTCTTGAACTGCGAGAACAAGCGGCTGACCGTCTCCCGCGTGGTGCCGATCATTTCGGCGATTTCCTCATGCGTCAGCGTAAGTTTCAGCTGCAGAGGATCGCCATTCTCCGATGTATTGGACCACCCCAGCAGCAATTGCGCGAATCTCTCGGAAGGGGAGTTAGTGAGTCCCAGGGTGCGTATCCCCTGATACGCGGAGTAGTAATTGCGGCTTAGCTGCTCCGCCACTCGCAGAGCCACTTCACCATATTCGCGCAAGAAATGAAGCAAAGCATCCCGGGTGATGAAATTCGCCTGCCCCGGCTCGATCATCTCGGCGGTCACTTCGTACGGCCGATTGGAAATCGTGGCGCTGAGCCCGAGAACGTCTCCCGCTTCCGAGATCTTGGTGATGACGGTTTTGCCCCCGGCCGATGACGTCGAAAGCTTCGCTTTACCGTTGCACAGCACAAAAACCCCACGGGGCTGCTGCCCCTCGATAAACAGCATTGCGGATTTGGGGTAGACAGCAGTGGATCGGATCTCGTTCAATCTCTGCACCGCCGCCGGTGGGAGGTTGCAGAATAAATGCTCTTCCCGCGTGGGGCAGGTAAGACAGTTGTCGAGGATGTTCAGCCCGTAGGGAGCCCGCATTCGGTAATGCTTTCCGCGCAAATTGTATCACCGATCCGGTTGTGATCAGAATCACCAGAAGTCGTGACCCCAAACATGGCACCGAGGGCCTGATGCGAGGAAAATTTACTTGCACGGGAGCATGGGGAAGCTGTGCAGATGGAGGTCTCCATGAGCACTGCAACCGAAATCAGAGAGCCGGAAGTCAAGAAAACGGTGGCTGTGGAGCGCCCTCGGCAAGTGCCGTCCCCGGCACCGCAAGTGCGCGCGGAGCGGTTGTTTAGCGACGTTCTACTGGAATCGAACGACCTGCAGCGCCACCGCCGCACCCTCTCGGCAGTACTGTCCTTCGCGGTTCAATGCCTGCTGCTGGGAGTGTTACTCATCGTGCCGTTGATGTTCACCGACGTTCTGCCGCAACAGCAATTGCTGACGTTTCTGATGGCGCCGCCGCCTCCACCTCCGCCACCGCCCGCCGCATCCGTGGCCGCGGCCAAAGTGGTGAAGATGGTGGAAAGCGACATCCTGAACGGGCGCTTGCGCGCGCCCAGCAAGATTCCACAAAACGTGCAGATGATTCGCGAGGAAGAAACGCCGCCCGATCTGTCCGGTGGAGGCGTCCCGGGAGGAGTCCCCGGCGGGATTCCCGGCGGGCAGCTTGGCGGAGTCATCGGCGGGATTCTGAATTCTACTTCGAATGCTGCAGCCGTTCCGAAATTGGCGGCCCCCGCGGCCCCCAAGCGCATTCGGATTTCTCAGGGCGTAACCGAGGGGCGGCTGATTCAGAAGATCGAACCGAAGTATCCGCCAGTGGCACTATCGGCCCGCATTCAGGGTCAGGTATTGCTCGCCGCAGTCATCTCCAAGACAGGCGAGATACAGAACCTGATGTTGGTCAGCGGACATCCCATGCTGGTGCCGGCTGCCATAGCAGCGGTCAAACAATGGCGCTACCGTCCATACCTGCTGAACGGCGAACCGGTGGAAGTGGAGACCACGATCACCGTAAATTTCCAACTTTCTTATTAGGGCTTGATAACTACTCAACTTGCATGCGGGGATAAGGAAGGTAATACACCATGGAAGAAACACATCGGTTTCGAGTCGTCGCGTGGTGGGCCTCGGGCCGGACTGGTATTGCCAAGTCCAGTTCCGCTCCCAATGCGATCCATTTCACTTCGCCCCCGGCCTTTGGCGGCTTGGACGGCAGGTGGACGCCGGAGGACTTGCTGCTCTGCGCCATCGCCAGTTGCTATACGACTACCTTTCGCGCGCTCGCGGAGAATTCGAAGTTTGAGTACACGGACCTGCAGGTGGAAGTGGAAAGCAACATCATCCGGGCCGACACCGGCTACGGTTTCGGCGAAATCCTGATTCGCGCGAATCTGACGCTTCTCCAGGAAGACCACGACGCACTGGCCCTCAAGCTTCTGCACAAGGCCAAGGCGCTATGCCTGGTGTCGCGCGCGCTCTCGGTGGAACAGAGATTTGAACCCCACATCCAGGTCGGGGAATCACGCGTGGTAGTTGGCCAGTCTTCGCCAGTTTCCGGCAAGAGCGGAGGGTCGCCGACGAAACACTAAGTCGCAACCGCTGTAGCGCATGCCAGAGCTGCTGCATGAACTGGTCGTCACGGAGCAGGAGATGCCAGGACGCGTTCACCTCCTCCGCTGAAAACAATTTCTCTGGAGGTGTGTTATGCACACAGTGGAAGCGGGTAAACGGATCGCCCTCGAGAACATTCTGTTTGCCACCGATTTTTCGCCCTGCTCGAACGCAGCCCTGCCTTATGCCCTATCGGTCGCGCGACGGTATGGGGCAACCGTGCATGCCGCCCATGTTCTGCCCACCAACGCCGAGCTGGTCATGATGTCGCCAGAAAGCTGGCCGACCCTGGCCGAGGATGACAAGAGGATTCAACCCTATCTCGATCGGCTCGATCGGCAATTGCAAGCCGTCCCTCACAGCGTGCTGACTCCACGGGGAAATGTCGCGAACGCGATTGCGCGGATCATTGGAGAGCGCGAGATCGATTTGCTCGTGCTCGGCACCCATGGACGAGCTGGCGTAGGCAAGCTAATGATCGGTTCTGTTGCCGAGGAAGTTTTTCGTCGCGCGGCTTGTCCGGTTCTGAGCGTCGGCCCGAACGTATCTCGCCAACCAAACGGCGGAATTCAATTTCAACACATAATTTTCGCAACCGATTTCAGTAAGGAATCACTGGCCGCGTTGCCCTACGCCGTCTCGCTCGCCGAAGAAGATCAAGCACAACTGGCGTTGCTCCACGTCGTTGAGCAACCTGCCGCCGGCGTCGCGGATCTCGAGGAGGTTAAAACGTCTCTGCTACACCGCCTCCGGGAACTGGTTCCCGCGGAAGCCGAGCCTTGGTGTCGTGTGGAATGCGTGCTCGAGTTCGGCCACCAGTTCGCTCCGCCAGCGGATCGAATCCTGGAAATCGCGCGCGAGCAAGCGGCAGACTTGATCGTTCTCGGCGTGCGGCCCGTGCATGGCAAGCTGGGCTTGACGACACACCTCGCCAGCACCACGGCCCACCTGCTGGCTAAGGCTGCGTGCCCGGTACTTACGGTGCGCAGCGATAACGAGGAGTAAGCCAACACAAAGTGCCCCGTACATTTCGGCAAGCTCTTTCGCCCGAGACTCGGACGTTACTCCTCGGTTCATATAGGAGATGGCTTGCATGGTTTCTAGTCGTACATCGCGGTTATGCAGATGGCAGTGCCTGAAGCTCTACTGTGAAGAGACCCCAAACATTCGCCGATAGTCTATCCTCAGAGTGTTGCAGTTTTCGCGGGAAGATTGAGGAATGAGGAGCACGTATGAGTTCGACCGAGGCTGATCTCGTGGGACGACCACCGCATCAAGAACAACAGTCTGAACCCCAGAGATATGGCCTGGACGCCATGTTCGCGCCCAGTTCGGTCGCAGTCATCGGCGCGACCGGTCGTCCGGGCACCGTGGGCCACGCTGTTCTGGAGAATCTCCTGCGCGGTAAGTCCCCGGGAAAAGTTTATGCGGTCAACGCCAAGCATCCGGAAGTTCTGGGGCTTAAAACCTACGCAAGCATTCGCGACATCCCTGGACATGTGGATCTGGCCATAATTGCCACCCCGGCGGCGACGGTCCCGCAGATCATTGGCGAGTGTGTGGATGCTGGCACGAAATCCGCGGTTGTGCTTTCCGCTGGATTCAGGGAGCGCGGTGCAGAGGGCGCAGCGCTCGAAAAGCAGATTCAAGAACAGTTGCGGCGCGGTTCCATGAGCTTGATTGGTCCCAACTGCCTGGGCATTATGAACCCGGCCATCGGGTTGAATGCCACCTTCGTCAAGGAAGCGCCCAAGGCGGGCAACGTCGCGTTCCTGAGCCAGAGTGGAGCGCTTTTGGTCGCGATCCTCGACTGGAGCGCCCGCGAACAGGTGGGCTTCAGCGCCATCGTTTCTACCGGCTCGATGCTGGATGTCGGTTGGGGCGATCTGATCTACTACTTCGGCGACGACCCGCACACCAAGAGCATTTTGATCTACATGGAATCGGTGGGAGACGCGCGCTCGTTCTTATCGGCCGCCCGTGAAGTCGCGCTCAGCAAGCCCATTATCGTGATCAAAGCCGGCCGTTCGCAAGCGGCCTCGCGGGCAGCCGCCTCGCACACCGGCGCGCTCACGGGCAGCGACGACGTGCTGGAGGCAGCCTTCCGCCGCTCGGGGGTCTTGCGCGTACACACGATCGCAGACCTCTTCTACATGGCGGAAGTGCTTAGCCGGCAGCCTCGCCCCAAGGGTCCGCGGCTGACGATTCTGACCAATGCGGGTGGGCCTGGGGTCCTGGCCACTGACACGCTGGTAACCACCGGCGGAGAGCTGGCTGAACTTTCACCCGAGAGCCTACAGCGCCTGGATGAGTTTCTCCCTGCCCACTGGAGTCATAACAATCCGATTGACGTTCTCGCCGATACCGATTCCGAGCGCTATGCCCGCGCCCTCGAAATTGCTGCGCAGGACCCGAACAGTGATGGACTCCTGGTGATCCTAGTTCCGCAGGCCATGGCCGACCCTACGAAGGTTGCAGAACACATGAAGTCCTATGCCAAGTCTGCCAAGCCGGTGCTGGCCAGCTTTATGGGAGGAAACAGCGTTGCCGCCGGCGAGGCTATCCTGAATGCCGCCGGCATTCCAACCTTTCCCTATCCCGACACGGCCGCGCGGGCCTTCACCTATATGTGGCGCTATGCCTACAATCTGCGCGGACTCTATGAAACGCCCACACTCGCCGTGCCCGCGGAAGAGAACGCCGCCCGCAATCAGGTCGAACAATTCATTCAGAATGCGCGCAGTCAGGGCCGCGTTCTGCTCAACGAATTGGAGTCGAAACAGCTGTTGTCGCTCTATGGCATCCCGACCGTCGACACGCGCGCAGCGGCGAGCGAGGATGAGGCGGCTGCGGTTGCGGCGCAACTTGGCTTTCCAGTGGTGCTGAAGGTTCTTTCCACCACCATCACCCACAAAACGGATGTGGGCGGCGTCAAACTGAACTTGCGGGATGAGGCCGCAGTCCGCTCCGCTTATCGCGCCATCCAGTCCTCGGTTGCGGAGAAGGTTGGCTCGGAACAATTTTCCGGAGTCACGGTGCAACCGATGGTGCGGTTCGACGGTTACGACTTGATCGTCGGCAGCAGCGTCGACCCACAGTTCGGGCCCGTCATCCTGTTCGGTTCAGGCGGCTTGCTCGTCGATGTGTATGGAGATCACGCCCTCGCCCTTGCACCGCTGAACACAACCCTGGCGCACAGAATGATGGAGCAAACTAAAATCTTCGCCGCGCTGAAGGGAGTCCGCGGGCGCAAACCGGTGAACATCGCAGCGCTGGAGAGCCTGCTCGTCCGCTTCAGCCAGTTTGTGCTCGAGCAGCGATGGATCAAGGAGGTTGACATCAATCCCCTCCTCGCATCGCCAGACCGCCTGATCGCCCTCGATGCCAGAATCATTTTGCACGATCCGGCCTTGACTCTCGACCAGTTGCCGAAACCCGCGATTCGCCCCTACCCTTCGCAGTACGTCTCGCCCTGGACGATGAAGGATGGAACTCAAGTTACCATCCGCCCGATCCGCCCCGAAGATGAACCGCTGATGGTCAAGTTTCATGAGACCCTCTCCGATCGCAGCGTCTATTTGCGCTATTTCTGCTCTCTCAGCCTGAGCCGGCGGGTGGCGCATGAGCGGCTGTTGCGCATCTGTTTTGGCGATTACGACCGCGAAATGGTGCTGGTCGCTGAGCGCACCGATCCGGCCACGGGAGAGCGCCAGATCATTGGCGTCGGGCGTATGAACAAGCTGCATTCCAGAAATGAAGCGGAAGTCGCGGCGCTGGTTACCGATCGGTATCAAAGGATGGGGTTAGGACATGAATTACTGCGCCGTGTCATCGGGATCGCCCGCGATGAAAAGGTAGCCCAAGCATCGGCTGAGATGTTGTCGGACAACATAGCGATGCAGGCCGTCTTTAGACGCCTGGGCTTTACTATCCGCGCCGATGAAGACATGACTTCTCTCCGGGCGCTCATGGATCTGTGATTACTCTCGGCCCATTGTGGTGAGGTTTGGAGATTTCCTTTGTGTGACGTAGATCACACGCCCGTGTGAGCCGCGTTCCCGACAACCTCGCCTCCTTCCGGCATTCTCTATGTATCCGTTAGCCATTCTTCAGAGCGGTCGGAGTCACAACGAAGTTTAGAAGGGAATGCCATGAAGCGTAAGTTCAAGACCATGGACGGCAACGAGGCGGTCGCCTATGTCGCCTACCGCCTCAATGAGGTCATCGCCATTTATCCCATCACGCCATCGTCGAACATGGGCGAATGGGCCGACCAATGGTCGTCGGAAAGCATCCCGAACATCTGGGGCAGCATCCCCCACGTGATTGAAATGCAAAGCGAAGGCGGCGCCGCGGGGGCCGTTCATGGCGCCCTGCAGACCGGAGCCTTGTCCACGACCTTCACCGCGTCGCAAGGTCTGCTGCTGATGATCCCCAACATGAACAAGATCGCTGGCGAACTTACGCCGACGGCGTTTCACGTCAGCGCGCGCACGGTCGCTACCCATGCCCTCTCGATTTTTGGCGATCACTCGGATGTGATGTTCTGCCGCACCACGGGATTCGCCATGCTCTCCTCGAACTCGGTACAGGAAGCGATGGACCTGGCGCTCATAGCGCATTCAGCCACACTCGAAACCCGTATCCCTTTCCTTCATTTCTTTGATGGCTTTCGCACTTCGCACGAAGTCAACAAGATCGAAATGCTCACCGAAGACGACATGCGCGCCATGATCAACATGGATCGCGTCTTCGAGCACCGGCAGCGGGCACTTTCTCCCGACCATCCTGTGTTGCGCGGCACCGCGCAGAATCCCGATGTCTACTTTCAGGCGCGGGAAGCGGGCAATCCGTACTACGACGCATGTCCGGAAAAAGTCCAGCAAGTGATGGACAAGTTTGCCCAGGTCGTCGGGCGTTCGTATCACTTGTTCGACTATGTCGGCGCTCCCGATGCCGAGCGCGTGATCGTCATGATGGGTTCCGGCGCGGAGACCGCTCATGAGACAGTTGACCATCTGAACCAGAACGGCGAGAAGGTTGGCTTGCTGAAAGTCCGGCTGTATCGTCCGTTCTCGGTCAAGCGCTTCATCGAGGCGCTTCCGGCAACCGTGAAGAAGATCGCCGTCCTCGATCGCACCAAGGAAGCCGGCGCCGGAAGAGAGCCGTTGTATCTTGACGTGGTAAGCGCGATTCACGAGGGGATCAAGCTGGGCTATGGAACGCTAAAGGCCGCGCCCGAAACCGTTGGCGGCCGTTACGGTCTCTCCTCCAAAGAATTCACTCCCGCGATGGTCAAAGCCGTTTACGACAATCTGGCCAAGCCCGATCCAAAAGACCATTTCACCGTCGGCATTCACGACGATGTAACCCATACCAGTCTCGATTACAATGCCGATTTCTCCATCGAGCCCGACAGTGTGGTGCGAGCCATGTTCTACGGCCTGGGCGCGGATGGCACCGTAGGCGCGAACAAGAACTCGATCAAGATCATCGGCGAAAACACCGACAACTACGGGCAAGGATACTTCGTTTACGACTCCAAGAAATCGGGCGCGATGACCGTTTCGCACCTGCGTTTCGGGCCGCAACCGATCCGCTCCAGCTACCTGGTTTCCAAGGCCAACTTCGTGGCCTGCCATCAATGGATATTCCTCGAGCGCTATGACATGCTCGGCACCCTGGTTCCGGGCGGCGTGTTCCTGCTCAACAGTCCTTTTAATAAGGATGAAGTCTGGGACCAGCTACCCCGCGAAGTCCAGACACAATTGATTGCCAAGAAGGCGCGGTTCTTCATCATCGATGCCTATCAAGTGGCGCGCGAAACCGGCATGGGCTCGCGCATGAACACCATTCTGCAAACGTGCTTCTTCGCCATCTCCAAAGTTCTGCCTCGTGAGGAAGCGATTGAAGCCATTCGCGAGTCCATCCGTTACACCTACGGCAAGAAAGGTGACGAGGTCGTGCAGCAAAACCTGCGCGCCGTGGACGCGACTCTGGCCCACCTTTTCGAAGTCACTGTCCCGGAGATAGTCACCAGTCATACCGAAATGCCGGCTGCGTTCTCTTCCGACGCACCGAAGTTTGAACGGGATGTGCTCGGCGTAATCTATGCGGGAAATGGCGATGCACTCCCGGTAAGCGCTTTCTCAGTCGACGGAACTTTCCCCACCGGCACCGCGAAGTGGGAAAAGCGCAACATCGCGCTGGAGATTCCTGCCTGGGATACAAAGACCTGTATTCAATGCGGCAAATGCGCTTATGTTTGCCCCCACGCCGTGATCCGCATCAAGGTTTACGACTCGAAGGAACTGGAGGGTGCGCCCGCGACTTTCAAGTCCGCCGAAGTGCGCGACAAGGACAAAGACTGGGCCGGCCTCAAATACACCATCCAGGTCGCGCCCGAAGACTGCACCGGGTGCGGCATCTGCGTCGATATCTGTCCCGCGAAAAACAAGAGCGAGACCCGCCTCAAAGCAATCAACATGGTGGCGCAGCCACCGCTGCGCGAGCCGGAGCGCGAGAACTGGGAGTTCTTCCTCAAGATTCCAGAACTGGATCGACGCAAGATCAAGATCTCGAATATCCGCCAGCAACAGATTCAAGAACCGTTATTTGAATTTTCGGGGGCCTGTTCCGGATGCGGCGAAACGCCATATCTGAAGCTGATGTCGCAATTGTTTGGTGACCGCTCGGTAATCGCCAATGCGACCGGATGCTCTTCGATCTACGGCGGCAACCTGCCCACGACACCCTGGGCCAAGAATGCCGACGGACGCGGCCCGGCCTGGTCGAACTCGCTCTTTGAAGACAATGCCGAGTTCGGCCTGGGATTCAGGCTCTCCATTGATAAGCAGACTGAATTCGCCCAGGAGTTAGTGCGCCGCCTGTCCGGGCCCATCGGAGACGAGCTCGCCACAGCTTTGCTAACCCAAAAACAGAAAGACGAGTCCGACATTTTTGAGCAGCGGCAGCGGGTAGAACTGCTGAAGGAAAAGCTGAAGGGCTTGAATTCCCCGGATGCCAAGCAACTTCTATCTATCGCGGACATGCTGGTGAAGAAGAGTGTGTGGATCGTCGGCGGCGACGGCTGGGCATACGACATCGGCTACGGCGGCCTCGATCACGTGCTGGCCAGCGGTCGCAACGTGAACGTCCTGGTCCTCGACACTGAGGTTTACTCCAACACCGGAGGGCAAGCGTCAAAGTCCACGCCCCGCGCCGCAGTAGCGAAATTTGCGGCTGGAGGCAAACCGGGACTGAAGAAAGATCTTGGGCTGATGGCCATGAGCTACGGCAATGTTTATGTAGCCAGTGTGGCCATGGGCGCGAAGGACGAACATACGCTAAAAGCCTTCCTCGAAGCGGAAGCCTACGACGGCCCCAGCATCATCATTGCGTACTCCCATTGCATCGCGCATGGCATCAACATGGAGACGGCGATGTCAGACCAGAAGGTTGCAGTGGACTCGGGCCAATGGCTGCTTTACCGCTACCATCCGGAGCGCACCCTCGCCGGGCAGAATCCGTTGACCCTCGATTCCCGGACGCCTACCCGTAAGGTTAGCGACTACTTACAGCAGCAGACACGCTTCAAAATGCTGCAAAAGAGTAACCCTGAACACGCCAAGCTTCTGTGGCAGGAGGCGCAGCAGGACGCCGACACCCGCTTTCGTCTGTACGAATATATGGCACAGCGCAAGTCAGCTCCGGCTTCGGCTCCGGCGGAAGCGCGCCCGGCTCCGTCCGTGCCGGTGGAGACTGGAAAATAGCGCCGCCCAAAGCGACTCACGGAACACCGATTCGCAGAACAGCGACTTACAGAACGAAGAGGAAATTATGGACCTACGCACCAAGTATCTCGGCATGCAGTTGCGCACTCCGCTCGTCGCCTCCGCATCTCCGCTCTCCCACGAAATCAGCGGGATCCGCGCCCTCGAAGATGCCGGCGCCTCCGCGGTGGTGCTCTACTCCCTGTTCGAAGAGCAACTCCACAAGGAGGCCCTTGAGCTTGAACTCCATCTCAATGCCGGCACGGAGAGCTTCGCCGAGTCGATTACTTACTTTCCCCACTCCAGCGAATTCCATACCGGCCCCGAGGAGTATCTGAATCACATCCGCAAAGCTAGAGCCGCGGTGAACATTCCGATCATCGCCAGCCTCAACGGTGCGACTCTGGGCGGGTGGGCCAAGTATGCCCGGCAGATCGAGCAAGCTGGAGCCGACGCGATCGAGTGCAATCTCTATTCCATTCCGACGAATACGGAGATTTCTGGCTCCGACATCGAGACGAATTACGCCAACATTCTTCGGGAAATCAAGACTTCGGTCCAGATTCCGGTAGCCGCCAAGCTCAGCCCTTTCTTCAGCAATCTGGCTAATATGGCCAAGCGGTTCGACCAGATGGGCACCGATGGCCTGGTACTGTTCAATCGCTTCTACCAACCCGACATCGACCTGGAGGAATTGGAAATAAAGCCCAACGTGCTTCTCAGCACGACCCAGGACTTACGGCTACCCCTGACTTGGATCGGGATACTCTATGGCCGCATCCGGGCCAACCTGGCGGCGACCAGCGGCGTCCATGGCCCCGAAGACGTAATCAAGCTGCTGATGGTTGGCGCCGATGTAACTATGTTGTGTTCAGTTTTGTTACGCAGTGGCATCGGACAGCTTCGTCGTATAGAGGAAGGCGTTCTGGAGTGGATGGACGAGCACGAATACGAGTCGGTGCAGCAGATGCAAGGCAGCATGAGTCAGCTCCGCTGTGCCGATCCAGGAGCCTTCGAGCGCGCCCAATACATGCGCGCCGTCAAGGGCCTGCCGCACACGCTCCAAGCCTGACCCGAGTATGCTTTTGGGTGGCGCAGCGGTTTACCGCTGCGATAACTGCCTTGTTTTCGCCGGCTTTAGCCGCTGTGGGCCACACTGACGGGCAATCTGTGATCTTGCTCTCTCTAAGAAGTGATGCGTATCACAGCCCCTTGTCTCCTCATTCCAGACAATAACTGTGTGAGGCAAGTCCTGCCCTATGTTCAAAATCCAGCACGCTGAGTTTCTGGCGCCGGGCATCAAACGGTTCGTCATCGAGGCGCCACGCATTGCACATAAGTACAAACCGGGACAGTTCGTAATCCTGCGCCTCTACGAGCAGGGTGAGCGCATCCCGATCACCATCGAACACGCCGACGCCGAGCGCGGCACCATTCGCATTGTGGTGCAGTCGATCGGCAAGACTACCAACCTGCTCAACTCCCTGACCACCGGCGATTCCATCCTGAACGTGGTGGGCCCGCTCGGAAAGCCGTCGGAGATCGAGAAGTTCGGTACGGTGGTGGTGATGGGCGGCGGCGTCGGCACGGCTATGGCCTATCCCACGGCGGTGGCGCTGAAAAATGCCGGCAATCGCGTCATCTCCATCGTCGGCGCGCGCAATAAAGAGCTGGTCATTCTGGAGCGCGAACTGCGCGAGGCCTGCGATGCCGTGATGATCACGACCGATGACGGAAGCTATGCCGACAAGGGCTTTGTCACCGACAAGCTGCGGCAGTTGATCGAGAATGGCACGCGCATCGACCTGGTGCTAGCCATCGGTCCTGTCCCCATGATGCGCGCCGTGGCGGAGATGACGCGCAAGGAAAAAATCCGCACCATCGTCAGCCTGAATCCGATCATGATCGACGGCACCGGCATGTGCGGCGGCTGTCGCGTGCTGATCGACGGCAAAAGCGAGTTCGCCTGCGTCGATGGCCCTGAGTTCGATGCGCACCGCGTTGACTTCTCCGTTCTGGTGCAGCGCAATTCGACGTACCGAGAGGCGGAGAAGAAATCGATGGAAGCATTCCAGCACGATCCAGAGAAACAGCTCGAAGCCGTTCACGCCGGACAGACCGGCACATGCGCATTGGAAGGAGCCGGCCGGTGACCCAACCCACAAAGCCCGCGTCATTAAATGTCTTGCCCTTAAAAGAACGTATGAAGGTGCCCCGGCAGCACATGCTGGAGCAGCCGGCACTTGAGCGCGCCACGAATTTCACCGAAGTGAACCTGGGCTATTCCGAGGAGTTGGCGCGCCGCGAAGCGCAGCGCTGCCTGGAGTGTGCCAAGCCCATCTGTACGAACGACTGTCCGGTGGGCGTCAAGGTAAAAGAATTCGTGCAGTTGATTGTGGCCGGCGACTTTTTGGGCGCCGCCGCCAAGATCCGCGAAGATAACGTGCTACCCGCCATCACCGGGCGTGTATGTCCGCAGGAAGACCACTGCGAAGGCGGCTGCTTGATGGGCAAGAAAGTTGAGCCGCTAGGGATTGGATACCTCGAGCGCTTCGTCGCCGACTATGAGCAGCGCCACCTGGATATCAGCAACCTGCCCAAGGCTTCGCTTACGGGAAAGAAAGTTGCCATCGTGGGCAGCGGGCCTTCCGGCCTTACAGCCGCCGGTGACCTCGTGCAGAAGGGCCACCAGGTGCACGTTTTCGAGGCATTGCACACACCAGGTGGCGTACTGGTGTATGGCATCCCCGAGTTCCGGCTGCCCAAACAAATCATCAGTGAGCAGATTGATTACATGCGCGCCATGGGCGTCGAGTTTGAGACGGACGTAGTCGTGGGACGCACGGTCACCATCGACGAACTGATGGAGGAGGAAGGCTACGACGCGGTGTTTATCGGCACCGGCGCGGGGCTCCCGCAGTTCATGGGCATTCCCGGCGAGCATCTGAATGGCGTCTATTCGGCCAACGAATTCCTGACGCGCATCAACCTGATGCATGCCTACGAGTTCCCGAAGTACGACGAGCCCATGGTGGATTTCCGCGGCAAGAACGTGGCCGTGATCGGTGGCGGGAATACGGCGCTCGACGCGATCCGGTCGGCGAAGCGGCTAGGTGCGGGCAATGCGTTCATTCTCTATCGCCGCAGCGAAGCGGAGATGCCGGCACGCAAAGAAGAAGTGAAACATGCCCGGGAGGAAGGCATCGAATTCCAGGTGCTGGCCGCCCCCCTCGAATTTCTTGACGACGGCAAAGGCTGGTTGACCGGCGCGCGCTGCCAGAAGATGGCGCTGGGCGAACCGGATGCTTCGGGAAGACGGCGCCCGGTTCCGATTGAAGGCTCCGAATACGTGATCCCTCTCGCCGTGGCGGTAATCGCCATCGGGACAAGTGCCAATCCGATTGTCCAGAGCACCACGCCCGGCCTCGCCACCAACAAGAAGGGCTACATCCAGGCCGACGAGAGCACGCAGAAAACCTCGCGAAAAGGCGTTTTCGCCGGCGGCGATATCGTTACCGGAAGTGCAACCGTGATCTTAGCCATGGGCGCTGGACGGCGCGCTGCGAAGTCGATTCACGAGTATTTGACCAGTGCGACCGAGTGGTAGGGATCCGCGATAAGAGATTGAGCTGTAAGAGTTTGGCTGGCGAGGTGGATGTGACGCGCCTCACCGAAGCCAGTGCGTCGGGTCACCGCCTGAATGGGTGAGGGGGGCTTCTAATCAAAACAGAAGGGCTGCGCGATGGAGAGAGTAGCAGGGGCTCGCGCCGGTTGCGTCCGCTGGGTGAACGTGGGGCTGTTGCATAGCGAAGACAGAGGGGAAAAAGATGTCTTGGGAACTTGATTATAAGAACAAGTTGCGCACGCCCGACGAGGCGTTGCGCTGTGTGCAGTCGGGAATGCGCGTCTACATTCAGCCGGGTTGCGCCGAACCGGAGACCCTGGTCGAGGCCCTGATGCGCCGCGCTCCCTTTGTCGAGGACGTGGAAGTCGTCCACATGTTGACCATGGGCCCGGCGCCGTATGTGGCTCCAGAGATGGCCCGCCACTTCCGGCATAACGCGATGTTTATCGGCCCCAATGTGCGCGAGGCCATCAACGAAGGACGCGCCGACTACACGCCGATCTACCTCAGCGAGATTGAAGGACTGTTCGAGAGCGGCGCCATGCCGATTCATGTTGCCCTGCTGCAGCTCTCTCCGCCCGATTCCCACGGCTTCTGCAGCTTTGGTGTAGGTGTGGATACCTCGCTCACCGCCGCCAAGTGTGCCCGCTACGTGGTGGCACAGATCAACGACCAGATGCCGCGCACTTTTGGAGACAGTTTCATCCATGTAAGTGAACTGGATGCCATTGTGGATTCCTCCCGGCCACTCTGCGCCATGAAGCCGCCGGAAATCACCGGAATGCATCAGGCCATCGCTCGCAACGTCGCCGATTTGATTGAGGACGGTTCCGTCCTGCAGACCGGTATCGGCGGAATCCCGGGTGCCGTCCTGCCGTTTCTGATGGACCGCAAGGACCTCGCGGTCCACAGCGAACTGGTTTCCGACGGCGTGATCCCTTTGATCGAAGCCGGCGTGCTGACGGGGGCACGCAAGAACTTCAAACCCCGGAAGATCATCTTGGGATTTGCCATTGGCACCAAGCAATTGTTCGACTTCGTGGACAACAATCCGATTTTCGAATTCCACCCTACGAGCTACTCCAACGATCCGGCACTCATTGCCCGCAACGACAAGATGGTGGCCATCAACTCGGCGTTGCAGGTCGATCTTACCGGGCAGGTCTGCTCCGACTCGATTGGAAACCAGTTCTATAGCGGCATTGGCGGACAAGTGGACTTCCTGCGCGGAGCTTCACGCTCCAAGGGAGGTAAGCCGATTATCGCCGTTTCGTCCACCGCAAAAGATGGCGCCATCTCGCGGATTGTGCCCATGCTAAGCCCTGGCGCGGGAGTGGTTACTTCACGCGGGCTGGTCCGTTATGTGGTGACCGAGTACGGCGTAGCGTACCTGCACGGCAAGACCATCCGGGAACGGGCGGCCGCGCTGATCAGCATTGCACATCCCAAGTTTCGCGAAGAACTATATCAGTTTTGTGAAAAGACCAGGTGGCTGCAGCGGCCTTTAGCTGCGGAGCTAGCGCCCACGAAGTAGCTGACAACGAGGCAGACGGTAGAGAGGTAACGACAGCGAGGTTAATCATGGCAGGGCAAGCGCGCGGTAAGGTCACAATCGATGTCGAGGAATGCAAAGGATGCGGACTATGCGTGGAGTCCTGTCCGCCGAAATGCCTGGAATTGGGAACGGAGTTGAATGAGTACGGCGCCCATCCAGCCCATTACACCGGGCACGACTGCTCGGGGTGCGGAATCTGCTTCTATTGTTGCCCGGAACCGGGAGCGATCACGGTCTACCGCGTAAAGGCGAAGGCAAAACCGGTGGCGCCGGTGCAGGGAGGCGAATATGCGGCAGCTCTGTAAAGGAAACGTGGCAGTAGTGAAGGCTGCAATCCTCGCCGGGTGCCGCGCGTATTACGGGTATCCGATTACTCCAGCCAGCGAAATCGCCGAGGCGGCCGCGCTCTACTTTCCGCAGGTTGGCGGAACTTTTCTGCAAGCGGAGAGCGAAGTCGCTGCCATCAACATGGTGTATGGCGCAGCGGCGGCAGGGGTCCGCGTCATGACCGGATCCTCCGGCCCCGGCCTCAGCCTGATGCAGGAAGGAATGTCCTACCTGGCCGGCTCCGAACTTCCCTGCGTGATCGTGGATGTAATGCGCGGCGGGCCGGGTCTTGGCAATATCGCGCCGGAACAAAGCGACTATTTCGCCATGGTGAAAGGCGGTGGCCATGGCAACTACCGCAACATCGTGCTGGCTCCCGCATCGGTGCAGGAGATGGCCGATCTCACTATGCTGGCCTTCGAACTCGCGGACAAATACCGCAATCCGGCTGTCGTGCTGACGGATGGCTTCGTTGGGCAAATGATGGAACCGCTCGAGCTAGTAGATAGGGAGATTGAGCTGCCCGAAAAACCATGGGCGGTCAAGGGAACGCCAGAGACGCGCGCGAACTTAGTAAGTTCCATTTACCTGGAAACCGATGAACTGGAAGAACACCAGCGCAGAATGGAAGCCAAATACATACGCGCCCAAGAAGCCGAGCCGCGCTGCGAACTCTGCCACACCAAGGACGCCGAAGTGTTGCTGGTCGGCTACGGCATTGTATCGAGAGTGTTGCTTTCAACGGTTGAAGCGCTACGCAAGCAAGGCGTGAAAGCAGGACTCTTCCGTCCGATCACCCTGTGGCCCTATCCCTCGAAGGCCCTGGTGGAAGCGGCGGCGAGGGTACAAAGAGTTCTGGTCGTCGAATTGAGCAACGGACAAATGGTGGAAGATGTGCGCCTGGCGCTCAACGGCAAGGTGCCAGTGGAGTTCTACGGCCGGGTGGGCGGAAATGTACCCTCGGTCCAGGAACTGCAGGAACAAGTGTTGACCCGCATGGCCGTGGCGGTCTGAGGCTCTTGTTTTGAAAGGGCACGGCTTCAGCCGCGCCGCAAAGAGCAGCAAGAAATGCGGCTTTAGCCGCTGAGGGCCATCTGAGACCAGTTCCACGTCGATCTGGTCGGAAGAAGGACAAAGAAAATGGCAAACGAAAGCGTGGTCAGCCTAATGGAGCCCGAAGTTAAGCCGGAAGTTGAATCCGCAGCAGTGAAGTCCGGAGCCAGCCCCGAAGTAAATAACGACGCATACGACCTCATTCACTCCAAATCGCCGCTGTTCTATGACCTCTATGAGCGCAAGTCCGAGCTGAAGCACCAGACCCACTACTGTCCCGGATGCGGACACGGCGTCGTCCACAAGCTGATTGCCGAAGCGTTGCAGGAATTGGGACTGCAGGACAGGACGATCTTCGTCAGTCCGGTGGGCTGCTCAGTGTTTGCCTACTATTATTTTGACGTAGGCAATGTACAGGTCGCGCACGGACGCGCCCCGGCGGCCGCCACGGCCATCAAACGCTCCGGGCCCGACAGAATCGTCATCTCCTATCAGGGAGACGGAGACCTCGCCGCCATCGGCACCGCTGAGATCGTCCATGCCGCTAATCGCGGCGAAAAGATCACTGTCTTTTTCGTGAACAACGGAATCTACGGCATGACGGGCGGACAGATGGCTCCTACCACACTCGTCGGCCAGAAGAGCACAACTTCTCCGTGGGGCCGGCGGCCGTCGAATGAGGGCTTCCCGATCCACATGGCGGAACTTCTTGCCACTCTGGAAGCGCCGGCATACATCGAACGCGTGGCGCTTTCGGACAACAAGAACGTCATGAAAGCCCGCCGGGCGATCCGCAAAGCGCTCGAAATCCAGCGCGATGGCGCCGGCTTCTCGTTTGTCGAAATCCTGTCTCCCTGCCCCACAATCTGGGGCAAAGACCCGGTGGAAGCGCGGCGTTGGGTGCTCGACAATATGATCCCCAACTTTCCGCTCAACGTATTCCGCGACCGCCGACCCGAAATTCCCACGGGCAACGAGCCGCCGCAACGGCCCGTAGCCGATGTGCTTGACATCACCCCCAAAGCGGGAGGACACGATGTTTCCACCGCAAAACACGCACACCGTTTCAAATTCAAAGACGTCAAAATCAAGATTGCAGGCTTCGGTGGACAGGGCGTGCTCCTGCTCGGCCAACTCCTCATCGAAATGGGCATGCGCGAAGGACTCGAAGTAAGCTGGCTCCCCTCCTATGGTCCGGAGATGCGTTCGGGCAGCGCGCACTGCCATGTGTGCCTGTCAAAAGAGCGGATCGGCTCGCCTCTCGTCTCGCACCCGGATGTTCTCGTTGCCATGAATGAGTTCTCGCTCCGCAAGTTTGCCCACGAGGTAGTGAGCGGCGGAGTCATTCTCTACAACGGCGAAAGCCTCCCTGCCGACTTCTATGCGCCGGAACTGCAGGTGGTCGCGATTCCGGCGGCGGAGATCGCCGACAAACTAGGCTCGACCAAGGCAACCAACATCGTTATGATGGGAGCGCTGCTCGAAGAGACGGAGTGCTTGGCTCCTGGAACTGCCTTGAGCGTGCTCGAAGACAAGGTAAAGAAACTTGACCTGCTGGAAATTGATCGCAAAGCGCTCGCCGCCGGCCGATTGTTTATCGACGAACAGGCGCATGTTGGCGCGGTCAGCCAGCCGGATGGCTTCGCTTAGAATAGAAGTGAGGGACTCCCGTGAGGAAAATCGCACTTGCTGTCCTCGTGATAGGGTGCACGTTCGCCTGGGCCAAGGACGTCTCCAACCCGTCCGACTATACCGTCAACATTCACGTCGCCAAGTCACGCAACACGGGCAACCATCAAGAGTTGAAGGTCGTCATCAATGGAAGGAAATATGAGTTGGAGCGCTACGGCGATCTGATGCTGTTGGCACTTGGCGACTATAAGGCGAAACTCGTTAAGGATGAGCACAGGGGCACATACGATTCTCTCCAAGTTTACGAGTTTCTGTTGCCTGACCAAAAGACAGTCAAGTTCACAGTGATCGGGCAGGCCGAGTAAAGTTCTTCGTGCCGACAGTCGGGATGTACGCATCAAAGTAGCAACGCAGGCAGGTAGCCTGCAACGATTCCGCGGAGGCTTCGCCATGTCAACCGCCTGGACGTCTCGTTACGCGCTGCGCACCAAGGGCATCACCAGTTCCGCCATCCGCGACCTGTTGAAGGTCACCCAACGACCTGGCATGATCTCCTTTGCCGGAGGCCTGCCCGCTCCCGACGTGTTCCCCGCCCAACGCTTTGAGGAAGCCTGCCACAGAGTCCTCACGCAAAACGCGGCCTCAGCCCTGCAGTACGGCGAAACAGAAGGTTACGGACCCCTGCGTGGGCTGATTGCGAACAACATCGCGCGCTACGGCATCAAGGCCAAGGTGGAGAACGTCCTGATCACTTCCGGCTCGCAGCAGGCGCTCGACCTCATCGGCAAACTGTTCATCAATGCCGGAGCTGGTAGAGGCGCCCACTTACCTCGGCGCGCTGCAGGCTTTCAACGTTTACGGCGCGGAGTACGTCTCCGTGCCCATCGACGAAAACGGCCTGCGCACCGAACTGTTGGAAGAACCTCTGCGTTCCGGCCCTAAGTTCATGTACGTACTGCCCAATTTCCAGAACCCGGCCGGAACCACATTGTCTGAGGGGCGTCGCCACGAACTGGTGATGCTGTCGGAAAGGTACGGCATTCCGATCATCGAGGATGATCCCTACGGCCAGCTCCGCTATGAAGGCGAGCACCTCCCATCTCTGGTTGTGCTCGACCGCAACAACCTGCGCCGCGACAACGGCTATTCCATTGGCAACGTCATTTACCTGAGTACATTCTCGAAGACGCTGGCCCCCGGGCTCCGGCTGGGCTGGATCGTCGCTCCTCCCGAAGTCATCAGCAAGCTGGCGCAACTGAAGCAGGGCGCCGACCTGCACACTTCAACTTTCACGCAGTTCGTGGCCTACGAAGTCGCGCGCGACGGATTCCTCGACCGGCACGTCAAGTTGATTCGCAAAATCTATCGTGAACGCCGCGATGTGATGCTGCAGGCACTGCAGGAATTCTTCCCGCCCGCGGTAACCTGGACCCATCCGCAAGGCGGACTATTCCTCTGGGTAACTCTGCCCGCAGGACTGGACATGAAGGGAATCTTCAACGCCGCACTCGAGCAGAATGTGGCCTTCGTGCCCGGCGATTCCTTCTACGCCCGCGATGGTCGCGGCAACGACAGCCGCGAGGGCTCCCGCCACATGCGCTTGAACTTCTCGAATGCCGCTCCAGAACAAATACGCGAGGGCATCCACCGTTTGGCAGCGGCCGTGAAAAGCCATCTGACGGGCACGACGCTCCGATTGAAGCTGCCGCTCCAAGTGTAGAAGTTGTGTAGCTGCCCTTTGAACCGTCCCGGCGCTTGCCAGAATCAGGTGTGTCCACTATAGTTGCCCTGATTTTTGACCCAAAATGACAAAGGAGAAAGCATGCGCAACTTCGTGCTGGTTGCACTGTCTCTAGTCGTTTCCGGCTCGTTAGCAACGGCCCAGAGCAAGGTTGACACCAAATGGCACTGCCTGAAGGCCACGGCAGAGCACAAACTCGACGTCGGCGACGCCCCTGATCATAGCTTGTCGATTGCACAAGGAACTTGCGAAGCTACCGCAAGCTCCGGTGACCTGAAAGAAAAGAGCGGCACCTTCACCGAATTTCACGATCAATGGAAAGCGTCCTTCAATTTCCACGGCTATTACAACGCGACTACGGACGACGGCGACAAGGTTCACTACACCTATGAAGGCTCTGCTTCCACCGACACCACGAAACCTCCCGCCAATAAATGGAAGATCGTGGGAGGCACCGGCAAGTGCAAGGGCATCAAGGGATCCGGGACCTGCTCCGGAAAAGCCGCTGCCGACGGCTCCTACGACTGGGAGTGCACCGGCACGTATTCGACCGGCATGGCCAAAATGGACAAGATGACCAAATAGACCAGAGGCGCAAGCTTCAAACGGCAGGCTGCGCTCGGCCCGCAACGCTTCCGTTGGAAATTCTCAGGCGCCAAGTGATAAAGGGGTAGCCGCTTTCGGCTGCCCCTCTCACTTCTCCCGAGCGCAGTTCATTCCAGCACAAAAATATTCTTCTCCAAGCACATCTCCTTCAGCACCCTCGGCCACACTGTAACGCTGACTTCCCCAAGATGAGCTTTGCGGAGTAACAGCATCAGGGTGCGCGACTGCCCGATTCCACCGCCGATTGATAGTGGAATCTGCTTGTTCAGGATCGCCTGGTGGTAGGGCAACTGCTGGAAGTCCAGTTGATTCGCCATTGTGAGCTGCGTCATCAGGGTCTCGGCGGTGACTCGAATCCCCATCGACGTCAGTTCATGGCGCCGCTTGGTAACCGAATTCCATACCAGGATGTCGCCATTCAACCCATGCGTATCTTTGCCCGTCTGATCGTGCGTGTCGGTCACCCAGTCGTCGTAATCGGCGGCGCGCATTTCGTGTGGATAGCCATCTTTCAGCGGCCAGCCGATGCCAACGATGAACACGGCCGGATACTTCTGTAGCACCGCCGTCTCCCGCTGTTTTCGCGGCAGGTCGGGATACATATCGAGAATTTCCTCGGCCTGCAGGAAAGTCAACTTCTCCGGCAGGTCGGGATAGCGTGGGTCTTTCAATTGCGGGAACAGATTCTGCGCAAACATTTCCGCCCCGACGATCACTTTCCAGATTTTGCCGACAATCGCCTTGAGGTACTGCAGATTGCGTTGCTCCGGCGTGATGACGCGCTCCCAATCCCACTGATCGACGTAGGCGGAATGGTCGTGATCGAGGAAATAGTCTTTGCGAACCGCGCGCATGTCTGTGCAGATGCCCTCACCCACTTTGCAATCGAATTGCTTGAGCGCGACCCGTTTCCACTTGGTCGCGGCTTGCACCACCTGCGCGTCGATCGGATGCAGGTTGCGATCGTTCGAGATATGGAACTGAACCGGCGTGCGCGAACCGTCGCGATCCAGCATGTCGTTGACTCCGCTCTCCACGTCCACGATGAGCGGCACTTCCACCATCATCAGGTTAAGTTCTTTGCACAGGTTGTCCGCGATATAGCGTTTCACCTGGTAGATGGCCTGTTGCGTTTCTTTGGCGGTCAACAGCGACCTGTAACCCCGCGGCAGAATCTTCTCCAGTTCCTTGTAATCGCCGATTCCCGGTCCGGCCAGGTCGGCTTTCTTGTCTTTTTTGTCGCGGACATCGTTCAGCACGAGGGTGCTCATTGCGATTTCTCCTTTGCAGACGGGCTCCGTGGCAACGACATGTGTCACCGCTCCGCCGATCTATCTGAGTTTTGGATTAAGAGTAGGAACAGCGCCGGTGGTCATAGGGTGCGCGGCATTACTTCTGGCTACACGTGCGCGCTTTGAATTTTCCAAGAATACGGCGGCTGTCAGCAGAATTCCGATAAGTCCAAACACCAACAATGCGAGCAGAGCCATCAATAGGATCGGCATAGCTATACCTCGCTACTGCCATGGAGTTTCTCTCCTGGTGGCCCGCGATGCTGTGACCCCAGTCACCTAGTGAAGTGACGGAAGGTTGAGCAAACCGGGCGCCTTGAGCACTTCCGCTCGTCCAAAGTCACCGTTCAGGGTGACTTGGATCACTGCGTCTGCCCCTCCCAACGTTGAAACTCACAACTAGGCGGCGATGTAGCTGCTGAGTTCTGTTACATCCAGTTTCTGAAAGGTCATACCGGTGGTTACTTTCGCAACATACGCACCGCTGCGAACTGGGACCTCCAATTTATCGGGCGACAAAATCCCTCAAGGAGAAGAAACGAAATCATGAAGACGACAAAGCTGGTAGTGCTGGTAATGACAATCGCGGTGGCCCTATTCATCCTGATTCCCAGTCTGTCTTGGGCAGAGGATGGAGCCGCCCTCTACAAAGCAAAATGTGCCATGTGCCATGGACCGGATGCCGCCGGCAAACCTGCCGCCAAGATTCCGAGCCTGGTTTCGGATGAAGCCAAGAAGAAGTCGGACGCCGACCTGACCAAAGCCGTCGCCGAGACCGCGAAGCACCCGGCCCCGGTAAAGGGTCTGTCCGCCGACGATGCCAAAGCCATCGTCACCTACATTCGTAGCTTGCAGAAGTAGTAGTTGGCTGTAACGACTGGCTGTTCCTCTTCGCGCAGCGCCGCTAGGGCACGAACCCTTGCCGGGCGGCGGCTGAAGAGGGCATGAGGGGGTATGAAGAGGTCCGGTTCAATTCGGCGGACGGGACGGAATCCTGGCCGATCCGTAGCCAGCCGGAGAGCTTCTACCCTGGTTTCTTCCCTTCAGGGAACAGCCTGCCTGGGTCCGGGCGCACATGTTTCCGGACCCGGTTCTTCCTTTGCGTTCGGCCCGCCACAAGGTTTGTGCATAGTTCCTGAACTGGTTCCTGAGATAGCCTCCAAGCCTGCTCCGTCCCCACATACGTTCCCCTCGTACTTCATTTCACTGGAGCGGAAGTCCTGCTTGCAAGAAATGAGGAGTAACTTCCCATGAGTAAAGCTCTGCTCTATGACGCAACCATGTGCATCGGTTGCAAACAGTGTGAAGCCAGCTGCGCGCAGCAAAACAAACTGCGCTACAACGATGCGGTTGCCGCCGAGCCGGTGCAGTCCGAACATAAGTACACGGTCGTTCTTACCAAGGACGACAAATTCATGCGCCGCTTGTGCATGCACTGCGACAAGCCCGCTTGCGCGTCGGTTTGTCCCGTGGGCGCCTTCCATAAGACCAAAGAAGGCCCGGTCGTATACGACGTCTGGAAATGCATCGGCTGCCGCTATTGCATGGTAGCCTGCGCCTTCGCCCAGCCCAAGTACGAATGGCAATCGCTGAATCCGCGCGTGCGTAAGTGCATTATGTGCCCGGATCGCGTGGTTGCCGGTAAGCAAACCGCATGTGCCGAGATTTGTCCAACGGGTGCCACTAAGTTCGGTGACCGCGACGACCTGGTCAATGAAGCAAAAGACCGTATCCGCCAGAATCCATCTAATTACGTTCCTTATATCTATGGTCTTAACGAAGTTGGCGGAACGTCGGTCTTACTTCTTTCCAGCGTGAAGGTTGAGAACTACGGCTATCCCGCTCCCGCCAAGATCGGCGACACCCCGATGCCCGAATACACCGGGCAAGTAATGGAGAAAATTCCCGACTTTATCCCCGTCTGGACGCTGGTATTGGGAGGCATTTATTGGGTTTCGCATCGCCGCGATGAAGTAGCCGCTGCTGAAGCAGAAGAAAAGAACGGAAGCAAACGATGAAATTCAAACTGACATTTTGGCGTGTTGTATTCATTGTGATTATGGGCCTGGGCCTGTACTCCTCATTTATTCGCTATTTCCGTGGCCTGGGCACGGTTTCCAACATGACCGACCAGTTTCCCTGGGGCCTCTGGATCGGCTTCGACTGCCTGTGCGGCGTCATGCTGGCAGCGGGCGGCTTCTGCATGGTGGGCGCCGTCTACCTGTTTAACGTCGAGAGCCTGCACAGCGTGGTTCGTCCCGCGGTGTTGACGGCGTTCCTCGGCTACATCTTGTTCATCGTTGGACTGCTGTTCGACCTCGGCCGCCCCTGGTACATCTGGCATCAGCTCATCTACATGAACCCACACTCGGTGATGTTCGAGGTGGGCATGTGCGTGATGACTTATACCACGGTGCTCTTCTTTGAATTCCTACCCAACGTGTTCGAGCGCTTTCATCTACAGACTCCCATCAAGTGGATCAAGAAAATCTACCCAGTGCTGATCGTGTTGGGCATCCTGCTCTCCACCCTGCACCAGAGTTCGCTCGGATCTCTCTATCTGATCATGCCAAGCAAGCTGCACCCGTTCTGGTATACGCCCGCGCTTCCCTTCCTTTTCTTCGGATCGGCAGTTGCGGTCGGCTTAGCCATGACCATCTTCGAATCCACGCAGAGCGCGAGAGCCTTCGGCCGTCACCTCGAACTTCCGGTTCTGGTCACCCTGGGCGGTGCTCTGCTGGTCGCGCTCTGGATCAATGCCCTGCTCCGCTTCCAGGACTACTTCCATCGCGGCATGTTACGGCAAATTATCAAGCCCAGTTACGAAGCCTACTTTCTATGGTTAGAACTGGCTCTGACATTTGTGATTCCAATTGCCCTGCTCAGCTTTAAGAAGATCAGGCTATCGCCCGGTGGCTTGTATCTGGCCTCCGTTTTCACCGTGCTCGGATTCATTACTAACCGCCTCAATATCGCTCTCATCGGCTTTGAGACTTACGTCGGACATCACTACATGCCGAAGTGGACCGAGTTCTCAGTGACCCTGATGATCATCGCGATGGGCTTCGCCCTGTTTGGTCTGGCAGTGAAGTATCTGCCTATCTTCCCCGAAGAAGGACAAGCAGTGAAGCAGCGCCTCAGAACCGAAACCGGGCGTGTGGTAGTGACACCGGTATTAGGCCATGCGGGAGACTGATCCAATTCGCAGTGGTCTGGGATGGAAACCGCTGACGCACAGCATTAGCGCTAAGCTGATTGGTTATTTGTTGGCGCTCATGGTCGCCATCTTCGGCCTGCTGGGATACTTGAATATCCAGTTGCATCGCCAGGACCTCGAGTCGGCCACACTGGCCAGCGCCGAGCGGGTCAGCGATGTAATCAACCGCAGCACCACCTATTACATGCTGCGCAACGATCGCGAGGGACTCTACCACTCCATCCAAACCATGGCCGATGAGCCTGGCATGGTCAAGGTACGCATCTTTGATCAGGAGGGCCGGATTGGCTACTCCACCGATCTCGCCGAAGTCAACCACGTCGTCGACAAGAAGGCTGAGGCCTGTTATGCCTGCCACAATCAATCGCAGCCGCTGGCGCGTCTCAATCGTCCCGACCGTTTCCGCATTTATCGCGGCGACGGCGGGCAGCGTGTGCTGGGAATCATCACTCCCATCGAGAACCGGCCCAGTTGCTCCAATGCCGAGTGTCACGCTCATCCTGCGAGTCAGCAAGTTCTGGGCGTGCTCGACACCGATCTTTCTCTGGCGAAGGCCGACACGCAACTTGCCGGCAGCAGCGCCCTGATGCTGTATTACACGGCGGCAGCGTTGCTGTTAGTGGCGGTCTTGAGTTTTCTGTTCGTGTGGCAAGTAGTCGGAGACCCCATCAGAGCGCTGAAAGAGGGCACCGAACATCTTGCTCAAGGAGACCTCGGCCATCAGATCGAGGTCCAATCCCAGGACGAAGTCGGTGACCTCGCAAATTCCTTCAACAGCATGAGTCTTCAATTGCGCGGGGCGACCGAAGAAATCGTCACCTGGGCAAAGACGCTCGAGGATCGCGTCGAGCAGAAGACGACGGAACTTAACCGCGCCCACGATCATGTGCTGCACGTAGAAAAAATGGCGTCGCTTGGAAAGATGGCCGCCGTGGTTGCCCACGAGATCAACAATCCCCTCTCCGGCATTCTCACCTACGCGAAACTACTGCGGAAATGGGTAGGGACCGGCCAAACCGGGCATGAAAAACGCGAAGAAGCCATGCAGTGCCTGGAGCTGATCGCGGCGGAAAGCCGGCGCTGCGGCGACCTGATCAAGAACTTGCTGACCCTTTCCCGAACCGCGCCCATGAACGTGCAATCTACCGACCTGAATGCGGTGATTGACCGTTCTCTGCTGCTGGTGCGGCATCAACTCGAACTGGTCGCAGTCGAGCTCCAGCTGAATCTTGCCAAAGATCTGCCCGCGGTTCTATGCGATCCGGCGCAGATTGAACAAGTCCTCCTGGCCCTCATCATGAATGCCATCGATGCCATGCCGCGGGGCGGAACGCTGTGGATCGAGACTCGGCTGAGTAGCGATCAGACGGAAATCAGGATTCAAGTGCGCGACGACGGAGCCGGCATCGCTCCCGATATTTTGCCGCATATCTTCGAACCCTTTCTGACCACCAAAGAAAGCGGCCGCGGCGTCGGGCTGGGCTTGGCTATCAGCCGCGGCATCGTGGAGCGGCATAACGGGCGAATCGAAGTCGAATCGGAGGTTGGTCGCGGCACGACCTTTACCGTAACCCTCCCCAATCAAGGCCCAGACGCTGTGCTGGCTGCCGCCGGCGATGGGCATACCGCGACAAAAATGAGGTGATTGAAGTGAGTACACAGGGAAAACTGCTGATCGTGGACGACGAATTGAGCGTGCGCGACTCGCTCGGCAAATGGTTCCGCGAAGAAGGCTACGAAGTAACTACAGTAGAAAACGCCAACGACGCACTTACCCAACTGGCCGAACAACGCTGGGATGTAGCGCTGGTCGATATCAAGATGCACGGCACCGACGGAATCGAACTGCAGCGCCGCATGCACGAAGTCGATCCCGAGCTCATCGTAATCATCATGACCGGTTATGCCTCGGTCGACACCGCGGTAGCAGCGCTGAAGAACGGCGCCTACGACTACGTAACCAAGCCGCTCGACCCGGACGACATCTCACACTTGGTGAAGAACGCGCTGGCGCACAAACGCGTGAGCCAGGAAAACGTGCTCTTGCGCGAGACCGTTGCCGAAGTAGCGCGTCCCGAGGACATGGTCGGCCAAAGTGGTCCCATGCGCAAGGTCTTCGACGCCATCGAAACGGTTGGTCCGACCGACGCGACGGTCTTGATCACCGGCGAGAGCGGAACCGGCAAGGAGCTGGTGGCGCGCGCCATCCATCAAGCCAGTCCGCGCAGATTCCATCCGCTAGTTGCCATTCACTGCGGCGCGCTCACAGAGACGCTGCTAGAAAGCGAACTCTTCGGACACGAAAAAGGCGCATTCACCGGCGCGCAGTTCCGCAAAAAAGGCAAATTCGAAATTGCCGAGGGCGGAACCGTCTTCCTGGACGAAATCGGCGACATCAGCCTGAAGACACAGACCGATTTGCTGCGCGTCCTGCAAGAACGAGAAATCACCCGCGTGGGCGGCAACCAGATCGTCAAGGTGGACTTCCGGTGCGTAGCCGCCACCAACAAGAACCTCGAAGAGCTGATCGAGGAAGGCAAGTTTCGTCCCGACCTTTTCTACCGCCTCAATGTCTTCCGCATCGAACTGCCGCCGCTCCGCGAACGCCCGGACGACATTCCCGTGCTCGTAAACCACTTCGTGCAAAAATTCTCACTGGCCATGAACAAACGGATCAACCGCGTTTCACCCGAGGCCATGAACCGGTTGCAGCAGCAGCCCTGGGTAGGCAACGTCCGCGAACTGGAGAACGCCGTCGAACGCGCCATGGTAGTAGGCCGCGAGCCCGAGCTGCAGGAGCAGGACTTCATCTTCAAGCAAAGTGTCCCCAATGGCGCAGGCAAGAAGCTGGAGGACATGGAGCGCGCCCACATCCTGCGCGTGGTACAGGAGTGTGGAGGTAATCAGAGTCATGCCGCCGAGATCCTCGACATCGATCGGGTCACTCTTTATCACAAGCTCAAGAAGTACGGCTGGTCGCGCACTCCGGTGGAAACAAGATAAAGCAAGCTCTCAGCTCGCAGCTCTCAGTTCTCAGCGGATCGAGAACCTGAGAGCTGAGAGCCGAGAGCTGAGAGCTGCCTCATGAAGCTGCTGCACCTGCTACCGATCGGAAATATAGATGACGGGCTGCTGAAGGATCTGCGTCCCGCGCTCGAAGAAACTTTTCTAGTCTCCTGCAAAGTGCTTCCGGTGCGGCTCGATCCGCAGATCGCCTTCCACGGAGAGCGGCAGCAGTACCACTCGTCGGAAATCCTGCAGCGCATGCAGAGTTTTCTTACCCCGGACTCCTGGCGCTTGCTGGGCGTGGTAGCCGTCGATCTCTACATCCCGATTCTGACTTTCGTTTTTGGAGAAGCACAGATGGGAGGCCCCAGCGCCCTGGTCTCCGCCCACCGCCTGCGTCAGGAACTCTACGGCCTTCCACCCGATCCGGAACTGTTTCGCCAGCGCGTGCTCAAGGAAGCCGTCCATGAACTGGGCCACACCCTAAACCTGACGCACTGCGATGATTACACCTGCGCCATGGCTCCTTCCCACGCCGTGGAGTGGATCGACCTCAAGGAAAGCACGCTATGCACTGCCTGCCGGGCCACGGTTACGCCTACGACGCAGGTTCCGTCCGCACGATTCTTCTGAAAACGGAACCGGCCTTGTTATCACCGAAGGCGTTTCTTGCGGACCGCACGCAGCGCGGTCAGCGAGGACCTAGCAGGACATGAAGGGGTTGGCTGTTTTCTGCGCTGGATGAGGCACGGATGCTGCAGACTAGAGGCTGGTGAGTCAGTCGAACAATGAGCGCGGAACTGCCTTCGGCTTCTTCCAGTCAAAGAGCTTTAGAAGGGAGGAGTCTATTGGCAAACGACATAATTCCTTCGGTTCAATCTTCATCAGGCCACCTTTGTATTGTCGTCCAGCTTTCGTCCAATGTTTGGCTTGAGCATTTAAAGAATCAACAATAAGCTCTCTACGCTTGGCTTCCGGCACAGCAGATACGAAGCGCCCTCCCAGTATGTTTGTAAGATTGAGGACACCTGCGTCGTTCAATATGAAACGAGGTACTCCCCGAAACAAATATGTCACGAAAACGTCTGGAGTACTGGATGGAACCGGAATGGAAAACCATGCGCGGTAGGTCTTAGCTGTCGGCGTTTCGTGGACGCCCCGTCGTAGACCTTCCTTGAGGTACTCCTGAATCGCCGGTTCAAAATCCTCAATCTCCCCTTTCGGCAGGGCCAGTAGCCAACAAGGGTGATTTGATAAGCGTAGCTGATCCCAATCAGCTTCGGAAAACTGCTTGGTCTTGATCGAAATTCGCGTAGGCAGAACCTTGCACAGCCTCTTTTTGAGGATTTTTCTACGTCTAACCTCCTCGTCGGTCAGCACAAAGAATTCATTGAATCCGGTGGAAATGCCCCTCTTGACGTGAACTACATCCTGCAAACATGCGCGAGGTACCGATTCACGCGGTCGTGGCGCGGTAGCCGAGGCCGTCTGCTCGAAGAGGAAAAACAGCGCAAGCGCGTTGGATGCATGCCTGTCGACGCCAGTCTGCTTGTTAGGAATTGCGAACTGCTGGCTGGTCCATCCGTGAGTCCGCCTTAGATCGTCCAGAAGTCGCTGTACGTGTGCAGCACCCGCAGCTTCTTTGGGGAGAAAAAACAAAAGTTTGCCCTTAGGCCTGCCCTCGGCTGATTTCGGCGCGCCTGCGAGGTCTGCTGCGCGCGATATAAAGTAGCTGCCCGACCCAGCTAGCGAGGGGACGGTCACACCGAGGCTAGACTTCAGGGCTGCACGTATACGAGCTCGCCCAGTTAGGTTGCGGGACCGAACAAACGGAGGATTCGCAATCACGGCTGTCGGAACAGCCAAACCCCGTGCCGTAAAGTCTGTTTTCCCTAGGAGCAGGAAGTTTGCGTACCAGAGCCTGTAACATTCAGGGGCATTCAGGGCCTCGAGAGCATGTGCCGCGCAAAGCGCTAGCACTGGATCGTTTTCGACACCAACGTACGACCGGATCGGCTGGCCGTTTCGGAGGATTGCGTCGGCAAACACCCCGGTGCCGGCGCCCGCGTCGCAGACGTCGTCGCTAGAAGTGAGCAATCCTTTTGCGAGGGCCCATTCTGCAACGGATGCAGCCGTAAAGAACGTGCCCGTCCTTTTGCGCTCTTTTAGCTGGCGCACTGACAGAAATATACGCGCAAGCAGTGTGGGTACATGTACACCGGAGCTATGGATCATTTCTAGAAACTGATCCACGGCCAAATGGAGCCCCGCACTATTCGCCGGCACGGGGTATGTAGGACAAGAGACAATGCGTTGATATGTGCTCTTTTGAGCTGAGGCTACTAGAATTTGTAAAAGGCCCTTCGTCGAACCATCGGCAAATCGCAGAACGTCGCGATAGAGTGTCTCGGCACGCGATCTCACGACCTTTGGAACCCCATGGCGTCCGCAAGAACCTTAGCAAAGTTTGATTCCAAAGTCCCCGAACTGTCCTCTGGTGGGGCGTACGCGGCGCTCACTAGGGTGCGGACGTCCGGATGACAGAGGACTCGAAGCGGTGCGCTGCTTTTTATCATGTCGAGCATGACGTCGCGCCAAGCTTTGTCCTCAAACGCTTGGCGGGCGTCCTGGTGGTATAGCCTCTCCTTGAGTTCTGGTACAACGCCGAGCGGCCGGTCATACCCGACCTTCTGGTTTGGCCGCGGGAGATCAATAAGGATCAGCAGGTGCTGCGCGGCTAGCTTATCCAGGCCGCTTTCATCCAAGGGTGTCACGGTGTGCAGATTCCCCCAGTCGCGCTTCAGGCGCTTATACACCTGATCGTGGAATTTTCTGCAGATGTCGACTCGTTCTGGCCACCGTTTTTCTTCGAAGTATTCGATTAGTGGGTCATGGGGGCCACCCCGTGCGAAAGTTGCAATGCGCTTGTAGAGGCGTCGCCGTTGGATACCCCGTATGAGGTTGCGACTTTGAGCGGAGGCGTCCGGCAAATCCGCGATCCATTGCAGCATTAGCCAGTCTGTCCACGCCACTCCTGGGTACCACTCTTCGCCATCCGGCGCGGACGGTGTTTCATCCTTGCGATCAATGTCATTCGCTATAGCGTCGACGGCCTGCTGAGGAGGCTCCGCCGACAAGTCCAGGGGCGCATCAGGCTCCTGACGATCTGATTGTCCTGAGAGGTTAAATGGCGGCACCAATAGTCTTACGAAGGTCATCAGCTTCTGGCGTATCTCCTCTTGCTTAGGCTCACCTTCGGCTGGCCTGGAGCTGAATACAATGTCAGGCAATCCCATTGCCGCGGAGTACTGCAGCATGCTTTTGATGATTCTCGACGTGTGATGCCAATATACAGTGGAAAGCAACTGATAGCGCGCCTGGCCGAACGCGTGCGCGCTCACGAGCCCCTTGTCGTAAACGCCAAGCGTAATTCGGTGGTCCGAGTCAGCCCCTGGGATCACGGCCACTGTCAGCACGCGAAGAAGCCGCTCAATGTCGAGTTGATCTCCGTAGGGAAGTTCGCACCGCGCGGAATCACGAACTATGTAGTCTGCTTTGTCAGCGTCGATCTGACCATCGATAATTACCGAAAGGAGCTTCGTCTTGAGCGATTTCTTGCTATCCTCTTCGGCCGGGGATAAATTCTTAGAAAGCTCACCTAGAATCCGGCGAACGGAGTCGATTTTAATTCCCCATCCGTTTTGAGGATCCTCGATGATGTTTTGCAGGGTTCTTCCGCGCTGATCCGTCATTGGATCCTTGAGGAGCTCCATCCCGATTGGTGCATGCTTGAAAATCGGCTCGTTTACCTCTTCAAGATCATGAGCGAGCGGGTATTGGCCTAAATCGTGAAGAAGCGCTGCGAGCAGAACTGCGCTCAGGTCTTCCTCGCCGACTAGGTTTCTGAATATCGGATTTCCGAGGTCGTTAAACAGGCTCTTTAGGTAATAGGTTGTATAAGTGTAGCTGCCAAGCGCGTGGTCGAACCGTGAATGATCAGCTGTTGGATATACGAGTGAAACGAGGCCTAGTTGTGTGACGTACTTTAGACGGGCGATAAGTGGGTGCTCGATTATACTTCTCAATCTCTCGGTTAGGACAGTATTGAATCCGGGAACAACGCGCACGATATCCTTCGAGTATGTCGCGAGCTCCAGAACTTTAGCTTCTAAACTCCACCTCCGCCGCTCCTTCGCAATGTCCCTTTGCACTTCTCTTAGATTCTCGTAGGCCAAATTCTTGTAGTCTGATTCCTGCAGACTCGGAAACACCTGGGAAGCATACTTATAGATGTTTTCGTCCAGCCTCGCGGTATTCTCCCCGTTCAATAGGCGTGTGGAAAGGAAATGGAGGGAGCGATATATTGGCAACTGCGGGACGACGTGGGGTCGAATCAGCGCTACCTCGTTTAGTATTTCAAGCATGGACTTGGCGAGGGCGACATAGTCGAAGCGAGGGTTTAGCTCGTTACGGCCGAAGCTGCTTCGGACACGATTTGACGATGGCTTATTGTTCTGGCGGTTTTTCAAATCGCGGCACGCGTATCGCGCCGTAAAAAAAACCTCGACGGGTGACGGGTCTTTCGGGTCCATCTGTTCAACGGATCCGTAATCGATTGAAATCAAGTTCAGATACGGGTCAATCAGGACATTCTCAGGCTTCACATCGAGGTAGACATATCCATGGGGTGCTTTGTCATGTTCAGAATGCACCTCTTCGAGCGCTGCAACCCATTGGGAGAACAACGAAGCTATCTCATATAAGAGGGTCGTGACGAGTGCTATCACCTGATCCGTGTGATCAGCATCGCCTATTTCCTGGGTTGCGGGTATGTGGCGCTTTAGCTCCTCGATTTTTTCATGCAGCCAGGTTCCTTCTCGATCGTCTTTATCACCCTTGAATAACGGTTGCGAGCCAGTAATAAATGGTTCGACGATGTAGGTCAGCTTAGGGGAAAACTTGGTGTCCTCGTCGAGATCCAGCACGGAAATAATGTGGGGGTGACTCAGTGTTGGAAGCACCTCGGACTCTTTTGCGACCATCGAGATGCCTTCCGCTTCAATGTTCGGCCGATTGATCTTTACAACTACGGGTTGGTGAAAGCGATTGTGGCGGCCCTTATGTACGATACCGGTTCCCCCAATTGCGAGCACGCTTTCAATCGTGTATTGCTGCTCAAGTTTCGCAGACACTGATTTGAAGTACTCAAGAACGGTGAGGTGCTCTTTATCAAACTCTTTCTTTCGGCGTTCTCCGTATTTCTTCTCAAGTTGGCGTAAGTACTCCTTTTCATCAATAGCCACTCTCGTCTCCTAAAAGTCACTATTAGACACGCTGCAAACTAGCGTCTAACGGCAAGCAATCCCAAAGAATAGCAGAAGGTCCGGGGCGGGTGCCCCAGCCTTCGCTGACACTGGCACAACAGAGGGTGCCTCATCCTAACGTCTTGCTTTTCGATGTTAGGGTGGGTTCCACTGACCATGACGCAAGAAAAGGCCCTCTCCTGGCACCGCTCTTGTCAAGCTTGACTTTTTGATCGGGACGAAATGGGGGTCCAGCGCCAGGGAGGAAGCAAAAGCGCCCATCCTGGAGCCCGAGCCGGCGTCAGAGCGTCCCGAAGTTAAAGAAGAATAAAGACTTTACCTCCAAGTCCTTACTCTTCAAAGACCTGGCGGGTAGAACCCAGCTAAAGTATTGATTCCAAAAGACCGGCCATAGGAGGGGGGACCCCCGGCACTGGCCAGTAAACATCAAACACAGAAAAATTCGTCTTCCCAAACAACCACCAAGAAAATTTATTTTTTGGCGAACAGACGGAGAACAGAGATCTGATGAGTGAGTGTCCGCCCTACACGCCACCGGCCGCCCGGAGGTCCAGGCGGCCGGCGTTTCTGCGGTCCTCACCGAAGCTGGTTCGCTTCGGAGGCCGCGAGAGCGACTTATGACAGGAAGAACTCTTTGGCCAGCGGCAGCCACTCCTGATCGGGGATCGCGGTGGAGAGATCGTTTACGGCTACTCCAC
>Ga0075030_100000299_pt1 | contig 41972 bp, 40 predicted proteins | sample LitLauG_LLR_2012_FD_71393 | JGI IMG/M metagenome (GOLD analysis project Ga0075030, IMG submission 71393) | Freshwater sediment microbial communities from Pennsylvania, USA - Little Laurel Run_MetaG_LLR_2012 | ecosystem: Environmental > Aquatic > Freshwater > Creek > Sediment | place: USA... | reverse complement strand
GGTGGCCGGACCGGCGGCGTTGGGGCGGTAGGCGGGGTGGTCTCGCGACAGCATCCCGGTCGCCCGGAGGAGCGTGAGGGCGATGGCGCGGCCGTCATCGACCAACTCGTACTCGTGAAGGCCCTCGTGGAGCACGGTGAGCCCGCCGGCGCGCACGAAGCGGCGCGACGGGAACGTCGGCAGGCCACGCTCGTGCGGGCCCCCCTCGGCGTCGAGACCCCGTTCGACGATCGCGAACGCACACTCCGCGTGGGAGGCCGAGGCCGGGCGGGGGAGGGGGAACCACGCCCGGAGCCGGTGGTCACGGGAGCGGTGGTCGAAGGCGGTCTCGATCCGCACGAGCTCCTCGCCGGCCCGCACCTCCATGTCGCTCACCACGACGGTGGGCTCTCCGCCCACGCGTCGGCCCTCCTGCACGGCCGCCGGCCAGCGGTAGGTGCGCGTCACGCGCAACCGGCCGACGACGGGTCCCGCGGCCGACACCTCGACGGTCACCGCTGCGGGCCGCTCCACCTCGAGGTCGTGCGCCGGCGGCGAGTAGTTGTAGGTGTCGCCCTCGTCACCGCCCTCGACCAGGCGGTTGCAGCCGGCGACCCCGTTGCAGGTGAACGTCCCGTCGTCGGCATCGACCTCGATGCGCACGAGCCCGTTGTCGAGGCAGCGGCCCTCCGTCCGCACCGGCGGGGTGGACAGCGCAGCTCCCTGCCAGCGGGCCCAGCCATAGCCGGGCACGTCGGCGACGTGGACGGCGACGCGCTGCCAGGGACTGCGCTCGACGGTGACCCGCAGCGGCGCGTCCCGGTGGCCCCCCGCCTGCGCCCAGGTCTCGGCCATGACCGACTCCGTGCCCGGCTCGGGAGCCAGGACACCGCTGCGGATGCGCACCTCGACACCCTCGGGGCCGGCGGCCAGCTCGACGCGCTCGACCCCGGTGGCCACGGAGTAGCCCGCCTCGGCCAGCGACCCGAGGAGGGACCCGAGGTCTCCGCCGCGGCCGACCACCTCCATCGTCGACCCGCTCGTCGCCTGGAGGACCTGCGCCCCGGGGACGGGGTGGTCGCCGGGCAGCACGAGCTCGACGACGCCGCCCCGGGTCCGCGCCGAGGGGTTCACCACGACCGGGCCGACCGCCGCGATGCTCGCTCCGGCGACGCCGAGCGCCCGGCGGCGGAGGACATCGCCGGTCGCGTCGGCTTCGGCGAAGCGGGCCAGGACCGCGCCGACGACCTCGTCGGCCGAGCAGGCGCAGATCGAGTCGTGCGCAGAGTTGCGGATCAGGTCGAGCCAGGCGCCATCCAGCTCCGCCTGTGGCCAGCGGTCCTCGTCGAGCCACAGCGCGCAGAGGGGCTCGGCCTGGCGTTCGAGCGCCCTTTCGGCGCGGGCCGCGGCCTGGTGCACGTCCACCCGGTTGGATGCCACCCCCATCAGCAGGTTGGCGCGGGCGCCGCTGCGCAGCTCGCCCGACCACGACGGCAGGCCGTCGACCGGGGCGAGGCTCAGGTACTCGCCGAGCGAGGTGACCTCGAAGTGGTAGCGGTCCTGGAGGGCGTTGGCCTCGGCGACCACCTGACCGAGCCAGGGCTGCGGGATCTGGTGGTCGGTCCCGTTCATCAGCAGCAGCGGGCTGTCGGCGCCGAGGGCAAGGCCTGCGACCTCGGCGTCGTGGGCGGCGACGCGGCGCACCAGACCCGCAGGGTCGGCACCGATCGCCGCACCGTTGCCGTAGCCGACCGGGAGGTACTCGGCCCGGACGACCGAGCCGTCCGGCGCCTGCCACCAGAACCCGGTGCGGTCCACCGCGGCAGGGACCCCACGCCACACGACGGCATCGGCGAAGCCGGCCTGGCGCAGGATCTGGGGCATCTGGGCGATGTGGCCGAACATGTCGGGCAGGTACCCGACCCGCATGGCTCCGCCGAAAGCCGCGGCCCGCTGCATCCCGAGCTGGAGGTTCCGGACGATCGTCTCACCCGAGACCAGGAACTCGTCCATCAGGATGTACCACGGCCCGACCGCCAGTCGTCCGGACGCCGCCAGCCGGCGCAGCGTGGGCTCGGCCGCGGGGCGAAGCTCCAGGTAGTCGTCGACGACCGCCATCTGCCCGTCGAGGAGGAAGTGGGCGTAGCCGGGATCGGCCTCGAGCCGCGGGATGAAGGCATCGAGGAGCTCGACGAGCTGCAAGCGGAACGCGGCGAAAGGCCGGTACCACTCCCGGTCCCAGTGGGTGTGCGGCACGATCGCCACCCGTTTGGTCGTCGTGGCGCTCGTCGGCACCGCCTCCGCTCCGACACCCATGCTCCGGCCACCTCGCTTCGCAGCTGTCCCCGCCCGACGGGCTGGCCGGCGGGGATCCCGCGACCGATGCTAGGGATCCCAGCGGCGCAGGCGGGTCGATGCCCCTGCGGCGCGCGCCGACGCGCCGGGCACTGGGGTACCGTCGGCCGATGGAGTCCGACCCCTGGGCCGTGCTCGGCGTGGAACCCGGAGCGCCCCTGGAGGTGGCCCATGTCGCCCGGCGGCGGTTGGCCCGGGAGCTCCACCCGGATGCCCATGCCGGGGCGCCTGCTGACGAGCACCGGTCCCGCACCACCCGGATGGCCGCGGTGAACGACGCCTTCGCTGCGATCGAGGCGCAGTGGAGGTCGGGAGCCAGTGAGGACCCGGCCCCTGGCCGCGTGGGGGACGAGCCCCGACCGCAGTCGCTCGGCGATGCGGCCTTTTCCGTCGGGCTGCTGCCGGTGGAGGCCTTCGAGGCACTGGTCCTGGTCGCCCGGTGCCTCGGCGAGGTCCTCGTGGTGGACGAGCCCTACCTCATCGAGGCCTACCTCGAGGAGCCTTCGACCTTCTACCACCTGTCACTGGCGCCCGAGGCGGGCGGGAGCGAGGTCACCGTCGACCTCGTCGCCCCCGACTCGGGTGTCCTCCCGCCCATCGGGGCGGTGCGGGACCTCCTCGCCGACGAGCTCGCCACACTCCTCGGCCGGGGGTGACCGCCGGTGGTTCTCCCAGACAACTCACAGGTGGAGCAAAGGTTGATCTCAGGTCTGCGTGCTGCGCTGGGACACGATGCGACTCCGTGCAACCTTGCCCCGGACGGCGCGGCGCACCAGCGCCGCGGCCGTCCTGCTCATCGTCGGTGCCGCCCTCCTGGCGGCTTGTGGCGGTGGCGGCTCCAAGACCGCCACGGCGACGCCGACGGTGGCCGGCACCACCACCCCGCCGACGACGGGCGCTGGGGGCACCGGGAGCCTCGCAGCATATGCCGCCTGCATGGCGCAGCACGGCGTCACCGTCAACCCGCCCGGTTCAGCGGCGTCGACGTCGACGCCGCCCACCTCGGTCGATGCCGCGACGGCGACCGCGGCCCGCCAGGCGTGTGCCAGCCTCCGGCCCTCCGGCGGCTTCGGCGCCGGGGCCGGCGCCGCCGCCAACACCCCGGCCGCGGCGGCGTACCGCACGTGCCTCCAGCAGCACGGCGTCACCTTGACGACCGGGCAGGGCGCAGGTGGCGGGTTCAACCGCAACGATCCCAACTTCGCCGCGGCCTCGCAGGCCTGCGCCAGCCTCCGGCCGGCCCGGCCGAGCACCACCAGCACCACGTGACCCGGCGGCGGCGCCGCTCCGTGGCGTCGCTCCTCGTGATCCGGTACCTGCTGGTGAGCAACGGGATCCTGATCACCGTGATCGGGTTCATCTGCCTGCTCTGGGTCGAGCGCCCCGCCGGGTTCCTCATCGCGGGAGCCGCGTGGTTGGCGTCGGGGCTGCTGTTCGGGGCGGTGCCCTACACCGACCCGTATCGCCACGAACGCCTCGAGCCGCGCGACCGCAGGAAGCCCCGCAGCAGCTGACACCGTTGCGGCCGCGTGGCCACGAGCCGCGGGTGGGGACCGGGGCCGGTCCTCACCCCTCCAGGGCAGGGCGCGGTCGGGCCCGGGCCGCGGAGGTCGGGTCGTCGGCGCCGCGCTCGAGCGCGCGCACGGGGGGTACCGGCTCCTCGGGCGGCGGAGGGAGCCGGCGCAGCGCCACGATCGCCCCCAGTGCGATGCCGACGCCGAGGCCGAGCGACACCGCCACCGTCAAGCGGTCCGCCCACATCGGCGCATCGAAGGGCGCGGTGCTGCGAGACAACACGGTGAGGTCGAGCACGCCGGTGAACAGCGCAGCCGATACGCCCGCGAACGTCGCCGCGTACAACCCGTCGACGCGCCGGCGCGCCAGCAGGAACACCGCGGCGGCACCGAGCACCCACCCGATGATCGAGTAGAAGCTCCCGGTCAGCACCCGTGCGACGCGGGACCACGTCGGCGCGGCGACCGAGAAGCCGATCGCGACGGAGTGGACCACGTCGTTGACGGTGAGGACGGCGACCAGTGCGGCGAGCGGCGGACCCCAGCGACGGAGGAACCCGGCGCCGAGCGCAGCGCCTGCGGCGACGACCGCGAGCAGGAGCCAGGGAAGCGGACTCGGCCCCGGCACCCAGGTCAGGTGGCCGCTGACGTCGATGGTCGTGGGCCCCTGGACGAGCTGGACGTGCCACACCGGTCGCTCATGGCGCTGACCGGGCGCCCGACGAACGTCGGGAGGCACCTGGCTGCCCATCCAGTGGATGCGGTGGTCGTGGAAGCGGGCGATGTGGCCCGTGGAGATCTGCCGCCACTCGGGCGGCCCGGCAGGCTGCAGGTCGCTCGGGGGGGTGCAGCCGGCTCGGCTGCAGTTGAGGTAGGTCGCAGGCGACTGGAGGTTCTCGAACACGCCGTGCGGGCCGACCCGCAGGTACGGCTCGCCGTCGTAGCCGATGACCACCAACTCGGCGCCGGTGTTGGAGACCTCGAGCTTGCTCCCGGTCTCGACCACCCGCACCGCCAGGCCGGGCACCGCGGGATGCACGCCGATCAGGCTCGTCTGCCAGTTGGTCGCACCGACCCCCGAGACGGTGTGCGCCGATGCGGGCGAGGCGGTGACCAGGAGCCAAAGGAGAGCGACCAGTACGGTGAGGCTCGTGCGCCGCATGGTTGGCATCCTCGCGCCGTTGGCGCTGGTGGTGGCGCTCGCCTCCCCGGCCTCCGCCCACCCCGGGATCGAGAACCCCTATCTGCCCATCGGGCGCACGGTGACGGTGCTCCTCGGGGTTCCCTCCGAGGAGCCGGCCGGCATGGTCGCTGTGGAGGTGCGCCTGCCGCCCACCTTCCGCCTGGACCGGGTCGACCCGACGCCGGGGTGGACCGCGTCGGCCTCCCCGAGCAGCGTGAGCTTCCGCGGGGGAGCGGCCCCGCAGGGTGCGTTCGTCGCCTTCAGCTTCGCCGGTGTCTTCGCCGACCGTGGCACCGAAGCGCTGGACGTCGTCACGACCGCGGCGGACGGCACGGTGCGCCATTGGGACGGGCGTCCGACGGATCCGTTCCCCGCCCCGGTGGTCTTCGCGGGGACCGAGCCGCCCGCCGGCCAGGGCCGCGGTGGCATCGACGTCCGCGGCTGGTCCGAGCGCGCCGGGGCAGCCGCGACCCTCGTCGCACTCGTGATCGGCGTCGGGTGGCGCCTGCGCCGACGCCGCCAGAGCCGGTCCGCGTCGCCGGAGCTCCCCGCCTGAGCTCATGCGTCGAGGTCGATGCGCTCCGGGTGGGCGTAGAGGTTGTAGGAACCGTCACGGACGAAGCCGGCGAGCGCCACGCCCAAGCGTTGCGCCGCCTCGACCGCCAGGCTCGAGGGCGCCGACACCGCGACGATGATCGCGAACCCGCCCATGGCCGCCTTCTGGACGATCTCGAAGCTGGCCCGCCCGGAGACGGCGAGCACGGGGGCTCGCACCGGAAGGCCACCGTTGAGCGCAGCGTGCCCGATGACCTTGTCGACCGCGTTGTGGCGGCCGACGTCCTCGCGCACCGACACGGGCGAGCCGTCAGCACCGAAGGCGCCGGCGGCATGGAGACCACCCGTGCGTTCGAAGAGCCGTTGGGCCTGGCGCAGCCGCGCCGGCAGCGCGCCGACCACCGAGCTGGCCACCCGGGGGGCGGCGGGCACCTCGGCGCAGCGAAGGGCGATCTCGTCCAGGCTCGCCTTGCCGCAGATCCCGCAGCTCGCGTTGATGGTGAAGGCGCGGCGACCGGTGGGAGCGACGAAGGGCACCCGGAGGTGCACGGTCACGACGTTGAAGCGCTGCTCGTCCGCTTCCACCGCCTCGCAGTAGTCGACCGCGGCGATGTCGCCCGACGCGACGAGGCCTTCGGTGCAGAGGAAACCGGCAGCCAGTTCGAAATCCGAGCCCGGGGTGCGCATGGTGACGGCGACGGCCACCGGCACCTCCCGGGGGCCGGCGGCGCGGATCTCCATCGGCTCTTCGGTCACGATCTGGTCGGGTCGGTCGAGGTGGCGACCAGGGCGCACGGCGACGGTCTGCACCGACGTCATCGGGTGCCTCGTGCCCCCGATCACCCTCGGCCCCCGAGGCCGAGGCGGGCGAGGTCGGCGGGGGTGTCGGCATCCGCGAGGGCGTCGGGGTGGCCCGCCGCCGGCTGCCACTCGGCGGGCGAGAGCTCCACGACCGACACCTGGACCAGGAGGTCCCCTACGGCGCGGCAACCCCCGGCGACCAGCTCCTCGGCGAGCTGCAACGCCGCCGCGCTGTAGCGGGCGCACAGGATCTGGCGCCGTCCCCCGGCGACCGGGACCACGCACGCCTCGCCCGGCCACTCTGCGAGCGCGGCGAGCAGGCTGGCGTTGAGTCGGGGCAGATCGGTGGCGACCACGAGGCAGGGGCCGGGGTGGCCCCGACGCCTCAGCTCCGCACCTCCTGCGGCCATCGCCGCGAGGGGGCCGAGCCCCGGGGGCTGCTCCACGACCCTCCCGAGTTCGGTGTAGCCGGGCCCGACCTCGAGCGCCGGGTCGGCGACCTCCGCCAGGAGCCGAGCGGTCCGCTGTGCCAAGGTGTCCTGGCCGAAGCGGATGGCGGCTTTGGCCGTGCCCATCCGGCGGCTGGCCCCACCGGTCAGGAGCAGCGCGGCAGGTCGGGGTGCGGGCACAGGTCCATTCTGCCTGCCGGCGCCCACGCGGCGTCGCGGCGCGCCGGCGCGGCGCGGGTGCCGCCCGCGGCGTGCGCACGCGGCGCGGATCGACTACCTACTGGGAAGGTGGACCCGATCGTCGTCCTCGAACGGATCGCCTACCTGCTGGAGCGCAGCCGGGAGCCGACCTACCGCGTCCGGGCGTTCCGCCGGGCCGCCGCGTCGGCCTCGCGCGCGGGGCGGGAACGTCTGGACGAGCTGGCCGCGTCCGGCCGGCTGGAGTCGCTTCCCGGGGTCGGGGCGACGACCGCTGCCGTCATCGCCGAGGCGCTCTCGGGCGCGGTGCCCGCCTACCTGCAGCGGCTCGAGGCCGCTGCCGGCGACCTCGGCGAGCCCGCTCCCGATCCCGCCGCCGTCGCCCTGCTGGCCCTGCTGCGGGGCGACTGCCACAGCCACTCCGACTGGTCCGACGGCGGGAGCCCGATCGAGGCGATGGCGGAGGCGGCGGCCGCGCTCGGCCACGAGTACCTCGCGCTCACCGATCACTCGGCACGGCTCACGGTCGCCCATGGCCTCTCGGCGGAGCGGCTGCGCCGCCAGCTCGACGTCGTCGCCTCCCTGAACGAGCGGTTGGCGCCGTTCCGGGTCCTCACCGGCACGGAGGTCGACATCCTCGAAGATGGCAGCCTCGACATGGAGGGCGAGCTCCTCGACCACCTCGACGTGGTGGTGGCGAGCGTGCATTCCAAGCTCCGCATGGATGCCCCGACGATGACCCGTCGGATGGTGCGTGCCATGCAGGATCCTCACACCGACATCCTCGGGCACTGCACGGGTCGGCTCCTCGTCGGCCGCGGGCGACCGGAGTCGGCCTTCGACGCGGCCGAGGTCTTCGACACCTGCGCCAGCTACGACAAGGCGCTCGAGATCAACTCCCGGCCCGAACGCCTCGACCCACCGCGCCGGCTGCTGCGCGACGCGCTGGACCGAGGGGTGAAGGTGGCGATCGACACCGATGCCCATGCACCGGGCCAACTCGAGTGGCAGATCAACGGCTGCGCCCGTGCCGTGGACTGCGCGGTCGCACCCGAGCGGATCGTCAACACCTGGAGCGCGGGTGCGCTCACGGCGTGGACGGCCTCGCATCGCCGCGGCGCCCCCGCACCGCGCCGCGGGTAGGGAGCGCGTAGGTTCTGCCACTTGGCCGCATCCGCTCGATTCGCCGCCCTCGTCCAGGGACCGGAGTCCGACCTCCCCCTGGACGAAGCCGCGCTCCTCCTCGCAGCGCACGGCGACCCCGCCCTCGACGTGGGCGCTGCCCTCGGCGGCCTCGACGCCCTCGCCGCACGGGTGCCTTCGCCCACCGCCGCCGGGGTCCGGTCGCTCCTCTTCGGTGAGCTCGGCCTCCGGGGCAACCGTGCCGACTACGGCGATCCTCGCAACTCCTACTTGCACCTCGTCATCGAGCGCCGGCTCGGCATCCCGATCACGCTCGCCCTCGCCGTGATCGTGGTGGGTCGCCGTGTCGGCGTCACCTTCGAGGGCCTCGGGATGCCAGGGCACTTCCTGGCTCGGGGCGAAGGCGTCATCATCGATCCCTTCGACGGCGGGCGCGAGCTCGACGAGGCCGGTTGCGCCACCGTGTTCCGCGGGCTGTTCGGACCGGACGCCGTGTTCGCCCCCGAGCTGCTCGCCCCGGTCGGACCCCGGGCCATCCTGGCTCGCATGCTCGCGAACCTGCGTCAGAGCTTCGCGGGTCGGGGTGACCGGCGCGGCCTCGAGTGGTCGACCCGCCTCGCGCTGGACATCCCCGGCCTCCCGCCGGCCGAGGTGGGCGAGCTGGCGCGGCTGCTCACCAACCTCGGGCGCTTCGCCGAGGCGGCGGACGCGCTCGAACGTCTTGCCGCGACGCCGGCGGTGCCCCCGGGCGAGTCCACCCGCCTGCGCGCCACCGCCGCCTCCCTCCGCGCCCGGCTCAACTGACGCGGTGCCCGGAGGTGTGGAGCAAATGGGTGGGGAGCATCACCATCGCATGAAACATCATCACGAGGCGCATCGGGCGGCGGCAAAAACAAGTCAAGTCCCCGGCCGGACGTGCCGATACCTCTCATGGTCACCAGTGGGTGAGGAGGGAAGACACCTCGGTGCGAAGGATCCGTCACGGTGCAGCGATCACGATCCTCGGCTCGGCGCTCCTCGTCGCCGCGGGCCCGGCGTTCGCAATGCCGACCCCCGGACGACCGAGCGCGATCGTCACCACGCTGCCCACCGTCGCCAGCGGTCCGCTCGACACGACGGCCACCACGCTGACGCTCACCCACGACGTGGTGCCCTCGGAGTGCGCAGTGGTCGGCGAGGTGTGTGCGAGCTCGGGACCGACGGTCCCCACCACGACCGCACCGAGCGACGGACCGAAGACGACGGAGCCCTCGCGCCCGTCGACGACGCAGTCCGATGGCCCCTCGGGCCCTGACGACGGACGACCGCCCACGACGCGCTCCACCACGCCCCGGGTCAGGGCACCCTCCCCGGTGGCGCCGTCGGTCAGCACCCCCTCCGTGCCCACCGCCTCAACGCCGACGGCATCGATCCAGCCCCACCTCGATCGTGCGGTGGGGTCGCCGACCACGGTCGCCGGGGCGAGAGCACCACTCGCCGTGGCGCTCGGTCCGGCACCGGCGGCCCCGGCGGCATCCGGCACCCGTCCGCAGGGCGCTACGAGGCTGCCGGACGCGGTGGTCTCGTCGCCGATCGGCAGCGGCCCCCTGCGCGCCGCGACCCGGTTGTCGATCCCGATCGTCCTCGGGCTGATCGTCCTGGTGTACCTGGTGTTCCAGACCCAGCTCGGCAAGCGCGAGCCCAAGCTGGCGCAGGCCCCCGCGCATCGCGACCACGACTCGCTCCCCTTCACATGACCGGGCGCGCCCCCGAGCCGGCGGCGCCGGGGCCGGGTCCCGATCCAGCCCCTGCCCCCGAGATGATCAGCCTGGCCGAGCGCTTCGGTGCCCTGCTCGTCGTGCGGGCTGGCATCGTGGCGTCGGTGCTGCTCGCCGCGGTCTTCGCCCGCCGCGAGATCGGCCTGACCCTGGCAGAGGTGCTCCCCGTCACGTTGGTGTACGCGGGCATCGCCGCCGTCGCCGAGTCCCTCGGACACGTGAGCGGCGGGCGCTCGGTCGGCGTCCGGCGGGGGATGCTGCTGGTCGATTCGGCGTTCGTGGCCATCGTCATGACGCCCGGGGGCGGCCCCAACAGCCAGCTCGTCTTCTTGTTCTACGTGCATCTGATCGCGGTCACGCTCCTCGGGAGCCACCGCTCCGGGTTGCGGATCGCGCTGTGGGATTCGCTCCTGTTCGTCTTGATCTACACCTTCTCACTGGACAGCGCCATCGGCCGTCTCCTCGGGGCCAACGTCGACCGGGTCCGCCCGGCGGGGCACGCGGTCGTCTTGAGCATCATCGCCTTCTGGGTCGTCGCGCTGTGCACGGCGGTCTTCTCCTGGGTGAACGAGCGGGAGCTGCGGCGGAGCAAGGAGGAGCTGCGCTCGCTCGCCGCGATGGGCGCCGAGCTCGAGCGCTGCCAGCACCCAGGGGAGATCATGCGCGCGGTGCTCGACCAGACCACCGCCGCGTTCGGCTTCAGCCGAGGCGCGATCATCGCCCTCGACGGCGAGCGGACCTTGACCCTCGTGACCGGTACCGACCTGCCCGCGGTCCGCGAGAGTCCCCAGGTGTTCGACGCGGTGGCTCACGAGGTCTGGACGTCACGCACCCGCAAGCTCGTCCGCCACCTCGACCCCGCAACTGACCCGTTGCTCGTCGCCCTCCTCCCCGGCGCTCAAAACCTGGTGATCCTGCCGCTCAGCGCCGAAGACGAACCGCTCGGCGTCCTCGCGGTCGAACGGGGAGGACCGGCTGGGGTGCGCGTCCCGCTGCGCACGGTCCAGATGCTCGGACAGTTCACGGCGCACGCCGCGCTGTCGCTGCGCAACGCCCGGCTCCTGGCCGAGGTGGAACGCCTGGCGCGGCTCGACGCGCTGACCGGCCTGGCCAACCGCCGGGTCTTCGAAGCCGCCCTGCTCCACGAGGCCCGCCGCGCCCAGCGCAACGGCGAGCTCCTCAGCCTGCTGGTCTTCGATGTGGACCACTTCAAGCGGGTCAACGACACCTGGGGCCACCAGGCCGGAGACGGGGTGCTGCAACGCATCGGGGAGGTGCTGCGGACCGCGACGCGCGACGTCGACCTCGTGGCCCGCTACGGCGGGGAGGAGTTCGCCGTCCTCCTCCCGACCTGCTCGGTGGAGGACGCCCTCGTGGTCGCGGAGCGGATGCGCCGGGCGATCTCCAACCGTGACGACCTCGGGGGGGTGACCATCAGCGCCGGTGTCGCCGCCCTGCCCGTCAACGCCAGTGACGGCGAGGACCTCATCGCTGCGGCCGACCACGCCCTCTACGAATCCAAGCGCGCCGGACGGGACCGCACGACCCTGTCCACCCGGGTGGCCGGCACCCCGTCGCCGCCGCCGGGTGCAGGATCGCCGGCGCCCGCGGCCGGCCCTTCCACCGCCCGCTGAGGACCGGCCCTTCCGCGCCTCACTGCCTCAGTGCCGCTCCACGGCGCGCAACGCCAGCCGGGGGCCGAAGCGGGGCGCGGTGATCCCTGCCGCCTCGACGAGGCGTTGGACCCGGCCCCGCTGTCCCGCGTAGGGCTCGAGCAGCTCGAGCATCACGGCGTCGTCCCCGCGGGCGCGACCCGCCAGCGCCCAACAGATCTGGTGGGGGAGGTGGAAGTCGCCCACGCTGACCGCATCGGGGTCGCCGAGCGCGACCCGCGCCACCTCCGCCGCGGACCACGGACCAACCCCGCGCACGGCTTGCAGGCGTGCCATCGCGTCCTGCGGCGCCATCGCGACGGCATCCTCGAGCCGCCGCCAGGCACCTGCCGCGGCGCGGATCGTGTCGGCCCGCTTGCGTTCCACCCCCCAGGGGTGCATCTGCCACGACGGGGTCGCCGCCAAGGTGGCGGGCGCGGGTGGCACGAAGAGCCCGAGCTCGCCGCCCGGGCCCGGGGCGGGCTCGCCCAGGGCGAGGACCAGGCTGCGGTAGCTGGTCCGCGCCTCCTTGCCGATGACCTTCTGCTCCAGGATCGTCGGGACCAGCACCTCGGTCACCACCTGGGCGCGACCGAGGCGCAGCCCCGGGAAGCGTCGGATCAGCTCGCCGACCAGCCGGTGGCGGGGCACGAGGCGGTCGGGGTCGTCGAGGGCCCCGAGCAGGGCGGGGGCAGCTTCGACCGCCCACGCCGCGCCGGGCCCCCAGGACTCGACGCGGACCTCACCGTGGGGCGCGCAGACCGTGAGCGAGGTGGTCGCAGGACCGTCGGGGGTCCGGGTGGCCCGCCAGGCGCGGGCCGCCTCGATGCGGGTGCAGGGATCCCGTGCGCCGCGACGGAGCGGGCCGAGCGTCAGCCGCAGGTCGAGCGGGCCGGGCGGGCGGTACGTCCGCTGGGCATCGGGCACGGCGGGCCATCGTAGGCTCCCCGGGGGAGCGGGGAGATGGAACCGGTGCCGGCGTCGCAGCGGCCAAGATGGGCGCCCATGAGCGGACTCTTCGACGAGCTCGGGTGGCGGGGCCTCGTCCACCAGATCACCGACCGCGTGGCGCTGCCCGGCCTCCTCGACCGGGGTGGGCTCGTCGCCTACATCGGCTTCGACCCGAGCGCCGACAGCCTCCACGTCGGCAGCCTGCTCCAGATCTGCCTGTTGCGGAGGCTCCAGCAGGCGGGCCACCGGCCCATCGCGCTCGTCGGAGGCGGCACGGGGATGATCGGCGACCCGAGCGGCAAGAGCGACGAGCGGACCCTGCTCGGCCCCGACGAGCTCGCCCACAACAGCGCCGGCATCCGAGTGCAGCTCGAGCGCTTCTTGGACTTCGGCGCCGGCGGGGCCATCCTCGAGGACAACGCGAGATGGCTCGGTTCGGTCCCGCTGCTGGATTTCCTGCGCGACGTGGGCAAGCAGTTCAGCGTGAACGAGATGATCCGCAAGGATTCGGTGCGGTCCCGTCTCGAGACGCGCGAGCAAGGCATCTCCTACACCGAGTTCAGCTACATGCTCCTCCAGGCATGGGACTTCCTGCAGCTCTTCGATCGTCACGGCTGCCGGGTCCAGCTCGGCGGCAGCGACCAGTGGGGCAACATCATCGAAGGTGTCGACCTCATCCGGCGCCAGCGCGACGGGCAGGCCTTCGGTTTGACCTCCCCGCTGGTGACCAAGGCCGACGGCACGAAGTTCGGCAAGACCGAGGGCGGCAACGTGTGGCTCGATCCCGCCCGCACCAGCCCGTACGCGATGTTCCAGTACCTGATCCGCACCGGCGACCGCGAGGTCGGCACGTACCTGCGCTTCTTCACGTTCCTCGACCGTGGCGCCATCGAGGCGCTCGATGCGGAGACGGCCGCGACTCCCGAGCGGCGCATCGCCCAGCGGGTCCTCGCCCGCGAGGTCACGACCCTGGTGCACGGCGCGGCCGAAGCCGAGCGCGCCGAGCGCGCCGCGGCGGTCCTCTTCACCGAAGCGGTCACCGAGCTCGACGCCGACGCGCTCGCCAGCGGGGTCGCGGACGCTCCTCGTGCTGTGGTCTCCCCCGGCGAGCTCGACGCCGGGCTGCCGATCGTCGACGCGTTCGTGCGGGTCGGCCTGGCCGCGTCCAAGGGCGAGGCCCGCCGCACCCTCGCCGGCGGGGGGGCCTACGTCAACAACACCAAGGTCAGCGACGAGCGGGCCCTCGGTTGGGGCGACGCGCTGCACGGGCGGTTCATCCTCCTCCGTCGAGGCAAGAGCCGCCAGGCCGTGCTCGTCGTCGCCCGCTGACGCGGGGCTCGTTGGCCCGACCTGGTAGAACACCGGCGGGAAGGGGAGCGACATGCGGATCGGGATCTTCATCGGAGACGCCAGCGGCGAGCGCACCACCGTGGCGGGCCTGCTCGACAACGCCCGCGCCGCGGAGTCGGCCGGCTTCGCGACGGGCTGGGTGCCGCACATCCCCTGGAGCCTCGACGGCCTGAGCGCCCTCGCCCTGGCCGGGACCGTCACCGAGCGCATCGAGCTCGGCACCGCGGTCATGCCCACCTACACCCGCCATCCGCTGTCCATGGCCCAGCAGGCGCTCTCCGCCCAGGCCGCCGCGGGTGGCCGGGTGACGCTCGGCATCGGACCCTCGCACCCGGTGGTGATCGAGAAGATGTACGGGCTCGCCTACCACCGCCCGATCGCCCACACCCGGGAGTACATCGAGGTCCTGCGCACGGCGTTCGCCGGGTCCGGGCAGGTGGTCCACGAAGGCGAGCTGTACCGCACCGACGCCATGCTCGCCGTGCCCGGTGGATCGCCCCTGCCCATCCTGGTCGCCGCTCTGGCACCGCAGATGTTGAAGCTGACCGGTGAGATCGCCGACGGGACGATCGCCTACTGGGCCAACGAGCGGGCCATCGGCGAGCACGTCGTGCCCCGGCTCGGCGCGGCGGCGGCGGCCGCCGGCCGGCCGGCGCCGCGGGTCGTGACGGGGCTGCCGATCGCGATCGTCGACGATCCCGACGCCGTGCGGGACCAGGCCGTCGTCGCGCTCGACGCGTACACCGCCATCCCGACCTACCAGCGGATCCTGGCGAGGGGCGGCGCCGCCCACCCGGTCGAGGTCGCGGTGATCGCCGACGAGGCGGGCGCGCTCGCACGGCTGCGCTCCTTCGCCGACGCCGGGTCGACGGACCTGTGCGCCGCGCCGCTCGGCCTCGGTCCCGACCCGGTCGCCACCCGCCGCCGCACCATCGACTTCCTGGCCGGCCTCACGCCCGCGCTGTGAGCGCGTCCCGGATGCCAGCCGCGACGCGGCTCGCTTCGTCGTCGTCGGCGTAGGGCGAGCGCGGCCAGAAGAACCCGCGGAGGCCGTCCCCCCGGCTCCGGGGCACGACGTGCAGGTGGAGGTGCGGGACCGATTGGCTCACCCGGACGTTGGTGGCGATGAAGGCCCCGGCCGCACCCATCGCCTGCTGCACCGCCCGCGACACGCGCTGTCCGACGCGGGCGAGCCCGGCGACCACCTCGGGGTCTGCCGCGTCGAAGTCGTCCACGTGGGTCCGCGGGACGACGAGCACGTGGCCGGGGAACACCGGCCGGATGTCGAGGAAGGCGACCCAATCGGCCTCATCGAGCACGAGGTGCGCCGGTCGGGTCCCCGTGATGATGTCGCAGAACAGGCAGCCGGGCTGGGCAACCACCTCGGGCGGAGTGGCCATCGCGACGACGCTACCGGGGAGCACCGCTGGCTGTGGGACGATGCGGGCATGGCCGAAGAGACCGTGATCCCCTTCACCCCGGGTCTGCCCGAGACCGTCCTCCCCGTTCCCGAGCGCGCCGCCGCCGACGCGCTCGCCGACGCCCTGGGCCGCCCCGGTCTGGCGCAGCGCGACGCCCTGGCTGATGTGGCCGCCCGTTTCCCCCGCTTCCTGGACGCATGGGCCCACCTGGCCGAGGTGGTCGACGACGACATCGAGGCCTACGCCTACGCCCGGGTCGGCTACCACCGCGGGCTCGACGCGCTGCGCGCCGCGGGATGGCGAGGCAACGGGTACGTGCGGTGGCGCCACCCCACCAACCGGGGGTTCCTCACCGCGCTCGACCAGCTCCGCGCCCGAGCGGAAGCGATCGGCGAAGCGGAGGAGGCGGAACGCTGCGCCGTGTTCCTGCACCAGCTGGACCCGGACTGGGACCGCCGGGGATGACCGGCGTCATGCCGCCGGCTGAATGAGCGCGCCGGACGCGCGCGGGGACCTGCCCGACGGTTGGCGGGCGCTCGCGGCGCACGTGGCCGCGGTGGACGGCGGCGAGCCTGCCGCGCTCATCCCGATCGCCCGGCCGGGCTCCGTGGCCGCCGTCAGCGTGCACCGGCTGGAGGCGCCGTCGCACTGGCACCTGGTCACCTACGGTCTGAGCACCCCGGAGCCGCCCGTGCCTGGTCCCGAGGGGTGGGGCTTCGAGCTCACGCTGCGCCTGGCGCGAGCCGAGGACGACGACCTCCCGACCTGGGCGGTCAACCTGCTGGCCAACCTGGGGGCCTACGTGCTCTCGAGCGGGCACCCCTTCGCGGTGGGGCACCACATCGACCTCCGCGGGCCGATCCGCCTGGGTTCGGACTCCGCGATCACGGCCGCGGCAATCGCCCTCGACCCAGTCCTCGGCACCGCCGAGGCCCCCTCTGGCCCCGTCGAGCTCCTCCAGGTGGTCGGCTTGACCGCCGACGAGCTGGAGCTGTGCCGGGCGTGGCGCACCGGAGCGGTCCTCGACCTGCTCCGTCGAGCGGACCGCCTGCTGGTGACCCGGCTGGAGCGCACGTCGCTGCTCGACGATCCGGTGATGCGCGAGGAGGCCCAGGCCGGCGTGGCCGCGGCGGGCAGCGCACTCGCCGATCTGCGGGTGGGCACCCTGACCTGGCAGGTGCGGGGCCGACGCGGCCAACGGGCGCGGCTGTCGCTCGGTTCGGGCGCGGCGACCGGTCTCGGGCCGGCCCTGCGGCGTCAGCTGAACCGCTCGGGCGCCAGCTTCGAGCTGATCGGTGACATCCAGCGGGTCCGCTTCGAGGTCGCCGACCGGCCCGCCTGGTCCCCCCGGGTCACGACCCTGGCCGTCTCGGTGCCCCTGGCGCGCGTCGACGAGCTGGCATCGCTCTTCACCGGCCGGACGGGCTCCGGTGGGCTGCCGTGGCTCGCCGGTCTCCGCATCGTCGTCGTGCCTTGAGCCCTGCCGCGAGGTGGTGTCGCGCCGATCCGTCCGACACGGCCGCGGCCGGTGGTTCCCCTGTTGAGCTTCCGCACGGTCCGGTGACACAGAGTGACGAATGGGCAGTAAGAGACCATTTGCGGGGAAATGATCGCTACGCTGAGCGTCATGCCCGCTGGAACGAACGTGAACGTGACTGCCGGTTCGCCGTGGGTCGGATCGGATGCCGCCAGCGCTTCGCCGCGGTCGGACCGCCCGGCGTGGCACGACGATGCCCGATGCCGGACCGCGCCCCCCAACCTCAATTGGTTCGCCGAGACCCCGACCGGCGTCGAGGCCGCCCGCCGGGTGTGCGCCACCTGTCCCGTCCGCCAGGACTGCACGGAGTGGTCACTCGTGCAGGGGGCCAGCCTGAAGGGGGTGTGGGGTGGCCTCACCCCGCGGGACCGCCAACAGATGCGCGTCGCCCGCCGCAAGGCTGCGTAGGAGCGGGCCTCGACCGACGACGGCCCCGCCCCGGGTCGGCGGGATCGACGACCGCCCAGTAGGGTCGGCGTCGCCGGACGAGGTGGGGGGTCGGACGTGACGAGCACGGGTCTGCCAGATGGGATCGCCGAATGGGTGGCGTCCGTGGGTGGGGGAGCGGTCACCCGCCTGGAGCGCCACGTTGCCCGGCGGGAGGCGTGGGTGGTGGACGTGACCCGGGCGGACGGGTCCGTGCTCGAGGGCTTCCTCCGCCTCGAGCGCGAGCCGATCGACGCTGACCCGTGGTCCCTCGGCAAGGAGACCCGGATCGTCGAAGCGCTCGCTTCCACCCCGGTCCCGGTCCCGATGGTCCACGGACGGTCGGAGCGGCCGTCGGCGACCCTGTTCGCGCGGGCGCCCGGGCGCTCGGACCTCCCCGCCGTGGGGTCCGGCCAGCAGCGGGCCGTGATGGAGCACTTCATCGACATCGTCGCGGACCTGCACCGCATCGACATCGCATCGCTCCACCTCGACGACCTGGCGCGGCCGACGACACCGGCGGAGTGCGCCCTCGGTGAGCTCGACCTCATCCTCGATCGATGGAGCGGGTTCCTCGCCAGCTACCACGACCCGCTCATCACCTTCGGGGTGCGCTGGTTGCGCCGGCACGTGCCCGCACAGGTCTCGCGCGTCTGCCTCGTCCAGGGCGACACCGGGCCGGTCAACTTCCTCTTCGACGGGGACCGGGTGAGCGCGGTGATCGACTGGGAGTGGGGTCACTTCGGCGACCCGATGGAGGACCTCGGCAACATCTGCGTCCGCGAGTTCTGGAACCCCTCGGGAGGCCTCGACGGCCTGTTCCGACGCTACGAGGCCGCCTCGGGGATCCCCTACGACGCGGACGCCGTCCGCTACTACCGCGTGCAGCAGAACGTCCGAGGGATGATCCCGATCCACGCCATCACGCGCCACGCGCACCCGCAAGAACCGGTGGCGTGGTACCTCGCCTACCGCTATGTCGGTGACCGGGCCACCTGCGAGGCGCTGGCGGAGGCGGCGGGGATCGAGGTGGACGCGCCCGAGCTGCCCGCCGAGGAGGACGGCGACGACGTCCTCGTGGAGGCGGCCCGCTTTGCCATCTCCCACGACATCGCCTCGGCGCTCGACCAACCGTTCGCCTCATCCCGGCTGCACGACGTGGACATCCTCCTGCAGTGCATGGACCGGCGGAGGCGCTACCAGCCGGCCCTCGCGGCGCGCGATCTCGACGACCTGGAGCAGCTCCTCGGCGCCCCGCCGTCGACGCCGGCCTCGGGAGCCGCCGCCCTCGACGAGGCGATCCTCGCGGACCGCGTCGGCGATCACGAGGTGATCCGCTACCTGTGCCGGCGGGCCCTGCGCGACGAGTGGCTCTGGGCGCCGGCGGTCTCGCTGTACCCCGACCGGCGCTGGTCGGCCATCGACTAGCCCTCGGTGCGGCCGCACCGGTCACCGTCAACTTCGGGACGCGATCGCACAGGCGGCGGCCCCTCGTCCCGCCGCCCAGGGGTCCGCGCTCGAACCGTCCCGCTGAGTGCTGGCCGTGAGTCCAGATCCAGCGCTCCGCGCGATGGCGATCGCTGTCCGTCTGTGCTCGAACCCGGACTTTCGTCCCTACGCCCAGCTAAAAAGCCGGCAAGCTGGACGGAGGGGACAGGGGCCTCGGCCCGCAGCGCGGCGTGCCCCACCGCCACTGGCCGTTGCCTCTGTCCCCTGCGCTTAGGCTCGCGGCGTGGCTGGCTCGACAGGCGAACCGATCGGACCCTTTCCTCCCGGCGTGGAGGGACCGGAGGCGGAGGCCGAGTACGACCGGCTCCGCCGCCGGGTCCTGTGGAAGATGCCCTCGGGGCTCTACGTGGTCGGGAGCCGCCACGGCGAGGAGCGCAACCTCATGACCCTCAACTGGGCGACCCAGCTCAGCTTCGAACCGAAGCTGGTCGGTGTGAGCGTCGAGATCGGGGCGCGCACCCATCGGCTGATCGCAACCGGCGGGGCGTTCAGCCTTTGCGTGCTCGACCGGGAGGACCGCGCCGTCGTCCGGCGCTTCGTCAAGCCGGCCGACCTCGACGCTGCGGCAGGCACTCTGAGCGGCGAGCGGTTCGTCGACGGCCCGGCCACCGGCGTCCCGGTCCTCGCCGCCAGCGCAGCCTGGATCGAGTGCGCCCTGCGCCAACAGGTGGCCTGCGGCGGTCACACGATGTTCGTCGGCGAGGTCGTGGCCTCGGGGTTCGCCAAGGCGGAGGACACGGCGGTGCTGCGCATGGAGGACACCCGCATGAACTATGGCGGCTGAACGACGCGGCCGCGTCGCCCGGTCCAGATGAGGTGATCGCCTGCTCCGTCGGGCACGGCGCTACGGTGCGCACGTGATCCCGGAGAGCGCAGCGCCGCACGCGTCGTCGCGGAGGGGCGCTCCCCGATGACCGAAGCCGTCCTGGTCGACACCGTCGACGCGCTGCGCGAGCTGATCACCCGCTTGCGCGGTGTCGAGCGCTATGCGCTCGACACCGAGTTCCATCGGGAGCGGACCTACTGGCCGCAGCTGGCGCTCGTGCAGATCGCCTGGCCGGCCGACGCCGCCGGGTCCGCCGGCCTGGCGCTGATCGATCCGCTGGCCGTGGATGTCGCGCCCCTATCGGAGATCCTCGCAGGAGGAGCCACCATGGTCGCCCACGCCGCCGACCAGGACCTCGAGGTCCTCGAGCGGGCCTGTGGGAGGCGTCCGTCGCGCCTGCTCGACACCCAGGTGGCAGCTGGCTTCGTCGGGCAGGGCTCCGCGTCGCTCAGCAGCCTCACGGCCAGCTTCCTCGGGCTCCGCCTGCCCAAGGGGGACCGGCTGAGCGACTGGAGCACCCGGCCGCTCAGCGAGAGCCAGCTCAGCTACGCCGCGGCCGATGTGTCCCACCTCATCGAGCTGGCCGATGTCATCTGCGGCCAACTCGACTCGTCCGGCCGGTTGGGCTGGGCCGAAGAGGAGTGCGAGGCTCTGCTGCAGCGGCCCCTCGGGCCTCCCGAACCGGAGCGGGCCTGGTGGAAGATCCGCGACAGCCGCCAGCTGCGCGGGCCGGCCAAGGGCGTGGCCCAGGAGGTCGCCGCCTGGCGGGAGCGCCGGGCGCGCGAGATCGATCAGCCGGTGCGCTTCGTCCTGCCCGACCTGGCCGTCCAAGCCATCGCCCACAGTCGACCCGCGACCGTCGACGAGCTCCGCCAGATCCGGGGCCTCGACGGCCGCCACCTGCGCGGTCCCGTGGCGACCGAGGTGCTCGCTGCCGTCGCGCGGGGCCGGGAGCTCGGGGAGGATGCGATCGCCGCGCCGCCGATCGAAGAGGTGGACAAGGACGTCCGCCCGGCGGTGGCGCTGGCCGCCGCGTGGATCGCCCAGCTGGCGCGCGATCAACGGGTCGACGCCGCGCTGCTCGCGACCCGCGCCGATCTCGCCGCGTACCTGCGCGACGGCGCGGCCTCCCGCCTCGGCTCGGGCTGGCGAGCGGCGATGGTCGGCGAGGCCCTGGCCCGCCTGCTGCGCGGGGATGCCGCGGTGGCGTTCGAGCACGGGGGACGCCTGGTGCTCGAGGCCCGCTCGTACCAGCCCCTGAGCGCGGCGCCGCTGCAGGCTCCACACGCCGGCGCCGGGCCGGTCTGAGGGGCGTCAGGCCCGGGGAGGACCCGCGGGGTCGCCGCTCGGCCCCGGCTGGGGGCGCAGGTCGATGCGCAAGGTCAGGACGCCATCGGCCAGCGTGGCCTCGGCGTCGCCGATCATCGCGTAGTCCATGTAGTCGATCCTGGCCTGATCGAGGAACCGCTTGCGCTCCGGGCCCTCCACCGGCGGCACCCCACGCTGGCGCACCGCCCGCGCCCGGGCCTGGAACCGCGAGATCATGGCGGCGACGTCGAGGGATTCGGCCACACCGGGAGGCTACCGCCGCGACCAACGCGAGCAACGGCGATACACTTCGAGGCGTCACGCACCTCTCAATACGGGGAGCACCACGTGAAAAAGGGACGGCATCGGCGCTTCGAAGAGGCGCGCGCGCTGAAGCGCTCCAACGAGGTCACCGTGGAGCCTTGCCCCGAGTGCGGCGCCGACCCCGAGGACGATCATGCGTCTTGGTGCCTCGCCACCCAGGAGGACGACGACGAGTACGAGGACAGCGAGACCAGCCACACCCAGAACTGACCGGCGCCGGGGCGCCACGGTGCCTAGCGGGTTCGCAGCACCGGGTGCGGCAGTGGCACCGATGTGGTCCCGGGCGTGACACGCCGCTCCAGGTAGTCGGCGAGGAGCCCGTACACGAGGGCTCCGGCCATGGCGACCAGCTCGGTCCGCTGACGCCGGTAGAGCGGCTCACGGGCCGCGAACGCGGCCCGCTCCTCGGTGCACCACCAGTGGAACTCGGCGCCGCCCTCGCCCCAGTGGCGGCGGTCCCACTGCGTGACCGTCGAGGTGACGTGGCCGCGGTCGTCGGTGCTGTCCTCCCGGCGGAGAGGGAGCTGCCAGCACACGTCGGGCTTCAGCTCGAGGGGGTGTTTGCCCTCGTCGACGGCGGCGCGGTGCAGCGCGCAACCTGGCCCCCCAGCGAAGCCGGGCCGGTTGAGGAACACGCAGGCCCCCTCGACGAGGCGCGTGATCCTGGTGCCATCGGTGTCGGTGCGCACGACGCCGTTGCGGGCCCGCCTCTTGTACTGCCACTGCTCGGGGCTCAGGCGCGCCGCGGCGGCCTCGACCCGGGCGACGTCGTCGTCGTCGGTGAAGTGGGCGCCGTAGGAGCAGCAGCCCTGCACCAGCTCGGGGGCCGGACCCGTCAGCACGCCCTGGCACCCACGGCCGAAGATGCAGTCCCATCCCGACAACAGGAAGGTCGCGTCGAACACCCACGTGCGGTCTTCGTCGGGATCCTGGAACGAGACCCACTCGTGACCGTCGGGGAGGCGGGCCGGACCGCCCGAGGCCCGCCGTGCCGGACGAGCCGCGACCGCGCCGGTCGGTCGCGAGCCCTTCGCGGCCCCCCGTGCACCAGTCGTCACCGCAGCCCCAGCTCGATGAGGAGCTCGCCGGCGGCGAGCAGGCCCTTCCAGAATTGCGCCATGACCATCCGTTCGTTCGGAGCGTGGATGCGGTCGCCGGGGAGCCCGACGCCGAGGAACAGTACCGGGGCGTCCAGGACGCGCCCGAGGGCTTCCTCGGGACCCGAGCCGCCCTCCCGGGTGAACAGCGGCGTCGTGCCCCAGACCGTCTCGATGGCGTGCACCAGCGACGCCATCGCCGGATGATCGACCGGCGTCGCTGCTGGGGCGACCGCACCCGCGGCCTCGACCGACACGTCGACCCCCGGCGGCACCCGGGTGTCGAGCCAGGTGTGGAACTGCTGCGCCACCTCGTCGGGTCGCTGATCGGCGACGAGCCGGAAGGCCACCTTGAAGTTGGCGCAGGCAGGCACGATGGTCTTGATCCCGACACCGCCGTACCCGGAGGTGAGGCCGACCACCTCAGCCGTCGGCCGGGCACCGGTGCGCTCGAGGGGGGACCGCCCGGCCTCCCCGGTCAACGCGCGGACACCGGCCTGGGCCATGAACTCGGCCTCGTCGAAGGGTTGGGCGTCGAGGGACGCCTGCTCGCCGGCGCCGAGCGGCTGCACCCGGTCGTAGAAGCCGGGCAGCGTGACCCGTCCCGAAGCGTCGTGCAGCGACGCGACGAGGCGTGCCGCGACCACCGCGGCATTGGGGACCGTGCCCCCCCAGGTGCCGCTGTGCAGATCGATGGTGGAGGTCCGCACGGTCACGTCGAAGGCCACGAGACCCCGCATGCTGACGCAGATGGAGGGGATCTCCGGGCTGATCATCGAGGTGTCGGAGACCACGACCACATCGCAGCCGAGCCGCTCGCGATGGCGCACCAGGAGGTCTTCGAAGTGGGGGCTGCCCACCTCTTCCTCTCCTTCGACCAGGAACTTGACGTTGACGGTGAGGCTGCCCTCACTGCGGAGCGCCCGTGCCGCCTCGATCTGGTACAGCGTCTGGCCTTTGTCGTCGATCGCGCCGCGGGCCAGGCACTCGCCGTCGACGATGACCGGCGCGAAGGGGGGTGAGGTCCAGAGGTCCACCGGATCCACCGGCTGCACGTCGTGGTGACCGTAGATCAACACCGTCGGGGCCCCTGCCCCGGCGTGCAGCCAGTCCCCGTAGACCGCCGGTGCCCCTGGGGTCTCCAAGCGCTCCACGTGCTCGAAACCTGCTTCCCGAAGGAGCCCGGCACAGAAGCTGGCCGAGGCGGCGACCTCGGAGGCACGGCCCGGCTCAGCGGAGATCGACGGGATGCGCAGCCAGTCGAAGAGTGACGCGACGATGCGGTCGCGTTCGGCTTCGACGTAGGCGGCGAGGTGGGGAGCAGGAGCCATCGCCGCCGACGGTAGTCACCGGGGAGGAGTGGCTACGGTGACCGCGGTGACTGCGGTGCGGCACAGGGGGCGAACCCGGCGCGCGACGTGGCGGCGCGTCGCCGTCGGGACCTCCGTCGCCCTCGCTGCGGGTGGGTGCAGCCGGGTGGGCATCGGCCACAGCACCCTCGGTCCACTGCCGACGGCTCCCTCACCGGCCACGACGGTGCCGGCCACGACGGTGCCGGCCACGACGGTGCCGGCCCCGCCGACGGTCGGGTCGATCACCTGGTCGGTGTGCCTGAGCGATCAGGGCCCCCGAGGGGCCGAGTGCGCGACGGTGCCCGTCCCCCTGGACTACGCCAACCCGAACGGAGCGCAGATCAGCCTCGCGCTCGACCGGCACCGGGCGACGGGGACCCGGGAGGGCGCCCTCCTGATCAATCCCGGCGGTCCCGGGGCGTCGGGGGTCGACGGGCTCGAGACGGTCCTCGGGATCCTGTCACCCGCGGTGCTCGCGCACTTCGACATCATCGGCTTCGACCCGAGGGGCGTGGCGCGCAGCGCCCCGATCAGGTGCTTGAGCGGCCCCGAGCTCGACCAGTACTACCACCTCGACCCGGCACCCTCGACCGACGCCGGCTTCCAAGCGCTGGTGGATGCCGCGAGGCGCTTCGACCAGGCGTGCCAAGCCAACAGCGGCGCGATCCTCGCCCATGTGGGGACCGTCGACGCGGCGAGAGACATGGAACAGATCCGCGTCGCCATCGGCGCGGACAAGCTCAACTACTTCGGGTTCTCCTATGGCACCCTCCTCGGCGCCACCTATGCGGAGGAGTTCCCCGACCACATCCGCGCCATGGTGCTCGACGGTGCGATCGACCCGGCCCAGGATGCCACGACCCTGACCATCGCCCAATCCGGCGCCTTCAACGCCGAGCTCGACGCCTTCTTCGCGGACTGCACCTCTGCACGCAACTGCGCGTGGCACCCGGGCGGCGACCTGCGAGCTGCGTTCGACGCGCTCACGGCCGGTCTGAAGAGCCGCCCCCTTCCGGCGGGCGGGGGTCGGTCCCTCGGACCGGGCGAGGCGTTCTACGGCGTCGCCCTCCCGCTCTACGACCGCGCCAGCTGGCCGGATCTGGCCGCGGCCCTGGAGCAGGCCACCCAGGGTGACGGCTCGGGGCTGTTGCACCTGTCCGACCTCTACACCACGCGTGCCGTGGACGGCACCTACAGCAACGAACAGGACGCCAACACCGCAGTGAGCTGCGACGACTACCCCTGGCCGAGCGATCCCGCGGCGATCCGGGCGCTCGGGCCCCGTGCGGCTGCCACCGCACCGGAGTTCGGGATCGCCGATCTCTACGGGGGCCTGAGCTGCTCGATGTGGCCGGTCGAGCCGACCCGCAGCCCGCACCCGATCACCGCGCCAGGATCCCCCCCGATCGTGGTCATCGGGTCCACCGGCGATCCCGCCACGCCCTACGGCGACGCCGTCGCCCTCGCCTCCGAGCTCACCCAGGGCGTGCTGGTCACCCGCCAGGGGGATGGGCACACCGGCTACCGGTCGAGCTCGTGCGTGCGCGCCCACGTCGACGCCTACCTCCTCTCCCTCACCGTGCCCGCCAAGGGGATCAGCTGTCCGAGTGACGGCTGAGCGCGGCAGACTGACCGGGTGACCCTCCAGACCGAGCCGCGTCGGGGGCCGCGCTCGCCCGATGCCCTCGTCGAGGCCCTCGGAGCCGCGCTGGCGCCGGACCGGGTGCGGGCCGACCCCGTCGAGCTGGCGCTGTACGGGCGGGACGCGTCGATGATCGAGGGCTGCGCGGGCATCGTGTGCTTCCCGCTCACGACGGCCGAGGTCGCGGCGGCGGTGCGCATCAGCCGCGCCCACGGCCGGGCCATCGTGCCGCGCGGCTCGGGGACCGGGCTGGCCGGTGGCGCCGTGCCGGTCGGCGAGGAGCCCCCGGTCGTGGTGGTCACGACCAAGATGGACCGGATCCTCGACGTCGATGCCCCCAACCGGGTGGCATGGGTGCAGCCCGGGGTCCTCAACCTGGACCTCAGCCGGGAGGTGGCCCGCCACGGCCTGCACTTCGCCCCCGATCCCTCCAGCCAGCAGTCCTGCTCGATCGGGGGCAACCTGGCCAACAACAGCGGCGGGCCCCACTGCCTGCTGTACGGGGTCACGACCAGCCACATCCTCGCCGTCGAGGTCGTGCTGCCCGACGGCTCGGTCGTGGTGCTCGGCGGCCTCGACCCCGAACCTGCCGGTCTGGACCTGCGCGGGGCGTTCGTGGGCAGCGAAGGCACCATGGGCATCGCCACCCGCATCGCCGTCCGTCTGACGCCGCTGCCACCGGCCATCGCCACCATGCTCGCCGATTTCCCCTCGGTGGAGGACGCCGCGGCGGCGGTGAGCGGGATCATCTCCGCCGGGATCGTGCCCGCGGCGCTCGAGATGATGGACGCCGAGATCACCGCCGCGGTCGAGGCCTTCGTGCACGCGGGCTTCCCGACCGACGCCGCCGCGATCCTCCTCATCGAGGTGGACGGCCTCCCCGGCGGTGTCGCGGCCGCCGCCACCGCCGTGGCCGGGATCGCCACCAGCCACCACGCCCGCACGGTGCGCACGGCGGCGGATCCGGCCGAACGCGCCCTGCTGTGGAAGGGGCGCAAGGCCGCCTTCGGGGCCATCGCCCGGATCGCGCCCAACTACTACCTGCACGATGCGGTCGTGCCCCGCGCCAAGCTGGTGATGGTGCTCGGCGAGATCTACCGCATCGCGGCACGCCACGAGCTGACGATGGGCAACGTCTTCCACGCGGGAGACGGCAACCTGCACCCCCTGATCGTGTTCGACAAGCGCCATCCCGGCGTCATGGAGCGGGTCACCCAGGCGGGCAAGGAGATCCTCGAGGTGTGCGTCGCGGCGGGTGGGATGCTGACCGGGGAGCACGGCGTCGGGCTCGAGAAGCGCGACTACATGCACCTGGTGTTCTCCGAGCAGGACCTCCGCGCCCAGGCGTGGCTGCGCGACAGCTTCGACCCGGGTGGCTGGTGCAACCCGGCCAAGGTGCTGCCGGGCGGGGCCCGCTGTGGCGATCTCCGGTCCGTTCCCCCCGGGGCGTGGGTGTGAGCGGGCCGACCGCGACAGGCGCGGCGTCCGCGATCGAGGACCCGATCCTCGCGGCGTTCGCCGAGGAGGTCGGCTCGGCAGGACCGGTGTGCGTGGCCGGTGGCCGGACCCAGTGGGAGGTCGGCGGCCCGCCCGTGGCCGGGACCCGGGTCCTGGCGGCGCCGCGCGGTGTCGTGATGCACCAGCCCGACGAGATGATCGTGCGGGTCCGGACGGGCACGCCCGTTGCCGAGCTGTCGGAGGTCCTGGCCGCCACGGGCCAGATGGTGCCACTCGACCCGCCCGCCCCCGAGCGGGCCACCGTCGGCGGGGTCCTGTCGGTCGGCCGCAGTGGCTGGCGCCGCCTCCGCTACGGCCCGGTGCGTGACGCGCTGCTCGAGGCACGGTTCGTGTCCTCGGAGGGCCACCTGGTCAAGGCCGGCGGCCCGGTGGTCAAGAACGTCACCGGCTTCGACCTGTGCCGGCTGCTGGTCGGCTCGCTCGGCACCCTCGGCCTGCTGGCCGAGGTGGTGCTGCGCTGCACGCCGCGCCCGCGTCGCTCCCAGTGGTTCCGGGGGGTGGGCGCAGATCCGTTCGCGGTCGCAACCCGCCTCTACCGATCCAGCTGCCTCCTGTGGGACGGCACCGATACCTGGGTGCTGCTCGAAGGCGAACCGGTCGACGTCGACGCGCAGGCCGCCTCGGTCCTCGGATCGGCGTTCGCCGAGGTCGCCCACCCCCCGGCGGCGCCCGGACCGGGACGGGTCTCGGTGGCGCCGTCGCAGCTGCACCGCCTCGCTGGGTCCAGCACCGGCTTCCTGGCCGAGATCGGCGTCGGTGTGGTCCACGCCCACGACCCGGGTGCGATCGCGGCAAGCCTCGACCTGGCCTGGCCGCCGCGGCCGACCGACGACGTCGCCGCCCTCGACCGCGCCGTCAAGACCCGCTTCGATCCCTCCGGCCGGCTCAACCCCGGACGGGTGCCGTGACCACCGGAGCCGGCTCGTCTGCGGGTCGCCTCGGCGTCGATCCCGACGCTCTGGCCGCCTGCGTGTCGTGCGGGCTCTGCCTCCCGTACTGCCCGACGTACCGGGTGACCGGAGAGGAGGCGGCGTCACCGAGGGGTCGCATCGCCGCCATGCGGGCGGTCGATGCCGGCGGGCCGATCGACGCGCCCTTCTCGGATTTCATGGCGCGATGCGTGCAGTGCCGCGCCTGCGAGGTGGCGTGCCCGTCGTCGGTGCCCTTCGGCCAGTTGATGGAGGGCGTGCGCGAGGTGCTCGCCGACCAGGGAGGTTCGGTGCCCCGGTGGCAGCGCATCGGATATGTGGTGCTCGGGCACCACGGGCTCCTGCAGGCGGCGACGCGGGCCGGCGCGATCGCGCAACGCCTCCACCTCCTCCCCGCGCGGTTGTCCGCCCGCCTCGGGCTGCCCCGCCTGCCCTGGAGCCAACCGCCGCTCGAGCCGAGCGGCACCGACGTGTGGCTCTTCACCGGTTGCGTGATGGACGCCTGGCAGCGCCATGTTCACGCGGCGGCCAAGGTGGTCATCGAGGCGACCGGTGCCGGGGTGGCGCTCGCCGCCACCGGCGGGGACTGTTGCGGGGCGCTCCACGTCCACGCCGGGCTCCGGCGCCAGGCGCGCCGGCTGGCCCGGCGGGTCATGGCCTCGATGCCGGGAGACGCCCCCGTCCTCGTGGACTCCGCCGGGTGTGGCGCCGCGTTGAAGGACTACGGCCACCTCCTCGGCAGCGCCGAGGCCCGAACCTTCTCCGCCCGGGTCCTCGACGTCCACGAGTGGCTCGACGCGCACAGCGACGAGCTCCCCGCACCGGCCGCGGGCCGTCGGCCCTCGGCGCCGGTGGCGATCCAGGACCCCTGCCACCTCCGCCAGGTGCAGCGTGCCCATGAGTCGGTCCGCACCGTGCTCGCCCGGTACGTGGACCTGGTCGAGCTGGACGACGAAGGCATGTGCTGCGGAGCGGGGGGCGCCTACAGCGCGCTCCAACCCGGGCTGGCCGTGCCGATCCGGGACCGGAAGCTGGCCGCCATCGCCCGCACCGGATGCCGCGTGGTCGCGAGTGCCAACCCCGGATGCGCGCTGTGGCTCGCTGTGGCCGGGATCGAGGTGCGCCACCCGGTCGAGCTCATCGCCGACGCCATCGGGTCTGCGCCGTGAGCGGCGACGCCGAGGACATCCGGGCCCGCCTCGAGGGGATCGCCGAGGAGCTCGCCGACCTGGCCCTGGCCCGGCTGCGCCAGGCGATCGACGCCGGCGAGCGGAGCGCGCCGGCCGACGAGCGGCGCCTGACGCGGGCTCGGCGGGCGGTGGAGAAGGCGGCGGCGCTGCTCGCGGAGCCCTCCGACACCGCCGACGACGACTAGCTCGCGCTCGGGGAGGCCTCGACGGCGGGCAGATCACCGAGCGACGCCGCCCGCTCGATGGGTGGGGGAGGGGGTGCGCTCGGCAGCCGGTTGAGCGCATCGATCAGCAGGCGCAGGCGGGCATAGGAGACCCGGTCGAAGCGCAGCGCGATGCGGGGCAGGTCGGTGACGTCGCCGTTGCGGGCCTCCGCGGGGAGGGGCCCGTCGAGCGCGCTGATCCCGCCCGTGGTGCACAGGTCGCAGAACTCCTCCGAGAGGGCCGCGATCTCGGCGTCGCTCGGTCGGACCTGCAGCCGGATGACCAGGGTGTCGCCCACGAAGCGCAGCGAGTGGTAGTTGCGGTAGAACCAGAGGATCTCCCGCGCCGCCTCAGCCACGTCGTCGGTGATCAGGTAGATGTGCCGGTCCGTCGGGCCGATGAGGTGGCGGGCCTCGACCTCGGCGTGGACCCACTCCTCCCAGGCCCGCCAGTACGTGCCGCCGGGCACCTCGAGCATGACGATCGGCGCCGGCATGGCCTTGCCGGTCTGCGACAGGGTCAGCAGCTCGAAGGCCTCGTCGAGGGTCCCGTAGCCTCCCGGGAGCACGGCGTAGCCGTCGGACTCCTTGATCAGGAGCAGCTTGCGGGTGAAGAAGTACTTCATCGACACGAGCTTGGGGTCCGACGCGATGAACTCGTTCGCGCCCTGCTCGAAGGGCAGGCGGATGTTGATCCCGAAGGAGTGATCCGGCCCCGCGCCCTCGAGCCCGGCCGCCATGATGCCGGGACCGGCGCCGGTCACGGTGTCCCACGACGATGCGGCGAGGACCCTCGCCAGGTCCCTCGCCTGGCCGTAGAGCGGATCGGACGGCAAGGTCCTGGCGGACCCGAACATGGTGATCTTGCGGCGGCCGCGGTAGGGCGCGAAGAGCTGGAACCCTTCGCGCATCTCCTTCAGGGCCACGTTGGCGAGCTTGAGGTCGAGGCGGTCGGCGTCGTCGCCCGCCAGCTTCACTGCGGTCGTGAACAGCTCCAGGACCTGGTCGTGGTTGGCATTGACCCCGAGCGCGGCCACCAGTTGGTCGAGGAGCGCGTCGGTCTCCTCGTCTCCGGTGCGAGGGGCGCGTCGAGGTGTGCGTCGGGCTGCCATGGCCTGCACAGCCTCGCACGCGGTGACGCCCGAGCGGTGCGCAGCACCAGGCGGAGCCGCTCCGGCCGCCGGCTCTATGCCCGGGTGGCCACCCGGGCATAGAGCGTCGTGCGCTGCTCGAGGGTGCGCCCGAGCGGCTCGACGAGGGCGCGGAAGCCGGATTCGTCCATGAGCTGGCCGTGGCTGGCCCCCGCGGCTCGGGAGATGTTCTCGTCCATCAGCGTGCCACCGAGATCGTTGACCCCGGCCTGGAGCACCTGGGACACGCCGGCGACGCCGAGCTTCACCCACGACGCCTGGATGTTGTCGATGAGGCCGTGGTAGGCGATGCGCCCGACGGCGTGGATCAGGACGACCTCCCGGAAGGTGGGACCCCGACGGGATCGGCGTTGGAGGTAGATCGGCGACGCCATGTGGACGAACGGCAACGGGACGAACTCGGTGAAGCCGCCGGTCTCCTTCTGCAGGTCCCTCGTGCAGAGCAGGTGGCGGACCCAGTGCTCGGGCTGCTCGATCGAGCCGAACATGATCGTGATGTTGGAGCGAAGGCCCACCCGGTGGGCGCACCGGTGGGCCTCGAGCCACTCCTCGGTGTTGATCTTGTCGGGACAGAGCACGGCGCGCACCTCGTCGTCGAGGATCTCCGCCGCGGTGCCTGGCAGCGTGCGCAGCCCGGCGTCCTTGAGACGCCGCAGGTACGACTCGAGCGGCTCGTCGAGGCGACGGGCGCCCTCGGTGACCTCGAGCGCGGTGAAGCCGTGGATGTGGATGGTCGGGGACCCGGCCCGAACCGCCCGGATCACATCGAGGTAGTAGTCGCCGTCGAAGCTCGGGTGGATGCCGCCCTGGAGGCACACCTCGGTGGCTCCGAGCGCTTCGGCCTCGACGACGCGCCGCGTGATCTCGTCCACCTCGAGCAGGTACGGGGTGCCCCGCAGGTTGAGCGAGAGCGGGCCCTTGGAGAAGGCACAGAACCGGCACTTGAACGTGCAGATGTTGGTGTAGTTGATGTTGCGGTTGGCGACCCAGGTCACCGCTCCTCCCACCGCGCGGCTGCGCAGCTCGTCGGCGACCTCGGCCACGAGCGCCACTTCGGGTCCCCGGGCACCGAAGAGGTGCAGGAGCTCGTCATGGCCGGGTTGCTGCCCGAGGAGGACCCCGGCGAGCACCTCGCCCACCGCGCCCGAGGAGCAGGCGTGCCCGGCGGGGACGGGCAGCAGGGTCGGAGGATCCTCATCGGCTCCCGAGTACCACCGCTCACCCGGCTCGCGTGCCAGGCCCTCGGCGTCGCTGCGGTCCAGGACGGGGAACTGCATGCCGGCGGCGAGCCAGCGTTCGGGTGCCAGCACCATCTCCGGGTAGATCGTGAGGCGAGGTGCCAGGGTGCACCCCGCGTCCTCGGTGACGGCCCGCAGCCGATCGAGGGCGGGCCAGGGCCGCTCCGGGTTGACGTGGTCGGCCGTCACGGGCGACACGCCGCCCCAGTCGTCGATCCCGCCCGCGAGGAGCGCGCCGAAGTCGTCGGAGAGGTTGGGGGGCGCCTGCAGGTGGATCTCGGGGGGGAGCACCAGGCGTGCTGCGGCGATGCTCCAGAGGAGCTCGTCCGACGGGCAGGGGTCGGCCCGGTGCATCGCGGTGCCGGCCTTGGGGAGGAAGTTCTGGACGATGACCTCCTGCACGTGCCCCCACCTTCGGTGCGCGTCGGCGATGGCCTCGAGCGCCTCGATCCGCTCGGCGCGCGACTCGCCGATGCCGACGAGGATGCCCGTCGTGAACGGGATCGCCAGGCTCCCCGCAGCATCGAGGGTGGCGAGCCGGCGCGCGGGGTGCTTGTCCGGGCTGCCCGCATGGCACGCGAGATCGGCGTTGAGGGATTCGAGCATCATGCCCTGCGACGCCGTGACCACCCGCAGCGCCGCCAGCTCGTCGGCGTGCAGCGCACCGGCGTTGGCATGGGGGAGCAGTCCAGTGTCCTCCACCACCAGGTGGCACATCGCGACCAGGTAGTCGACGGTGGAGGCGTAGCCGTGGTCAGCCAGCCACGCGGCGGCCGCGGGGTAGCGCAGCTCGGGGCGCTCGCCCAGCGTGAAGAGCGCCTCGGCGCACCCTGCGGCGGCACCGCGCCGGGCGATCGCCAGCACCTCGTCCGGGCTCAGGTAGGGGCTGTGCAGGCGGGCGGGGGCCTTGGCGAACGTGCAGTACCCGCAGCGGTCCTGACACAGCATCGTGAGGGGGATGAAGACCTTGGGCGAATACGTGACGCGACGCCCCGTCGTCCGGTCACGGAGCTCACCGGCTCGAGCGAGGAGCTCGTCACCGGGCAGTTCGAGGATCTCTGCGGCGCGCATGGCGGCCACCCTATGCGCCGACGGGCCGGCACCCCTCCACCGCCCACCACCGCGGTGACTAGTCCGCGGTCGTTGACCCGGGCCCCGGTGTGCGGCAAGGTGGTCGCGACGCAGCGCATCGCCGTACATCCAGGGGTGGGCTTCGCAGGGGACGGCTCGATCGTGACGGGGCGTGGCCTGGGAGATCCAGCACCCGCAGATCCACGCGAGGGAGAGCCATGTCGAGCGAGTTGACCCCGGAACTGACCCCAGAGTTCACCGTGACCGTGCGGGGCTACGACCGGGCCCAGGTCGACGAGTACATCGACTGGCTCCGGGAGTGGCTGGACAACGCCACGACGAGGATGACCGCGTCGGAGACCGAGGCATCGACGTTGCGCGACCAGGTGAGGCGCCTGCAGACGAGGGTGGGCGAGCTGGAGGCGGAGACGAGCGGCGAGCCACCGCGCACCATCAACGCGCTCGGCAACCGGGTCACCCAGATCCTCCGGGTCGCCGAGGAGGGTGCCGCGTCGCTGACCAGTGAGGCGGAGGCAGAGGCCAAGCGGATCGTCCAGGAGGCCCGCGCCGAGGCAGAGGAGCTCCATGCGGGTGTGGGTCGCCAGCGCGACGAGCTCGAATCGCAGCGCCAGGCGGCGCTTCGGGCCGCCGAGGACGACGCCCGTCGCATCCGCGCCGAAGCGGATCAGCACGCCCGCCAGCTCGTCGAATCGGCCAAGGCCGAGCGCGGCCGTCACGAGTCCGAGATGGCGACGCGCAAGGCCGAGCTCGGCGCCCACATCGCGGCGCTCGTCGCCCAGCGCGACGAGGTCCTCGCCGGCCTCGATCGTCTCCGGCACTCGCTGCAGAGCACCCTGGGGCAGGGCGCTCCGGGGCCGGTGGTGGCGCCGACACCCACCTCGGAGGGCCCGGTGGCCACCACCCCCCGACCGCTGCCCGCGCCTCCCGCACCCCCGGGCCCTCCTCCCGGCGGGCCGGTGCCGGCGGCACCGGTGGCCTCCGGTGCCAACGCCACCGCCGCGGCCGCGGCGCCGGTGCTCGACCGGCCGCCAGCTGCAGCACCGCCCGCGGCCGCCCCGGCGCAACCTGCATCGGATGCGCGGACGCGCCTGGTACCTCCCGCGTGGTCACCCCCGGCTCCACCATCGACCACCGAGCAGGGCGCAGCACCGGTTGACCCGAGCACACCGCCAGGCGGGGGCACGGCGCCCGGCGGTTGGACCAGCCCCCCTCCGGGGCCCCCGGCGCGCCCGGCGGTGATCGATCTGCGTGACGGTCAGGGGGAGCCACCTCGACGCCCGCTGCTCTTCGACGTCGAAGCGGTCGACGCCGATCCGACCAAGCCGGGCGAGGTGCCGCCTTCGTTCCAGCCGGCGGGGGAGCGGCCGCCGGGGAGCTACCGGGCCGGGGAGTGAGCTTCGGCGCCCATCAGCTGGGAGGCGCCAGATCCCGCTCCACCAACCACAGCACCTTGTCGGCCGCGATCCGCCCGGCCGGGCGGTCCGCACCACCCCGGATGGCGCGCAGCGCCTCCGCGGCGTCCGCACCGCTCACGGTGACCACGACGACCCGAGCGCGGGCCAGGCCGGCGAGGGTCAGGGTCATGCGCTGGTGCGGGAAGCGCCCGGAGGGATCCTCGGAGAGGGTGACCCACTGCCCGGGGTCGGCGGCGAGGGCGGTCGACCCCACGAACAGCCCGGCCGCATGGCCATCGGGGCCAAGGGCGAGGTGCACCAGATCCAGGTTGCCGATCTCGCCGAGTCGGAGCTGGTAGGGGCCCGGACCCTCGGTACAGCGCATGGGGTACACCGCATTGGCCGCCCCGACCCGCTCGAGGAGCGCCTGGCGCACCAGCAACTGGTTGGAATCGGGATGATCCGGCGGGACGCATCGCTCCTCGGCCCAGAACACGCTGACCTGCCACCAGTCGATGAGCTCGGCGCCCCGCTCAGCGAGGTGCTCATAGCACTGGCGCGCCGCCGGGCCGCCCGACAGCGCCAGGCAGAAGTCCTCGTCCTCGCGGTGGCGGAACGCGTCGACGACCAGGTCGGCGAAGGCGCCGGCCAGGTCCTCGACGACGATCAGCTCCCCGTGCACGGCCAGCACACTAAGGGGTCGCTACCCCAGGCCGACAGCCACGGCGAGTGCCTGTTCCCAGACCCGATCCCGGCGGAGATGGGTGAGCGCCCGCGAGAGGGACCACGCGAGCGAGTCGTCGGGCAGCACCAGCAGCTCGTGGTGCGCCGGCCCGCCGACCACCGAGGCACCGGCGCGCACCATCCGCTCCGACGCGCTGCGCACCGCCTCGAAGGTGGCCTCCTGGCCGTGCGAGCTCGCCACCAGCCGGACGCTGACGTGGCGGGCGTCGTGCAGCTCGACGGTGCGCCCGGTGCCGAGGCGTGAGAGCAGCCACCCGGCGAGGAGGCGTCGAGGGCCGCCCTTTCCCTCGACGTCGATCGAGGAGACCCCCCGGGCGAAGGGCCGGTAGACGGGACCCTCGAACAGGCCGGCGAGCAGCTCCCGCCAGGGGCGGAGCCGCTCCCAGGACAGATCCACCACGGGACGGCGCCGGGCCAGCTCGACCAGGTCCGCCAGGGTGCCGAGCTCGCCGGCCTCACGGGTGTCGACGAGCACGGTGCTGGCCACGGGGAGCAGGCCGTCGGACACCGCCGGCAGCGCGCCCGGGTACCACACCACCACCGGGAGGTCGGAGAGGGTGAAGGGTTCGACGATGCTGTCGAGGTGCGCGCAGCCCGAGCCGCGCACTCGCAGCTCGATCTGCTCGAAGAAGACCGGGTGGTCATCGGAGCTCGTGGCGTAGACCTGGATCTCGGCGTCGATCCCACTGGTGCGGCTGTGCGGCTCCGGCCGGAGAACGACGAGACGGGCGGGGTGATGATCACCGAGTCCGTGCATCGCCGCGGCCGCGCGCGCCACGTCGCCCTCGGTGGAGCCGACGACCACGAGGGTCATGACGCGCGTCCTCGACGCCCGGTGGTCGAAGGCCCGCCGGAGCCGCACCAGCTGCTCCAGGATCGTGGAGATGCTCACCCCGGTGCCGCTCCAGTGGTCAGGCAGGCCGGCCTGGACTACGGCGTCCGCCACTGACGCCCCTCGCGTTGGATGAGCTGGTCCGCCTGGCGTGGACCCCAGGTCCCGGCGGCGTAGCGCGCCACCGGCGCTTCGCCACTGGCCCACGCGTCGATGAGCGGGTCGACGATCTGCCACGCCTGGTCCACCTCGTCGCTGCGGATGAACAAGGTGGGATCCCCGACCATGGCGTCGAGCAGCAGGCGCTCGTACGCGTCGGGTGGCTCCTCCAAGAACGCGGACCCGTACGAGAAGTCCATGAGCACGTCGCGGACCTCGAACGCCTGCCCGGGCACCTTCGCGCCGAATCGGAGGCTGATGCCCTCGTCGGGCTGGATCCGCAGGATCATCGCATTGGGGTGCAGGCCGCGAGCCTCACTGGCAACGAAGGGGAGGTGCGGCACCCGGTGGAACTGGAGCGCCACCTCGGTGAGGCGCTTGGGGAGCCGCTTGCCCGTGCGGAGGAACACCGGGACCGCGGCCCAGCGCCAGTTGTCGACCTCGAGGCGCATGGCGATGTAGGTCTCCGTGCTCGAGTGGGGGTCGACCCCCTCCTCGTCCCGGTAACCGTTGACCTGCTCGCCCTCGGACCATCCGGTGTCGTACTGGGCCCGTACCACGTCGCCGAGGACCTGGTCGGGGGTGAGGATGCCGACGGCGCGCAGCGCCTTGACCTTCTCGTCGCGGATCCCTTGGGCATCGACCGTCGCCGGCGGCTCCATCAAGGTGAGCGCCAGCACCTGCATGACGTGGTTCTGGACGATGTCGCGCAGCGCGCCGGCCGTCTCGTAGAACCCACCCCGGTGTTCGACACCGAGCGACTCCGCCACGGTGATCTGCACGTGGTCCACGTAGCGGCGGTTCCACACCGGCTCGAAGATGGCGTTGGCGAAGCGCAACGCGAGGACGTTTTGGACCGTCTCCTTCCCGAGGTAGTGGTCGATGCGGTAGATCTGGTCCTCGTCGAAGAATTCGTGGAGGCCCTGGTCCAGCTGGCGAGCGCTGTCGAGATCACGCCCGAAGGGCTTTTCGATCACCAGGCGCACCGGGGAGACCTGCCCGGGCGCCTTGTTGAGCCCGACGGCGCCGAGACCCCGCGCGACCTCTTCGAAGACCGTCGGGAGCGTCGCCAGGTAGAAGGTCCGATTGCCCCCGGTCCCGCGCTGGTCGTCCAGGTCGCTGAGCACCTGCGCCAGGGCGGAGAACGTGTCGGGATGGGCGTATTCGCCGGCCACGTAGCGGAAGCCCTTGACCAGTTCGGTCCACGCCGGACCGGCGTCGGGGACGGCGGCGCGCATGGCCTGGCGGAAGCTCTCGTCGTCCATCTCGGTGCGCGCCACACCGACCACGGCGAAGGCGGGCGGCAGCATGCGCCGCCGCGACAGCCGCTCGAGCGCGGGCATCAACTTCCTCGCGGTGAGGTCGCCCGAGGCGCCGAAGACCACCAGCACACCCGGGGGCGCCCGCCGCTCGCGGGTCAACCCCTCGGCGAGCGGGTTCACGCCGTCCCCGCCGTCGGCCATGTCCTTGTCCTCGCGCTCCTCGTCCTCGCGCACCGGAGCGATCAGCGACGGCCGTGGAGCAGTGCCGCCGCCTTGTCGCTCAGCGCCTGCATGAGCTCGTCGAAGCTCTGGGCGAAGGCGGCCACGCCCTCCTCCTCGAGCACCCGAGCCACGTCGTCCATGTCGATGCCTGCCGCGGCGAGGCGCTCCAGGGACTCCGCCGCCTCGTCGACGCCCACGTCGACCGTGCGGGCGACCACTCCGTGGTCTTCGAAGGCGGCGACCGTCGCGTCGGGCATGGTGTTGACGGTGTGGGGCCCGATCAGGCTGTCCACGTAGAGCAGGTCGGGGTACGCGGCGTTCTTGGTGGAGGTGGATGCCCACAGCGGTCGCTGCGGGTGGGCGCCGGCTGCGGCGAGCATCTCCCAGCGAGGCCCGGAGAAGCGCTCTTGGAACAACCGGTACGCCAGCTTCGCCTGCGCCACAGCCGCCTTGCCGTTGATGCCGGCATCGGCCTTGCCCACCTGAGCCAGGCGCCGGTCCACCTCGGTGTCGACCCGGCTCACGAAGAACGACGCCACGCTGTGGACCTGGCCCGGGTCGCCGCCGGCCGCCACCAGCCGCTCGAGCCCGGACAGGTACGCCTCGATCACCTCGCCATAGCGCGCCAGGGAGAAGATGAGGGTCACGTTGATGTTGCGGCCCTCTGCGATCATCTGCTCGATGGCCGGCACGCCAGGCGCCGTCGCCGGGATCTTGACCATCAGGTTGGGCATGGCCACCCGCTCGTGCAGGGCGCGGGCGGCGTCGATCGTGCCCGACGTGTCCGCGGCCAGGCTGGGTGCGACCTCGAGAGAGACGAAGCCGTCGCTGCCCCCGCTCTCGTCGTGCAGCGGACGCATCACGCCGCAGGCATCGGTCACGTCCTGGACCGCCATCGTCCAGTAGGCCGCATCCACGCTCGACGTCGACGCCAGGCCCGAGAACTGGCTGTCGTAGTCCGACGAGCCGGTGATCGCCTTCTGGAAGATGGTCGGGTTGGAGGTGAGGCCCCGGATCCCGTGCTCGACCAACGCGGCGAGCGCGCCCGTGGTCAGGTAGCTGCGCATCAGGTTGTCGATCCAGGGGCTCTGACCGCACTCGGCATGGAGCTGGCGGAGACGGTCGGGTTGGCTCATTGGTCCTCCTCGATGACGTCGAGGAGCTCGCGGGCGCGCTCGGCGACGTGTTGGGGTGTGATGCCCAGATCGGCGAGCACCGCCGGCCCGGGCGCGGATTCGCCGAAGCGATCGATGGCGACGGAGTCGTCCGCCCATCGGCTCCAGCCGAAGGACGTCGCCGCTTCGACCGACAGCACGGGCGCACCGTAGCCGAGCACCTCGTCCTGGTAGTCGTCGTCCTGCTCCTCGAACAGATCCCAGGACGGCATCGACACCACGCGGGCGTTCACCTGTTCGCCAGCCAGGAGCTTGGCCGCGTCGATGCAGACGCTGACCTCGCTGCCCGTGCCGAGCAGCACGAGGTCGGGGTCGTCGCCGCCGTGCACGAGGACGTAGGCACCCCGGGCGAGGTCCTCATAGGTGTCGGTCCCTTCGAGCACCGGCAGGTCCTGACGGCTCAGGATCAGTGCGGTCGGCCCGTCGCGCTCGATCGCGACCCGCAGGGCATGGGCCGTCTCGTTGGCGTCGGCCGGGCGGATGACCCGCAGGTTGGGCATGGCCCGCACCGCCGCGAGCTGCTCGATCGGCTGGTGCGTGGGCCCGTCCTCTCCCAGCCCGACCGAGTCGTGGGTCCAGGAGTAGATGACCTTGCTCTCGCTCTGCGCGGCGACCCGCACCGCGCCGCGCATGTAGTCGCTGAAGACGAAGAACGTCCCGCCGACGGGGATCACCCCACCGTGGTGCGCCATGCCGTTCATGACGCCGCCCATCCCGTGCTCGCGTACACCGAAGGCGACCTGACGGCCCTCGGGGTGCTCCCGGCTCTGTGGCGCGGTGTTGACCAGGGCCGTGCCGGTGTTGCCGGTCAGATCGGCGCCGCCCGCCACCAGCCCCGGCACGACCTCGAGGATCCCGTTGAGGCACGCCTTCATGGCGTTGCGGGTCGCCACCTTGTCACCGGGCGACCACCCGGGGAGCTTGGCCTCCCACCCGTCGATGCCGGTCCCCTCCCAGGCGGCATCCCATGCGGCTCGGTCGCCCGTCCACGAAGCGAGGCGGGCCTCCCAGGCCTCGCGCTGCGCCTGACCGCGGGGGATGACCTGCCGGTACAGGTCGAGCACCAGGGGTGGGACCCAGAAGGTCTCGTCGGGCGGCAACCCCAGGATCACCTTGGTGGCGCGGATCTCGTCCTCGCCGAGCGGGCTGCCGTGCGCGGCGCTGGTGTCGGTCTTGTTGGGCGAGGGCCACCCGATGTGGCTGCGCAAGATCAGCAGTGACGGCCGGTCCTCGACCGCCATGGCCCGCCGGATGCCCGTCTCCAGGGCGTCGAGGTCGTTGGCGACCTCCCCGAGGTGCTCGACGTGCCAGCCGTAGGCCTCGAAGCGCTTCCCAGCGTCGTCGTCGAGGGCGAGCTCGGTGGGCCCGTCGATGGTGATGTGGTTGTCGTCGTAGACGTAGACCAGGCGCCCGAGCCCGAGGTGACCGGCGAGGCTGGCCGCCTCGTGGCTGATCCCCTCCATCAGGTCGCCGTCGCTGCACAGGACGAAGGTGAAGTGGTCGACGACGTCCGCGCCGAAACGGGCCCGCAGCATCCGCTCGGCGATGCCCAGCCCGACGCCGTTGGCGACACCCTGACCGAGCGGCCCGGTGGTGACCTCCACGCCGGGTACGAAGCCGACCTCGGGATGGCCGGGCGTCCGGCTGTGGAGCTGGCGGAACTGCCGGAGGTCGTCCAGCGTCAGGTCGTAGCCCGTCAGGTGCAGCAAGGAGTACAGGAGGATCGAGGCGTGGCCGCAGGACAGCACGAACCGGTCCCGGTCGGGCCACAGGGGCGCACTCGGATCGTGTCGCATGACCCTCGTCCACAGCACGTGCGCGAGCGGCGCCAGGGCCATGGCGGTGCCGGGGTGCCCGGAGTTGGCCCGCTGGGGCGCGTCCATGGCGAGCCCACGGATCACGTCGATGCCCAGCTGCTCCAGGTCAGGGTCGCTCATGGTGCAACCCTACCCACGGGGGGAGGCCACCGGGCCCCCTTCAGTCGCTTCCGACGTCCTCGAAGAGGGCCATCGAGGCGGTGAACCCGTGGAGGAAGTTGCGCCCTCCGATCGGACCGATCTCCCCGGCCGCGAAGAAGCCCGCGGCAGGTGGCTCACCGAGGAGCTCCCCGAGCACGGAGGCATCGTGGTGGGGGACCCCGAACAGGCGCGAGCCCCGGCCGTTGCAGGTGAAGCAGAGCGCACCGTCGGCGTGCCGGGCGCCCAGCATGGCGCGGAGGTCCTCGTCGGCGGACTCGGCGTCGCGCACGTGGAACTGGACGGTCGTGCCCACCTCGACGGCGTCGCCGACCGCGATCGCTCCGTTGGCCCGGTCGGCGCCGAGCACGTTGCGCACGAGGAAGTCGCCACGGGAGAAGTCGGCCTTGTGCTCGTCGATGACGACTCCGAGGTGGAGGCCCTGGTTGACGAGGCGGATGTCCCGCTCCGACATGCCGTCACGGGCCATCTCGAGGAGCCGTTCGAGCGCCGGCTGGCCGGCGAGCTCGTAGATCACGTTGCGCTCGGACCGGGTGACCACGAGCGGGCGGCCGACGGGCCGACAGCCCTGGGACACCACGCTCGACAGACGGGTCCCCGGCCCGACGATCGCGCCGACTGCACCCGTCGTGTGCACCTGGTCCCCGAGGGCCAGCCGGTTGCCCCCCGGCCCTCGGGCGGCCGACGCCATCCCGCCGAGCAGGGGCAACCCGGGGTGCGTCGAGGCCAGGGTGTCGGCCAGCGCCTCCACCGGGAAGGTGAAGGGATCGGCGAGGAGCAGCACGCCCTGCGGGGGGAAGGGGTCCGATGCCGGCCACCCGGTGACCTGCCAACCGTCGGGTCCCTCCTCGGCGCTGAGGCGCACCCCGATGACCGGGCCCACCAGCCCGGCCCACACGGTGACGGCCGGGAGCTCCTCGACCTCGATGCCGTTTCCGAGGACCGACTCCGCGGCGCACCCGAGCGCCACGCTCGGCGCCAGCACGCGGCGTACCGTCGCCATCACGTCCTCGAGGGCTCCGGCGTGGGGCCGGGTGACGAACACCAGGGCCAGGTCCGGGTGCTGACCGAGCTTCTCGAGCACCTGGCCGACCACCTCCCCGGTGGCATGGGAGGTCACCGGGTGCGTGGACAGCGCTGCAGCGAAGGGCATCAGGCCGGCGGGAGGAGCGTGAGCGGGACGGAGATCGTGCTGCCCTCGGGGAGCAGCCGGCAGCGCGCTTCGATCGTGTCGTAGCCGGCGTACTCCAGCTCGCCGCGCACCAGGCGGTAGGTGAACTTGCCCGGCTCCACCGTGAACGGCGCGACGTTGCGGGCCACCTGGGCCCCCGCCGGGTCGGTGAAGACGACTTCGAGGATGCCCTGCCCGTCCTCGTGCGAGCCGCAGCGGATCAGCACGATCAGGTGAGGAGCGATCGTCACCGGCGGAGGCGACGGTGCCGGCATCGAGAACATGATCCCGGTCAGGTCGATGCGCGTCGAGGGCCCGGGGACCTGGCGGAGGTTGATGTTGTCGGCGAACAGCGCAGCGACGATCTCCATGGCTCTCCGACGCTAC
>Ga0075030_100000298_pt1 | contig 42004 bp, 37 predicted proteins | sample LitLauG_LLR_2012_FD_71393 | JGI IMG/M metagenome (GOLD analysis project Ga0075030, IMG submission 71393) | Freshwater sediment microbial communities from Pennsylvania, USA - Little Laurel Run_MetaG_LLR_2012 | ecosystem: Environmental > Aquatic > Freshwater > Creek > Sediment | place: USA... | reverse complement strand
GTTTCCGCATTCACTCTGATCGCGCAAGAGGCCACAACCCAAAAGCGGCTGATCGGCTATTACCCCGAATGGTCCAAGTATCAGACGCCACGCTATTCGGCCTACGAGATTCCTTATAACAAGCTGACGCATATCAACCACGCGTTCGTACTTCTCAGCCGCAAGCTCGACGGTTCGCTGCTGATGCCCGTGGGTATGGCTGAACCGGAACTGATCACGCGTGCTCACACTGCCGGCGTCAAGGTGTTGATCTCCATTGGCGGGGGCGATGGCGTGCAGGGTCCGCGCTTCAACAAGATCGCGCGCTCGGAATCCGCGCGCCAGGCCTTTGCCGCAAACGTCAAGACCATGCTGCAGCAATATGGCTACGACGGCGTGGATATCGACTGGGAAATCCCCTACGCCACCGATGCACAGAATTGCACCACGCTGATGCAGGAACTGCGCAACGCGTTACCCTCGCCCTGGATCATTTCCATGGCCGTTACGTCAGATCCGAGCAGTTGGGGGGCAGGGTTAGATATTCCCGCGCTGACCCCAATCGTGGATTATTTCAACGTGATGACCTACGACTACTACGGCACGTGGTCTGGCGCTACCGGCCATGTGGCACCGCTTCTGCAAAGTCCGGCCGACCCATCGCAAGTGGGCAGCGTTAAGAATTCCATGGATCTCTACGCCAATATCTACGGCGTTCCGCTACACAAAATGAACATTGGTATGCCGTTCTATGGATACGAGTGGGACGGGACGGATTCACTGTGGCAGACATGTCCGGCCTGCAATTCCACTTCACAAAACTACGCCCCGTATATCAAGGGCCTGCTCGGGACGCAGGGCTGGTTTGAGCATTTCGATCCGGAGGCGCAGGCGCCTTATCTGGTAAACCGCTCGCTTCCGTCGTTTCTTACGTTCGATGATCCCGCGGCGATCCATCGCAAAACGCGCTATGTTCTCCATACGCGGGATTTTGGCGGCGTGTTTACGTGGGAGTTGAGCGCAGACTACGACGGGAAGTCGCAGGACCTGTTGGAAGAGATGTACCAGGCCAAGGAGGCGGCTAAGTAGTTAGTTCTTTTATCTCCATAGGCCCTGTCGTCCTTCGCTCAGGATGACAACGATTGAAACTCAGGATCCAATCATCCTCGCCAACCACGCCCCGACTTCCCTCGTCCCCATCCCTCCGCCGACATCCTGGGTTGTCTTCTTCTGCCTTACAGCTTCCAGTACTGCCGCGTCGATCTTCGCAGCTTCGCTCGCGAATCCAAGGTGCGCCAGCATCATCGATGCAGTCAGTACGGCACCCAGCGGATTTGCCAGGTTCTTGCCGGCGATGATCGGCGCCGATCCGTGCACTGGCTCAAACATCGACGTCTTGCCGGGATGAATATTCCCACTGGCAGCCATGCCCAGCCCGCCCTGCAATCCGGCGGCGAGGTCGGTAATGATGTCACCGAACAGATTATTTGTCACGATCACATCAAACGACCGTGGATCTCGCACCATCTGCATGCACAGCGCGTCCACGTACATGTGCTCGGCGGCGACCTTGGGATGGTTCGCGCTCACTTCTTTGAATACGCGCTGCCACAAGCCGCCTGCATGGGTCATGGCGTTCGACTTATCGCAAAGTAGCACGCGGCCGCGTGGCAAGCCGTCGATCCTCTTGTTGGCAGCGCAATAGTCGAACGCGTAGCGAATGATGCGCTCGACGCCCTTACGAGTGTTCACATCCTCCTGAATCGCGACTTCATCGGGCGTGCCCTGCTTGAACACGCCGCCCAGATCGCCATACACCCCCTCAGTGTTCTCGCGAATCACTACGAAATCGACATCCCTCGGCTCGACGCCCTTGAGGGGACATAGCGCTGCATCGAGCAGGCGGACTGGCCGCACATTCGCGTAGAGGTCCATCTGGACGCGCATGCCGAGCAGAATTTCCCTGGCGTGAACGTTGGTCTTGCAACGCGGATCGCCGAAGGCGCCGGCTAGAATGGCGTCGAAATCGCGCCCCAGGGTTTCGAAACCGCCCGGTGGAACAGTGGTTCCGTCAGCGAGATAGCGGTCTGCACCCCAGTCGAACTCGGTGAAAACAACCGCCGCACCCGTTGCCTGAATCACTTGCACGGCAAGTGGGACTACCTCTTTGCCAATACCGTCTCCTGCAATGACGGCAATGCGCTTTGGGACGCCAGTTTGTGCGCTCACGAAAGCAAAGTAACACACCGGACACGGCAACGACCCGCAACGCGGCCTGCCGTACCTTCGCTATAATCAAATCTTCGCCTATGACGACGGCAACTCTCAGCAAAGCATCAGAAATCGCACGGCAGTTGGCCGCGATGGAGTCGGGCTGCGCGGTCTATGACCTGACGTCGCGCGCCAAAATTCGACTGACCGGCGAAGACCGCGTGCGCTGGCTGAACGGTATGGTCACAAATAACGTCCGTGACCTCCCCCTGAACCACGGTGTCTACTGCTTCTTGCTGAACGCCCAGGGCCGCATCCAGGGCGATCTGTATGCCTACAACCTGGGCGAATCCCTGCTCATTGACACTGACGCTGCCCAGCGCGAAGCCATTCTTGCCATCTTCGACAAGTTCATCGTCATGGACGACGTAGAAGTTACCGATGTGAGTGCATCCATGATGGTCATCGGTCTTGCGGGGCCGGAGGCGCGCGGCGTGTTGGATCAGGCAGGAATAAATCTGCCGGATTTGGCCCCGCTTGAGTTGTGTTCGCCAAAGTGTGAATGCGAGTGCAACTGTGTCGCTTGCACGGTCGTTCGTACCGACGATCCCAGCGGCACAGCTTATGAAATCTGGCTGACTCCGAATCAGGTGAAACCGACTAGGGATGCACTGTTGAAGGCGGGCGCTGTCCTCGCCAGCGCGGAGGCTATCGAGGAACACCGCATCCAGGCTGGCACTCCGAAATATGGCGTCGACATCCGCGAGCGTGACCTGCCGCAGGAGACCGGCCAGGAGCGTGCGCTGAACTTCGCGAAGGGTTGCTATCTGGGCCAGGAGATTGTTGAGCGCATTCGCTCACGTGGCAATCTTCATCGCATGTTCGTTAAGTTTCTTGTCGCGGGATCAGGCGAAGCAGGGGCGAAAATTCTCGCGGGAGATAAGGAAGCGGGAGAGATCACCAGCATTGCGACGGTTCCCGCTGCGAACGGAAGAACTCGCGCTCTGGGATACCTGCGGCGCGAGTTTGTCGATAACGAGCTTATGGCAGGCAGGTCCAGAGTCGAGATTGATGGCAATAAGCCGCGCAAGTAGAAATAAGGGTCGTGCCGGAGGTGGCGGATGGCGGACAAACAAAAAGATAGCAGTTTCAAGGTGACGGATCGACGGCTCTTCACGACCGAAGGTGATCTGCGCGAAAAAACCGCGGAGGAAGAAACCGCTGAATTTCCGGCGATCACTGACGTGCCGCCCGCAAAGCCTAAGCCGCAAGTGTCTGATCCAAAGGTGCAGGAGCAGACGGTGGCACCGCCTCCCGCCATCGCTCCCGACGACCTGCCTCCGGCGCCTACGGCTGACGAGCGCAACGCCCAGGCCGACGCCTACCGCAAATCCTCCCAGGCAATGGATTCCGCAGCGGAGAAAAGCGGCTACTCAACCAAGGACCTCGAAATCACTTTCGAACGCTACATGGCGTCGTTGTACATGAGCGCGATGCTCCACCTTGGCCTGATGCACGAACAGGGTGGCGAGCCGAGAATTGACATCATCGGCGCGCGGCAGACCATCGACACGCTCAGTCTGATTTCTGAGAAGACAAGAGGCAATTTGACCGAGCGCGAAGAGCTATTCCTGCAAAATTGCCTTTACGAGCTCCGCATGGCGTACGTGGAAGTCACCAAAGCGATCGCGCGCGGTCCGCAACCGGCTCCGGCGACCGGAACCACCAATCGCTGACGCCAAGTTCTGCGTACTGATGAACCGATGAAAGGAACCATCACAGTTTTGGGCAGCGGCACATCGATGGGAGTGCCGACCATAGGTTGCGACTGCGCCGTCTGTAATTCTGCCGACCCGCACGACCGGCGCACCCGCCCCTCGATCATGATCGAGTATGGCGGGAGCGTGGTGATTATCGACACCGCTCCGGATTTCTACCAACAGGCCATTCGTGAGCGTATTCGCCGCGTCGACGCGGTAATCTACACGCACACCCACGCGGACCACATTCTCGGCATTGACGATCTCCGTCCTCTCAGCTACCAGCACAAGCCCGACCGCTTGCCGCTTTATGCGCACCCAGAAGCCGCAGCCTTTCTGCGAAAGATGTTTTCCTACATCTTCGATTCCGATTACAAGTTCGGTGGCCTTCCCCACCTCGCCTTGCACACGTTCGACGATCCTATCGATTTGTTTGGACTGAGGTTCGAGCCCATTCAGCTCATTCACGGCGAATCCCAAATTTACGGGTTCCGCTTCGGCTCCGCGGCTTATCTCACCGATCACAGTGAGATTCCTGACGCATCGATGCGGCAATTGCAGGGACTGGACGTTCTCTTCCTCGACGCGCTCCGGCACAAACCGCATCCCACTCACTCGACGGTTTCGGAATCGATGCGCACCGTGCAGCAGCTCAAGCCTAAACGCGCCTTCTTCACTCACATCTGCCACGATCTGCCTCATGAGGCCACCAATGCGACTTTGCCTTCTAATATCCGGCTGGCGTACGACGGGATGAAAGTGGAGTTCGACACCGGCGACTAGCGCACCGGTCGCCAGCCCCATGCAAACTTTTTCGCAACTCGCAGAAATTCCCGACAGCTTCGGACCGTCTTTTGTCAGCGTAGGCAATTTTGACGGTCTGCATCGAGCGCACCGGGTCATGCTCGACGAGATGGTTCGGAGGGCCCGGGCTTCAGGCGGGAAAGCAGTCGTCGTCACTTTTGAGCCGCATCCCATGCGGATTCTCAGGCCGGACTCAGCTTTCAAACTCCTCACTCCCACGCCGGAAAAACTCCTACTGCTCGAACAGACTGGAGTGGACGCCGTGCTGCTCCTGCCGTTTGGCCGGGACATTTCCCTGATGACGGCCCGCGAGTTCGCGGAAGAAATTCTGCACAAGCGGCTGGGAGCGCGTGAAGTGCATGAAGGCCAGAATTTTCGCTTTGGGCACAAAGCCTCAGGAGACATGTCCTCGCTAGAAACGCTAGGACGGGAGATGGGCTTCACAACTCAGGAATGGCCTTTCTTGAACTTGCGGGGCGAGCCGGTGTCGAGCAGCCGAATACGGGAACTCATCAGCGAGGGCCGGGTCAGCCGCGCTCGGGCCTTGCTTGGCCGGCCATTCTCGATCGCAGGCCTACCCGGACGTGGCAGGGGCTTCGGCACGCGCTATACCGTGCCCACCATTAACCTGGCGCGCTATGACGAACTCATTCCACGGGACGGCGTCTACATCACGTTCACACGAGTGGGCGCGGAATGCTTTGAATCCGTGACCAACGTCGGCAACCGGCCCACGTTCGGTGCGGACTCGTTCGCAGTGGAGAGCCATCTGCTCGACTTCCGCCCGCTGGAACTTACTCCGGAAACGAAAGTCGAGATTCAGTTTCTGGATCGGTTGCGGGATGAAGTCAAGTTTCCTTCGGTCGAAGCGCTGCGGGAGCAGATAGGCCGCGACGTCAGTCGCGCCCAAAGATATTTTCGCCTCTTGGGTAGATAATCGCGTGGGGACAGCCGCCCTCGCCTGTCCGGCAGGCGCAAACGCGCTTTTTCATTCAATCGGTTCAACCATCGCGCTCGCATCTCCTCCCGGCAACTGGACGATCACAATCGCCGCCAGCACCAGCGCAATCCCCAGAGTCTGCACAGCGCGCAGTGTCTCGCCCAGCAGCACCGCCGCAAGCACGATGGAAAACACGGGTTCCAGGCAACTGCCGATAATAGCGCGCGCCGGCTCCAGATATTGCAGGCCAGCGAAATACAGGGAAAACGCGAACAGCACGGAAAGCATTGAGAAGATGAACAGAAAACCCCACTGCGCCGCCGAATAGTGGGCTGCCAGCACTTTCCAAGGCGGATTCACGAACAGCCAGAACGCACTGGCCGAGGCCAGGACCCAGATCAGCACCCTCCACCGATCATAGCGGGCGAGGACGCTGTGCCCGGCGACGTTGTAGAACGCAAAAGAAAACGAAGCGATCAACGCGGCCGACACTCCGGCCGAATCGAGCTTCAACGCCGAACCGCCAGACCCCACCAGCCCGATCACGAGGGCAATCCCGCTGATTGCAACGCCGGCCGCCGCGATTTTCTGGAGCGACACCTTCTGCTGCCCTCGCACCATTACGTACAACAGCACCCAGACGGGAGCGGTGTACTGCACGATGATTGCAGTCGCCACGTTCGTTTTCTGAATGGCAACGTAATAATAGTAGTTCGAGGCGGCAACTCCGAGCAGGCCAAGAATCAGGCAGCGCAACAGATCCGGACGCGGCAATCGCACCCCCTGCAACCCGCGATGAAACAGCACAATCGCAAGCAGGATCAGCAACGAAAACGTGGATCGTGTCTGCGAAACGATAAGCGGGTCAACTGGGTGGAGCGTCGGGAACACCGACTCAAGCCTCCCGGTAAACACTGCCCGGCCCAGCGAGGCCGAGATCCCCCACAAGAACGCTGCTCCCGCAATCAGCAGGTAGCCGCGCCACGGATGTTTTGTATTGGGGCCGGGGTTCACGCTGTCTGATCATATTCGATGGCAGAAGTAATCTCGGCTGTCTTCTGCAGCATGGCAGACACGGAGCAATATTTTTCCTTGGACAACCGCACCGCATCTTCCACGCTCTTCGGCGTGACTTCGCCGCGCACCCGGTAGGTCAAATGAATCGCCGTGTAGGCCGAAGGCGGTCCCTCGGCCCGCACCGCCTCCGCACGCACTTCCAAGCCGGCCAGGGGCTCGCGCTTTTTCTTCAGGATCGCGACGACGTCGTAGCCCGTGCATCCGCACAGGGCCATCAAGACCAACTCCATCGGACTGGAGGCCGTGGTCTTGTCGCCGTCCATCACCAGCGAGTGGTTGCTCGAGGAAACTGACTCGAAACGAAAATTGTCAATCCAGGTAGCGCGCGCGTGAGTCATGGGTTCTCCAGAAGTGCCGCTTCAGTCATTTTTTAATCGTGGTCATGCTATCGCCCGTGATGCTGGTCACCACCCTCACCGCCGGTTGTCCGTGCTCGGCTCCGGATGAATCAGCACGCGAAACAACTCGGGCGCTTCCTGTTTGAAACGGATCTCCAGTTCCGTCTGCAGGTCGTGGACCCGTGACAGGGGCAAATCGTCGGCAAAAGTGCAATGGCAGGAGACGTGAAGGCGACCGCGAATCCGCACCACCGTGAGGTCGTGTAAGTCGAGAATCTCGGGAAACTGCCGGGCAATCGCCGACAGTCTCAGCTCCAGGGCGGCATCACTCACGAGCTCCGCCGGGGTTTCGATGGTGGCTGGCTCGCTCTCGATATGGGTCAGGATTTCCGCAATCTCGGCGATCTCCCGGCGCAGATCGACCTCGAGCTCCGTCACCCGGTCGTGCGCCTCTTTCAGCGTCAACTGCTCATCCAGTTCAATGTGCTGCTCCACGTGCAACTTGCCGCCAACATCGTGAACACTGATGTCGTGGACGTACAGATTGTTGCGGGTCGCCACCGCTCGAATGCGATCGAAGATATTTTCGGAAACTGGAGCACGCGCGGTCGACTGCACGATGACATCTGCATCCGGAAGGACGCTGTGGACCGCTGCGGTCACAGCAGCCACGAGTTGCTCGGACCGCTGGAACGTCACATTGCGTCCCAGGCCTACGGCCAGGTCGGCGAAGTAGCGGTTTCCCGCGCGGCGAATCCGGACCCGGTCGACGCTTACCACACCGGCCACACGATCGACCGCATTAGTGATCTGTGCCCGCGCACCGGCCGGGGCGGCGTCGAGCAGGGCGTCAATCGTGCGGCGCCCCAGGCGCGTGCTCACGGAAACAATGACGCCCGCAACCAGCAGCGCTGTGACCGGATCAGCGTTCCTGAGCCATCCCACATCGTAGCGGCGCCCTAGCACGATCAGCAGCAATCCAAAAATAACCACGCCGGTGGACCAGACATCGGTGGAGAAATGCAGCGCGTCCGCCTCCAGCGCCTGGCTGTCGTACTTGGCAGCGATGCGCCCCAGCGCGCGCGAGCGCCACCAGTCCACCACCATGGAGAGCAGTAAAACGCCGAAGGCATACGCCGAAGGCTCCACTTCTACGTGATGATAGAAAAGCCGGCGTAGCGCCTCATAAACAATCCACACGCAGGTAAGCAGAAGCAATCCGGTCTCGAGAAAGGCGGAAAAATTCTCTACCTTGCCATGGCCATACTGATGGTCGGCGTCGGCCGGCTTGTCGGATACCCGCACCGACAAATAGGTCACAATTGCGGCTACCAGATCAAGCCCGGAGTGCGCAGCTTCCGACAGAATGCCCAGCGAGCCGGTGGCAACACCAACGACAACCTTCAGCACCGTAATGACGATCGCGACCAGCGCCGAGTTTCCGGCGACGGTACGCTTCTCAGCGCGCATCGATTCCGGCGATTCCTGCACGGCTGCCGTAGCTGGCGGTCCACCCATGCATGCATTATGACCGCTGCACCGCTGCAGGCCAAGCAATCATCAGGATTACCATTCGGGGGACAGGCCAGAAGGAAATGCTCGCAGTATGCTAGGATTTTATGGTCAACCTTTGGAAGTCCTGATGTAAACACCCAGGAGGAAATCTCAGTGATGCAAAGCAAATGGCTGGTGTGTGCTCTGTTCAGCGGTATGGCCCTGGCACAGGCGAACGGTGGTGCTCCTGCGGCGGAGCTGCCGGGTCAGCAAGCGCCGGCGACGCCGACCGCCGCTCCTAGCGAAGTAAAACCAACCGACGCGGTGGTAACCATCGACGGATATTGCCCGGCCACGCCCACCGCCACCAAAACTGCCGGGACCGGTGCCACAGCATCCGCGGCAAAGACCAAGGCCGCCGCCAAGCCAGCCGGAGCCGGCTGCAAGACCGTGATTACTCGCGCCCAATTTGAGAAGCTGGCCAACGCCCTGGCCCCTACTCTCACCCCGCAGTTCAAGCGCCAGCTTGCCAACATTTTGCCGCGCCTTATGGTGATGTCCTCGCAGGCCGAGGCAAGAGGTCTTCAAAAGACCGAGCGCTATTCGGAAACCACCAAGTTCGCGCACCTGCAGATCCTGACCAACGAGTTACAACATCAACTGCAGGAAGACGCCGCCAAGATTTCCGATGCCGAGATCAAAAGCTACTACGATCAGCACCAGGACACTTTCGCGCAATTCTCCCTGGATCGCATCTTCGTCCCGCGCAACAAGCAGGAAGCCGAAGAAGGGGAAGCGGAAGGCGATGCCGACAAGGACTCCAAGCTGACTGCGGAGCAGCAGAAAGCAAAACAGGACGCCGAGGCCGCGAAGCGCAAGACCGAAGAAGACACGATGGCCAAGCTGGCTGCTTCCCTTCGCGACCGAGCGGCCGCGGGCGAGGACTTCAACAAGCTTCAAAAAGAGGCTTACGACGCCGCAGGGATGAAGATTGAGACCATTAACACCAGCATCCCCCACCTGCGCCGCACCGGCCTGCCCCAGGGACACGCCAGCATCCTTGATTTGAAGCAAGGAGAAGTTTCGCAAGTCATCACCGACGGCGGAGGACACTATATTTACCGGGTCAATGCCAAGGACGAAATCCCCCTCGACACCGCCAGGGAAGAGATTAAGAACACGATTCAGAACCAGAAACTGAAAGAATCGATGGACAAGCTGAACAACTCGTTCAAGACGCAATTGAACGATGGATATTTCGCCGCTGGCGGTAGCCCGCTGCGTGGTGGACCGCCGCCGCACCTGCCGCGCCCGATCAGCCCGCCCGGGGCCGTGCAGCCGAAGCCGGCTCCAACGCCGTCCACTCCGGGAGCTGAACCCCCCGCGGCTAAGCCGAACTGATGGACAACGCAAAACCAGTCGTGGTGGTCACCGGCATTTCCGGGAACCTCGGTCTCCGGTTGCTGCCGATGCTCCACGACTTTGATGTAATCGGCGTGGACTTTCGACCGCCCCAGACCGAATCCCCCCTGCGATTTGAGCAGATGGATCTGGGCGAAGAATGGTCCACCCGCGCCCTGTTTGAACTGCTGCGCGACTCGCGGCCACAGGCCGTGGTTCACCTTGCCTTCGTGCTCGATCCGCTCCGCACCGGCGTACTCGATCCGCTGCGAATGTGGCAGATCAACGTGGCAGGCACGGCTCGCGTGGTCGAAGCGGTGACCGAGGTCAATCGCACTGCCGAGCGCGGAATCCAGAAATTTATTTTTCCCAGCAGCGTCTCAGCCTACGGACCGGACCTTCCACGGCCCGCCACCGAAGACTCCCGCCTGCTCGCGCATACTCTCACCTACGCCGTGCACAAGAAAGAAGCCGACGAAGTCGTGCAGCAGCGCTGCCCGTCGCTTCGGGGCTGCAGCGTATATATCCTGCGCCCGCACATCTTCGCCGGCGCCAGTGTCGAAAACTACATGGTCGGTGCATTTCGTGGCTCCGTCAACGGCAAGGGCCCGCGGGCGGAGAAGATGCGCGCCGCAGGCAGGCGACTGCCCTGCATGCTGCCGCGCGGCGACAAATACCTCCAGAACAAACTGCAGTTCATCCACGTCGACGACATGGCACGGTTGCTGCTTCACATTCTCGAACGTGATCCGGAAGCCCAACGCCTCACTGTGCTCAACGTCGCGGGGCGTGGGGAGCCCATTACTTTTGGGCGTTGCATTGAAATTGCCCGCGCCAGGCTAATCCGCGTGCCCAATCCCTGGACGATGCAGAAGGTCCTCGACCTGCTCTGGAAAACCGGGATTTCCGCCATCCCACCCGACGCCGCTCCCTACATGATGAGCGAGTACGTCATGGATGTCTCGCGTCTGCAGAAATTTCTCGGCCCCGAGTACGAAGATGTAATTCGCAACACCGGCGAGCAGGCTTTTCGCGACTGCTTCGTTGCGGCGTCTTAACCGCCCTCTGTCTCCCGAAGCCGGCACTCGTGTTGCGCGATCTCGTTACCGGCGGCACTTCGTAAGCCCGTTTCTACGCGATATAATCGCGGTTACTCCTCCCCTGTAGCAACAAAGCGACCAAACGGCTATTTGTGCAAATGCGCTCCACTTTGCTCACGTGTCTTTTATTTGTTTGCCCGCTCCTTGCGCAGACCAACCACGCTGAATTGCGCCTGAGAGTCACAGATCCGAATGGCGACGCCGTGAAGGCGTTGGTGCGAGTGGCCAGCGAAGCCAATCACTACCGCGCGTTGCTCAGCACAGACGATGAAGGCAGCCTGGTTTTACAGCGGCTCTCGTTCGGCGTTTACCGGGTTGAAGTGCGTCAAGTCGGTTTCGCCGATTTCTCTCAGCCCATCAGCATCCACTCGCCAGTTCCGGTTGAATACGCCGTCAAGCTTGCGCTGCCCACCGGGCGCGAGGTCGTGGACGTAACCGCGGGTGCGGACCTCATCGATTCCGAACAGACCGGCGCCGTCAACCAGATTGGTGGAGACCTCATCAGAGACCTGGTCAGTTCCGTGCCGGGGCGTTCCTTGCAAGACCTGGTCAATTCCCAGCCCGGCTGGCTCTATGAAGGCAACGCCGTGCTCCACCCACGCGGTTCCGAATATCAGACCCAGTTTGTGGTCGACGGAATTCCACTCACCGATAACCGTTCGCCTGGTTCAGGCCCCGAACTCGAAGCCGACGGCGTGCAGTCGATGAGCATCTACACCTCCGGCTTTCCCGCCGAATATGGCCGCAAGATGGGCGGAGTGGTCGAAGTGAATACGCTGCAGGACGCTCAAGAAGGTTTGCACGGTCAAGTCGTCCTCTCCGGGGGGAGTTTTGATTCTGCCGGCGCGCTTGCCCAGGCCCAATACGCATGGGGAAAGAACGTGCTGGGCGCGACCGGCGGCGGCAGCATGACCAGCCACTTCCTGAATCCCGTGGTACCCCAGAACTTTACCAACAACGGCACGCTTGGCGATTTCTCCGCACACTACGAGCGCGAACTGACCCCGAAAGACCGTTTGAATCTCATCGTCCGGCATGCGCTTTCGCGCTACGAATTGCCCAACGAGCAGGTGCAGGAGGCATTGCATCCTGACCCTTTCGATCCAACTCAGCCGCTCGGGGCACAGTTGCAAACCGCGAGCAACGTCGAAACGATGGGTGCAGTCTCCTATGAGCACGTGTTCTCCGCAAACGCCGTCGCTAACCTGCGGGGCATGGTCCGGGACAACGCGGGCGCGTTTCACTCCAACCCTTACTCCACCCCGATAGAGATCTTTCAGCAGAACGGATTCCGCGAAGGCTACTTTAAGGGAACCGTGGTCCTCGACCGCGGACGGCAAGAATGGAAATTCGGCGTGGAGTCTGACAACACGTTCCTGAACGAAAACTTCAGTTACGTCATCACTGACGACTCGCAATTCGATCCCAGCACGCCACTCACATTCAGTTTCATGGGCCATCGCCCCGATCTCGAACAATCGATTTTCGTTCAGGACCGAATCCGCCTGGGAAACTGGAACATCAGCGCCGGCCTCCGCTGGGACCACTATCAACTCCTTCAGAATCGGCAGGGGCTGCAGCCGCGCCTCTCGGTCTCGCGGCATTTCCCGGCGGCTTCACTTCTAGTGCATTTCTCCTATGATCGCGTCTTCCAGACGCCTTCCAACGTCAACATTCTGCTTTCCAGTTCCACTGACATCCAGAAACTCAACTCGAACTTCCTAAGCCTGCCTGTTCCTCCCTCATACGGTAACTACTACGAGGCTGGACTCACCAAGTCCGTGATGAATAGGCTGCGGATTGACGCTAATTACTTCCGACGCTATGCCAGCAACTTTGCCGACGACGACCAGATTCGCAACACCGCCATCAGCTTTCCCATCTCGCTCCGCAAGTCGATTATTTACGGTACGGAGGCAAAGCTGGAAATGCCGGACTGGCGGCGGTTCTCAGGCTTTCTGAGCTACTCCTACACGGTCGGCAACGTCTGGCTGCCGGTCACCGGGGGGCTGTTCCTCGGCGATTCCGCCACAGCCGCGGAAACCAGCCTCAACGGCCACTTCCCCGATTCCCAGGACCAGCGGCACACGGTCCGCGGCCGAGTCCGCTTCGCCGCCGCCAAGCGCTTGTGGTTTGCCGGCGGCTTTCAATACGACAGCGGCCTGCCTTTCCAATTCGATGGCGATCCGGCGGTTGCTCTGCAGGAGTACGGTCAACAGGTATTCGACCGCATCAACTTTGCGCGCGGCCGCATCGATCCGGTTTTCAAACTGAATGCGTCGGCGGGCGCCGAGGTTTACAAATCAGATCGCATGGATGTGCGCTTTCAGATCGACGGACAGAACCTGACCAATATATTGGATGTGATCGATTTCGGAGGACTGTTCTCCGGAAACGCCATCGGCCCGTCCCGCAGCTTCGCGCTGCGCCTGAGCACAACTTTCTAACTGAACCAAGAACAACTTCTCATCCTGAGCCCGCGCCTTTTGCGGGCCGAAGGTTCCCTGCAATCTTTTCGGACTCCGCCAGATCTCGTGACCCTTCGTCTACTTCTTGCCCCAATACAGCCCCGCGATTCCAAAGGTGTACGGAGTCCAGTTGGCCTCCCGGAATCCGGCGGCTTTCATTCGCTCCAGCATTTCGAGCGGTTCTGGAAAGCGAGCCACCGAATCAGGCAAGTAAGAATAGGGCCCGCGCACGCCAGAAATCAGCGTTCCAACCCGCGGCAGCACATGCTTGAAGTAAAACCGGTAGCCCACACCGATCGCGCCCTTGGGCTCGCAGAAATCCAGGATGCCGCATTCCCCTCCCGGCTTTAGCACGCGCAGTATCTCGCGCAGTCCGGCGTCGTAATCGGCAAGATTACGAAAACCAAAAGCCGTGGTGACCAGATCGAAACATCCGCTCGCCAGCGGCAGATATAGCGCATCGGCTTCCACCCAACCCGGTCGAGAAGCCTCAGTCTGCGGCAGCGACTTCAACCGCGCCCGATCAAGCATGGCATGAGAAAAGTCTGCTCCCACGATTCTTGCCGTTGAGTTCCCTGCCTCGCGGCGCAAGGCGAACGTCATGTCTCCCGTGCCGCAGCACAAATCAAGCACTTTTGCATCGGGTTTCCTCAGCGTTTCTGCGAACCTGCCGGCCGCCCGCCGCCACCAGCGCCGGTCCACACTGCAACTCAGCACGTGATTGAGCAGGTCGTACCGCGGCGCGACCGATGTGAACATGTCGCGCACCGCGCGCGACACCGCCTGTACGTTTTCAGCGCCGGCCGGCGCGGCGCCTACCACCGCAGGCTTGGGGGATTTCGACATGAAGGGCTTTCGATCAGACAGGCGGCTTAAAGGGGTCGGTCTGCCCCATCGCTCGCAGCCTTTCTTCAGATGGGGGCGATGATTACTTGCCCCAGACTTTGCCCGCGCGCGACAGCCGCCGCAACTCTTCCACGGCCGACACAATCGCAGACTCCGGAACGTCGCCCACGACTTCCACTTTCCCAATCTCGCGGGGCAGCACGAAATGCACCACGCCGTCGCGGGTTTTCTTGTCGTTTCGGAGGCGAGCTAGCACTTTCGCCGGCTTCAAATTGATTTCCGGCAACCGGCCCAGGCCCAACACTGCGTCGGTGATGCGGCCGGCCGTTACGCTGTCGGTGCGGCCAACTGCAAGAGCGATGTGGGTCGCCGCTACCATACCCCACGCAACGGCTTCGCCATGGAGCAGCTGCTTGTAGCCAGTCTCGGCCTCCAGCGCATGGCCGATCGTGTGACCCAGGTTGAGCACCCGCCTCAGTCCTCCCTCGCGTTCGTCGGCCGATACCACTTCCGCCTTCAGCTTCACCGAGCGCGCAATCAGAAATTCCAGCTCCACCGGCTCGCGTTTCAAAATCCTCGCGCGATTGGTCTCGAAGCGCAGGAACAACTCGGCGTCCCCGATAATGCCGCACTTCAAAGCCTCGTACAGCCCAGCCCGGAACTGCCGCGGCGAAAGCGACGACAGAACCACAGGATCGATCAGCACCGTCCGCGGGTGATAAAACGTGCCGACCAGGTTCTTGCCCGAAACCAGGTTCACGCCGGTTTTGCCGCCAACGCTCGCATCCACCTGCGCCAGCAGCGTAGTCGGGACCTGCACCAGTTCGATGCCCCGCATGTAGAGCGAAGCCACCAGCCCGCCCACATCCCCGGTGACGCCGCCGCCCATGGCGATCACGACGGAGTTACGGTCGGCGCCCAGCTTGGCCAGCTTTTCCGCCAGTTTTTCGACCGTTGCCAGCCTCTTGGCGGGTTCCCCATCCGGCATTTGCAGCACTTCTGTGGAAAATCCGCTGGCCTTCAACGAGCGCAGCAGAATCTTGCCCCACCGCCGCCGCACATTGGGCACGGTGAGCACAAAAATGCGGCTGGCCTGATGCAGCAATTCGGCAAGCAGCGGGCCCGACCGCGACAGCAGCCCAGCTTCAATGCGCGCCTGGTAGGTGCGCGGCGGTACATGAATGGTGACCTGCGGCATATAAACCGATCATCATAGCGCAGAGCGCCGCCGACAACCAAATCGCCGAGCCTGGCCGAGCGGGTGGACTAGGTTAATCCGGCATTAGATGGACTTCCGCTATGAGCCTGATTACACGATAGTTATTTAGTGCCTTAACTGTCCGGCGAACCCTCCGCCGCAGCGGGCAGAACCATCGAGGCAAGGACCGAAGTCGCCAGTATCACAGCCAGGCCACTGAGGGCCACGACTGTCGAAACCGGATAGCGCTCCGCCAGCAGCATCTTGACCCCGGTAAGGATCAAAATCACCGCCAGGCCGTAGTGGAGGTAGCGGAACTTTGTAATCAGTCCCGACACAGCAAAATAGAGTGATCTCAACCCCAGAATCGCCAGCACGTTCGACGTATAAACCACGAACGCATTCAGCGTGATGGCCAACACCGCGGGAATCGAATCCACCGCAAACAACACGTCCGTGGTTTCAATGACCAGCAGGACCAGCAGAAGAGGTGTGACCGAGGTTCCCGTCGTGGTGCTGACGATAAAGCTTCCGCCGACATAGGACTCGGTGACCGGGAACCAGCGCCGCACCATCCTGACCGCGAAATTTCTCGACGGATCGGCTGGCCGGCCACTGGTTGTGAGCAATCGAAAGCCGCTCAGGATCAGCAGGGCGCCGAACGCATAGATGATCCAGTGGAACCGGCGCAACATCCCGACTCCCGCCACGATAAACACACCCCTCATCACCAGTGCCCCGACAATGCCCCAGAAGAGCACACGATGCTGCTGCTCGTCCGGAACCGCGAAATATCGGAATACGAGCAGGAAGATGAAGAGGTTGTCGACGCTGAGCGACAGCTCAAGAACGTAGCCGGTAACGAACTCAAGGGCCGTCTGGTGGCCAAACCAGAACCTCAAGAAGACGGCAAACGCGGCGGCAACCGCTACCCACACCACGCTGCGCAGCAGCGCTTCCCGGAAGCCGACGGCGCGACCGGGCCGTCGCAGCCACCTGGCATCCAGCACCAGGGCCCCGAGCGCGCACGCGTTGAAGATGATCCAAAAGTAAATCAATGCGAAAAAAGAAATCCCTCGCAGGCAGGAGCATTAGAAACGGTCAGGCGGTGGTCCGTAAAGCGGTCTATTTCGCGGGAAGCGGATCCATGTGGTCCAGCATGCGAACCATTTCCAGCGTGGTGCTGCCGATGATCTGCAGGCTGCCGGTGCTCAGCTTGTCGACCGTGTCTTGCGGAGAGTGGTGAAAGACATTGTGGTAGCCGTAATCAATGTCGATAATGTCCACCACGGGCACGCCAATCTGCATGAACGGCCTGTGGTCGTCGTCTACCGTCGTAGAGTAGGTGAAGAAGTGAGACTGGTCCCCCAGCCGCGTGGCCGCTTCGTAGAGCGCCTGCTCCAGCCAAGGCGTTGAGTTACCGTCCTTCGCAACGTCGAGGTCGGCGTCGGCGATCATGTCTTCCAGAATGAAAGCCTTGACCTGTTGGGCCGTACCGTCGGCCTGCCATTTCTGCGCCAGGTGCCGGGTGCCGTACACGCTATCAGTGGCAGTCCAGTGGTCGATGGCCTCTTCGCCGTCGGTCCAAACCAGCCAAATGCTGTAGCCATCGCGCTTTTTCCCACGCAACTGGTTGGCAAACTCCAGCAGAATCGCGGTCGAAGCCCCGCCGTCGTTGGCACCAACAAAGCCGGTCTCGCGCAGCGGATAGTTGGTGTCATAGTGGCCGGCAATCACCAGGATGCCGTCCTTCGTCCCCGGATACTTGGCGATGATATTGCGCACGGGAAACTTGCCCGCCGGCGTGTCGGCTATGAAGCTGTCAGACTCGACATCGTCGCCGCGCAGGTGGTCGAGAATGTATTTCTCGAGCTTCTCGTGATTGGCGCTGCCCACCGGGCGGGCACCGAACTTCACCACGTCTTTGATGTACTGCATGGTGCGATCGGCGTCGATCGACGGCGGCGGGCCGGGGTCGGGTGGGAAAGTGGGCGCCGGGGGCTCCGCGGTGGCTGCGGGCGCAGGCTGATCGGGCTTACTGGAGTTCTGCGATTTGTCCTCGCATGAGCTCATCGCGAAGGCGAGCAACAGCAACAGGGCGTGCGTAGCAATTTTCAAAGTCATAGTTTCCATGTCACGGTCAGGCGGCTTGCTTTTCCCTTCTCTTGGCCCGCTGGTCCGGGTGTACCAGCCAGGCAATCCCGATGCTGAGGAAATACAGTACCAGCATGGGCGAGGCGAAGACGCACATGTTGACGATGTCCTGGGTCGGCGTCACGATCGCGGCAATGATGAAGATGATCAGAATCGAGTAGCGGGAGTTGTCCCAGAGAAAACGTGGACTCACGATGCCCATCAGCGCCAGAAAGAAGATCAGCACCGGCATTTCAAAAATAATCCCCAGCCCCAGAATGATGGTAAGAAAAAGCTGGGTGTACTCCCCGATGGTGATCATGGGCTGAAACTGCTTGCCGAAGCCGATCAGAAATTGCAGCGCCTGCGGATAGACGATGCGATAGCCGAAGTAGCCGCCGGCCAGAAACAGAAACACGGTCGAAAAAAGAAACGGCGCAACGTAGCGCTTTTCTTTGCGGTAAAGCCCCGGCGCGATGAACAGCCACACCTGGTACAAAACATAAGGAGAGGTCACGAACAGACCAGCCAGCAGCGCAACCTTCATGTAAAGGTTGAAAGGCTCGGTGGGGTTCAGGTAGACCAGTTTTTCGTCGAGATGGTTGTTGTGAAGCGCGGTCATGATCGGCTTCTGGACGAATCCGTAAATCCACTCCACTTTCCACCAACAGAGGAAAAAGCCCACGGCAACTGCGATCACGCTGTTGATGATCCGCTTGCGCAGTTCCTCCAGATGATCGAGGAAGCCCATGGCGGGCATCGACTCCTGATCGGTTTCACTCTTGAGAAAAGGGCTCTCCGCCACGTCAGCCATGCGACTCCTGGCCGGCAGCGGGCGACTCGGCAGGCGAATCGCTCACTGGCGAGTGCTCCACAGGCGGTTGATTTGCAGAGTGATCGGAGAGGATAGTTTCGGCACTCATGCCATCGGAAGAAGTAGCAATCCGCCCGTTCAGTTGACGGCTCACGATTGCGCCCTCCGGCGCAGCCGCCGCAGGCAGCCTCTTGCGGGCTTCGTCGCGCTCCAGATTGGTGACTTCCTGCTCGATCTGGGCCTTGAACTCATTCGAGGCCCGCTTCACCTCGTTCAGCATTTTTCCCACCTGGCGGGCGATCTCCGGCAGTTTCTTCGGCCCAAAAATAACCAGGGCCAGCAGGAACAGAAAAATGGTTTCACCAAAACCCATGCGGCCATCATACTGCCGGCGAAGGAGGGCGGCAACGCGCACGAGGTGGCCTCTCGGCTTTGGGTTCTCGGCGCTAGGTTCCATAAACCGAACGGGAGTGGCCAATGCCCAGAGCCGAACTCCCGGCGCCGCCTTTCAAGCTCCGCCCGCAATCTGCCGATGAACTCTTCTGGTACCTCCCTGGCTCCGCATGCCGGACTAGCGCACTGGGAATGGTTTAGGATTGTGTCTCAGGCTGCGCCGGCGTTTTGGCGGCGCGGCCCATTCCATTCAGGGGATGCCCGCGAAGCATGTCTGAAGCCTCGAACCTGGAACCACACGCTGCCACAAGCTCCATTACCGCCGATGGCACCGCCATCCCTTACGTACTCTCAGCGGAAGATGTTTTGCGGCTGGCAAGTCACGCCGGCCAACCCGCGGAGACCCTGTCCAACCTAGTCGCGCTGATCGCCAGCCGTTTCCATACCAATGTTTGTTCCGCGTATCTCTTGGAACCGGACCGCGCGAACCTGGTGCTGGCCGCATCGCAAGGCCTCAAGCCGGAAGCCGTCGGCAAGCTGCGCATGGGCATCCATGAAGGTCTGGCTGGACTGGTCGCCGAACAGGTCCGCCCGGTGGCGGTTGAGAACGCCAAGCTGCATCCGCGCTTCAAATATTTCAGCGAAGCGGGAGAAGAGCTGTTTCAGTCGTTTCTCGGCGTGCCGCTGATTGACCGCGGCGTGCTGCAGGGAGTCCTGGTCGTACAGACGGCGGAACCTCGCGAATTCAGCAACGACGAAATTCGCTTGTTGACCGAAGCCGCCATCCAGGTCGCGCCCGTGGTCAACGAAGCCCGCACGTTGGCCCGTTTTATAGCTCCCGCCCAGGAGCGCCTTTGGGCGCTCGCGCGAAATCTTTGGTGGTGCTGGGACCACGACACCACCAGCCTGTTTCACGATCTTGATCCAGTACGCTGGCGGCAGTTGAACCATAATCCCGTCGCCTTGTTGTCAGAGATGCCGCTGGCTGCCATCGAGCGCCGCGCCCGCGAACTGGTGCTGCACAGCCGCATCAACTACGCCTACCGCCGGCAGCGCGAATATCTCGCCGCCGACCGCACCTGGGGAGCCCGCTACGCGGGAATCTTGCGGCCGCGGCCCGTGGGCTATTTTTCCGCTGAGTTCGGCCTGCACGTCTCCGTCCCCGAGTATTCCGGCGGCCTCGGCGTGCTGGCTGGCGACCACATCAAGAGCGCTTCCGATCTCGGTATCCCCCTGATCGGTGTCGGACTTTTCTACGGCCAGGGATATTTCCGGCAATGGCTCGATCAGGACGGCTGGCAGCAGGAAGAATATCTGCCCACTGACGTCAACATGATGCCGATGGAACCGGCAATCGGCGTCGATGGCAAACCGGTGACCGTGGCGATCGAAACCCGCAGCGGCATCGTGCGCGCCAAAGTGTGGCGCATGAAAGTCGGGCGTTGCGACCTGCTGCTTCTGGACTCCAACGTGGAAGGCAATGCGCCGGAAGACCGCGAACTGACCTCGCGCCTCTACGGCGGCGATAGCCGGGTCCGCATCCGGCAGGAACTGGTCCTCGGCGTCGGCGGTTATCGCGCTCTGCGCGCCATGGGCACCACTCCAGGAGTGTTGCACCTGAACGAAGGCCACAGTGCATTCGCGATCCTCGAAGCGCTGCGCAGCCGCATGATCGACGAAGGTCTCTCGTTCGAGCAGGCAGTTCCGCGAGTGGCACGCGAAGTGGTCTTCACTACGCATACGCCCGTACCCGCCGGGCACGATCGCTTTAGCGCCGAACTGATCGAAGAACACCTCGGCCCCATCGCCGACGCGCTCGGAATCACGCAGGCCGGCTTGCTCGCTCTCGGCCGCGAGCATCCCGAGAACGCCAGCGAGAACTTCTGCATGACCGTGCTCGGACTGAAAGTTTCCCGGCGCGCCAACGCCGTATCGGCGCTGCACGGGGAAGTTTCCCGTGCGATGTGGAAAGGCCTTTTCCCGGGCCGCATCGAAGACGAAATTCCCATCGGCCACATCACCAACGGCGTGCATGAGCCGAGCTGGATCGCGCCGCAAATGGCGCGGCTCTATGACCGTCACCTGGGAACGGGCTGGCAAGAGCACAGTTCCGAGCCGAGGACCTGGGAAGGCATTGTCGATGTCGACGACGCTGAACTCTGGGAAACGCACCTTCACCTGAAATCGCGGCTGGTGGATTTTGTCCGTGCCCGTGCCACTGAACAGGCGCGCCGCCGCGTTGAACCGAGCGAAAACCTGCAACGACTGGGCCGGGTGCTCAGTCCCGACGCGCTCACCATCGGATTCGCCCGACGCTTCGCTACTTACAAACGCGCAGATCTGATCTTGCGCGACATGGAAAAGCTCGCCTCCATGGTTAACGATGCGAAATATCCCGTGCAGTTCATTTTTGCCGGCAAGGCCCACCCGCGCGACGAACCCGGCAAGCGCGTGCTGCAGCACGTCGCAAAGATGATGAACGATCCGCAATTCGGCGAACGCTTCGTCTTCGTCGAGGACTACGACATGAACGTCGGCCGCCACTTCGTGCAGGGCGTGGACGTGTGGCTGAACAATCCGCGCCGGCCGCTCGAGGCCTCCGGCACCAGCGGCCAGAAAGTCGTGCTTAACGGCGGACTCAACCTGTCTGTGCTCGACGGCTGGTGGGCCGAAGCCTATGACGGCCTGAACGGATTCGCCATCGGCACCGGACGCACTCACGCCGACATGAGTATTCACGACACCCGCGACGGCGACGACCTTTACCGCGTGCTGCGCGAAGAAGTGATTCCGCTGTTCTACCAGCGCGACCAGGACGGCCTGCCCCGCGGCTGGATCCAGCGCATGAAACGCACCATCCGCACCCTGGGCTGGCGCTTCAACGCCGACCGCATGGTCATGGACTACACCCAGAAATGCTACATCCCGGCCGCGGGCGGAACTTCCAGCGACATGCGGCGGAGATAGCAAGACAGCAGCCCCGCTCAGGCCAACGGTGGGCCGCTTAAGGTGTCTGTTGGCTTGAGTGGGCTGTTGGCTCGGCCACTGGAGCTGTGTTCCTGCTAGAAAGAAACCGGCGGCCGCATCCTTCTGAACCCTTAACTTGGTACAGCCCCACGCCCCGTCCCCGCATCTCAAAATAACCCGAACCGCGCCGGTTACCCATGGTGACCAACTGGCTTCGGGGCGGTCTAAGACAGTGTTATACTGCGTCTAATCAGCGCGATAGAGGGCATACCATGCCCTGGTCCAAAGGAATCCACGATGGCTCGTAGTTCTCGCCGGTCTCTAATTCTGGTAGCAATCTTTCTGGTGATTTGCGGCTTCCTGGGCATTGTGTTTGCCCAGCGCAGCGGACAGTCCTCCGCCGGAGGCGACTCCGATGTGCGCGACAGTCTGAAACAGTTCACCGATGTGTACTCGCTGGTCGAGGAGAATTACGCCGACCCGGTGAATCCGGAAAAAGCCATCTACAACGGCGCGATCCCGGGCATGCTGCACGCGCTCGATCCGCACTCCAGCTTTTTCGATCCGAAATCTTACGCGCTCATGCGCGAGGACCAGCGCGGCAAATATTACGGCGTAGGCATGACCGTCGGCCCGCGCAACAACAAAGTGATCGTGATTGCGCCCTTCGTCGGCACCCCAGCCTATAAAGCGGGCATTCATCCCGGTGACGTGATCGCTGCAGTGGACGGCAAATCGACCGAGAACATGACAACGGGCGACGTGGCCGATCTGCTTAAAGGTCCCAAAGGGACCACGGTGCACATCACCATCTCCCGCGAAGGCGTCGAAAAGCCCATGGAGTTCACGCTGATTCGTGACGAGATTCCACGCTACAGCGTGGATGTACACTTCCTGATTCGCCCCGGCATCGGATATCTGCACGTGACCGGGTTTAACGAGACCACTGGGCACGAAGTAGCCGATGCACTCGACCAGTTCGGCGATTTGAAGGGCTTGATTCTCGATCTGCGCGGCAATCCCGGCGGCCTGCTGAGTGAAGGCGTCGATGTCGCGGACAAGTTCCTGAAGAAGGGCCAGATCATCGTCTCGCACCACGGCCGCGCCTCGGCGGAACGACGTTATCCGGCGCAGCACGGCAACGCGGGGCGCGATTATCCACTGGTCGTGCTGGTCAACCGTGGGACAGCCTCGGCGGCAGAGATCGTTTCCGGCGCCATCCAGGACCATGATCGCGGACTGATCGTCGGCGAAGTAACCTTCGGAAAAGGCCTCGTGCAGACGGTATATCCGCTATCGGAAAATACCGGACTTGCGCTCACCACTGCGCACTACTACACGCCGAGCGGACGCCTGATTCAGCGCGACTACAGCAACATCTCGCTCTACGACTACTATTACAACCGCGAAAACTCCGAGGCCCCGAGCACGACCGGCCGCGAAGTGAAGCTTACCGACAGCGGACGCACCGTCTACGGCGGCGGCGGAATCACGCCCGACGTTTCCATTCCACCGCTCAAGAGCAATCATTTCCAGGATGCGCTCTATCAGCACTACGCCTTCTTCAACTTCGCCAAGCGCTACGTCGTGAACCACCATCCCGGCAAGGATTTCGCCGTGGATGACGTGACCTTGCAGGAGTTCCGCAAGTCACTCGACGAGGCCGCCATTCCCTACACGGGCGCTGATTTTGTCGACAACGATACCTGGCTGCGATCCAACATCAAGGCTGAGATCTTCACCGACGCGTTTGGTCAGGATGATGGATTAAAAGTCCGGGCGGAAACCGATCCTGAAGTGTTGAAGGGCCTTGACCTGCTGCCGCAAGCCAAAGCGCTGGTAGATGGTGCGCGCAAGATCATCGCCGAGCACAACGCTGCCCCGGCGCTGACTCGCTGAAACGATCCGAGGCGCGGGCGGCATCGGCTGGTTCATGAATACTCCTGTCCTGGTGCTGGCCATCGTCATCGCGGCGGTTGCGGTCTTCACTGACCTGCGCAGCCGCAAAATTCCTAACTGGCTTACCCTTCCCGGCCTGTGCGCCGGCCTGGCCATCAACGCGACAATCTCGGGGTGGCATGGCCTCAAGTTTTCCCTTCTGGGGACTGCGCTCGGCCTGGCAGCTCTGCTTCCTTTCGTCCTGCTCCGCAGCTTGGGGGGCGGCGACTGGAAGCTGGCTGGCGCGCTCGGCGCAAGTCTTGGCCCATCCGTTCTTCTGGATCTGCTTCTGGCTTCGGTGTTTATCGCTGGAATCATGGCTTTTGCCCTGATCGTCTGGAAGGGGCAGCTGCGGCAGAGCTTGGCCAATATGCGCCATATTTTGCAATCTTTGCTGACCGGGCACCTGCCCGGACCGCAAGTTTCACTGGAAAATCCCGACGCTCTGAAAGTACCCTATGGAGTAGCATTAGGCCTGACGGTGCTGTTGTATGGCATCCGGCTGGCTTGGGGAGAAGGCTTATGAGGGCAGCCCAAATGCGGTGTTTGGCTGGTAGTTCGGACGGCTCCGAAATCGCTGAGTTTGCCATGGTCCTGCCCATCCTGTTCATGATGTTCTTTGCAGTGTTCTGGTTCGGACAGGCCTTCCGCATCTACACCACCATCAATCATGCAGCACGCCAGGGCGCAAGAGCGGCCGTGGCTCCGGCCTGCGTGACTTGCGCCCCGGGCAGCGACCCGGCCCAGAATGCTTATAACGCAGTGCAGTCGGCCTTACAGTCGGCGCGCATCGACCCGACCAGGCTGCAGAGGCCTACGAACCGGCCAGCCCTGTGCGCTTGCGGCAATGCCAACACCGTCTGCAACGGAGGCGGACGCGTAAGTTGCGCCAACACCCAGGCCAGCATTTGCGTACAGGGAGCGCAACAGGTCGGCGGAACCGGCCCGGCCATCGAGAATGATGTGAATCTGTCGACCACCACGACCAATACCGGCACCGGGGTTTGCGGTGTGTCGGTCAGCTTCCAGTATCCCTACAAGTTCACGCTGCCGGGAACTTCCCTGAATCTGCAGACCATCAATCTGCAGGCCCAGGCAGAGATGAGGTCGGAAACGCATTGAACCCGCCGATACAGAATCGCATGCGCTTTCTCCTCAGGTCTCTCCTGCGCGGTGACGACGCTTCGCAGATTGTCGAGTTCGCGCTTTCTCTGCCCCTGCTGGTCGTGTTTACGATAGGCATCTTTGACTTCTCCGGCGCTTACACGTTGAAGCAGAAACTGGGCAATGCGGCCCGGGATTGTGCCCGCTCTGTCGCCGGCGCCCCGGCTGGCGATGTTGGGACGGTCGCACTGCCGGCCGCTGTGTTTGATGGCAAGGATGTGGTGGCGAATTATCTGGAGAACTCCAAGGTGAACGACTGCGGCCTGCGCACCGCGGCGGCGCCCGCCGCTTCGGGCCTGACGTGGACTTACACGGCCACGGGAAACGGCTGCCCGGGGAGCGGATTGACGCTCATCATTAATCGGGGCTGCGTGTTTCCGGCAGCGAACCCCGGGAACGTAAACGTGGTGGGAACCTGCGTGCAGTTGCAGTACACCTACCAGTGGCAGTTTAATCGGGTGATTGCGCTGGTATCTCCGGGCGCGAGCTATGCGTCGTTCAGCACCCTGAACGCCACGGCTGTGGCCATGAACGAGAACTGAAATGAAAAAACCACTAATCCAACGGCGCAGGCCTTGCTCGGGAAGAGAGCGCGAACGTGGTGTGACGCTGGCGCTGGTCGCCGCCTCGATCGTAGCCATGCTGGCGATGGCTGCGCTCTCCGTTGACGTGGCCTCGCTCTACAATGCAAATTGTGAACTGCAACGCGCCGCCGATGCAGGCGCGCTCGCTGGGGCGAGATCTCTCGCACTTGCAGGCACGACCGGCGACCCGACCAATAGCGCCGCCCAATGGTCCGCAGCCTGCCTGCAGGCCGAAGCGGTGGCACGGGCGACGGCCGCCCAGAACATGGTCGGCGGCACCAACGTCCCGCTCGGCCTCGTCACCAGTGCCGCTCTAGACAAGAACGGAAACTACTGCGGTTCTGCCAGCGGGACGGTCGCGTTTGGCGTGAACCCCCAGGTAACCGTCACCATCTCAGGCATCAATGTGCCATTGTTTTTCGCGCCAGTGATGCGGGCATTTTTCTCACCCGGCGCCAGCCGCAGTCTCACCGTTTCCGCCAAGGCCACGGCCGAGGTCTACAACCCCTCCGCAGCCTCCGGCTTCGCCGCCAGCGGCCTGCAGGTGCCCGTGGCCCCTCGTTGCGTGAAGCCTTGGCTCATCCCGAATGTCGATCCCAGAACCAGCGCACCGTTCGTCCAGGTCACTACCGGAACAATCAACAACCAGGGCATCATCAACACGACTTCCCCGGGGGTGATCGGCGAGCAGATCTCGTTGCGGGCCGACTGCAAGAATGGCTTTTCCAACTGCCAATTGACTGAAACGCCGCCGAAAAACTTTAATGCCACGACCTTGGACTATGTGCCGGCCGATATCTCGGGACCATACGTCGCTGTGCCTTCGGGCGCGACTGGCAGCAGCTACCAGGAAGCCTCCGGCGGCTGTGACGTGGGCACAGTGTATGAATGCGGCACCGCGAATGGGGCTTCTGCGGACATGAACATCAATCCGCGAGGAAACTTGGGCGATACTGCCGTCGCGGTCCGGGCCCTGATTAATCAAAGTGGCGGTTATGACTTGATCGACACGACGGTCTACCCATTCCAGATAACAGCCGGCGGCGGAAATCCGCTTGTCGTCAGCGGTGCCATTGGGAACGGTCAAATCATAAGTTCCAGCAATTCCATTGTGACGGTCCCAATCTATGACAACACGAATCCGTGGCCTGGTGGCGCCACCCCAACACTTACGATCGTCGGCTATCTGCAGGTCTTTATCAACGATGTGGCTGGCACCGGACACCTCGATGTGACCATTTTGAACGTGTCAGGCTGCGGCACGGCCACTGCCTCCGCGGTGGGCGGGACTTCTCCAGTCCCGGTGCGGCTCGTACAATGAGGCCTGGTGTAATTAACTAGTTGAGTAATAGATATTTCTTTAATAAATGGTTCATTAACAGTAAGCTGGATCACAGACTGATTTTGGGTGGAGCGGGACGCCTGCCTAGTCCGGCGTGTCGCCGTTGTCCTGCTCCGCAGTCTTCACGGGTGCGGGGCGTGCATTCGGGAAGGTGTTGTTGTTGGGAATCGCATTGGCCGCCGGAGAGGCTTCGTCCTGCGGCGCATCCTGGGCGATGGCGATGGCGGGGTCTCCCGTCTCAACCGGGGGCGGACGATGCGCCGTAACGATGGCCGCCTGGTCGTCGTCCTCCGACGGGGCCGCGGGACTCGGAGTATAGGAGCCTTCGGGCCGGAGCGTAAGCACCACTTTGTCCAGCACACGAGGATCGCTGGCTGAGTTGACGATCAGAAAATTGAACTTCGATCCATTCAGCAGGTGGGCGAGGACCTCAGCAGCGGGAGCGGGACCATCGTTGACTGCAACTTTTTCCTGCTCCGCGCCTGCGGGAATGGCGATGTCTGCGCCGGTGCGCTGCTGTACCGCGAACAAAACTTCCGACAAGCTTACGCGATTGGCGCGAATGGAAAGCAATCCGTTGCGGAAAGCAACGTCCAAAGGCTTCGGCGGCGCAGGTTTTGGCACCGGCGGGGCCGGCGCAGCCGGCTGCGTCTCCGCAAATTTTGCATTGACCAGGGCAGGCGGCGCGGGAGGATCGGTTGAGGCCACGGTCGCCCCCAGCTTCACGATCACCGACTTGCCTTGCGGAAACAACTGGTAAGGGACGGGGCCGTTCAAATCAACAACGATGCGCGTAGTCGGCGGGTTGGAACTGAACAGGCCGACCCTCACGCCTTTCACATCACCGCGACCGACACTGCGGGACCGCAAACCGTGACCCGGCGTTGCGTTGGGAAAATCCAGCACCAGCCGGTCGGGCCCGCTCAGAACCAGCGCCTGTGGCGTGACGCGCTCGCTGGCTTCAATCTCGATGGCAACAGATCCGCCGGTGCCGAGGACATTCACATTACGAACACTGGCGCTCTGCGCAAAACTGGCGAAGGTAGAACCGGTGCACAAAAGGGCGCCGGCCAATAGCGTCGCGAACTTATTGGAGCCGGCCTTGACCACGGAACTCCTTTGTAGAGAAAACGTTGGAGCGACGATCTAAAGCCGATTGTAGCAGCGGGTTTGACGAATCAATCCGAACTTAAGTGTTAGGACTTTGGGTCGTCCCGTTTCGGGAAACGGTCACCTGCCAGACGCCCGCGCGTGCACGATCTGGCTCAAGAGGTCCTCCTTCCCCGATACTCTCTCCAGATGCGGGTTGCGCTCTCCGCCGTGGTAGTCCACCGTGTAGGTCTTGATGAATTGCCCATTTTCCACGAGCAACTCGATAGGAGTTGCCGAACTTTGTGCCGATTTAAGTGCGGCGTGCAGCACGGGCGGTGACCATTTGCGGCCATTGACCGCCATAAGCTTCATCCCCGGACCGATCCCAGCCTGATAGGCGGGCGACCCGACGACTACATCGCTCAACTTTCCGGCCTCGCTGATACTGAACCCAAGCGAACTCCTGAAATCTGAAAACTTGGCAAGTTTTTCCAGCGCTTGTGCAAGCTGGTTTGGCTGGTCGTTGTAAACAAGTCTCCAACCTGCTTGCTCGATGCCGCCGAGCGGAGCGTGGGTGCTGGTTGCGCTCACCCGCTCGCGGAGCAGACCCGCCCAGTCGTAGGGGGCAACGTCATTGAGGGCGCGCACCACATCGTCAAATGTGTAAGGCACAACCTTGGGTGGGCCGCTCTCGCCGCCATGAAAGTGCCTGCAGAAATCGTCAAGCGAGTGCTGGCCGTGGGTCTGCTGGCGGAGGATCGCGTCCACTTCCAGCCAGATCAGTTCGCCTTCGGGGTAATAATCAAGGCCTCGTCTCCAGCTTGACCACTGCGATCCCAGCAGTCGAAGAGTTTGCACCGAACGGCCGGTATCGTCCAAAGGCCGCCACTGACGGCCGGTATGAAGCTCCATGCCCGCTGCGGTACCGGCCAGCGCCTCGCGATATTGCTCCGGCGTCCACAATCCACTGCGCGCGGTCAGCACATTTCCCAGGTACTCGGTCAGCCCTTCGTACACCCAGAGCAGGTCGCCGACCATGGGCTCCTGATAGTTAGGCGTCGCCAAGCCGGCAGGGCGACGATATTTGCCGTTCCAGGAATGCACAAACTCGTGCGGCAGCAAGCCGGCGAAAAGGGCCTGCAGCTTGGGATCGAGCAGGGTCCGCTCGGCCGCCACGCTGTCGTTCGACTCGTGGTGCTCCAGTCCGTGCCCGCCGACTTGATCGCTGAGCGTGTAAAGGAAGTGGTATTGCCGGTAGTGGCGCGCGCCGAACAATGCGCCGCTCTCTGCAACCAGGTTCTGATACCCGCCGAGCGTTTGCTGTGTCATCGCCAGATCGGCATCGCTGTCTGCGACAAGGTCCATCACATGCAGCGGCTTTTCTCCCGACTTGGTCAGCTCGATCCGCCGGTAGTGGAGCCCGGCGATCAGAGGAGAATCCACCAGCGTCGTCAGAGAAACAGGGCTGAAAGTGATTTCCGCACCGGAAACATGAGATGGCGTGAGGGCGGTCCCAAAACTCCAGCCGGCCGGCAGCGTAACCGATGGCGCGAACTCCACGTCGTCGGAATTCGTGCCCTGCGGATACAGGACCACGCTATTCCAGTTCAGGTCGAGCACATCGCTGGAAGCAGCCGGACCGTCGCCGCCCGCACTGTCGCTGGAAGTGATCGCGTCGAGCGAAACTTCCACTTCAGCGGCACCTTGGGGCACGTTCACGTGAAACGCATACATGTCGACGTCGTCCCGCTGCCAGGCCAGACTCTTGCCGACCGCTTGCATGCGAATCCCGGCGAGCGCCGCAATCGGTCCGGAAGGACGATGGTTGCCGGGAATCCACTTGGGAAACACCAGCGTCAAGGCGCCGCCGTGAGCTGGGATCTCCATGCGAGCGTGATAAATGTTGCGCGGGGCGTCAGTAAGATCGACGTGCAGTTGAATCGCCTGGGGGAACGCGCAGCCACACAACGCGAACGGGAGAACAACGAGACACAAGAACCGGCAATCGGTAAACCGCAGTCGCATGCACGCCTCCACCGTTCACGAGAGTAATGGATGCAAGCAAGTGCGGCAAGAAGGAGGATGATGATTTCGGTGTAATGGGAAATTTCTTGTGCTTTCGTGAAGCACGCACTCTGGTAGAGTCTGTTCTGGAGGATAAAGTCCATGCACTTTCCAGGCATATCGTGCCTCACGTTGTCCGCAATCTTGCTTCTTATGTTTCCAGCCCTCGCACAGGAGAGGAAGATCCAGCGCTCCGAACTGCCGGCGGCCGTGGAAAATGTAATTCCCGCACAGAGTCAGGGCGCAACCATCAAAGGTTTTAACCAGGAAAAAGAAAATGGACAGACCTTTTATGAAGTTGAACTGTCGATCAATGGCCACAGCAAAGACGTGCTGATGGACGCCAGTGGGGCTGTGGTGGAGGTCGAAGAACAAGTGGCTCTGGACTCGCTTTCGACGGACGTGAAAGAGGGACTGCAGGCCGCGGCTGGCAAAGGCAAGATTGTCAAGGTTGAGTCGCTCACCAAAAAGGGGCAACTGGTTGCCTACGAAGCGCAAATCGTGACTGCAGGAAAGAAGGCGGAAGTACAAGTTGGCCCTGACGGGAAGCGGCTCGATCACGAAGAATAGTCGCGGGGTTGCCCGAGGAGTCTCCTCAAAGACTCCTCCCGAAGAATCGATCGCCCCAGCGGATGCAAGCGTTCGCCGTTATAGGCCCGGAAGAATGGGCGTGCCGAATCCCGGGACAGATGATAGATAAGCATGAACGGTCTCATGATCCGCGTCATACTTCCCTTCCATCTCCGCACGCTGGCGCTCGAACCGGACGGCCGGGGACGGCCGTCCCCAGGCGAGGTCACGCTCGAGGTCGAGGGTCCAGTGACGCAGCGATCGGTGCTGGACGCGCTCGAAGCCCGCTACCCCATGCTGCGCGGGGCCATTCGCGACCACGGCACGCTGCAGCGCCGCCCCTTCCTGCGCTTCTTTGCCTGCGAAGAAGACCTGACGCATGACTCGCCCGACGCCCCGCTGCCCGACGCCGTTGCTTCGGGAAAAGAGCCTTTCATCGTGATCGGTGCGATAGCGGGCGGATAGCGGGCCGGGGCGGGGCAAAGGCCCCTGAACTGCAGATTCTCTCCCCTCTCAACCACCCGTTCCCAGTTGAGGCAAGACGCCTCTGCGTTTAAACTCTTGCGCATTCGCAGAGTCCAACTCAAGGCTGCGCGAGAAGAGAAGGGAGAAATAACATGGGCGGACTCATCCCACTCAGCGACGCATCGCGGCGCCCGGCACAAATGCCGTTGGTCACCGGCTCCATCATCGCCGTCAACGTTGTCGTTTTTTTCCTTGAGTTGGTGCGTGGTGACGCCTTCGTCCTGCAATGGTCCCTGGTCCCTGCCCAAATCACTGCCGGCCATCAGTGGATCACCGTTCTTTCTGCGATGTTCATGCACGCCAGTTGGTCGCACATCATCGGCAACATGATTTTCCTGTGGGCTTTTGCTCCCGAGATCGAGGACGCGATGGGTCGGGGACGCTATCTGATTTTTTACCTGCTCGGCGGACTGAGCGCCACGCTCGCCCAGGTTGCGGCCAGTCCCCACTCGACAGTTCCCAACCTGGGAGCCAGCGGGGCCATCGCGGCCGTGATGGGAGCGTTTATCGTGACCTATCCGCGCGATCAAATTAAGTCGGTTCTGTTTATCTTCGTTTTCGGGCGGGTCACGCTCATTCCCGCCGCCCTCTTAATCGGATTTTGGTTTCTCAGCCAGTTAGTCCACGCGGGATCAGTCGCGCAGGTGCAGACCGGCGGCGTCGCTTATCTCGCGCATGTGGGCGGCTTCATCTTCGGGGCTGTGTTCGGGCGTCTATTCGAGGACCCGCGGCGAATGGCGGATACTGCTTAATCGGCCTGCGGTCTTCGTGCCTGTCACGCGATCGCTGGCAGTGTTCGATTTGACAACTCTCCCTTCCACAACTTAACTTCAAACTTCCGCCCCGCGAATGCGTCCAACCTGGTACGGCCGACTTGGCGCGCCCAATCCTCTGGAGGTACGATGATCCGTCGCTCTCAACTCTGTTCTCTCACCGCGCCGCTGGCTGTGGTGTTTTTGCTGTGCGCCTTGTCTTCGGCGCAGGACCTTGCTTCGTTCGAGAAACGCATCACCGTCAAGACCCTTCCCAACGGGCTGACGCTGATAGTTTGCGAGCGCCCGGAAGCGCCCGTCTTTTCATTCTTCACCATGGTCGACGCTGGGTCGTCGCAAGACCCCCTCGGCGCCACCGGGCTCGCTCACATGTTCGAGCACATGGCGTTCAAGGGCACCGACACCATCGGCACGACGAACTACCCTGCAGAACAGGCCGCGCTCGCCAAAGTGGAAGCCACCTATGCCGCTTATCGCGCGGAGCGCGACAAGCCTCTGGGCCCCGATTCTGCGCGGCTGGCACAACTCGAAAAAGCCTGGCAGGACGCCACTAAGGATGCCGATCAGTACGTCGTCTCCAACGAGTTCGGCAAGATCATCGAACAAAATGGCGGCGAGGATATGAACGCCTTCACCAACTACGACGAAACCGGCTATCACTATTCCCTGCCGGTGAATCGGCTAGAGCTGTGGGCTTATCTCGAGTCGGAACGATTTCTGCATCCGGTGATGCGTGAGTTTTATAAAGAGCGCAACGTGGTGATCGAGGAGCGCCGCATGCGCACCGACAGCCGTCCCGTCGGCCGCCTGATTGAACAGTTCACCGAAGAGGCGTTCGCGGCGCATCCTTACCACCGGCCCACGGTCGGTTGGATTTCAGACTTAAATTCATTTTCCGCCACCGACGCGAAGGCTTTTTTTGACAAGTACTACGTGCCGTCGAATATGACGGTTGCCGTCGTCGGCGACGTCAAGACTTCCGACGTCATGCCGATGCTCGAGAAGTATTTCTCACGCTTGCCCGCCGCGCCCAAGCCCGAAGAGCCGACGACCACCGAGCCACCGCAGAACTCCGAGCGCAAAGTAGTGTTGAAGGACCGCGCCCAGCCGCTTTATCTGGAAGGTTATCACCGGCCCGACTATCGCTCGAAAGACGATGCCGTCTATGACGCAATCTCAGACCTGATGTCGGAAGGCCGCACGTCACGCCTCTATCGCGCGCTGGTACGCGATAAAAAGATCGCTGCATTTTCCGCCGGATTCACTGGAATGCCAGGATCGAAATATCCTCATCTGTTTGCCTTTTATGCTTTCCCGCTCCCCGGCCACACGCCGCAGGAAGTGGGCGACGCAATTCATGCCGAAATTGAACGGCTCAAGAAGGAAGACATTTCCGACGACGAGTTAAAGATGATCCACACCCGCATCAAGGCTGGCCTGCTGCGCGGGCTGGCTGACAATCAGGGCCTCGCCATTCAACTTGCCACCGCGCAAGCGCGCTACGGCGCCTGGCGCGAACTGTTTCATTCCGTCGATCGTGTGGACAAAGTCACGAAGGCCGACATTCGGCGTGTTGCCAACCAAACCTTTGTGGAGAACAATCGCACGGTGGGAATCATCGAAACCGTCTCGGCAGGCTCCGCCAAACAAGACCAGGCCGGCCCGGGAGGTGCGCAATGAGGACGCGCACTCTTTGCAATTTCACGCTGCTTGCCGTTATGGTTTTGACGGCGTGGGGAGTCTGTCAAACCGCGCAACCGGCGCCCGCCGCGCCGTGGCAGAAGATCGCCATCCCCGCGCTCCCGGCCTTTCATCCTCAGCAGCCCAAGCGCATTCAGCTCTCAAACGGCATGGTCATTTTTTTGCAAGAGGACCATGAGCTGCCGCTGATCAGCGGCACCGCACGTATTCGTGGCGGCTCGGTCAGCGAACCTGCCCAGAAGACCGGACTCGTGGGCCTTTTAGGCGAAGTGTGGCGGACCGGCGGCACCAAGTCGCAGACCGGCGATCAACTCGATGATTATCTCGAAGTTCGCGCCGCGAAAGTAGAAACCGGCGACGGGCCCGATTCCACGACCATCGACTGGACCTGCCTCAAAGCCGACCAGGACGACGTGTTCCGCGTCTTCGTCGACCTGCTGATGAACCCTGAGTTCCGCGCCGACAAGCTGGAGATTGCGCAGCAAGGAGCGTTCGACGCAATCTCACGCCGCAACGATTCCGCCGGATCCATTGCGGCCCGCGAATCCACGCGGCTGGCCTACGGCGCCGATAATCCCTACGCCCGCGTCGAGGAATACGCCACGATCGGTGCGGTCACGCGCCAGGACCTGGTCGACTGGCACCACAAGTATGTTCATCCCAACAACATCATTCTCGGCATCACCGGCGACTTCGACACGGCGGCCATGGAAGCCAAGCTGCGCGCGGCATTTGAGTCGTGGCCGAAGGGCCCGACCGCAGTTCGCGAAGCTGTTCACTATGCGCCCGCCAAGCCTGGATATTACGTCGTGCCGAAAGACGATGTAAACCAGTCGAGCATCCACCTGGTCGCGATGGGCACCACGCGCGACAATCCCGACTACTACGCCATCAACGTGTTCAACGATGCCTTTGGCGGCGGCTTCAGTTCGCGCCTGTTCAACGACATTCGCACCAAGCGCGGCCTGGCGTATGGCGTCAGCGGCGGCATTGGCGCAAACTTCGGCCATCCCGGCATTTTGCAGATTCAGGTCGGCACCAAAAGCCAGAGCACGGTCGAGGCGATTCAGGCCGTGAACGAGGACATCGCCGACCTCACGGGCCATCCGTTCACCGACGCCGAAGTCGCGCACGCCCAGGACGATATCCTGAACGCGTTCGTTTTCCGCCTGGATTCGCCCGACAAGATTCTCGGCGAGCGCATGACGTATGAGTTCTACGGCTATCCCGCCGACTGGCTCGATAAGTTTCCCACCGAAATTCGCAAGGTGACCGCGGCGGACGTGAACCGCATTGCAGCGAAATATCTGCATCGCGATCAACTGGCGGTGCTGGTGGTGGGCAACACGAAGGAGTTCGACAGGCCGCTGTCGTCGCTCGGCGCGGTAAAGGAGATCGATATCACGATCCCGCCCCCGCCGGGTGAACCTCAACCGAAGTCGAATTGAGTGTGCAGTATGACAAAGCGTTGGTTTCTTTGGGTCTCCGCGCTTCTCGGTGTGTGCTGTCTCGCGGGCGGGCAGGAAAGCCCACCGACCGTTTACCTGCCCAATCAGGACGTGCATATCGACGATCTGCCCACCTTGAAAGCACAACCGCCGGACCGGGCCGGTGTGCTTCAGGCGTCGGTTGAGACCATCCTCCACGACAAAGATTTGTGTTGCGGAAAAGACTCCGCGCTGGGAGACGCCGTTTCTGCCGCCGATCCCAGGTCGCTGAAAGAGGTCGCAGTCAAATTGAATGGCCGGCATCTGCTGGGCGATGGCCGGCCCATTCAGGTGAAGGCGGAATTCGTGCCCTACGGTTCGATCAACTCCGGGATCATCATCCAGTCACTCCGCGACAAGCACGCCATGCTGCTGCAGTGGAACTCCCGCATCTATGTGCTGCACGACACGATCTTCGACGAAACTGCGGACTACAATGGGAGCGGAGTAATTTATGCAATCCACAAATTGCTATTGTGGGACCTGCGATACTCCGACGAACGCCGGGACCTAATTTTTAATCGTGAGACCGACGATCTGGCCAAGGTTCAAGGCATGCTGTTGCTGACGGTGACAGGCCCTTAGAGCCGGATGCGCAGTGGGGCACTCACACCCACCGGAACCACCTCACCGCCAGCGCAAACGAAACCCCTCCCCACAATGCGAGCACCAGCAAGCGCGGCCACTGCTGCGCCAGCGGTGTGCCTTCCAGGATGCTGGCGCGCAGAGCGTCGTTCAACGCCGTCAGCGGCAGGGCGCGGATGAGCGGCTGAATGATCGCCGGAAATCTCTCATACGAAAAGAAGACGCCGGAGAAAATCCACATCGGCATCATGACCAGGTTCATCAGCCCGCTGGCGCTTTCGATTTTTTGTGCGCGGCTTGCGGTCAGCAGTCCCAGCCCTCCAAAGCTCAACGCGCCCAACCCTCCCAGCAGCACAATCTCCGCCAGCGACCCCATCACGCGCATGTGAAAAAACAGCGCGCCCAGCGTGAGCAGCAGTCCAATCTCGATGATCATCAGCACCAGTCGACTGGAAAGCATGGCCAGAAGAAAATCGCTGCGCCGCATCGGCGTTCCCACAAAGCGCTTGAGCAGCTTGCGTTGCCGCATGTCCACCAAGGCAAAGCCGATGCCCCACATGCCTGAGTTCATCAGGTTCATTCCGAGCAGGCCGGGGATGAGGAAATCGATATAGCGCGATCCCGGTTCCGACGATGTTACCGACGTTGTCGGCGCCGCATCCTTGCGTCCTGCCGCCGCTTGGAGCGCCGCGTCGGCTTCTGCCCGCGCGAGCAAAGTCTCCGGACGCGCCGGATCGTCGCGATACACATAGCCGCCTGCGCCGTCCGGTTGCACCACCAGATCGAACTTACCCAACCGGAATCCGTTGCTCGCTTGCTCGGCGGAAACGACCTGCGGCTTCAGCAACGATCCGGATGACGCGCCTGCCAGCGCGGCAGCGGTCGCCGCAGCACGGTCCCCGGCCACCACCGCGACCGGCGCAGCGCTCGCCGGTTTGCTGCGAAATGCCACACCCAATCCCGCCGCCATCAGCAATGGAAAGCCGAACACCCAGAACACCACCTCCGGCTCGCGCTTCAGTTCCCGGATGCGGGCCAGCAAGAGTTGCCGATAGCCCGCCCATCGCCCGTTCTGCTGGGGTGGTGTCGCTGTCGCCTTCTGCACTTCGATCATCAACCTCTCCTACCGGGCTTCCGGTTTCCACTTATTAAGGAATTCGAGCAGTGCTTCCGGCGTCAGCGCCCGCGCATTCTCGAACTCGCCATTCTTCTGGCTGACGATCAGCTTGCCGTCGCCATCCAGCACCGCCAGCGCCGGGACGCCCTTGTCGAGCGGCACTTTGTATTCCGCGGCGAGGTCGTTGTTCTTCTTGCCGTCCGGCCCGATATCCACGTGGACGACTTCATATCCGCTCTCCATCAGCGGCTCGAAGTCTGGCCGGTGGAATGCGAGGTCGAGCACGTGGCAGTCGTAGCACCAGTTCGCGCCAAACACCAGCAGGATGCGCTTGCGCTGCTTCACCGCGTCCGCTTCAGCTTCTTTGATCTCGGCCCGCGCGTCCGCGTCGTCGGGATAGAGATTCCTTGTCATGTCCGAAGGCTGCTTCAGCTTTGGAGCATCCGTACGCGTAACGTAGCGCAGCCGCCATGCGTCTCCCTGTTTCAGCCAGACGGTCGAATCGGCCACGGTCAGCGGGCCTTTCGGCGTTTCGACCATCGCATTGAAGATCACGCTCGCGGAGCCAGGCCTCGAGCGGAAGCGCACGATCTCCAGCTTGATCGAACTCGCCTTTAGCCCCAGCCAGAAGCTCGTGTCCGCACCGGCATCGCCACTAACTTTATTGGCTTCCACCTGCGCTGCTGGGTTGGTGCTGTAAAAGTTCTTGAGCGCGGCCGCATCGCCGGCGACCACCGCATTCTTCCACTGCTCCAATGGCGGGAAGTCGGGAGTTGCAAGGCCCGCCGAGTTTTGTCCTAGCCCATTTGCCTCCAGGAATATTCCCAGAACGATCACGGCACCAATCAACCACACCTTCCGATTCATAACTTCTCTCCTGACTTCCATAAACTAGTCCTCCCGCAAATGCCGCCCCGTCAGCCGCACGAACACATCCTCCAGGCTCGCCTGCCTTGTGGTCAGGCTCAACAGTTCGCCTCCCTGTTTCGTCACCGACTCCAACAGCGCCGGAATGGTCAGGTGCGGCTCCTTGACACTTAATGCAACCAAACCGTCCTCTTCGCGCGCGGATTCGACGCCCGGCAGCTTCTTCCATGTATCCAAGGCTGCGCCATTCCAGTTTCCACGCGCGGAGAACTCGATCACATGGTGACCACCGAGCCGCTCAATCAAATCCGGTGGAGTACCCTCGGCGATGATCTGCCCGTGGTCGACGATGGCGAGGCGGTCGCACAGCTTCTCGGCCTCGTCCATGTAGTGGGTAGTGAGCAGCACCGTTCCTCCGCCCCGCTGGAAGTCGCTAACGATGTCCCAAAGCTGTCGCCGGCTCTGCGGATCGAGCCCCGTGGTCGGCTCGTCCAGGAAAAGAACTTTCGGATTTCCCACCAGCGCTGTCGCTACGGCCAGCCGCTGCTTCTGCCCGCCTGAGAGCTTCCCCACCCACGAGTCCGCTTTCTCCGTCAGTTGCAGCCGCTCCAGCACGACTTCCCACGAACTCGGCTGCCGGTAGAAGCTGGCAAACAGTTGCACTGTCTCGCGGACCGTCAGTTTTTCCGAGAGCCGGGTTTCCTGCAGCGAGATACCCAGCATTTCGCGCAGCTCTTGCGCATTCTGCCGCCAGCTCTTGCCCAGAACTGCGACCTCGCCTGAAGTTGGATCCAGCAGGCCCTCAAGAATTTCAATAGTCGTGGTCTTGCCCGCGCCGTTCGGCCCGAGCAGGCCGAAACACTCACCGGGCTGGATTTCGAGGGTGATTCCGCGCACAGCTTCCACTTTGCCGTCATAGGTCTTGCGCAGGTCTTTGCATTGGATGGCGGCCGGCATGATGGTCATTCTAACTGGCGCACCGATATCGCGGCGAGATCAGCCAACCACAAGCCGCTTCGCCATCAGGCTGACGCGCTTCTTCCCACCCTCGGATTCGAGCTGGCCCACTTCCTCAAAACCCAGCCGGGTGTGGAAAGCAAAGGAGTCGGGATTGGGTGGCACAAGATTGACTTCGCAGGTGATCAGTTCCGTCCCGTGCACCGCACGTTCCAGGTCAGCATAGAGAGCACGCCCAGTTCCCCGCCCTTTGCCCGCCGGCGAAACCGCGATGCGGTCGACATACACAAAACTCTGATACTTCTCTGAAAACCACCGGTAATGAGGGCTCGCATAGTCTTCGCCGGGGCGCAGGGCCATGAGAAATCCAGTGCAAACGCCATCTGCCAAAGCCACGCCGAAATAACAGCACTGCGCGGCCAGCGTTTTCATTTCACTCATAGAGATACTGGTGACGTGCGGAACCGAGGCTTCGTTGATCTCGTGGATCGTGCCGAAGTCGCCGGGGAGGGCCTGTCGAATCTCCAAGGTCATGAGTGATTATTGCCGAGGCACACGGGCGTTTCGGTAGTGCTTCAAGGAACGCCCTCCAAAGAAACTTGAAATCACATTGCTGATGGAAAACAGGATCTAGCGCGCCCGCGCCACCAGATTCGGCGAATCTCCCCCAGGCGGGGGAGCGCTATCGGGAGGCAAAGGCCGGGGCTGGGTGCGTGGGTCGCGCGCCGTGCCCGGGACCGCTTCGGGAGCTTCTTCGCCCGGACGCATCAAGCTCGGCGCGCCCGCCGGTTTCACGTCCGGCTCGGCGCTCGCTTCCTTGGGCTTCTCGGCCATGTCCACTTCACGCTCGGTGCGGACGATCTTCTCGCCGCCCATCCGCATGGTCTTCACTTGCACCACCTCATCCCCTACAATGCGCACGAAGTCGACATCAGCCGGAGCGTCCCCGTAAATCCACTCTTCGTAACTCACATCACCTTCCACTTCGCGCACCTTCTTCGGCGGCTTCCCTTTCGCGTGCAGCACCATGTCGGTGTCCATCCCCACCAGCACCCGGTGCTCCTGGATAGCTTGTTTCACCTTAGGGCTCATCGTGTCGAGATAGGCCTGCTCCTTCGACTTTGCGTTGAAGTCGAGCACAGGTTCGAGCAGAGCGCGCAACTGGGCGGCACTCACTTCGGGCACGAAGCCATCGAAATCGAGCTCTACAAACGAGCCGTGCGCGTTCGCGTCGGCGCCTCCGGGAGCGATGGTGCTGTTCGATCCGCTGACCTCGATGTGCTCATACCACTTCTTCCGGCGCACCGGTCCGCCGTTCAGCTCAAAGCGCACGCTGTTTTTCTTGAACTGCACCAGGGTGATTTGCGCCGGATCGCCCTGTTTCACCGACGGTCCGTAGATCGCCATCGCCTGCTGCAACTCGTCGCGCGTCGGGGTCATCTCTCCGTTCTTGAGCTTCAGTCCGAGCGTGCCCATGGGAAACGGAACGTGCGCATAGACCACTTGCGTGGTGAATACCTGGATCAGCTCAAGGCGGGTCTGCCGGGTCATCGGAACGGAAGAAGTGGCCGCAGAATCCGAGGAGGGCGGCACGTTGGCGGAATCTTTAGGAGCCTGACTGCCGGACTGCGCACCCGCTAGAGCCGCAAGCAAAATCCAGCACCCGATCCCGCGCCCTATTACCGATTGCGCCATGATGCACCCCCGCGCGAATACGAACTGATTATAGTCCGCGGCGCGAGCGGATGAAAACGCCGTCTGGAGCGTTGCAGTGTCCCATTTGCACGACGAATCTATCGCGCTTCGTGTACCTTCGTGCCCTTTGTGGTTGATGAATTTCTTAATACTACCCAGGTGCATCCCCCTATGCGCCGAGATGCCCTTCCCATAGCGGCATCTGATTGACAACGCGGCAGTTGGAGTTATACTAGCGATATCGTTGTTGATCGCCAGGTCTCGCCCCCCGAACGTCACTTCAGATTTTTCTCTCAGGAGTTGGTCCACATGAGCAAGCTCAACCTTTTTCTCGCCGCCTGCGCCTTTGGCATTTTGACTGTCGCTGCCACTGCACAGACCGAATTTACAATCTACAGCTTTCCGACAACCGGCGCGGCGACGTCGTTTACGGAAGGGCGATTGGTCGCCGACAGCGCTGGAAATCTCTACGGCGCCAGCGAATCTGGCGGAAAGAACCGTTTCGGGTTTGTCTATGAACTCGTGAAACCCGTGGCCCCTGCCACAAAATGGACGGAAGTGGTTCTTTACAGTTTCAAGTGCCGGTGTTGGAATGGCGACGGCGAACGTCCCTATGCCGGTGTTGTGTTCGACGCCGCCGGCAATCTTTACGGCACAACTTACCAAGGCGGAGCTTACAACGAAGGCGCCGTCTTCGAATTGTCTCCTTCTGCGACCGGATGGAGCGAAAAACTTCTTTACTCCTTTCAGGGAGGCACCGATAGCGTGGGGTCTCGTTCAAATACAGGATTGGCTTTCGATCCGTCCGGCAATCTGTGGGGGTTCACCAACAAAGGCGGAGATGGCACGGGCAGCCCATGCTTGGGAGGATGCGGCACGATATACGAACTGACGCCCACCTCTGGAGGCGGATGGCAGGAAAGCGTAATTTACCGCTTCGGCAAATTGGGGCTCGGTGGATTTCCGGTGGGAACTCCGGTCTTTGATGCAACGGGTGCCTTGTACGGCGCGGCATCCGGTGGGGGAGACAACCGCGGGGTGATTTACAAGCTGACACCTCCGGCAACCCCGGGTGATCCGTGGACCTACAAAATACTTCACGTTTTCGTCGGTACGGACGGAGCTGGACCTACCGGGCTTGTCTTGCGGGCTGGCAATCTCTACGGCGTCACCGAGGCTGGGGGTGCCAATAGCGGCTCCGGCTCCGGCGATGGTACGGTTTTCGAACTCGCGCACCCCACGCCAGGAAGCCCAGTGTGGACGCTCAACACCCTCTACAGTTTCGGGGCGTCGACTACAGACGGCACGTTCCCCGCGGACCGGGTGGCGTTTGACCAGCAGGGCAATATGTGGGGTGTGACTGCCCGTGGCGGCGACAGCGGCGCGGGCACTGTCTTTGAATTGGTTCCCGGCACCAACTGGACGGAAACGATTGTCCACTCTTTCACCGGTAATTCGGTGGAAGGTGGATTCCCGGCGGTCGGCCTGGTACAGGCCCCGAACGGCGTTTTCTATGGCACGACTCAGCAGACTGCCGCCTTTGGCGTAAGGCCATAGCGGTACGCCGCATAAAACAAAAAAAACGGCCGCCCATTTCGGGCGGCCGCCTGATTTTCTACC